>ENA-OQJT01000112-OQJT01000112.1-human-gut-metagenome-genome-assembly--contig:-NODE-112-length-19126-cov-0.788620_pt1 | contig 19126 bp, 25 predicted proteins | sample MGYA00242612_ERZ504779 | MGnify/ENA primary metagenome ERZ504779 (study PRJEB26092, sample SAMD00036366) | human gut metagenome | host: Homo sapiens | study: EMG produced TPA metagenomics assembly of...
AATCGCTTGAGAAAGAAGTCTCTGCAACACCTTTATCTTTGTGTTTGGAAGTTGGATTGCATTGATCTTATCCAGATACTCGTCGCTGAAAATATCAACAGAGATGTGCTTTCCCGTCTCAAACAGTTCCTCTATACCATCAGATTGAATTGCACCTTCAAGAAGTTCACGGACACGGGCATTCATTTGTGAAATGTCAGGGGCATCACCCTTTGTGAGTTTGAAAAGAATAGAGCGCACAGCACAGTAGAAGTGCAGATAGTCCTTTTCTTTATCAGAGATAGCCTCACTTGAACTGCATAGGTTGAACGCTTGTTTCATGCGTTTGACTGCCGCCATAAAGCGAGTTTCCAAATCTTCCGTGAGCTGTACATACTCAACAGCCCGATTGAGGCAAGCAAGCTGCTCTTTCGGTGAGCCGTTGAAGTAATCCGTGCTATTGAAGTTGTGGAACATCTGAGCCAAGACATCGAGCTGGTCTTTAACAATCGTGATAGACTGCTCGACGCCTTCAAACTCATCGCTCTCAAAGTTGGTGTATTTCTTGAGGGCAAGATCATGTTTTTCTTAATGCCGATGTAGTCCACGATCAAGCCCTTGTCCTTGCCGGTATAGACGCGGTTGACGCGGGAAATCGTCTGGATAAGGCTGTGCTGCTGGATGGGCTTGTCGATGTAGATTGTGTCGAGTGCCGGTACGTCGAAGCCGGTAAGCCACATATCAACAACGATGGCAATTTTGAAGTTTGATTTAACGTTCTTAAACTGACGGTCAAACTCCTTGCGATCATCTTTCGTTCCCAGCATTTCATAAAGCTCAGGCTCATCATCTTTATTTCGCGTCATGATGAGCTTGATCTTCTCGATGGGTTTGAGTTCCTTTTTCTCTTTTTCCGTCAGTTGAACCCCGTCAGGGCAAACCTTTTTCTCTGCCCATTCCGGTCTCATTCCAACTATAATCTGATAAAAAGCGTATGCAATCTTGCGATTAGAGCAGACAAACATTGCTTTTCCTGCAACGGTAGCTCCTTCGGCAACGCGGGTCTCATAGTGGTTAATGAAGTCCTCCGCAACTGCGTGAAGTCGGTCAGGATCACCGATGATCGCATCAATATGAGCAACCGCCTTCTGGCTTTCCTCAATCTGATGCTCATTTGCGCCTTCAACAGCACAGCGGTCATAATAATCTTCAATTTCCCGAACCTTTGCCTGATCAAGAGTGACCCGTGCAGCGCGTCCGTCGTAGACAAGGTTGACTGTGATACCGTCTTTGACCGCCTCTGTCATTGTGTAGGCATCGACAACCGGACCGAAGACTTCAATCGTGCCATCTACGGGCGTGCCGGTGAAACCGACATAGGTAGCATTGGGGAGAGAATCGTGTAGGTACTTTGCGAATCCATAGCTTCGCTCTACACCTTCGGCAGTGACCTTGACTTTCTGATCGAGGTTTATCTGACTACGGTGTGCTTCATCGGATATGCAGATCACATTCGCTCTATCCGTCAGAAGCTCCAAGTCCTCGGTGAACTTTTGGATGGTGGTCATGTACACCCCACCGCTTGTCCTGCCTTGAAGTTCCTGACGCAGCTTTTCGCGGGAATCAATGCTCACAACGGTTTCGTCACCAATGTACTTCTTGGATGCTACAAACTGCTTTGAGAGCTGGTCATCCAAATCCGTTCGGTCGGTAATAATCAGGATTGTAGGGCTATGGAAGAAGGTACTCTTCATAAGCATTCTTGTGAGGAAGAGCATAGTGTAGCTTTTTCCGCAGCCTGTCGCGCCGAAGTATGTGCCGCCCTTGCCGTCCCCCTCCGGTCTGAGATGTGCTTGATATTCTCAAACAGCTTGACCGCAGCAAAATACTGAGGATAGCGGCAGACGATTTTGAGGTCTTTGTCCGAGCTATCAGGGAAATAGACAAAATCCTTGATGACTGCCAAAAGCCGTTCTTTGCGGAACAGTCCGCTCACCATAGTTACAAGGGAATTGATGCCGTCCAATTCCTTATCGTCAGCTTCAATCTTTCTCCACGCATAGAAGAAGTCATACGGGGAGAAGAAGGAACCGTATTTATTATTTGCACCATCGCTTATGACGATGAAGGCGTTATACTTGAAGAGTTCAGGAATATCACGGCGATAACGCACGGTAAGCTGAGTATAGGCGTCCATGATCGTTGTGTTTTCTTTGACTGCGCTCTTGAACTCAAGCACAACAACTGGAATGCCGTTGATGAATACAATCCCGTCCGGTATGCGTAGCTGGTTGTTGATGCCTTCAATTTCAAATTGGTTGACGATCTTGAACACGTTTTTCTCTGGCTCATCAAAGTCAATCAACTCAATGTAAAGGTCTTTCTTTGTGTGATCTTCACGGTTGAAGATGAAGCCGTCACAAACCATTTTGCAGACTGCTTTGTTTGCTTCGTAGATCGTGCCGGAAATAGACCTCAGGCGAAGGATAATGCTATCAACCTCGCTTGCGGTAAGACCCTCTGCGGCATACCTGTTCAGGAGGTATTTCCGCAGATCGTCGATAAGCAGAACCTCAGAGCGTTCGCGGTGGATCTGCTCACCATTCAAATAGATATAACCTTCATCCTGAAACAACTCCATGATGGACATTTCAAGAGAATGCTCATTGAAGTTCGCCATTATCATTTCCCCCTAACTGTCTTCGCATTTCTTCTTCAAATGCTTTTTCGCTTTGCTGGAAGTCGTATTCCCGATACTTCAATCCTAAGCGTGTCAGCATGAGTGTTCCTTCCCAGTCATCTATATTTGAGTATTGCTTTGCGCGGTTTACATCTGTGAGAATACCAAGAATCAAGCCCGTACAATCAAGCGCAAAGTCTATCATTTCCTGAACGTCCGGATAGGAAATAGGGTAGCGATCCGGAAGGTTCTCACTGTTCACGATGCGCTGCTCATCGTTGTGGGCATAGAGTTTGTTTCTCTGCATTCGGATGTTATCTCTCTTTTTGCTCAGTCCGTTGAAACGTTTTCTGATATAGATCCAAAAAACTCCGGGAAAGTTAAATCCACCCGAACAGGAACATTGTCCGCATCAGGAATATCAAACGCTGCGAAGAGTTTTCTATCTGCCTCAACCCGGTTCTTAAAGAAGCATTCCTCTTGTGGCTTGAGTTGGTGCTGATATGGGATCGGGTAGGAAAAGGTTGTTCCGTCATGATCCACCGTCAAAGTTTCTCTGTACTTCGGGAAAAGGTCTTGATTTCCTCGCATTTAGCAAGGAGGGTTCCAATGGACACGACACCATTCGAGCTATCATACAGTTTGGCAATCTCCATGAAACAGGCTTTCATCAGGGCATCATAGACTGTATGGTAGAATGCTGGCGAAACCTTCATCTCTTCGGCATAATTATGTTGGTTCTTCCGATACTGCTGCATGATCAGGTAGTAGGCTTTTGCGTCGAAAGCTCCCTGGTGAAGTTCTTCGGCAATTCTGATCAATGTTTCTTTGTCCATTTTCGTCCCTCCCTTCGTAGGAAAATGATAATTTAGCGGCTCAAGCACTTGCTATATTGTCCGACTTCATTTCCAATGCAAATGAGGACTGGAAACAAGGAAAACTCGGTGATGTTATTACTTCTGCAAATACTGGCGGTGACGCAATCCAAAAGGTTCCCATTGTGGATTATGATACCGGTATCAAATGTGCAAGAGTTGGAGATATAACCAACGCACGAGAATATGCTTCGTGGGCATTTTGCAGTGCGACAAAAGCGGTTTATGAAAACTACAAGTTACAGGGTGGTGATATTCTTGTCACAAGAACTGCCACCTTAGGAATAACTCAGTACATCTCCAATGATATTTCAGCCGTCTATAATAATGGCTTGATTAGATTGAAAGTTGATAGAGCCAAAGCATTACCTTTGTATGTTTATTGGGGAATTAACACTTTGGACTTTATGAACTATATCAACCAAATGAATAGTGCTACTTCGGTTCGCCCCAATATGAAGATAGATTATCTTCTTAATTATCAAATGCTTATTCCTCCGATTGAGGAACAAACTCAATTTGCGAGGAAAGCAGAAGCGATACGAGCTGCGATTTCATTCAATAGCGATGAAATTCTAAAATTAGTTGAACTTCAGACAACCATTTTAGCCACCTTATCAAGCCGCTAAATTATCATTTATCTTCCGCTTGAGTTCAATCCGATCCGTGATCGTATTGTATGCCGTCACAATGCCCACGCTGCTTCTCGATAGATGGGACAGGCAGTTCAACCTTACAGAGTTCGTCCCAATCAAAGATTTCTCTGACGCTCCCGTGAGACATATATCTTGTATAGCGGTCAAACTCCGGTCGGCTAAACCAAAGCATCAAATATTCAGGGTCAAGTCGCTCGTTATCAGTGACCTCAAACACGGTATATGAGCTTGAAATGATGCAGTCCTTATCTCTCAGAAGCGCAATCGAAATTTTTTCTCCATTCCGAGATGTAACCGGACCATACGCGAACTGACCGGTACGAACAATTTTGTAGTTCGACAAATCTGTTCCGACAATATTGGCAATAGACGGAATGAATTGCTTGCTGATGCTAACACCAAGCAAGTAATCGACTTTCAGCTCTTTGTTCCGCTCGTCAACGGGTTGAATAAAGTCTCCAAGCAGTCTATATCTTTCTTTCATCGTGACACCTCACCCTATGTATTTTCTGTGTGCCAGCTTGACGTTTTGCTGTTTGACCATAGCGTAGTGCATGGTCGTGTCGATTTTCTGATGCCCTAAGAGCTGCTGGACTTGCTCTATGGGCATCCCTTTATCTATGGCAGACGTTGCCAGTGTTCTTCGGAACTTATGTGGATGGACACGAGGTAGATTCAGTCTTTTCCCCAGTTCTCGAAGCCGTCTTTCTACGCCGCCAATCTGCAAACGGTCATGCGGTGCGGTCAGCGAGACAAACAACGCTGAACAGGTGTCTGTGCGGCTTTCCAGATAGTTTTGGAGATGGATTTTTGTCCTGGCATCGAAATAGACGATCCGTTCTTTGCTCCCTTTTCCGAAAACAACGCACTCTCGCTCATTGAAGTTGATGTCATCGCGGTTGAGGGCAATCATCTCACCAACACGCATTCCGGAGGATGCGAGAAGGTCAATCATAGCGAGATCGCGGACATTGCAGCAGTTGTCCCGCATGATTTCCAATGCCTCATCGGTGTAGGTTTCCTTGATCACCTTTGCCGTTTTTACTTTGTGAATCCGGCGTACCGGACTTTTCACGATGTAGTCCTCATCCTCAAGCCACGAAAAGTAGCTGGACAGGATGCGGCGGATATTATCTATCGTGACCTTGCTTGACTTACGGTTTGTCTGATACTCTGTTAGGTACTTTCGCAAGTCCTCAGTTACGATCTCTTGTGGCTCTTTGTCAATGCCGGATAGCATTGACACAATGGTCTGACGGTAATAGCTCAAGGTTTTTTCTGAGCAGCCTTCAATGCGTTTTGCGTTGATGAAACAGACAACCGTGTCGACCTTTGCGCTTTCTACCATGCCCGCGCTGTAACTTAGCTCTACGCCACTCAGCACCCCTTCAAGGACGCTTTGAAGTTGTTTTAACTGTGCGTTGTTCAGAAACGGAAGCATCTGACGCTGCACTTCTTGAATCAGTTGTTTTTTCATTGTCGTATCTCCTTTGTTTATTCTCAGAGAACGACTTTTCAGTGGCAGTTCTTAGGGTAAAACTCTCGCCACTGGTGAGAGTAATGGACGGTAAATGATAATTTAGTGGCTTAGCCAGCCAATCGAGAAAGCAGCAAATCAGATAGCTCTTGAAGCCGAATGATCTCACGGCTGTTTGTGAAAATGGTTTCAAAAACTGATGCAGCTTTTCGATTAAAGAGTTCTATCTGTTCAGTGACCGGCTTTGGAACTTCTATATTATTTAAGATTTCCTGCGTGAGCAACTGCTGACCAGTTCCAACGTGGTGATTGAAAAGATTCAGTCTCTTCAAAAGGAAATAATCGAAAAACTCATCCTTTGTGATTTTTGATTTTGCGAAAATGGCATTGTCGCTTACCCAGCATATTCCTTGTTCAAGGTAAACGCTTCCGCAATATGCACCAACACGACCGATTAGGACTGCGTTTTCAATGTTGTGATGGTCTGTGTAGGAAAGAACGCCATTTCCTCCGTAAACAGGGATAGGTCCATCTGTTTTCGGGCGCGATTTTCCGTTACCGAAAGTCATTAGCTCACCCAATTTGGAGTGTTCTGATGTGTCTTTTGAAAAAAACATCTTAGAATGCGACGCCGCCAGTACCGCTTCTAAATTATCATTTTCCGATCTTTTTAAAGCAATGCGGTCGGTGATTGCACGGTAGGACTCGACGATTTCACATTGTCTCGCGTAGGAAGGAACAGGGAGCTTTATACGGCAAAAATCATCCCATGTAATTCCGCCTCGAACACTGCCGTCCGTCATGAACCAGCACTCGCGATCAAACTCCGGTCTGCGAAACCACATCATTAAGTACTCTTCATTCAAAACCGTTCGGTCTATAATTTCAAACATGAAGTACGCCGGGGAAACAATCGCCGGTTCTTCATTCTCATACAGTGCAATCGGAAGACGTTCATCGCGTCCAACGTGCATTGGGTTACAGGCAACAGTCCCTTGCTGATTAGCTTATACCGGCTCAAATCTGTGCCAATTACATTTGCGACGGAAGGTATAAACTCTTTGTCGATGCTTATGCCAAGAACAGTGCTGGTGACTTCCTCGGAGTTCCGATAATCAACAAGCTGAATATGTTTACCAAGGGGTTCATAATTCGATTTCATAGCCCAGCTCCTTAAACACGGTCAACAGGTCAGCCTTCGACTTCTCTTCTGCAACAAGCAGATCACGAAGCTCGCTTTGCAGCATCTTCATTTTCGTATCAAAGTCGATATTCTCATCACGGTTTACAAACTCAATGTAACGGCTCGGAACAAGGGTAAAACCCTTCTCTGCAACCTCATCAAAAGATGCGCTGTAACAAAACTCAGGCACATTCTGATAAGTTTCTTCATAGCCTTCCTGCTGCCATGCGTGGTAGACGCTCGTGACCTTCGCACGGTCTTCTTCTGTCAGTTCAATGTACTTCTTTTCATAGGGGCTTCCCATTTGCCGCAAGTCCATGAAAAGAATCTCCCGCTCACGGTTACGGAAGCGTTTTACCTCGCTATTTTCTTCAACCACACGAGCCTTTTTGTTCTTATTCAGAATCCAAAGCGTAACGCTGATGTCAGTGGTGTAGAAGAGGTTTCGGGGAAGGATGATGATTGCTTCAACGAGATTGTTCTCGATGAGCTGACGGCGGATTTTCAGCTCTGTGCCATCGTCAGAGAGTGCACCGTTTGCAAGCAGGAACCCAGCAACACCGTTCTGAGAGAGCTTTGAAACAATATTCAGAATCCAGCCATAGTTTGCGTTACTCGTGGGCGGAACTTCATAGCCGTCCCAGCGCGGATCATCAGTCAGCTCATTATCACCACGCCATTCTTTCTGGTTAAAAGGCGGGTTTGCCATAATGTAATCTGCCTTGAGGTCCTTGTGCTGGTCATTGGTGAATGTGTTCGCTGCCATTTCTCCGAGGTTTGCAGAGATGCCGCGAATAGCCAGATTCATTTTGCACAGCTTGTACGTCGTGTTTGTATATTCCTGACCATAGATAGAGACCTTCTTCTTGTTGCCGTGATGTGCCTCCACGAACTTCATTGACTGCACGAACATACCGCCAGAACCGCAGCAAGGGTCATAGAGAATACCGTCATACGGCTCGATCATTTCCGCAATCAAATTGACAATGCACTTCGGCGTATAGAACTCGCCCTTACCTTTGCCTTCTGCAAGTGCAAACTTACTCAGGAAGTATTCGTAGACTCGTCCGATAATGTCATTCTCTTTATCGCCGGTGTTGATCTTATCAATCTCGTCCAGCAGTGATGCCAGCTTTGCTGTGTCGATGTGAAGACGTGAGTAGTAGTTGTCCGGCAGTGCGCCTTTCAGTGCGGGATTCGCTTTCTCAATCGTATAGAGGGCGGTGTCGATTTTCAGCGCAATGTCATCCTGTTTCGCATTCTCCATGATGAAAGACCAACGGCTGATCTCAGGCAGGAAGAACACGTTGTCCTTCGTATAGAAGGCAACATTGTCAACAAACTTCTCACCGTATTTTTCAGAAATAGCTTTCCTTTGTGCCTCAAACTTATCACTGGCAAACTTCAAGAAGAAAAGACTGAGAACGACGTGTTTGTATTCTGCTGGCTCAACAGAACCACGGAGTTTATCTGCGGACTTCCACAGAGCTTCCTCCATAGAAATCTCCTTCTTCGGTGCCGATGCGGCTCGTGCCATATCAAAATCCTCCCTGTGTATTTATCTAACCTATTTTACAAAAAGAGCTGTACGAAAAACCGGACTCAGTTCTTGTCCGTTCGCACAGCCTCACATATATCTCCGATGTCACAGTTCAAGTAATCACAAATGCGCAGCAAAATAGAGAGGGGACACTTCTTCCCCCTTATTCAGTTTTGTCCATGTTCCGGCAGACAGCCCTACTTCATGTCGTAGAGAAGCCTTCTTTATGTCGCGTTCCAGAAGAAGCATCCATAGTTTCTTATAGCTTATGCGCACGGCAACCATCCTTTCGCTTGCTTGCATTCAACATCGCTTATAATATTATACTGGATTTCATTCTCAAAAGCAATCCGTTGATGCAGAAATTAAAGAAAAAGTTTCAACTTCTCGAACCTTCTCTCAAGGATGAAGGCATCTCCGGTCAACAGGAGATGCCCTGCTTTTGAAGAGATTATTCGCGCTGTGTGCTGCGCAGATGATCACGGTCATGGTCAACAGAAGGAGCGAGAAACGTATCAACATTAGACTTGATCGTCTCTATTTGCTTTACTTCTTTTTTGAGCATCGCACGTTCATCATAGAGCCGCTGCTGCTCTTCAAGAAGTCTCTGCTGTTCCGCTTGCAGCGTCTTCAAGCTCGGCAGTTTTTCATCTCCCTGCATGGCAAGCAATGTACTCCGCGCCGCCTCAAAAATCACAAGCTCGGCTTCGTGCTTTGCTTTGAAGCTCGGCTTGTCTTTCGCTCTCTGAAAGGCATCATACACAGGCTTGAGACGCTGATAATTGGAGATGTTTTTGATAAGCGGCTGGACTTCCCGCAGACGTGCTTCAACGTCTTTCAGCTCCTTGCCGGTGCGGTCATAGGAGCTGTGAACATCCTCGACCTTCTTCTCAAGATCAGCGTATTGGAGCAAGTTGTTTTCCGTGAGATAGTTGAGTGTCCGTGCCGCTTCCTTGAGGATCGTGAGCTTTGCTTTATGCTCGTAACCCTTGCTGTCGATGAGCCTGATCCGCTCCTGAATATCTCCGATGAGAGAGATGCCTTTCGGTACGGTCTGTCTCTGACTTCTTCGGGGCGTCCGTCCGGCAATCCGCTCCTTGATGCGTTCCTCCGTGTAGTTTTCCCCGATGGTTTTAGATCGGGTAAATCGCTCCTGACCTTCAGCACGGAAGGAGATGTATTTGCCGGTCTTGATTTCATAACCGGCTTCCTGCATAAGCCGCAGAAAGTCATCGTAGTCCTTCGCTGTGATAACAAGCCGGTCGATGGTCTGCTTGAGCTTTTGCTTCCAACTCGTGCCGCGTTTGGCTTCGGTGTACTCCTTGTAGCCCATGCCCTTGTTCTGAGAGGGAGGGATAACAGAGAGACCGTTTTCCTTACAGAGCCGGTCGCTGACCTCACGCATATCATAGTAAATCCGCTTGTAGCTCTTGTATGCGTGGTAGTCCACAAAGTCAACCGCATTGAAAATCAGATGGTTATGAACATGGTCTTTGTCAATGTGAGTGGTCAGCACATACTCATATTTTCCTCCGAGGATTTCATCTGCAAACTGCTTGCCGATCTCGTGGGCAAGCTCCGGTGTGACCTCTCCGATTTCAAAGGACTGGATCACATGACGGGCTATGATCCTGACCGGATTCATCCCTTTTTGCTCGGCTATTTTCCGCGTCCATTCAAATTCCCGCGCTGCGGTCTCGCTGGCACAGCCGTAGGACGAGACCAGCAGCTTCTCGTCGGTCTTTTCGGGATTCAGGATGTACGCGATTGCCTTGCTCAAAGTTCCTCGGATTGCTTTGATTTTAGTAACTGCCATACCGCATCCATCTTTTCTTTCAGCTCGTCAATATCGTCCTGATAGAATCGTCCCGTCGAGTTGATCCTGCGGCAGACGGTATTGATGTTCACACCGATCTTGTTGATTTCGGCGGCGAGCTTTTTCTGCTCCGTGTAGTCCACAACGATGATGTAGCCGTCGATCAGCATCTTCCTTGCATACGCACCGAAGTTCTCCGTGCCGATCATCTCCATCTTCTTTGCAATCGTCCGTTCTTCCTGTGGTGTCAGCCAAATCTTCTTCTGAATGTCTCGTGTTCTTCGTACCATGCTGCGCCCTCCGTCGTAAAGATTAGAAGGGTTTGGGACTATCCCAACAAGCAAAAATCTGATGTTAAGGGCAGGGTCTCCTTAACTGATTTTTCTCCGGTGGGTACTCACCGGATTTGCTTGCTAATCTCCCCAAATCGTATTCCCCGAAGATTCCTCCGTGAAATGTCCCTTCACTTTACAACGGACACAAAAAGGGCGTTTGTTGAGTACCGGATTTCAAAAAAAGTCAAAAAATCATTGGATTTCCCATGTGAAAGCCACTGTGTCTGTCACATCAATATCATCCGGCTCAATCTCAGGTGCGGCGCACTTGCTCATCGCCATGAGAGCTGAATGCAGTCTTCAACATCGTAGCTTGTTCTGGAAAAAACATTGAGTTCGCCCCAGTTGTAGTCGATGTTGAGCAACTGCCCAAGCGTACTGCCTGATGCTTTGCAAAGAATCTCCGCCTTTGCCCTGGCGTTCTCCGTCGCATTGATCAGCAGCTCTTCGCTGACTCTTGCCGGGTTTTTCACGGTGAACGCAATGCTGAGTTCCGGTTGCGCCCCACAATCCGTAATCGCAGAAATGACCTTTGCAAGCTGTTTGCTGTCAAAGTCAAAGGCAAGTTTCAAGTGATAGCTGCAAGCATATCCTGCGAACTCTCGCCTGTAATTGCCTTGCCGATCCTTAATGTTCTCGTACCTTGTCTGGACATCAAAGCTCGTGGTTTTCAAGTCTTCTTTGCGATACCCAACGCGGACAGCGACACCCTGCAATTTTTCAATCCTCACGGAAGCTTCCAACATTGCGTGGTCATAGGTTTCGGATAAGACTTCAATGTTCAGGGGAGAGGATGATGTAATCCGGTCTGGCGGAGGCATTGCCTGTCCCTTTTACAGTGATCGTTCTCATTGCTTTCTCCCGTCCTTTCTGGAATTGAAGTCCTCATCAATACGCTTTTTCCAATCCGTACCTAGCGGTACGCTGCAACGGACAGCGGAAACCGCTTCGCTCAGCACTTCATAGTTGAGTTGTGTTCCCTCGCGGTCGGAGTGGTAGTTGACCGCTCGGTCTGCACCAATTCCAAAATGCTTTGCCGTCTCAACGGCGTCGATGTTTGCACCGAGAAATAGAAACTCCCAGCCGTACTTTTCCTTCTGTCGCTCAATCATTTTCTTGACCTTCTCGCTATCATAACGGCGGCTTGCATTCTCCATGCCGTCCGTTGTGATGACGAACAGCGTGTGTTCAGGCACATCCTCAATTCTTGCGTACTTATGGACATTTCCAATGTGATGAATTGCTCCGCCGATAGCATCCAGAAGGGCGGTGCAGCCGCGAACGGAATAGTCCTTGTCGGTCATCGGCTCGACCTTTTGAACCGGTAAGCGGTCATGAATAACCTCGCTCACGTTGTCGAAGAGGACGGTAGAGATCAATGCCTCACCTTTCTCCTTTTTCTGCTTTTCAATCATGGAGTTGAAGCCTCCGATGGTGTCTGCTTCCAGTCCGCTCATTGAGCCGCTGCGGTCAAGGATGAATACGATCTCCGTTAAGTTCTTTCTCATGTTCAGTACCTCCGCATATAAAAATATGACTGCTTGGTGTCTCACCTTACAGTCATATTGTACTTTGGTATTCACTTCGTTTGGTCGCATGGCAAGCGACATTATTCCAGCGATGAGAACAGCTCCCCGTCAATGCTTATAACGTCATCCATCGGAATCTTCGTGCCGTCCTGCATGGTGATTCGCCGCTCAAAATCATCGACTTTTTTGAGCGCGCCGGTTGCCATTATATATTTGCCGCCAGCCTTCCGCTCATCAGGCTGGAAGTAGGTAATGGTGACTTCCGGTGCATCATCAAGGGCGTCCATGAGAAGCTGATACTTCATGTCCAATGCAGTCAATGCTTCCTCGTCAAGCTCGATCTTATCATCGGTTAGACGCCCGGTTTCTTTGATGGCAGCATCGTAGCCGGTGAGTGCTGCGAAGGGAGCGAACTGCGCCGCACGATCTGACATTGGCATCTGTGGTCGCGTCTTGGAGACGTGGTGAGGACGCCCCATAATCTCATCATATTTGCTTTTCATGTGCATCCCACATCTCCTTTTACAGTCAAATAATAGTTACAGCGTTGCCTTTTTCCACTTCCTGATCTTCGTTCTAAAATGTTCCAAAGGGAGCAACGGTATTGACGTGAATAAACTTGTAAACCTCCCATACCGCTGTTTTGGTAGCATCATCTGCCCACTTTCTCATGTGCGGTTGAAATAACTCTTCTTCACTCATAGAATCAATCATTGTCTGGATAGAAGTAACGTTTTCTTTTTAACTGATCCTTCAATTCCACTAAGGATGAATGAGAGTATGTATCTGTGAACCATTGGTATAGATCGCCCAGCTGATTCCACCTAAACAGTTCTGATGGTGTTTTCACTTCAACTCCGCGCTTCTCGTCATTTTCCCATTTTAGAAGCAGCGTTGTCCAACCGATCTGATAAGCAAGATTCTCAGCCGGTGTTCTGTCCACCTCGGCTACTCTTATATCTTTTAGGGCTTCCGGAATAGAATCAAATTCAGCAATGTATTTTTCAAAGCCTTTGCTGATTTCGGCTTTTAATTCCTCTTTATCCTTGTATGTTCTCAAAATATTTTCTCCTTGAAATTGAATTGCTGTTCACGCCTTATGCCCGCCGATCTGAGCATTTCGGTCCTTTGCGGTTGCGCCTTCTTCAAGATTCATCGCCTTGAGGATCGCGTTCTTTCCGTACTTCTTCTTGATGGCGAGAGCAGCCTTCTGAATTTTTCGTTCCCGTTCCAAGGCAGCGTCTTCGGCTTTCCGCTTTTCCTCTTCGGCGGCATAGTCGGTAAAGAGGTCGAGCTGGACTGCACCGTCGTTTTTCTTCGGTACATCAGCTTCCGGCAGGACATGATTTGCAACAACATACATACGGCGGACAAGCAGATTCTTATCCACGATCCGGTCGAAGAGTTCTGACACAGCACACATTATTTTGCGGGTAGATGATGTGTGACCGTCGAGGTTGATGGACCCGTGCGCCTGTTTGGGAATCTCCCGACCGTAGGGGTCTTTCTCCACCGCACCGTGATACTTTGCCCGTCGTGCCGGATCGATTAGGTTCTCGATGTCGTAGCCAACTGTGAGAACCATTTGGTCGGTGACAAGCCCCTTGTCCACCAAGTCCAGCACAAGCAAATCCGTCATTTCCCGCACAACCAACTTCGCCTTCTGCGGCTCGTAGGGACAGTGCAATACCTGACCGGAGCTGAGGCTGTTGGAGCTGGGACGGTATGCCTTGATTGCCTCAATGGTCGTAGGCTCCCAGCCCCACGCATGGTCGATGAGCAATTCTGCATTCTTCCCCGAAGAGCTTGTAAAGCAAGTCTTCGTTCCGCTCTGAACAGAGGGCAACATCGCCCATCGTGAACATCCCGTTCTGCTCAAGTTTCTTGGAAATGCCTCGACCCACACGCCAGAAGTCTGTGAGGGGCTGATGCGTCCAAAGCTCGCGCCGGAACTTCATCTCATCCAGCTCTGCAATGCGGACGCCGTTTTTGTCGGCGGGGATGTGCTTCGCCACAATGTCCATTGCCACTTTGCAGAGGAAAAGATTCGTGCCGATTCCTGCGGTTGCTGTGATGCCGGTTGTTTCAAGCACATCGAGGATGATCTTCATGGCGAGGTCATGTGCCGAGAGCTTGTAAGTATTCAGGTAGTCCGTCACGTCCATGAACACCTCGTCGATGGAGTAGACTACGATGTCCTCCGGCGCAATGTACTTGAGGTAGACCTGATAGATGCGGGTGCTGTATTCCATATGACGTACGCCATCCGGGGCGGCGCGATGATGAAGTCAATCGCCAGAGACGGATCTGCTTGCAGCTCCGAGAAGAAGTGCGATGATCCTTCCAGTCTGCGTCCCGGTGCATCATGCTGACGTCCGGCATTTGCTTCCTTCACACGTTGCTTGACTTCAAATAGACGCCCGCGCCCGGAGATGCCGTAGCTTTTGAGGGAGGGTGTGACGGCAAGGCAGATGGTCTTGTCCGTCCGGCTTTCGTCCGCGACAACAAGATTTGTGTCCAGAGGGATCTAAGCCGCGCTCCCGGCATTCCACGGAGGCGTAGAAGGATTTCAGGTCGATTGCGATGTAAGTGCGTTGCTTCATCTTCTTTGCCTCCGCTTTCTTCTTAGATTAGCTCTAATGACATTTCATTAGAGTTTTTAATGTTGAATACGACACGCCATTCAATATCACCCTCCACCGGCTCAAAGTGTAGAGAGGAACAAGCCGCATGGAGTTTTTCTTTTGAGCTGCCTCCACACACGATTGCGATTGGACCGTCCGCTCCGCCGATAATGCCGATACAAGCAATATCGTTTTGTGCCTCTGGTGCATAGCGGTCAGAGCATGAGGCAATTTCTAAAGGCTTGTCTCCCTCAGCGCAATCACAGATCGAAATATCATTGTCCGGTTCAGGAGAAAGCGTATAGCTCATAGCAGTAAAATGCGTGGGATAGAACCACCGGTCGGAACCAACGAACTTTTCAGAAATTGTTTGCTGCTCCATTTCCTGAACGGTCAATGTATATTTTGTTCCGCTGACCGGATGGGAAAAAGAAAACGAATCGCCGGGAGCGTGTGTCTTGAAATGCGGTCCCGGGACACGGCGTGACTGCTGTTCCATTGTAAGGGAGAGGGCTTTTATTTCAGGACGGCGTTTGCTTGTCCATGGAAATGCTGCCCGAAAAATCATCCATCCATAGGATGTATCCAAACCATAGTGTTCTAATGCCCACTTTGCTTCCGCTTCATTGATCATCCTGTCCGGCAAACATGGATTAAAGACCACCGAACAGCCGTGGGAGGTCAGCATTGTTTTCCCGTTCAATTCCAAACGAGGAATAAAGTCAAGGCAAAGTGGATTGTCTAAATCTATCTGCATTTGCTGCTCCTGTGTGAAGTATTCGCAGGAGTCGTTTTCGGGGTGTAAATCCCCATTTAGTTATGAACTTGCGAATGTCTTCTTCCGGGGTACGCATACAAAAGTCCATGACGAGTCCCTTGCTGCAAGAATACGCCGCAGGAATAACCCAATGATGCCTCGCCCAGTCAAATTGCTTATTCAACCGGATTTCCGTTCCGGCATGGTCTTTTCCCGAATGTCCCCAGAAGTTTCCCTCAAAGTAGACCTTCCACTCAGGCATGGTCAGTTCTGCTTCCGGGTTCATATCAACATCATAATAGTCCTCGGTGTACTTGATCTTGCTGTAATCAAAAGATGCTTGCAGTTTTTTGATGTATGCCCACGGCTGTTCCATAGGCGTCAATTTCATTTTCTCGGCAAGCTCTAATAGCGTTCTTTGCTGATCCTGCGTTGGAGGGTTATCCCGCAAAAAGGCTTCAAATTGGGACTTATCCAACATCCACGCCTGTTCCAACGCTGCCGAATCACTGCAAGCAAGGAGCAGCCTCAAAAAGTCTTCAAAATTGTTTGCCAACGGATGAACATAATCAGGAGCCGAGTTCATGGGACTAACGGAAAAAACCACGCCGCCAAAGCCTCGAACAAAGCAGAAGTGGATGCCATCCACACCCGCCCAGCCAAAAATAGATGCACCTTTGGGCGTGCAAAAGTAGGGGTTATTATCTTCACGACGCTCCACCCCTACGGGCGAAAGGTCAATACCACTCCGCAAAAATTTCTGAAATACTTTATCCATAAGCCTTATGCTCCTATCAAGCTCTGGTCAAAGGCAAACTGAGCCTCGTTGATCTCAAAGACGTTATAGTTCCCATGCTCCACGAAATACTCCACGATGATGTCAAACTTGTTGGAGTGGGAGAGTGCAAAGCCCGCCTTCATGAGCATATCCTTCATTTCGGAAAGTGGCAGCTCAAGGGCGATGGCAAATGCAATTACGGTGGGCTTGGAAGGCTTGTATGATTTGTCCGAGCGGATCTTCGAGAAGAGCTTCCGGTCAATATTCGCCTTCTTGTAGCACTGCGAGTCCGTCATGCCGCGCTCGTCAATCTTCCGCAGAAGCATCTCCGAAAAGCTCTCATCGATCTGTCCCAGTGCGTCATCAAGGGTTGCCGCCTTTTTAGGAGCAACTGCCGCAGAGACAGGAGGGATGAGCTGTTCGATTGCATCTTCATCGCAGACGGAGGACTCGCAGGGCATGGGTTCTTCCATCCGGAAGGAACTCATTCTGCGCAGACGCTCATAACGACTATCGGTATGCTCGTCCACATAGCGGTCATCTATGTATGAAGCAATGTCGGCAAACAGCTTGCCGCTGATCTGATAGGCTTTGCGGTCGAAAATGACGATGTACACCGTCATTTCGTTTTCAAGAAGGAAACTGCTGATGGTGTCAATCGCCACTTTGAGAGCCTGATCCTTCGGATAGCCAAAGATGCCAGAGGAAATCAGCGGGAACGCAATCGATTCGCATCCGTATTCCTTCGCCAGCATGAGCGATGTCCGATAGCAGGAGATCAGCAGTTCGTGCTCCCCATGCCGTCCGTCATACCAGCGCGGACCGACTGCGTGAATGACATATTTGCAGGGCAGACGATAGCCCTTCGTGATTTTTGCGCTCCCGGTTTTGCAGCCGTGGAGCGTTTCACATTCCGTCAGCAGCTTCGGTCCTGCAGCACGATGAATGCAGCCATCCACGCCGCCACCACCCAGCAGCGACTCGTTGGCAGCGTTGACGATGGCGTCCACCTTCATTTTTGTGATGTCATTTCTGACGATTTGAAGCGGCATGATCAAGCCCTCCCATTCGGTTACTTCGCGCCGGTCAGCAGCTTGTCCATCGGGATTCTTTCCGGGTATTTTCCCTCGGTCAGAATGTCATATAAATACCTGTTATCCAGAATCATATCATCCCGGATAAGCTGCCAGTTTGCCTTTTTCCTGAAAAACACCTTGAAGATCAGAAAGTTCATGATCGCCCCAATTACCGGCGTGGTCATGCCGAAAGCCTCGGTGTGAGAGAAATGGCATCCTGTTTCAGTTCTTTTTCCTTCAAAGGTGATGAACGCTGTTTTCTTGTCGCTCCGGAATACAATGCGGAAGTGGTTCTCATCCTGTTCGCATTCCGTAATCGTGCCTGTCACATCGTAGTCCAGCCCCATAACAATCTCGCGGAAGCGGACCTTGCTTCCCGCATGATAGTTCCCGTTATAGAGATTACATTCGATGTGGTAGGGACTCCATTTCACAAACTCTTCCTCAAAGTTAGCAGTCCATGCCTTTAATTTTTCATAGGAAGCCGGAATCTCTATCTGCTCTGTAAGAACAATCATTGTCAGTTTCTCCTATTCTGTCAAAGCGGCATCGGTGTCCGGGCGATCAGAATGACCGCCAGAATCGCGCCCACAAATGCCGCAGCCCCTATGACCGCCAACAACTTTTTGCTGAGTTTCTTCTTTGCTGCCTTGCCAATCAGAGCAGTGCAAGCCATGCAGACAGCCGCAGCAACAAGCGCAATGCCCAGCGTTTCCCATAGCCAAGAAAGTTCATGTAGGATTTTCATGCGATCATCATCTCCTGTTCGTTAAACTGGAATTTTCAAATTAGTCTTTGCAAATAACCTTTGAATCTTCACCATCAATTACAATTCCCTGACGGTTGTTAATTGGGCATAGATTCAAATCCGAAAACTCAGTCATTATTTTCTCGGTAACTTTCTTAAATGGTGCTGTAAGATAATGCGGAAGAACATAGAAATCAATCAAATCAAGCCCTGCATCATCTTCTTGTGAGTAGTCCTCCGGCTTTTCATCCATTTGCTCGATATATTGGATGCTTGGAGCGCATATAATTGCGCCTGCCGACTCGCCGATCATCAATTTTCCATTTGCCAATTCCTTTTTCAGTAGCCCATCAGTTCCCGTTTTACGGAGCTGGTCCATAAGAAAGAAAGAATTTCCGCCGGTAAAATATATCACATCTGCTTCTTCAAAAACAGACTGTATCGTTGAATAAGCCTCCGTTGAAATATCAATTTCAGTTACGATTGCTCCCAACTTTTTGAATAATTTTCGAGCCGAGCCGACATAACCGGTGTAGCCTTCACGCAGTGAAGCTGTTGGAATAAATGCGACTTTCTTATTTTCAATTTCTTCCTTTATCAGACTTCCCACACTTGAAAAGTGCGAACATAAAAATAGTTTCATCAATATTCTCCTTTATAAATACCAATTTATCTTTTTCTTTCTGAAAATGGGCAATTCCGCAATGGAACTGCCCATATATCTTTAAAATATGCGATTTTTAAGGCTCTGCACTGTTTCAAGCACCATTTGGTGTAAATTTGGTGTATTTGTGTATTTTCAGAGCTTTTTCACAAATGAAGTACATCCCGTTTTGTAAGGTAAAACGGTACTTCTTAATAGAGCTTTGCACCTGCCGGAATATGGTCATCTACCATAAGGAGATGAAGCTTTTCTTCGCCTTCTTCTTCGTGAATAGCGGAGAGGAGCATACCGCAAGAGTCAATACCCATCATAGCACGAGGAGGAAGATTTGTGATAGCGATAAGTGTCTTACCTACAAGCTCTTCCGGCTCGTAATATGCGTGAATACCGCTTAAAATGGTGCGGTCTG
>ENA-OQJT01000113-OQJT01000113.1-human-gut-metagenome-genome-assembly--contig:-NODE-113-length-19098-cov-1.754467_pt1 | contig 19098 bp, 24 predicted proteins | sample MGYA00242612_ERZ504779 | MGnify/ENA primary metagenome ERZ504779 (study PRJEB26092, sample SAMD00036366) | human gut metagenome | host: Homo sapiens | study: EMG produced TPA metagenomics assembly of...
GCCATTTCATCCTAGAATTTCTTCTAATTTAAGAATTTCTTCTAACTTTTGTTTTTACTTCACGATCTTTTCATTCCCGCTTATTCCTGTATCACCGAATTGTCTTTTTTTCGCATCTCCTGAATACAGGTCATCCAGCTGATCTTCCAGATCTTTCTGCTGCTTTTTCAAGTCTCGATTTCTGACACCGAATACAACGATTACTGCCAGCAATATAAGCAATGCAAGAAGGTCCAACCAGCAAAAACCAAATTTGGTATGTTCAAATAAATATGCCATATATCTCCCTCCTATACTCTTGCGGTCTGATCATTTCCTGAGTTCTGTTCTCCTCGAATCTCCTGAATCTTATCTGCCAGCTCTTTCTCAAAATCATAATCACGCTTTTTCTGATTGTTATGATGCACAATAATCATAATTACTAAAATCACCAGGGCAACTAATGCTGGAATATCCCAGGCATGTAAGCCAAGGTTATGAACAAATTCAAAATAACGCATATCGCTACCTCCTAGTATAATAATGATGTAGTCAATCAAGACTACATCATTATTATACTAGGGAGGTGATGACCGTGGAGAAAATGAAAACCGGCTTTGTAGAGAGAATCGGCGACACGATTTTCGTTGTCAATGCAATGCCCGCAGAGAACGCAAAGCACACGCAGGAGGAGCTTGTAAAGGCTCTGATTGCAAGAGAAACAATGGCTTTGCAGGAAGCAGATGTTGCCTGATTGACTTTACGCACAACTATACGCTTTGGAGATTTTTCAAAAAATATCTCAAAACCACTTGACAGAATGTCTGGTTTTCTACTTTCTTGCTATCGTGAAGTTTCGTTGTTGTTCCTTCTTCATAATAGTTTACTGTGTAAGCAAGATCCGCTCTCTTTGTGTAATAGAATGTGATCTCATTCTTTCCTGTTGTGATCTTTACATTTTTTTGTTTCAGCATCTACTGTATATCCGTCAATTGCTTCTGCAGCCGGTAATAAGAGCTCTGCAGACAAATTCACTGCACATAGTACAAATTATTATAAAGCATCGAATCAGGCGAAAGAGATTCTAGATCAGATTGATGGAATCCTTGCGAAGTCCTATCAGATCTCCCCTGATTCCAGCTCTTATTTTTCTGAAATTGAAGCAATGCTTAGTGAATCGGATATGGATGTGAACTTAAACTTTTCTATAGAAATTAATTCAGCTACTCTTAATTACACTACTACTGTTGACGACTCACAGGCTCAGGAAGTGGATTTAACACTGAATGACCCATGGACGACTTCCTCCGGATTCTATACGATCACATCCTGGAAGGAAGTAGCAACCAATGCGTGGGATGCCGACAACTCTATGAAGCTGATTCAATAAGTAGGTGCATCCGATGTGTTTATCGTCGCCGGTCTTCCATGCTCCATGCGAATCAATGGAATTATCACTAGAAAAAATGGGGAAAATCTTCCCCCTGCCGATACGAGTAACATTGTATCTCCAATCTACCAGTTGGCCGGAAATCGTGATGTGAATGACTTCGAACAAAGCGGTGACGACGACTTTTCTTTTGCTATCCCGGGATTGTCACGTTTCCGTGTCAGTGCATATAAGCAAAGGGGTGCGCTGTCCGTTGTGATTCGAATCATTTCCTTCTCTCTGCCAAATCCGACTGAGATTGGAATCCCGCAACGGATCATTGACTTTTCTAATTTTTCTAAAGGTCTTGTCCTTGTAACGGGAACTGCCGGAAGCGGAAAGTCTACAACACTCGCTTGTATTATTGATGCGATCAATCATCATTATAGGAAGCATATCATCACGCTGGAGGATCCTCTGGAATTCCTTCACAGACATGACTTAAGTATCGTCAGCCAACGTGAGATCAACGTCGATACAGAGAGCTATGTGACTGCTCTGCGTGTTTCTCTTCGCCAGAGTCCCGACGTTATCCTACTTGGGGAGATGCGCGACTACGAGACTATGCAGGTCGCAATGACGGCGGCTGAGACCGGACATTTGATCTTCTCAACATTGCATACGATTGGTGCTGCCAGCACAATTGACCGTATCATTGACGTATTCCCGCCAAACCAGCAGCATCAGATCGCAGTGCAGCTATCTATGGTTCTGCAGGCCGTTATCTCACAGCAGCTTGTACCGACGATTGATGGGAAAATGATCCCTGTCTTCGAGATTATGACTGTGACACCTGCCATCCGAAATATGATCAGAGATAATCAGGACCACCCGTCCAACGCAACATCATAAACTTAAGGAAAAAATAGAAAGGAATCTGTTCGCAGGTTCCTTTCATTGTGTTAAAATATAGGCAAGGGTGTATATGATTAAATCTTATAAAACAAGATTTCAAAAGTTTTCTGCATTATTATCTAATCCGGAAATTGCAAAATATGCGAGACAGAATGAAAACTATGCTTTTATTTCATGCTATTATTTTATCCTATTTATAACTCAAATACAATCACAAACCTGACGGCTCTGCAAATCACTCCTGTACATTTGTTTTTTGTTTTCTCTGCCTGATCACTTCCAACACCCAATTTTCCTGTTTTTTCCACAGATTTCATTCAATCTTTCAATTTCTGTGCTATAATACGATATTGCAAAAATATAGAATGCTTAAACAGGGGTGATTTACTTGAAGAAGAAAACGCTTGTGCCTCTAATCGTTTTTTTACTGGGCATGTGCCTTGTTAGTTTGATTGTATACAAAACAGACGCCTTTGAAAAAGAACAGAGACACACAACTGCACAATTAAACGCAGCGACCTATGGAGAACGCATAAAAAATGAGATTGTAAATGGAACTGAGATTACGGATACTCTGGAACAAATCTTGATCAGTGATGATGGAACGATCAAGCACTTTAACACGATCGCTAAAAATCTTATGTCTGATTCCATTGAAAGTGTGCAGCTCGCTCCACATGGTGTTGTGACAGATATTTATCCTGCTGAAGGAAACGAAGCGGGTAAGATTGATCTGCTTCATGATAAAGATCGTGGTGAAATCTCCTGTTATGCAAGAGACAATCATACAGTCATTACGCAGGGACCCTTTGAATTAAAACAAGGTGACTATGGAATTGCGGTTCGCAATCCAGTCTACTTAAATGATGAAAACGGACAAGAATATTTCTGGGGATTTACGATTGTTATTTTGCGTGTTCCTGAGATTTTTTCCGACTCGATCAGTGCACTTTCAAATTTTGGTTATGAATATAAGCTTTCAAAAACAGACACTCCCTGGAGTGACACATATGAAGTTGTTTGTCAGTCAGATGGAAATTTAACAAATCCTGTTTCTTATGATTTTACAATAGGTGAAGAGAACTGGAGATTTGAGGTTATGCCTGTGAGTGGATGGAGAAATGCTAAACTTATAGCTGTAATCATCGGACTTTATACTTCTATCGTATTTGTTCTGTCGGTTCTTATCTGGGTCTGGTTAACAGCAAAAGAACATAAAAACAAATTCCAGAAACTAGCACATATGGATTCACTTACCAATATTTATAATCGTTACGGATTTGATGAATTAGCAGAAGAAATGATCGCTAAAAATCCGAACGCTCCTTATGTAGTTGCACTCTTTGATATAGATAATTTTAAGTTTATTAATGATATCTATGGACATGTTTACGGTGACAGGGCTTTAAAGAATCTTGCTGACAGTATGAAGAGTTTTTTTCCATCGGATACATTGTTGGGACGAAACGGCGGTGACGAATTCTGTATTCTTCTCCCAAATTGCACATATGATGATGTGAAAGAACAGTTACAACAATTCACTATGCTTCCAAAGATATTCTCATGCAAGGGAAATGACTACCCGTTTTATATTTCTCTTGGATATGCTGAATATCCTATAGCTGCATCAAACCGTGCACAGCTCATGCGCTGTGCTGATGCTGCACTTTATGAAGTAAAACTGCATGGTAAAAATGGATGTATGGCTTACAGAGAAGGACTCCATTCAAGGAGCCGCAAACAACTTGGATTTGCACTCAAGGATATCTCTGAACATCTTCCTGGTGCGTTTATTATCTACAGAGCGGACAAGGAAAATGATGAACTCTTTTATGCAAACCATGAGTTTCTCCACATGACCGGATATAAAGATATAGATGAGCTGTTTAAGCTTACAAAGAAGAGCTTTCGAAACCTTATCCGGGAAGATGAGCAACAGCAGATTGAGGCAAGTATCTGGCAGCAAATTGACAGCGGCAATGAAAATGACTATATTCATTTTCATCTTCGAAAAGCTGATGGAACTTACCTTTCTGTACTTGATCATGGAAGAATAGTAGAAAACCAGCAATATGGAAGAGTATTTTATGTGTTGTTTATGGATTGGGCAGACATGCATATCCGTTACAGTGATAAGTTCTCTGAATAAATAACAGATGGTGTGGGATTATATTAAAATCCCACACCATCTGTTATTTCTTTCAAGAATGCCTTTTTTATAAATCTTCCTGTATTTTGACGTCGCTGTTATCTGCCAGACACTGTTTTAACACAGTGATCATTTTTTCCCCATCCAATGGTTTTGCAATATGACCGTTCATTCCTGCATTTTTTGCCATCTGTATATCTTCCGCAAGAAGAATTCGCTTTCCAATACTCTTATCAGATATAACAGACTGTTCCGACTCTTTCTTTTTGTATACATCCTCTTCTGATGCAATCTCCAGTGGAATTTCCACTGTGAATTTTGTTCCTTTCCCCTGTTCGCTTTCTACATAAATCTTTCCGTCCATCAGTTCAACAAAAGATTTCACAATAGAAAGTCCAAGACCAGTACCGACCACTTTATTCTCTGTCGCCGTATGTTCTCTTGAAAATTCATCAAAAATATGTGGAAGGTATTCCTGCTTCATCCCTATTCCGGTATCTTCACAGATGAATACATACCATGCTTTTTTATCATCTGATGCTGTTTCCGTAATATTTACATGAATCGCCTGACCGTTTGGAGTATATTTGATTGCATTACTCACTATATTTAAATATATTTCCTGAAGTTTTGTCTTATCACAGACTGCGTATTTATGCTGTATATTTGTATCTATCGAATATTGAATTTCCTCGATTGGATAGCAGATTCAAATACTGTATTCACAGAATAAAAACATTTCGCTCAAATTCTCTGCCTGCATTTTTAACACAGCTGTTCCACTTTCAATGCGAGCCTTTTCCAGCACCTGATCAATAATCGTCATCAGAAAATTGCCCGAGGACTTGATCTTTCCTAAATACTCCCTTGCTTTTTCCTCGTTCTTAAGATTCTTTCCGAGAAGATCTGAAAATCCAATAATTGCATTCATCGGGGTTCGGATGTCATGACTCATATTAAACAGAAATCGTGTTTTTGCCTCACTTGCTTCTTTTGCCTGTTCTGCCGATTTTTTCAATTCAGCTGCATACTGCTTCTCTCGACGTTTTTTGCTGCAGATCTGATCAAAAATAGTAGCACCCATCATGGCAATTATGAGGGCTGATACAATAACAGCAATCCATTGATAAATTGAAATCCATCCCTCCTTTGGTACGATATCCACATACCATGTGTAATTAGGAATCTCACACTCTACCGTAAGGCTATTCTCAGGCATATGTTCCTGATTTTGAGCCAGAACAATCCGATCATCGGTATTCTCATCATTCGTCCATATCTCATAACAATAGGATGCTTCACTTAGCCGTTCCATGCCAATTTCATCTATAAATTTATCCCAGTCGATAACTATGATCACAAACCCCCAAAAGGTGTCATTTCCTGTAATATTATTCTGATAAACCGGATGGAACAGCAAAGCTCCTGTTTCTCCCTGTTTTAATTCATATGGACCTCCAAGAGTATATTTTCCCGTTTCTTTGGCACGCTTTGCGTCTCCACTGCGTTCATGCTCTGTCAGCATATTCATTCCAAAAGCCTGCTCATTTCCCTGCTCTGGAAAAATATCAGTAATAATCCCATCCGGTGCGAGTTCGAATGCTTTTACAACACCTGCTTCATTCGGAAGCATTTCTGCCAATTCTGAGAATGTAGTCTGATTCAGATCATATCCTGCAAGAATCACGTTTTCAAGAAATTCTGAAAGTTCAACATACTGATCTAATTGTGCATTGATCCGCTTTACTGTACTTTGTGCAGTATAAGCAGCTGCTGTCTTTTTTTCTTTCTCTATGTTCTTTACAATAATACAGCCCAAAAGAAGTGCTGTTATAAAAATAAGCAAGCCAATGATCCAACTGTATCTTTTTGTCTGTTTAGAACCGGTACTTCCCTTGTCCATTTACTGTTGCCTATTCATCTTCAATGTTTTCTGTTATTTTTAATTATATCATGTCATGTTTTTTCATGTCTTTTTTTTCTACAGTAAACGGATAACAAGTTCTTTCATTGTCTGCTGCTTTCCTTCGCATTATCCTTAACCTATTTCTTTTTTCTTATGTCAAATAGATCTTTTCAGCATTACCAGCATTGTAATAAAGCATAAACTTCCACCAATCACATTAGATATAGGCTCTGCTAAGAACACCCCTCTCGTTCCCATGCGAAATGTATATGGGAACAAATATGTAAGCGGTACAACGATAAATACTTTTCTAAGTAGCGAGAAGAAAATCGCCTGCTTCTTTTTGTTCAATGATTTGAAAACCGTTTGCCCAACATATTGCAGATCCATAAATATAAATGCTGCGAAATAAAGTTTCAGTGCTTCTACGCAATCGGCAAGTAATTCACTGTCTGTGCTGAAAATTCCGATCAGAAATTCCGGTTCGAAAATAATCACGCTCCACGCAATTGCTGTATAGATCAATATCATACAAGTCAATACGCAGATAGCTTTCTTGACTTTCTTCGGACGCTGAGCTCCATAATTATAGCTCAAGATCGGAGAAGTTCCTTCATTGATAGCATAAATCGGAGTTTCCACCATCTGACGAACACTTGATACGATCGTCATAACAGAGATATATACATCACCGCCACTTCCAAATAAATTGCTAAATGCAGTGATGATCACAATGATCGGAAAGCATAACCCCACTGCCCCAAGCGCTGTTGTTCCCACGGACGGAATTCTGGCAATATAAATACGGTCTACGATATTGTACAAAAGGCTCAATATCTGTGCCACAAGCATCGGTAACGCTGCTCCTAAAATATTCCCTGTAACCGTTCCGTGGTCAAAATCAATCTGTTTCATCTTTATAATATTATCTTAAACCAATCTTTCTCTTCAAATTCAACAACCGTACAATCATTTGCATAAGTACATTCCGGAAGTACGATCATTGCATGAAGTACCTCATTATTCGCCGGAAGTGGACACAGATGCCAGATCGCTGCATTGATCTTTACCATGCATCCCTTTGGTACAAGGAAAGCCTTCGCAAGTTCCGGAACCGGTGTTCCGCCGGAAGCAGGTGCAACATGGATAAGCATGTCGTCATCAAGAGCAACAATCCCTTCCCATGTAGTTGTATGATATTCTGCCATCTTGACAATTCTTTCGTCCTTGCGAACTTCAATCGGTGAAAATGCCATTGTTCCAACACAGGTTTCTGAGATGCGGTCCGGATAGAATTTATGAATCTCTCCCTCCAGTGGATATCCCTCTGGTTCTGTCATACTGCAAAATGTTCCGTACGGTGCAAAATCTGCTGCATTAATCTTTACTGCTTTTACTTCTCTCATCGAGTAAGTCCTCCTTTGTTTTAATATAATCGTATCGCTGATGGAAAGCAGACCAACTTGCTCCACTCTCACTACCAACTCATTACGTCTAGTATATCATAATCAGGACCAATAGCGAGTGGTTTTTTGTTTCTATGGATTCTGGTCTATTGACTCTATACAAGGAAAACCGAATCACTGCGGAAACAGCTCTGGAGTATGCTGCAAATCCGGAAATGTTGAAACGTAAAATGTAACGTCTTCTTTCCGGATTCGCAAACATTTAATATCCAGTAATTTATGCAATTAAATCTGCGAATCCTGTGGATACAAGGAACAGGACAAGCATTACGACCGGAACAACATAACGGATCATAAAGCGGTACATACCTGCACGTTTGAATTTCTCTCCGTTGCGTTCTACTTCTCCTATGATCCAATCCGGTCCGATTACCCAGCCGATCAGGATACTTGTCAGAAGTGAAATAAACGGCATCAGAAAGCTGTTGCTGATATAGTCCATAACATCGAGCAGCTGTCCTACGGATCCGTTCGGAAGCTTCAATTCGAAGTAGAGTTTGTTATATCCAAGACAGATCAAAACCGCTGTAATAAAGGAGTAAATACCAACTACTCCACACATTTTCTTACGTGGTTTGTGATACAATTCCATACCGTTTGCAACCAGTGTCTCCATGACAGATACGCAGGATGTCAGTGCTGCGAATCCCATCATTAGGAAGAATGCAATCGCTGCAGGGCGTCCGAATACTCCCATAGCATCAAATACCTTCGGCAGTGATATGAAGATCAAACTCGGGCCGGAAGCCATTCCGTCATTTCCAAGGAAAACAAATACTGCTGGGATGATCATCATTCCGGCAAGAATTGCCACACCTGTGTCAAAAATCTCAATCTGATTTGTCGCTTTATTCAAATCAATGTCATTTTTCACATAAGAACCATATGTGATCATAATTCCCATGGATACACTCAGAGAGAAGAACAGCTGGCTCATCGCATCCAGGAGAATCTCGAGGAAACGCTTCACTGTCAATCCGTGGAAATCCGGTTTCAGATAAACAGCCAGTCCCTGCATACCTGTACGAACAGTTCCGTCTGGTGCTGTATTTGTCAATGTCAGACAGAAGACTGCAATGATCACGATCAGAAGGATCAATCCCGGCATAATAATCTTGGAGAATTTCTCAATTCCCTTCTCTACACCGCGAAACACGATCCATGCTGTCAGCGCAAGGAAGATCAGCATAAATACGATCGGTGCAATATCTGATGTAATAAAGGATGTGAAATATCCATCTGCCGCAGCTTCTATTCCATCAGAAACGAGGTATACAAACAGATATTTTGTGATCCAACCGCCGATAACGGAATAATATGTCATGATCAGTACTGGAACGAGGAATGTCAAACGTCCCAGAAACTTCCACTTCGGGTTAAGCTCCTCAAAGGCTTTCAATGCATTTTTCTTAGTCTTTCTTCCAATCGCAACATCTGTTGTCAGCAATACGAATCCAAAAGTCAATACAAGTACAAGATAAACTAAGAGAAACAATCCGCCTCCGTCTTTCGCACAGAGGTACGGGAATCTCCAGATATTACCAACACCTACAGCACTTCCGGCTGCCGCTAAGACAAAGCCTATCGACCCGGAAAAGCTACTTCTTTTTTCTTTCATGTCAAAATCCCCACATTCATAAAGTTATTTAAAGGGCCTGAATATCAAGCCCAATAGCTATATTCTATATAAATTTCAGATAAATGCAAACCGAAGAAGTTTCTTTATGCGAAATTTTTTATCAAAAAAGTTTCTTGTGACTTTACAAATACCCTGTTTCTCAGATATAATCATATAAGAACAGCATTTATCATGAAAATGGATAGTATGAGGAAACAATATGAGTAATTATACATGTTATGTCGGAAAACAAATTCGAAAATACCGAAAAGCAGGGAAAATGACACTGCAGGATCTCGCAGATGCCATCCATAAGAGCCGCGCCACAATATGTAAATATGAAAATGGAGAGATTGCTGTTGATATTGAGACTTTATATGAGATTAGCCAGGTTCTTCAGGTCTCAATCTCTCAGCTGACTACTTATCTTCCGAAAACAACCAGTGAGCTTATCAGTACGCCCGGAAGAGGTCGGAAAAGTCCTTTCTTTCAGGCGCAACGATTATATTTCTACTTCTATGACGGACGATATCAACGCACGAAAGATGGCGTCATTGATATTTATGAGAAGAAAGGTGAACCCGGAAAGTACGAAGCGACTCTGACGATTTGCTCTGTCTCCGCTAACGGAAGCAGCAGCGAGATTTTCTACACCGGACGAGTTCTTTATAGTGATATGCTAATCCGCTTTTCTTTCGTAAATCAATATAACCCACTGGAAGAAGACCTTCTGTACATCTTCAACCCTCTGGAACTTCGAGATTTCACAATGGGACTCTTGTGCGGTATCTCCAGTGCAGACCTTATGCCTTGTGCATTTAAATGCGTAGTCACCTTAAAACCACAGGAACACACAGAGAACTTCCGCCATCAGTTGCTTTTTACAAAGAAGGATCTTAAACGGTTAGAACAACTTAATATGCTGTTGGTGGAGAATAAAGAGAATTAACATACAGTGAAAGGGTTCGGCATCTTGCCGAACCCTTCGTTTTCATCTGACATATCACCGCAAAACTACTGCGGATAAAATCATAAATCCTACAATTGATACCATCGTGTATACCGAAATCGCCGATGAGTAGAATTCTTTTTTCTCTTTTCCATTCCATTCTGATGTATCACACTTGATATTTTTCTATCACACACGTATGCTTCCGTTCGCCCACCGGAGCATCTTTATCATAATTAATTCCAACCAGCAAAATCTCACCGCCAAAATCTTTGATTGCCGCCGGGTAGTTCCGTTTCTTAATCTGTGTAATTGCTCCTTCCGCTGATTTATCCCACTTCATTTCAACTACTAATGCCGGAAGATTCGACGTTTTCTTTGGAAAATATACAATATCTGCATATCCATTGCCTGACGGAAGTTCTTCGAACTTCAGATAATAATCGCGATAACTAAAATATGCAAGCTTGATCACGCTTCGTAATGCCTGCTCATTATTGTAGAAAAGAGCCGTTGTCTCCTCTATATGGATCTTCTCAATCTGTGTTGCTACTGCATCCGCATTCATATGTACTGTATCTGAAATTATCTGGTCGCTTTCACGCACACGTTGAATTGTCTCGTTCCGTCTGACTCCCCTGATCGTCCTTGAAAATTCCCGCTTGATTTCTTCATTTGGAATATGCACTTTTTCCGTTTCTTTGTCATAAGCCAGATAGCCCAGATGAATCAACAATGTCAGTACATCATCTTTCTCTCTGAATGTTACAAGATCATTCGAAAATCCACTCGTATCAACTTCTACTTCAATACCACCGATCAGTTCAGCGATTGTCTTGGAAAGTCCGTCATAATCAAGACTAATATATTCCATCAAACTCTCTGCTGCCGATGTCTGCGTCCAGTAGGAATCGAAATCATCATTTCTAAGTGCTTTCATTACAGAGTTCGGATTATAAATTGAATTTGCATTTGGGAATGAATATCCATCATACCATAGCTTCATCTTCGAAAAATCTATTTGATATTCGCTGCACAGGTTCTTTACTTCCTGTTCTGTAAAACCTACATATGGCGCAAACTTTCTTGGTTTTACCATTGTAAATTCTTCGAAGTCAGAAATTGCAGACTGTGAACCATCTTTTTTAATCGGCAGGATTCCTGTCATATAAACTGCTGCGAAAATCTTATCCGTTGTTCCACTATTTTTAAATAATGACCGTAAAAATAATAGATACTCTCTCTGGATTCTTGCATTTCCACCATTCTCACGAATCGGTGCATCCCACTCATCGATAATCATAATGATTTTATTTCCTGTATAAGTCACCAGATTCGCTAATGTATCAAACAGTGCTTCTGCTTCTTTCACTTCCGAATAAATATCTAAAACTTCTTCTGTTATATTTCGTTTCACATAGGAGACTGCATCTTCCGATGATGTCACACCAAGAACACTCGCCATATCCAGATAGATCACATCATACTGATTCAAATATTTTAAATATTCATCATCTTTTGCAATTTTAAGATCATCAAACAATTCCTTGGAATCACAAGTCTTATCATAATATGCACACAACATTTTGGCAGCAAAAGATTTCCCAAAGCGCCGTGGTCTGCTAATACATGTCAGATTCCGTGGCGTATTGATTGTTTGATTAATCAGACTTATCATTTCTGTTTTATCGACATAAACGTCATTTCTCATATTCGAAAAACCGCTGTTTCCCGGATTCAAATAACTTCCCATCTGTGCTGTCACCTCCTTGCATATTTTTATTTAATTTCTTGTAACTTACTTGTTATCTTATATGTTTTCTTACTATATTATATCTAATTTTTTATTTGTTTTACCATAACTTACGTGTTATCTTGTACGTTTTCTTGTCTTTTATTAATTTGCGAACATATCAAGACTTCTCTCTGCAAGTTCCTCAAATTATCATTACAATCATCATTTTCTCTTGACAATCCTTTGAATTTTCATATAATTATCTATGGTAATTAACTTTGGTAACTATATAGGAGTTTTATTATGACAAATAAAAAAATCAAACGCATGCTCGATGCATGTTATCAGGCAAAACGAATTCGTGAGATGCTCCCTCCGCTTCCGGAAGGTATCGTGTCATCTCACATCCGCTATATGGATATGATCCAGGAGCTTCAGAAACAGAAAGTCCATGTAAGAGTTTCTGATCTAAGTGACGTTCTGAATATCCCGCGACCGGGTGTCACAAGGACAATAAAAGAAATGGAGAAGAAAGGATTAGTTCAAAAGATCTCCTCTCCGGATGACGGACGTGTCACATACTTGTCTTTGACCGAACATGGCAAGGAGCTATCTGAAAAGTATAATGAAAATTATTTTAATGAGCTACTTCCTTACCTTGATGCTATATCTGACACTGAAGCCGACTGTATGATCCGGACAATTCAGAAATTTTACAACATCATGTGTGAAAGGAGCATTCAAAATGACAGATAAAACTGCTGATTTTACACAAGGAAGTATTTTAAAGAAACTGGTGGCATTTATGATGCCTGTGCTTGGTGCACTAATCCTTCAGGCAGCATATGGAGCGGTTGACCTTCTGGTCGTTGGAAGATTTGGTTCTACTTCCGGGCTTTCTGCTGTTTCTACCGGAAGCCAGGTTCTGAATCTGGTCACTTTCGTAGTTGTCCAGTTTGCTATTGGTATCACGGTTCTGATTGCACGTTATCTCGGCGAAAAAAGACCGGAACAGATTGGCTCCGTCATTGGCGGTGCTGCAATTGTATTTACAACGATTTCCGTTGGATTGTTCATCGTCATGGTTTGTTTTGCACACCCAATCGCAATCCTGATGCAGGCACCTGCTGAAGCTATAGAATTGACTGCTGTTTACATCCGTATCTGCGGAAGTGGAATCTTTTTTTATCGTCGCTTACAACCTGCTTTCTGCGATTTTCCGTGGACTTGGAGACAGCAAGTCCCCTCTGCTTTTTGTACTTGTCGCATGCATCATAAATGTTTTCGGTGACTTGATACTTGTTGCAGGTTTCCACATGAACGCAGCCGGTGCTGCGATTGCAACTGTTTTCGCCCAGGCAATCAGTGTTGTCTTCGCAGTAGTTCTCCTTATCAAAAAAGAACTACCATTCAAGATTAGAAAGAAAGACTTCTGTCTGAATCCACAGTGCAAGAAATTCCTCATTATTGGACTCCCTCTTGCACTCCAGGAATTCCTGACACAGATGTCATTCCTCGCACTCTGCGCTTTTGTAAATCGACTCGGACTGGAGGCTTCTTCTGGTTACGGCGTTGCCTGCAAAATCGTAAACTTTGCAATGCTGGTACCTAGCGCACTCATGCAGTCCATGGCTTCTTTCGTCTCTCAGAATGTCGGTGCCGGAAAAGCAAAGCGTGCAAAGAAATCTATGTTCACCGGAATCGGTGTCGGTCTGGTTGTGGGATGTTTCGTCTTCACTCTTGTATTTCTTAAGGGAGATGTGCTGGCCGGATTCTTCTCTACCGATGCAGCTGTTATTCAGAATGGTTTTGCTTACCTGAGAGGATTCGCACCGGAAACAATTGTAACAGCCGTTCTTTTCAGTATGGTAGGGTATTTTAATGGAAATGATAGGACTCTTTGGGTTATGACACAAGGTCTGATTCAGACACTTCTGGTTCGTTTGCCAATGGCATACATCATGAGTATCCAGCCAAACGCCAGCCTGACAAAGATCGGTCTTGCTGCACCGGTTTCTACAGCAGTTGGAATTATGTTGAACGTTGGATTTTATGTTTATTTAAATCGAAAAAAATAGCCCCCTGCAACCGCTGCCACCGGCATTACAACCCCGCAGGCGATTGCTCCGAAGATCATTGAGGCACAATTTTCAAACATGATTTTAGAATTCAACAGTAGTTCAAACGAATATCCCTGCATCCGCAGATAGGAAAAAAGCAGAAGTGATTCTCCTAAATATGCAAACAGAAGTGTATTCACCGTTGTTCCGGTCACTTCTTTTCCTATCTGCATTCCGCTGTGAATCAGTTCTTTAAAAGTCATATCTTCTTTATGGCTTTTCACTTCATAAACAGATGTGGTAACTGTCAGTGCCATATCAAGAACAGCTCCAAGAGTACTGAGAAGTATAACAGAGACAGCAACATTTCTCATACTGATATTCAGGTTCATATTATAATAAAATACATCTTCTCCAACCTGTTGTATCTCGTTAAGACCTCCCGCCTCACTTCTCCATACAACGATATATATGAAGAAAAACAGCAACAGCATTGTGATCATAGTTGCCAGAAATGCACTCCATGTCTTTCCATTTCTACCATTTTGATAGAACAACGTAATACAGGAAATGACAACGCCGACACAAACCGTAACGAGAAGAATAGGAACTCCTGATGCCATAAGCCAGATTGCAAGACTTAAGATCAACAGATTTCCACACAAAGCAATAAGCGAAACGACACCTCTGTCTCCACCGACGACCATAATTAAAATCAGTAAAATCAATCCAAGTGTTATCAGCATTTTCTTTCTCCCTGCACCTTTCTTGCTTTCTTCTGTCTACGAAACATTCTTGGGACCTTTATCATCACAGAAGTAACCAAAATAGAAATCGGTATTGCCAGAACAATTCCTATACTTTCCACCAGGAATCTGCACAATTCACATGGAATGTGCAATTTTATAATAGTAATTAAACTCACATCATTATTCATCCGAATCAGACACATTGGGATCAGTCCACAGCCAAAGACAAACAACAGCACATTTATCATCGTTCCCATAATGTCATATCCAATTTCTCTTCCTGATTTAAATAATTCCAAAAATGTCACTTCCGACTTCTTTTCAACAATTTCACTTAAGGATGCAGCAATGGCGACCGCCACATCCATGATTGCTCCCAGTCCTGAGATCAGGATTTCTGCATGGAAAATTTCATCCGGATTTTCAATACTTCCAAGATACTCCATGGTCGAATAATCAAGATCTTCTGCATGATGGATTACAACATCAAAGATTCCCATGATCATTACAAGAACAATCAATGTTGTAAAAAGTGCTGCCCATGTCTTTTTATGAATCCCGTTTAATCCAACCAATGTAATAACCGCAAAAAGAATCACCAGCCTGCTGCACATTTCCAGCACATTTGATGTATCTCCCGCTTTCCAAAAACCAATTGAAAAACAGTAACATTAAAAATAACGGTCAATATCGTAAGCGCACCCTGTCTTCCTGCAACGATAATTAATATAAACATCAGAAATCCTATGAGTATCATAAGCTCTGTATCTCGTTTCAGTCCACGAATTCCAGAACCCATTCTCTTGCTTGTTCCATTGAGCAGTACCTTATCTCCCTTATGATATGGCTGTTTCATCATTCCGGTATACGTGTACTCATTCGTAAAACTTATTGTCTTTCCCTTGTTTTCCCCATTTAGGATTACTCCCTGGATGTTCTGCTTATATTTTTTCTCCTTCGTTCCTCTGGTTCCGGTCTCTTCTCCTGAGACACTGGTTTCGACCTTTGTCAGTTTTGCAATGGGTGTGCTATACAACCATGCATCATTTGCAACAAAGATAATACACAGCAGATACAATATGCCAAGGATACAATATAACTTTCTTTTCTTGCTTTGTTTTACAAATTCCAACATTACTTTACTTCCATCTCGAATCTATCAAAAATCATTTTTTTATTTTAACGCAAAAAATTTTATTGTCAAGGTGAATTTGAAAATGATTTTCATGTTAAAAGAACAGGACAACACGCTAACGCGCACTGCCCTGTTCTTCTTTTCTCTATTCTACTTTGCTTCTCCCTCCGGGAAAATAATTTTATTCACGAAGAAGAATACCACCATCGACACTCCTCCGTTGAGCACGGTTGTTCCGATATTGTAAAGCCATCCAGGTACGAACATTCCTGCTACTGCAACCCAGATACAGTTAATTGAGTTTACAATACATGTAACAATACAGAATGCAATCAGATACCAGAACGCCTGATACCAGATCTTTCCTTTACTGCGGAATACAAAGCTTCTCTGGATTGGGAAGTTGATGCACTCGCCAATGAGCATTGCGATCATGTATGCACAGAAGTACGGCAGTCCGCCATGCGCCGCATCATATCCGATGATATTCCATTTAAATGTCTCACCGAATACTGTAATGTCGATTCCCGGGAAACGAAATCAATATTCGGAAGTCCTGCAAACGCAAGTGGCAAAAACAGCAGCATTACATATTTAAGTACAGTAATCAGATTACTTACGATTACGAACAATCCGCCTTCTCTTATCCATTTTGAAGCACTCGGATGTTTCTCGGCAAAACGGTTCCATATGTTGTTTGACTTATTCATTCTACGCTCTCCATTCTTCTAAGATTCTAGATTCTCTTGTCCTCCCCGGACTTTGTATCTATATCCTAACATAGATTGCTTTCCCATCTTTCTCACTTACATAACCTGCACTTTTTCTGCATAAACTGCAAGCTTAATTTCCTTGTTCTTCTTTAATCGGAATTAATATCTTCAGGTCAAACCAGTTTTCTTTTGTATCGATCGTAACTGCTCCGCCGTATTTATTCACTGTATAACGGATACTCTTCATTCCGTATCCATGATACTTTTTGTCTTTCTTTGTTGTCGCAATGTTTCCATCCTGGTACTGCAATTTTTCTTCACAGTAATTCTCGAACTTAAGAATCAAAAATGCCTTCTGTCTGGACACTGTCACATGAATCAGTCTCTTTTCCTTGTCCTGTATCTTCATCTCACATTCAATCGCATTATCGAGTGCATTGCCAAAGATACTGCAGATATCCATAACATCCATAAAGTCTAACAGTGTTCCGTCTGCCACACAGGTAAATGTAATCCCATTCTTATTACAATACAGACTTTTGCTCGTCAGCACAGTATCGAGAACTTTATTTCCGGTTTTATTCTGTGCTTCATACTGACGGATCTCCGCCTCCATCTCATCCAAAAATGCTTCTCTTTTCTGAGGATCTTCCTCACTTCTCAACACCGCAATCTGATGTTTCAGATCATGATATTTGTAATTGATCAGTTCAATACTTTCTTTTGACTGCACATACTGTGCATACTGATTCTGAAGTACATTCTGAACTGCCTCAAGCTCTTTTCTTGCCCGCATCTCACAGCATTGCATGAGATGTGCGTACAGAATCGCAATTCCGGCCAAATCCACGATTGTACGAATATTTGCTATCTCAAATGAATATTTTCCGGAAAATGGAGTATTGATTGTAAGATAGCTAATATTACTGACAGCAAAAACAGATATCGCAATCAAAAATGCTGAAAAACATTCTTTCCAACCTATCTCCATCTGTCCATCTTCCGGGAAATGTACATGCAAGATCTTGAACAAGATCACGCTGATCATTCCATATCCAAGGATAAGAGCTGACCATTCTTTCCACCATACTCCTGATTGCGCTATCCTAAAGTAACAAGCAACCTGCCATTCGATCGATGCCATGAATTCTGCCACAACAAATGCGATCAGCACAAAATATACTGCGTCTGTTATTTCGATCGCACAGGATACATAAATGAAAAACAGCATAAGGAATACTGCTACGATCATGCAGGGAATCCAGAAAAACAATCTGACATCTTCCGTCACAACCATGAATCCGCTCTGTACAACAAGCATCACTGCCATGATCACACCTGTCTTTATTTTTGAAAATCTCTTTTTAAATGGCAGGATAAATATCATGCATGCAAGCCACTCTGCAATTGCCGAGTAAAGTCTCGGGATATCCGGCATCAAATGATCGATCATTTTATCACCTCTCCCCAATATCTTGTCAAAGCTTCCATGAATTCCTTTTTACGTGCACGACTCAACACCAGTTCTTCACCTTTTACCACCGCACAGTTGTCCTGAATTCGGTCTACGTGCTGCAGATTAATCAGATATCCTTTATTTCCTCTGCAGAAGTTCATCCCAGAAAGCTTTTCATCCATCTCTTTCATTTTCCTGTGGTTTCATAATCCCCAAGGATCGTATGAAGGATCAACGTATGTCCCTGACTTTCAATATAGTAAATATTTGCGATATTAATACGCACCATACCGCCTTTTATATTTACCATAATCACCTTTGCTTCTCGCTTTTTCATACGTTCGATCGCGCGATTCAATCTCTGGGAGAACGCAAAATAAGAAACTGGTTTCAACACATAATCCAACGCATCTACCGCATAACCTCTAATTGCATACTGTGCCATGTTTGTAATAAAGATGATTACAACTTCACTGTCCATTTTACGGATTTCTTCCGCAGCGGACATTCCATCCATAAATTTCATCTCGACATCCATAAGGATAATGTCGAACTGAGATTTGTATTTATTGACAATCTGATCTCCATCGGAATAAATGGTTATCTCGAACGCTTCTTGATTCTCTGCCTCGTATTGATGCAGAAATTCTTCCAGCTGTTTTGCATACATTGCTTCATCTTCTACAATCGCAATTTTGATCATTTGAATCCTCCTCCTACTATCTTTCTATATATAATAAAGGATTTTTTTATCTATCTCAAGTCGTTGCTACGCTTTATATAACTGTTCAGAGGCGATTATGTTATCATAACGAAAACAGGATTGGCCTGTTTTTTGCTGTCCAATCCTGTCTTTCATAGTTTCATATATTACGCTTCTGCGTTATCTACATTTTTTT
>ENA-OQJT01000116-OQJT01000116.1-human-gut-metagenome-genome-assembly--contig:-NODE-116-length-18776-cov-0.975763_pt1 | contig 18776 bp, 17 predicted proteins | sample MGYA00242612_ERZ504779 | MGnify/ENA primary metagenome ERZ504779 (study PRJEB26092, sample SAMD00036366) | human gut metagenome | host: Homo sapiens | study: EMG produced TPA metagenomics assembly of...
TTGTATTTTTTTATTTATTGTTTTTATTATATAAAAAAATTTTTTACGTCAATTCTTTCCCATTTTTTTACAAATTGTCTTGAATTAATAACAAACTTTTATAAATATTGTAAATACTATTCAATTATCTTTATTTTTAATACAATAGAAATTTTGACTTTTGATTTTTTCAATAATTCAACCTCATAAAGCTATATATATCTAGCTTCTTAGATTATTTATTGACTTTTTTTCATTTTTATTGTTCAATAAATAATATACTTTTATTAATAATTTAACTTTATTATTGATATTATTATAATTAAAATTATGAAAGACTGGGATTTATATGCAAAATAAATTTGGAGATATGTTAAAAAAACTTATCCAATTTACTAATATAAAATTAAATGTCATCGCTTATCATATAGGTTATGATATTTCTTATATCAGTAAATGGGCAAATAATACAAGTCAACCAACTAAAAAGCATATTGAAAGAATAAATGATACATTGAGTTCTATTTTCGCCGAAGAAATCATTCATAAAGATTATGCTTACTTATTTTTAAAAGAATTTAATATTCATGAACCATTACCCACAAAAGATATCCAACGTTTTTTACATACACAAATAAATAATTTATTAAATAACGCATATTATTGTTCACACGAAAATTTTTCTCATTCCCAAAGCAATAATGATATTATTTTAAATTCTACTACCATCGTTGGTAGAACTAATATTTATGAATTTTTTTGCCATAAATTAGCTCCTATAATAAATAAAATAACTCCTAAATTAGAAATCTTCATTACTATGGATATTTTAACTTTGTTACAACAAAAAAAATTTTTTAGTTTCCTTGATTGTTGTAATCTCACTGACCGTCAAATAGATATTCACATAGGCTGTAATCTATCTACACTAGCAAATAGTGACGAAAAATTAATATATAGCCTCTATAAATTCTTAAATAAATATTTTTATGTCAATTTCTATATTTATGAAGATAAATTTTTTAATAATAGCAATATATTCCTTGTAAAAAATGCTTTTGCTATTCAATATTCCCTACATCTAGATAAATCAATAGATATATGTACCTTTATAAACAATGAAAAAATCATCAATGAAATTCAAAAACGTATTTCTGACACTTTCTTTAATTCTCCAATTATTTTACAGCCAAAAAAAGAAATTATTCTTAATTCCTTTCATCCCTTCTTTTATTTAAATAAAAACTTCACCATATTTATTACTAATGGCTTTGAATTTTTTCTACCTAAAAAATCCTATTTAAAAATGATAGATTTATGTAAACAACAAAATTTAACTGATGAAACTATCGCCTCCTTAAAAAACCTGCAAATCATGTGGGAAGAACAATTTGAAAAAAATCCTATATCATTTATTCTTCCAGAGCTCAATTTAATGGATTATATTCAAAAAGGTAAATTAATCTTTGGCGATTTAAAATACCAAACTACACCTCAAGAAAGAGAAGAACAATTATCTTATCTTATTCAAAGTATGTATAAAAATCCTTTAATTGATATTTATCTGATGTCTCAACAAGAAAATGTAAATGATATTAACTACTATAAACTTTCTTATTATAGTAACCAAAAAATCGCTTACTTTAAGAAAAATAAATACTTATTAAACAAATATCATTTACCTATTTATTTCTTAAAAAATTCTTTATTAATCCAAAAATTTGATATGTTATTTTCCAAATTTAAACAAACAAATTTTGTACACAAATACACTGCTGAGAAAATTGAAAATCTCTATTTAGCTAATAAATCTTTATTACATCGCATTATGGAAAATAAATAAAAAAAGGCAATATGATTAAAAATCATATTGCCTTTTTTATTTATTAACTATCTATTAAACTATTAAAGATTTTTTACAGCTTCAGAAAGTGGTGGGATAATCTGTTTTTTACGAGACATTACGCCTGGTAAATACATAACAGATTTGCTTGCATCTTGTTTGAATGCTTCACCGATTAAGTTTTTAGGTTCGCCACTGAAAAGTAAATAGCTACCTTCGTTGATGATATCAGTAACGATAACAATAGACATTGCATAACCTTCTGCAGTGCATACACGAGCCATTTCAGCTAAGATTTCATCTTGCATAGCCATTACTTGGTCTGTATCCATAACGGATAACTGGCTGATGAGCATTGGATAGTTACCAATCTGGAATTCTTTGGAGTCATTTTTAACGATTTGAGCAGGAGTCATATCGCCGATATCTGCACCAGCTTTGAGCATTGCCATACCATATTCTTTATAATCTACACCAGCGATTTTTGCTAAATATTCTACAGCATCTTTATCGGTTTGTGTGCAAGTTGGGGATTTGAATAATACTGTATCAGAAATAATAGCAGACATTAAAAGACCTGCAATTTCTTTTGGAATTTCCACGCCATATTGTTGATACATATTAGTTACGATTGTACAAGTACAACCAACTGGGCGAACATTGATAAAAATAGGATCGCTTGTTTGTAATCCACCAAAACGATGATGGTCAACAACTTCGATAATTTTTCCAGATTCAATACCTTCAACAGCTTGAGCTAATTCATTGTGGTCTGTTAAAATAATCTGTTGTTTTTCAGGCATCATGAATTTATCTTTATTTACGATACCAACTAATTTACCATTTTCTACTACTGGATAATTGCGGTATTCATTTGCTTCTAATACACCTTTGATATCACTTAACATATCAGATGGTTTGAAAGAAATTACATCTGTAGTCATAATGCTAGAAATTAGTGCACATTGGCTGATAAGACGAGCTGTGCTATAAGTGTCAAATGCAGTAGATAAAATCATTACATTTTCAGCTTTTGCTGTAGCAACTACTTCATCAGAAATAGTTGTATTTCCTGTGATAATTACACAAGCAACTTTTAAATCAATGCATTTAATAAATGCAGATTCTGGTCTATTGCCGATGATTACTACATCGCCAGCTTTGATGCTTTCTGCAACTTTTTCCATGCAAGCAGCAGCTACTTTGATTTCGCCATTGATTTTGCCTTCGTTATTGCCAGCAACTAAAACATCAGCTTCAATAACATTAGCAATATCATTGATGCAAGCACCAGAAGCAGATACGCTATCTAATGTGATTTCTTGGAAATAAGCTTTTGCTAAATCGCTAACGCTAGCCATACCAATTAATTTATTTTCATCATCAACTACAGGTATAGAACGAAGATTACATTCTTTCATAGCCATACCTAAAGTACGAAGATTATCTGTTGCTTTTACAGATTTTTGTACTTTAACAGCAATATCTTTAACTCTTGGATAAATATCACTTACAAGCTGAGGAGCTTCTACACCAAAATATTCTAAAGCATATTTAGTTTCTTTGTTTACGCTACCTGCACGAGCTGGTACAACATTTTCACAGCCCATATTGCGTTTTAAATTTGCATATGCTATTGCAGAACAGATGGAGTCTGTATCTGGATTTCTATGACCAATAGCATAAATTACTTTTTGTTCACTCATAGGTTGAAAAACCTCCATTACAAATTAATAGCTTTGTTTTCTATTATAACAATATTACATAAAATTTAAAAGCTATGATTGATAAAAGATATTATCTTTTGTATAATTCATTTATCCTACCTTTTATCTATTATTTATTTAAATAAAACAAACTAACTATTTATCAAATATTTAATTACAAGAAAGGATTTTTTTATGCAACCCTTACCTAAAGAATATTTAAGTCGCATAATTCGTGCAGTTGTTGAATTCCAATTAATTGAAGATAATGATAAAATCCTAATCGGTCTATCTGGTGGCAAAAGATAGCCTATTTATGGCATACGCTTTAACAGAATTAAAAAATACTTTAAAGAAAAATTTCACACTAGGAGCAATCACTATAAATCCTATGTTTACTAAAGATTTTTCTTGCGAAGCTATGCAAAAATTCTGCGATAAATTAAACATGCCTTACCATATTCATGAAGTAAATATCGCTGAAACTATCGCTAATCAAGATAATAAAAATGCTTGTTATTCCTGTGCTTTCTTCCGCCGTGGTGCAATCAATGGCTATGCCAAAGAACATGGCTATAATAAAATAGCTTATGCTCACAATCATGATGACGCCGTAGAAACATTTTTCATGAATTTATTTTATTCTGGTCAATTAAAGACTTTCATGCCATCTACTTATTTAAGCCGTTCTGATGTAACTGTAATCAGACCACTGCTTTATTTCCGTGAAGAAGAAATAAGAAATGCCATCTCACTTCATGGTCAAGAACCTTGTGCTCCACCATGTCCATTCAATGGCAATACAATGCGTCAAAAAGCTAAAAATTTAATTGAAGAATTATCTAAAGAAAATCCTCTTTTATATGAACATTTAAGTGCTGCTATGCGTACAACAGCTATTGGCGATTTATGGCCACCTATCAAAAATCGCAAAGAAATGAAACCTTATTATTATCAATTCTTTAAAAATCAACAAAAATAAAAAAATCTCTATGTTTAAAAATGGAAAATTATCAACCAAATTTAAGCATAGAGATTTTTCTTTCCGGAGGCACTTTTTTATTTAAAGAACGCTTATAAAAATTATGTTTAAAGATTTCTTTCATTTTATTTTGCATAGATTTTATCATAATCAATTAAATTTTTAGCCATCAAATCCATTGCAGATAGTTTGCTTCCTTTAAACATAATATAATCCCTCACAATCATTATAAGTTTAAAAACTTAAATACCATAAAATACTTATAAATTATTTTAACTAACTACATTATAAATAATCTTTGTGAAATCTAAATTTTAAAATTATAAATTTAATTAAAAAACTCATCAAAAAAGGCTGTAATAATCTATCACGTTCAATTATTACAGCCTTTATAAATTCATCTATTATTTTAAAATATCTAATAAACCACTGATATCTCTAATAATATATTTCGTACCAGCATCTTGATATGCAGATACTACTTTTAAATCCATTGCATTTTTCTTATCTTCAGATAGTGCTTCATATTCTTCTTGACTTAAGCCCATCAAAGAACTGCCTTCGATGATACCTACAGTATCAATACCAGCATTAACGCCTTCTTTAATATCTGCAATAGTATCGCCAACTTTTAATACTTTATCCACAGAAATTAATTCTAAAGCTTCCATATTGCGGAAAATCATATAAGGATATGGACGGCCTTTACTATTTACCATATCAGGGCTAATCCAAAAATCAGGAGTATATCCTTGCTGTTTTGCTCTATCTGTTACGATTTTCATCATATCACTTGTATAGCCTGTAGTAGAACCAATTTTTAAGCCTTTATTTCTAATTTCAATAATTGTTTCTAATACATGTGGTTTTATATCTGTATATTTATCTAAAACTTCAAAGATTTTACGTTCACTGATTTCATAGATTTTTTGTACATCATCTTCTGTCCAGTCTCGATTATATTTTTCTTTCCATAAATTATTGATGCGTTCCATTTTCAGCATTGTTCTTACATGGTCAATTTTTAACATTCCCATTGGTTTTCTAATTTCTTCCATTGTAGGTTCAATGCCAAAAGATTTAAAAGCTTCATCAAAAGCTCTTACTGGTGCCATACAACCATAATCTACTGTAGTACCTGCCCAATCAAAAATAATACCTTCATATTTCATTAATAAAAATTCTCCTTACTTAATTAAATCTCCACTAAAATTAAAATCTCAACTACAATTATTTTTTACTATTAAGAAAATCTGTCATAATGCTAGATAATTTATACATATCTTCTGGATAAATTTCCCCAATAGTACCAATGCGGAAAGTCTGAATGTCTGTTACTTTACCTGGATAAATAGCATATCCTCTGTCTTTAATATATTGATACATTTCAGCAAAATCAAAATTACTATTTTCTGGATAATAGAATGTAGTGATGATTGGACCTTGATGAGTGCTTTCAATATATGGTTTTATACCAAGTTTTGCCATTTCTTCGATAAGAATGCGATTATTTTCACTATAACGTTTATTTCTAGCTACAATACCGCCTTCTGCTTTTAATTCTTTAATAGCTTGAGCAAAAGCTAATACTACATGTGTAGGTGAAGTAAATCTCCATTTACCATCTTTGCTCATAGTTTCCCATTGTTCATATAAATCTAAAGAAAGACTTCTTGCTTTACCTTTAGATTGCATTAATTTTTCACGATTGCAAATGATAAAGGAAAAACCTGGCACACCTTGAATACATTTATTTGCACTACTGATGATAAAATCAATGCCTAATTTTTCAACTTCAATATCCACACCGCCAAAGCTAGACATAGCATCAACTATTAAAGTTTTTCCATATGCTTTAACTACTTTTGCTACAGCTTCAATATCATTTAAAATACCAGAAGTTGTTTCACTATGAACTATAGAAACATGTGTAATTTGTGGATTTTCTTGTAATAATTCTTCTACAACTTTTGCATCTGGAATTTTATCAAAATCTTGTAAATACATTTTATAAGTTATTTTGGCATGTTGAGCAATTTCTGCCATACGTTTACCATAAGCGCCATTTGCACAAATTAATAAGCAATCATCTTCGCCAACAACAGAAGTAAGTACAGATTCTACACCAAAAGTTCCACTGCCCTGCATGAGAATTGCTGTATATTTTTCTTTATCTACATGTGCTAATTCTAATAAATCATCAATAATGGATAATGTAATTTTTTTTGTAATCATCGTCCCATGTGCAATGGTCAAACATCATTTCTTTTTTCACTGTTTCAGTAGTAGTGAGTGGCCCTGGAGTTAATAATTTATAATTTTTCATTTTTATACACCTTTCTTTATAATCATGTTAACTAAAAATATCAAACTGTCCTCTACATTAAGAAATTTCCTAATACTAAAGATTTTCTCTTTGTATTAAGAAATTTCTTATTCTGCATATTAATTGTATTTAACTACATATACCCTAAAATAAATCATTAAAATTAAAGTTGTTTAGCTGCTTCAGATAAATCTTGATGTTTTTTCAATAAATCAACAGATAATTTTTCAGCAAAAGTTTTTGGATATGCTGATTTATTTACAGAATCAGAAGTTTCACCTTCATAAATTGGGTTTGGATAAGATTTTAATAAATCTACTCTAGCATTGTGAATAATGCATTCTGCAATTTGCATTGCAAGTGGATTTGTTTTATCGCCTTTATCTATAACTGCAATAGATTCAGTCAAAGAGAAATTACCTTCTGTTGGGTCTACAAAGTCAATAGGTAAACCTTTTAATTTATCAGCAACAGCCTGCTGTCTTAAACCAAAACCGATAGCTACTTCACCAGCACGAACTTTTTTTAAGTGGTGCAGAACCAGAATTTTCAATATGTGGACCTGCATTTTTATAAATGCCACCTAAAATATTTTTAGCTTCTTCATCACCGTAAGCAGAAACTAAACCTTGAATTAATAACCAAGCTGTAGATGATGCTTTTACATCTGTTACAGAAATTTGGTCTTTATAAATAGGATTTGCTAAATCTTTGATGCTTTTTGGCATTGGAAGATTTGCTTCTTTTAATTTTTCAGTATTTACAATGATAGTGCCTTCTTGAGAAGTGATTGGTGCATAGAAATTAACTTTTTCAGTTAATGGTTTATAATCAAAAGTTAAATCTGTGAACATTTTATTTTTTTCTTGCGCACTATCTAAGTAGAAAGAACTCATAGTTACTACATCAGCTTCAATATTTTTACCTTCTACCATTAATTTACCGCCAAGTTCAGAAGTACCGAAAGTCTGGAACATATATTTATCTTTAAAACCATTATTATCTAATGCTTTTTTCATAGCATCTACTGCTTCATCATCTGCATTAGAATAAATAACTACTTTTCCATCATTTCCACTAGATGCACTATCGCTACCAGATGTACCACAACCACCAAATAGCATAGACGCACATAATGCCGTACCTGCTAATAACATTGATAAGATTTTTTTTCTTTTTCATACTATAGCCTCTCCCTTTGTTATCATTTCTTTTTTCTCTTTTTTCACACTGATTTTCTTTTTAGCTAATACAGTCAATAGACCTTTTACAATTAAATTTGTAGCTAAAATCAGCATGGATAATACGAAGATTTCATTAAATTTACCAAAATACTGTAATTCTTTTATTTTGGCTGTAATAACCATAGTCTGAGCACCAGCTATGAAAATAACTGCACTAATAGTTACCATGGCATTGATAAAGTAATATCCTAATACTTCAAAAATAGTAGTTTTTATATTTGGTGTGATAATTCTATATAATGTTTTAAACCAACTATCACCCATCAACAAAGCTGTATTTTCCCATGATTTATTTAATTTTTCTAAAGAATTTTTAAGCATTAAATATGGTGTGGAGAAGAAGTGAATTACATTACAAATGATAATTAAAGCAAAAGTATTTTGTAGTGTAGTTCCTGAAAAGAACATCATATAAGCAATACCAATTACCATACCTGGAATTGTATTTGTAATCAAAGCAATCGCTTCAATGGCAAATTTCTTTTCATTGATAAAATTACTTCTAGCAGTGATTAAAGCTGCACCATAAGATACAACAAGTCCCACTACAGCAGATAAAGTAGCCACTAATAAGGAATTTGTATATACATCAATAATGCTAGAATCATTTAAAATTTCTACGAGATGCGCTGTTGTAAATTGCATACGATATGGCCATTCATCAATAAATGGTATCATGAAGATTACAACGAACATGGATAAAATCATCACTAAAATAACAGTAGATAATCCGCCCCAAACAAAATCACGCACTTTGTTTACTTTCAATTCCACTTGAGAAATTTTGTTATAACGCACATTGTAACGTTGTAGATAACATAATAAAGCAATACTAATAATTGATGGTAATAACATCACAATAGCTACTACAGCACCACGATTAAAATCAGGAATACTTCCCATCATTTCTTCATATAAAACTGTAGCAATTACCTGATATTTACCACCGACTGAAGCTGGAATACCATAATCTGTGAAACATAAGAAAAAGCATTGTATAAACGAAGCTGCAAGTGTTCCTAATAATGGTCTAATAAGTGTCTGTCTAAAAGTTTTAAATAAACTATCGCCCATGATTTTTGATACAATCATGAATTTCTTATCGATATATTTCATAGCATTATAAATGAGTAAAAATGCTATTGGCATGGTGTAGATTATATAACCTATCAACAAACCATTAAAACCATAAATATCAATTTGTATATTGAATACTTTTGTTAAAAAACCTTGTTTTCCTAAAGAATAAATTATTGCAAATCCATATGTAATTGTTGGCAAAACATAGGTGCTATAGCCAATATTTGAATTAAACGCTTAGCTGTTTTATTTATATTTGTATAGTGGATAGTATAAGCTAAAATAAATGCTAATAACGTACTTAAAATCGCACTAGTTGAAGCAATTGCTATACTATTGCCAAAAGCCATAGCAAATTTATCTTCATCTAACATTGTGGCAAAATGTTTTAAACCTACACCATCACCTACTGCTATAGATTGATATAAAATCTCTATAAACGGTAGTAATAAAAATCCTGCAAAAATTATAATTACAGCTATAAAAATCATCTGTAATTCTTTTTGTTTAGTTTTTAAAATATTCATCATTAACCCACCTGAAGAATCTCTTTTCTATCTCTATTGTTACCATCCCAAAATAATTCTAAGATATTATTTCGTTTGATTTCTAACTGACGTAAGATAAATTCACTTACAAAATCATTTGCAGGTTTTTTAATGATTTCCTCTGGTGTACCAAATTGAGAAATCTGACCTTCATTTACAATCAAAACTTTATCAGATAAAGTCAATGCTTCTTCTGGGTCATGTGTAACTATGATTGTAGTCAATTTAAAATCACGAGCTATTTCTTTGATTTTCTGTTTGATAGATTCTTTGATAACACCATCTAAAGCAGATAATGGCTCATCTAATAATAAAATTTTAGGTTTCATCACCAAAGTTCTAGCAAGTGCAGTTCTTTGTTTCTGTCCACCAGATAATTCTTCGATTTTCTTTGTTAAATGTTTGCCTAAACCTAATAAATTGATTAAGTCTTGAACTTCTTTTGTTGTAGAAATATTTGGCTTATTTTTTAATCCGTAAACAATATTTTCATATACATTTAAATTAGGGAATAACGCATAATCCTGAAATACGATATTAAAACCACGTTTTTCCATTGGCATCTGTGTTATATCTTCACCATCAAAAATAATTCTGCCTTCACTCACTTGAGTAAGCCCTAAAATTAAATTTAATAAAGTAGTTTTACCACAACCAGATGGCCCTAAAATAGAAACGATTTCTCCTTTTTCTATTTTTAAGTTAATATTTTTAAGAACTTCTATTCCTTCATATGATTTCCTAATCTTTTTTAACTCTAACATTTTTTACCCTCATTCAATCAATTTTTAATCTTAATAACATACTTAACTCAACATCATCTATTTAACCAAAATTTAATTTTTACCTCTATCATTATCTTGTAATAATTTTATGAAAATCTTGTAAATTTATATAAACTTTGTAAAAACAAGCAATATATATGCAAAAATAACGTAAAAACAGTAAAAAATCATGCTATAAACAGCAAAAAAAATCCCCAATACAGCAAAATGCCGTATTAGGGATTTTTCTATTATTTATCTTTTATTTTTTATTTCTGTATCATAATCCATACCATCAAAGATACGAGGTCTTTGTGCATTGAATTTATCATTTACAATGCTTCTTGTAGGGTCAAATTCATCTGTTTTTATATCTGCTAAATCCATAACAGTATGAATCATATCATCTGTCATATAAGGTCTATCAGCAGCTTTTTTGATTTGCTCCCATTTTTCAGGATATTTTGCTCTGAATTTTTCTGATGCCCACATAATAACTGGTATTTCAATCATATGATGTGTAGGATTTTCTTCAATATGACCAGACATATCTTCGCCTTCATCATATACAGCTTCACCGTGGTCAGGAACATAAATAACTAAAGTTTCACTATCACGGAATTTATCAATAATACTACTTACTATATAATCATTATAATAAAGTGCATTATCATATTGAGCTACGATTTCTTTTTTACCATCTGTAATTGGTAAATTGATATCATCTTTACTAAATTTGCTAAAACTATAAGGGAAACGATTATAATATAATCCATGTCCACCCATTAAATGAACTACATAGAAATTTTTATCTTCACTTCTATTTGCTATAGCATCATCAATAAGAGGGAATAATTCGCCATCAACGATACCATAATCCTCTCTTGAATCGCGAATACGAGTGAATGCACTCACATCACTATGAGCTGCATAAATCTGAGCTACATTGCCCCAAACACCTGAAGTTTCCTGATTAGATAACCAATGTGTTTTATATCCTGCTGCATTCATTACATCAATTAAATTATTGTAATGATACCATTCCTGGTCTGATTCACGATTACAAAATGTAAATAACTTACTCAATACAGCAATTGTAGTAGAATGAGGACTTACTACATCGCGGAAAACACTGATTTCACCTTTTTCATTTAAAGCATCAAGATTTGGTGTATTCGGTAAATAATAACCATAAAGATGCATATGGTTTCTATTTGTAGACTCGCCTAAAATAAATACAATATTTTTTATCTGACTATTATTTTCCGTAAGTTCCACTTTACTATTTACTTGAGAAGATAATTCTTTATATGCTTGCATATTTCTTACAGCGACAGAAGTTGAAGCATATACCCTTTGCACGGGCAAAACTTCATCATCCCAGATAAAATCTGTATATACAGTAAACATTCTTATAGTATAAAACACACTTAAAACCATCAAAGTACATACTATACCTGATTTTGTCTTTTGTTTTAAAGTGATTTTTTTCAGTGGATTATATTTATATAAACCTACAATTAAAGCAATTAAAACAATGACAGAAACCACTCCTGAAAAACCTATATACATAGAGAAAAATTCTGTAGCTTCTCGCATATTTGTTTCAAGTGCAGAATTTATAATACCTGTGCCAATCAAAGCCTTATAGCAATACATTGTAAAAAATTCACCAATAAATATAAGCCCTATTGGTATAACCAATACTGCTTTACAATCTTTTGCAAAAATCGTTTTGGCAATAAATCAATAAGACAAGTTATTATCAATGAACCTAACCATACAGAAAAAATATATCCAATAGCCACATCTATTTTGTCTTCATCAAAAAGTGACCACGCTGTAGTTAAACTATTAATTATAAATAAAATCATGATAAACATAAAATGTTCATCAAAAATTCTTTGTAAATAACCTGTAAGTTTTCCTATAAAACCTTTATTCAACAACACAAAACGCCCTTTCTTAAGTCTATTTATTACTGTATGTAAAATTTTTGTAAATAACTAAAATAAATATATACTATAAAAATTATTTTGGCAATAATAAATTAGTGCTAACTTCACTAAAAATAAAGATAAATAGCTGTAACAAAATGATAACTCAATTCGCTACAGCTATTTTTTATTAATCAATAAATTCTTTTGTCGGTGCTAATAGTTCTCTCAAATTTTCTTGTATACTTTTACCTGTCAAAAATAACCCTGAAGTTCCTCCTGTAAAAATTGTAGCACCCGCCTCAGCAAGCATTCTTGTTGTATTTTTATTTACATTTCCATCTGCTTGAATGCGTGTTTTAATATTATTTTGTTTTAACATATCACTCATCATCTTTATATGTTTTATTGCTTCTGGATTTATTTTTTGACCTGCAAATCCTGGATTTACAGTAAGCTTTAAAATCCATTCACATAAAGGAGCAAGTTCTATTAAATCATCTTTTGGCTCGGTATCTGCTCTATAAGCTAATACAGGTTTTGCCCCTAAGCTACGTATCTTAGCAAAAATCTCTTTAGGATTTTTCATGGCTTCATAATGAACTGCTATATATTCTACTTTTTTTTGAGCAAAAACTTCTATATAATTTTCTATATCATAAACAGCTAAATGTACTTCTATGGGCAATCTACTATTCTTTTTTAAATAATCACAAAGAATATCTCCTAATATATAACATTTATTAAATCTACCATCTACAACATCATAATGAAAAAATGCTACATCTGAGTCTTCTACTTTTTTTATACTATCCGCTAAATTTCCTAAATCCATACAAGATACAGAAGCTGATACTGCCGGCATAGGTAAAACATTTTTGTTAATCAATATATCCACATCCATTTTTTTATTATAAACTTAATAGTTTTCTAAAATCTGCCACATTTTTTTCTAATTCTCTATGTTTGAAAATTGATGAACCTATTACTATATCTGTTGCACCTGCATCTACAACTGTTTGTATATTATTTAAATTAATACCACCATCTACTTGAATAATAAAATTATAATTATTTTCATCTCTCCAATTTGCTAAATCTTTTATTTTCTTTGTACTCATTTGCAAATATGCTTGCCCACCAAATCCAGGTTCAACAGACATTACTAATACTTTTTTAATAATATTATCTTCTGCCATATATTTTAAAGACTCAAAATTTGTTGAAGGATTTAAAACTACTCCGCCTTGCATACCTAATTTATTAATAGTTTCTACTGTATGATATAAATGTTTACATGCTTCTACATGTACTGTTACAGAATTAACACCTGCTTCTTTTAATCCATTTAATAATACATCTGGATTTGTTACCATTAAATGTGCATCAAAATTCATTTTAGTTTTTGGTCTTAAATGTTTTATTAAATCAATACCAAAAGTAATATTACTTACAAAATGTCCATCCATTACATCTAAATGTAAATCTTTTATACCAGATTGTTCTAATCTTTTTACATCATCAGCTAAACAACTAAAATCTGCTGCTAATATTGAAGGGGATAATACTACTGTCATTTTCATCATTCCTTATAATTTTATATTTTAATAAAAATAAGAGTGCCCTTATTTTGTATATTCAACAAAAAGGACACTCCAAAATTAGGGATTTTGGTAGGGTATGTGTAAAATTTTTATAAGTTTATTTAAGCATAGATAATGCTTTATTAACTACATTTTCAACAGTAAATCCATATTTTTTAAATAATACATTAGCTGGTGCTGATGCTCCAAATGTGTCAATAGTTACAGATTTACCTTTAAAGCCAAGATATTTACCCCAGCAAATGCTAGAGCCTGCTTCCACAACTAAACGTTTTTCTACAGTTTGTGGTAATATCTTTTCTTTATATTCATCACTTTGTTGTTCAAAAATATCCATACAAAGCATACTTACAACACGAATGTCAAAACCTTTTTCCATCAATTCTTTTTTAGCCTCTACAGCCAAACTAACTTCTGAACCACTAGCAATAATTATGGCATCTGGTTTTGCTTTTATAGACTCTGCTATAATATAGCCACCTTTTAAAGCCTCTTTACTACTACCTTCTATTTGTGGTAAATTCTGTCTAGATAATGCAAGAACTGTTGGTGTATTTTTACTTGTAATTGCGCTATACCATGCAGCAGCAGTTTCTGTAGCATCAGCTGGTCTAAACACATTAATATTAGGCATAGCACGAAGCATTGCTAACTGTTCAATAGGTTCATGAGTTGGTCCATCTTCACCAACACCAATACTATCATGTGTCAATACATAAGTTACAGGTATTTTCATCAAAGCAGCCAATCTTGCCATTGGTTTTAAATAATCACTAAATACAAAGAATGTACCTACAAATGTTTTTGTACCACCATATAAAGTAATACCATTGGCAATTGCTGCCATAGCAAATTCACGAACACCATAATGGATATTTCTACCTAAATAATTATTCTTGCTAAAACTTCCGCCATCTTTAATTACAGTTTTATTTGATGGTCCAAGGTCAGCGCTACCGCCCCAGAAATTTGGCATAATTTTAGCTAAACGATTAATCATATTTCCAGATAAACTTCTTGTTGCTTGCGGTTTATCTTCATAAGACCAAAATTCATCGCAATTTAATAATTTTTCATCATCGATTACTGCAAAATATTTATCCCATAGTGCTTTCTTTTCTGGATATTTTTCACAGTAAGCTTTGAATAATTTATTCCAATTATCTTCAGCTTCTTTTCCTTTTTTAGCTTTTTGAGCAAAATTATCATATACATCTTGTGGAATTACAAATGCTTCTTGTTCTTCCCAACCAAGATTATCACGTAAAGCTTTTACATTTTCTTCACCTAATGGTGAACCATGTGAGGATTCACTACCTTCTTTAGCAGGGCAACCAAATGCAATTTTAGTCTTTACTGTAATAAATGATGGTTTTGTCTTTTCTGACTTAGCAAGTTCAATAGCTTTGCTAATTTCTTCTAAATTATTACCATCTTCAACAGTTAAAGTCTGGAAACCAAATGCTTCCATACGTTTATTTACATCTTCTGTAAATGCTAAATCTGTATTACCTTCAATAGTAATATTATTGCTATCATATAAAACAATTAATTTACTTAAACCTAATGTACCAGCTAACGAGAATGCTTCCGAAGATATTCCTTCTTCCATACAACCATCGCCACCTAATACAAAAGTATAGTGATCAATAATATTATAATCTTCAGTATTAAAAGTAGCTGCCATATGGGCTTGAGCCATAGCCATACCTACAGCCATTCCCATACCAGCACCTAATGGTCCTGTAGTTGCTTCTACACCTACAGTATGACCATATTCTGGATGACCAGGTGTTAAAGAATTATCTTGTCTAAAGTTTTTCATATCTTCAATAGTTAAACCATATCCAAATAAATGAAGAAGTGAATATAATAAGCTTGAAGCATGTCCAGCTGATAAAATAAATCTATCTCTATTTACCCATTTAGGATTTTTAGGATTATGTGTTAAATGATTAGCCCATAATTCATATGCCATTGCTGCACTACCAAGTGGCATACCAGGATGACCTGAATTAGCTTTTTGTACAGTATCTGCTGCTAATACACGAATAGCATTTACAGATTTTTGCTCTATATTCATTAGGCTATACCTCCTTTAATTCCAAATTATCCAGAATATTGGGATAATTAATTTTTATATAATGATTATTATTTTATACTTATCTATTTTTTTCATAATTCATCATGGCTTCTACACGTTTAGCATATTTTCCACCTAAATGTTCTGTGCTAAGCCAAACTTTTGTAAATTCCCATGCCATATATTCAGAAATAATTCTTGCTCCCATACACAAAACATTTGCATTATTATGAGCTCTTGTCATTTCTGCTGAAAATAAATCACTTACTAAAGACGCTCTTATACCTTTTACTTTATTGGCCATCATTGACATACCAATACCTGTACCACAAATTAAAATACCGTATTTAGTATCTAAATTATTAGCTACATCTTCACAGACTTTTATAGCATAAGCACCAGCATCTACAGAATCTTCACTATAAGTTCCTTTATCTTCCACATCATAACCAGCCTCTTGCAATTGCTGTATTAAAAATTGTTTCATTTTATAACCAGCATGGTCTGAACCTATCACTATTTGTTTCAAGAAAATTCCCTTTATTCAGTTTTTATTTATTTCAGGTAATGGTTTTAATACAATTTTTATAGTTTCACCAGATTTCATTAATTTATAAGCTTTATCCCATTCATCAATATTTAATTCATCTGTTATCATTAAATCTGCTCGTATATCCCCATTTGCCATATAATTTAAAGTTGCAGGCCAATCATGAGTATTCTGACTACGACTTCCAGAAACAACTAGTTCCTTTTGGATAATTTTTGAAAAATCTACTACAACTTCATCTTTAGCAAATAAACCTACCTGAACATATTGTCCTTTTTTTCTTAATAAATCCATTCCCAAATGCATTGAAGGAACAGCACCTGTACAATCATAACAAATATCTGCACCATATCCATCAGTAAGACTATTAACTAATTCATGAGGATCATCTTTTTGTACATCTACAATATAATCTATACCAAATTTTTCTTTAGCAACTTTTAATCGTCCACTATCTTTAGTTAGACCTGTCATTACTACTGTACCACCTTTTGCTCTTACAATTTGTGCCACAAGTAATCCAATTGGTCCTGGACCTAATACTAAAACAATATCTCCTTTTTTTTATAGTTGCTTTACAAACACCATGATGAGCACAAGCTGCTGCTTCAGTTATTGCAGCTTCTTTACAAGATAAATTTTCAGGTAGTACATGTACACTAGCTCCTCTAGCTACAATATAATTTGCACATGCTCCATCTTGTTGTGTGCCTAATCCTTTACGAGTTGGACATAAATTATATTCTTTTTCTAAACAGTATCTACACTTTCCACAAATTTCAAAAGTAGTTTCTGATGTTACCTTATCTCCAACTTTTACATGTTTTACATTTTCGCCTACTTCTACAGCAATTCCAGCAAATTCATGCCCTATAATTAAATCTTTAGCATTAATATTATAATGACCTTCATATGTATGAATATCACTACCACAAACACCAATATATTCAACTTTTATTTTTACTTGATCTTTATTTATTGTAGGTTCTGGTTTATCAATTATTTGCCAATTACCCGCACCTGGTTCCATTTTTACTAATGCTTTCATTTTATATCCCCTCTTTATTTCTACAGAGCTGCCACATTTTAAAAGTGTCAGCTCTATATTTTATTAATCTAATTGAATAAAGCAAATGCTTTAAATATTATAAAATTAATTAAGTTTCCTGCTTGGTCTATACTAGATATAAGTGTTGAACCTTCTGGCATTTTAAAGTTTGCAATAACACCCATTGTTGTTTGAAATTCTGCCATAGCAGTTGACATTAATAAAGATAAACTGATTACTACAATACCTGCTAATACAGAATGAACTATATTTCCACGTGCAGCTGCTACAATCATTGCTACTATAAATGGAATAGTTGCTAAATCACCAAAAGGTAATACATTATTTCCTGGAAGAATTACAGCTAATAATATTGTTATTGGTACTAAAATTAAAGCAGTTGCTATTACTGCTGGATGTCCTGTAGTTACTGCTGCATCCAAACCAATATAAATATTTGCATTTTCACCAAAACGTTTTTGTAATACATTACGTGCTGCTTCAGAAATTGGAATTAATCCTTCCATTAAAAGTTTTACCATACGAGGCATCAAAACCATAACACCTGCCATAGCCATACCAACTTTAGCTACTTCACCTGCATTATATCCTGCTAAAACCCCTAATACTGCGCCTAAAAAAAGTCCCATAAAAATTGTACTGACCCCAAAAAGTTAGACAATTAATTTATCCAAAGGATTTAGTTCTGTATTGCACAGGACTAAGTCCTTTTAGTTTATCTTAATTGCGTTTGTTGTTGTAATAATTAATATAGTCTATAATTGCTTGTTCCAAATGCTCAATTGACTTAAACGTCTTCTCATAACCATAAAACATCTCAGACTTAAGAATGCCAAAGAAGGATTCCATCATGCCGTTGTCTGGACTATTGCCTTTACGTGACATGGATGGTTGGATTCCTTTCTCCTCTAAAAAATGATGATAGAAATCATGTTGATATTGCCATCCTGGTCACTATGGAGAATTGTATTTGTGTAATGATTCTCAGTAAAGGCCTGTCTAACATAGCTTTCACTTGTTCTAAATTTGTGAAGTTGAAAGATTATAAGCGACGATTTCAC
>ENA-OQJT01000117-OQJT01000117.1-human-gut-metagenome-genome-assembly--contig:-NODE-117-length-18721-cov-1.220125_pt1 | contig 18721 bp, 20 predicted proteins | sample MGYA00242612_ERZ504779 | MGnify/ENA primary metagenome ERZ504779 (study PRJEB26092, sample SAMD00036366) | human gut metagenome | host: Homo sapiens | study: EMG produced TPA metagenomics assembly of...
ATACCAAACTTCCCGCGTTAGCAGACTTTTACGGTAGCTGAAAGCTATTGGCAAAGATAAATCAGGGCTACGGTTTTAGTCCTACTGTTTGAGCGAAGCGAGTTTAGAGCGTTGTAGACATGATTTTATCTTTGCCAAAGTAAAATCAATATCGCGGTTGTATTTTCTTTTTGGTTCGTTTTTCTTTTAAACAAAAGAAAAATGAATATCTAACCTTTTAACCATTTTGCTACATCAATAGCGTGATATGTGATGATGATATCTGCACCTGCACGTTTCATGCTGAGAAGTGTTTCCATAACGATGCGTTTTTCATCAATCCAGCCATTTTGAGCTGCTGCTTTTACCATGGAATATTCACCACTTACATTATATACAGCTATCGGACGATCAATTTTATCGCGAACTTGACGAACGATATCAAGATAACATAAAGCAGGTTTTACCATGATGAAATCTGCTCCTTCTTCCATATCAAGTTCTACTTCTTTCATAGCTTCACGGCTATTAGCAGGGTCCATCTGATAAGCTCTTCTATCACCAAATTGAGGAGCAGAATCAGCTGCATCTCTAAATGGTCCATAATATCCAGAAGCATATTTTACTGCATAAGACATGATAGATACATTTTTAAATCCAGCTTCATCTAAAGCTTCACGAATTACAGCAATTCTGCCGTCCATCATATCAGATGGGGCAATGATATCCGCACCGCTTTGAGCTTGGCTTACAGCAACTTTTGCTAACAATTTTAAAGTAGCATCATTATCTACTTCATGACCACAAAGCTGACCGCAATGACCATGTGTTGTATATTGGCAAAGGCATACATCACCAACAATTACAAGGTTTGGCACAGCTTCTTTAATTGCACGCATAGCACGTTGTACAGGGCTATTTAAATCCCATGCACTAGAACCTATTTCATCTTTATATTCAGGAAGACCAAAAACTTCAATCGCTGGAATTCCAAGTTCATAAACTTCTTTTGCCACTTTTACTGCATTATCTACAGAAAGATGATATACATCTGGCATACTAGGAATTTCTTCTTTTACATTTTCACCAGCAACCACAAAGATAGGATAAATTAAATCCTTTACAGATAAAGAATTTTCACGAACCATGTCGCGAACAGCGCTATTTAAACGCAAACGGCGTGGTCTTAAAGTATTGAGTTTCATCAATAGTCACCATCCAAAATTTTTTATTTTTGCTACTAAACCATCTATAGTATATACATCGGCTTCTACATCAACAGTGAGCCCATGTTTTTCACAAGTATTGGCTGTGATAGGGCCAATGCTTGCTTTAGCCACATTATCTAATAAAGATTTATCTTCATCAATTAATTTTAAAAGATTTTCTACAGTAGAAGAACTTGTAAAAGTTACCATATCTACTTTATGTTCTTTTAATAAAGCTTTTATCTCTTCTTTATTTGTATCTGCCATTTTTGTAGTATATGTTTCTGCTACATCTACAACAGCACCTAATTGACGAAGTCCTATTGGTAAAGCTTCACGAGCTTTTTGTGCTCTAGGTATTAAGATTTTTGTACCTTCTTTAATATCATCTTTTAAGACATTTAAAATACCTTCTGCCATAAACATTGTTGGTACTTTATCTGCAATGATACCATAATTTTTTAATTTATTTGCAGTAGCTGTACCGATAGCTGCAATTTTAGCATCTCTTAAGCTACGTACATCTAATCCTTTTTCATTTAAGCGAGCGAAAAATCTATCTACACCATTTGTACTAGTGAAAATAATCCATTCATATTCACCGATTTTAGCGATAGCTTTATCTAAACTTGCAAAATCATCATCAGGAGTTGTGATTTTTATAGCTGGAGCTTCTATACAATTTGCCCCTAAATCTTCTAATGCTGTTGTCAATTTAGAAGCTTGTTCACGCGCTCTTGTAACTAAGATATTTTTGCCAAATAATGGCTTATTATCAAACCATTGAATTGTCTGACGTAAATTTACTACATTACCAACTACAAAAACTGCTGGTGGTTTTAAATTATGTTTTTTTACATCTTCCACAGCATTACCTACTGTAGTTACTAATACTTCTTGTTCTGCTTTTGTACCCCAACGCACTAAAGCTGCTGGTGTATCTGCACTTCTTCCATATTTTATCAATTGACTTGTGATATGTGGTAAATTACCTACACCCATCAAAAATACTAAAGTATCTACAGCTGTAGCTAATTTTTCCCAATTTATATCGGATTTTCCTTTTGTTGGGTCTTCATGACCTGTAATCACGGCAAAAGATACTGCAACTTTGCGATTAGTTACAGGGATACCTGCATAAGCAGGTGCTGCAATAGCAGAGCTGATACCTGGTACGATTTCAAAAGCTACATTATTTTTCTTTAAAACTTCTGCTTCTTCACCGCCACGACCAAATACAAATGGGTCGCCACCTTTTAAGCGTACCACGCATTTTCCTTCTTTCGCTTTATCAGCGATAAGTTGGCTGATATCTTCTTGACGCATTGCGTGATTGCCAGCTTTTTTACCTACATAGATATATTCTACATCATCTTTAGCAAAAGCCATCAAACGTTTATCTGCTAAATAATCACAAATAACTACATCTGCTTTTTCTAAACATTCTTTTCCCTTTAAAGTAATTAGGCGATAATCTCCAGGACCTGCACCTACTAAATAAACCATTCCATTCATTGATAAGAACCTCCAAAAGATATTATAATCCCAATTACTTATTGGGCATTTTCATCAGGGCAACATAAACCTAGACTTTGCATAATTTTTTAATCCGCCATTTGCCAAAAGTTTTTCAGCTAAATCTTTTCCCAAAGTTTTGGCATTAGCTCTTGAACCTATGATTTCATCACGGATTATACATTTGCCATCAATAGAACCAATTACAGCTTCTACAGACAAATTATCATCATCTTCAACTTGAGCATAGACACCAACAGGCACTTGGCAACCGCCTTCTACACGAGCCAAAAAGCTACGTTCTGCTTTTGTCGCATCTGCTGTTTTATCATCATGCAAAAATTCAAGCATTTGTTTTATTTCTTCATCATCTTCTCTAGTTTCTATAGCCAAAGCACCTTGACCTACAGCTGGAAGACAAATTTCACGAGGAATAATCTGTGTTATTTTATCACCAAAACCTAATCTTTTAAGCCCTGCTACTGCTAAAACAATAGCATCAAAATTTTCTTCTTCTAATTTACGAAGTCTTGTGTTTACATTTCCACGAAGACTATGAATATCTAAATCTGGTCGTGCTTTTAATAATTGAGCCTTGCGACGAAGACTAGAAGTTCCTACCTTAGCCCCTTGTGGTAAATTTTCTAAAGTTTTATATTTTGGACTAACTAGTGCATCTCCACAATCTAAACGCTTAGTTATAGTGGTCAAAGATAATCCTGTTGGTAATACAGTAGGCATATCTTTTAAACTATGTACTGCTAAATCTACACGTTTTTCTAACATTGCTACTTCAAGTTCTTTTGTAAATAATCCTTTACCACCGATTTTAGCAAGTGGCACATCAAGAATTTTATCGCCTTTAGTAACAATATGCATCAATTCAACTTCCAAACCTTCATATTGTTTACGTAGGCGATCTGCCACATATTCTGCCTGCCATAATGCTAATTTACTGCTACGTGTACCAATAACAATCTTTTTACGCACTATTATTCCCTCTCTTTTAATACATCTATTTTAAATAACTTAGTTACAGCATTCACATAATAATCTTCTTGTTGTGTTCCTGCAAAACTGTTTAACTTAATCATTGGCTCACGCAATAATTTACGAACAATCATATGTGACATATGTTCAATTTCTCTAACCTGACTTTCAGTTAAATCGCCAAGTTTTGTCATTGCTCGTTTCACTTCGCGACGACGAATACGCTCAGCTTTTGTTGATAAACGAGCCATTACTGGCTGACAAGATAAATATTGAAAACGCTCTAAAATTGAATTTACTTCTTCATCAATAATTTTTTTGAGCTTGATATGCTTCATATTCACGTTCTTTGATATTATCTTCAACTACAGCTTCTAAATCATCAATATTATATAATTCTACGCCTTTTATCTCTGCTACATCTGGATCAACATCACGAGGCACTGCTATATCAATAATGACAAGCGGTCTACCTTTACGCTTAGACATGAATAATTGTGTTTCCCAAGGTTTTACTACATAATGAGGTGCTCCTGTGGAAGTTACTACAATATCTACATCATTTGCTTTGCGCAAAGCATCACGGAAACCTACTGCTTCACCGCCAAATTGACTAGCTAATTCCTGTGCTTTATCAAAATGTCTATTAGCTACATAAATTTTCTTAGCGCCCTTGCCCATTAAATTACGAGCAGTGAGTTCTGCCATTTGACCTGCACCATAGATAAGCGTATTGCTATGTTCTAGATTGCCGAAAATCTTTAAAGCTAATTGTACAGCGGCATAACTAACAGATACTGCATTATAAGCAATTCTAGTTTCTGTACGCACTCTTTTTCCTGTAGTAATCGCACGGTGAAATAAAGTATTTAAAATTGTACTTGTCGCTTGAGCTTCTCTTGCCATTGAATAAGCTTTTTTAACCTGACTTAAAATCTGACCTTCACCAATGATAAGTGAATCCAAGCTAGAAGCTACTGCAAATAAATGACGTATACAATCTTTATCTACATGATAATAAAAATACTCATCTTTTGCATCATCACTTCCTGCAAGCGTGAAGAAAAACTCTTTTACATCTTGCATATTTTCGTTTGCATCATCTACAACAGCATAGATTTCTGTGCGATTACAAGTAGATAAAATTACAACTTCACTAATTCCATTATAATTATCTAAATGACGTAATCCTTTATTAATATTGTCAACAGAAATGGCAAATCTTTCACGTACTTCTACAGATACAGTTTTATGATTAAGCCCTAAAACCACTAATTGCATCTCTTATGCTCGCCTCCGCTTCATCATATTTTTTAGCCCTTACAAGTTCCATCACATCATCACTTAACGCACTACGCCAAAAGATTTCACGGTCATCACTTGTTGGCAATTTTTCAATAGCTTCTTTTCTTAATTGCACTAATTTATCTAACCAATTTGCATATGTTTCGTCAAATTCTCGTTCCATTTTACAACGCAAATATCTAGATAATGCTGGTGATTTTCCATTAGTTGAAAAAGTTACTAATAAATCACCTCTTCTAATTTTTGCAGGCAAAGCAAAATCACAAAATTCTAATCTATCAACTACATTTAATATCACTTTTTTTTGATTTGCTTCTTTTCGAACTTGTGCATTTACTTCTTCATTGCCTATAGCGCAAATAGCCAAAATAAAATCAGTTAAATCTCCTTGTTCATAGCATTTTTTTTGCCAAATTATAGCTTTTGTTTCCACTAGTTTAGCCAAACCTTCCACTATTTGAGGAGAGATAACTGTAACTTTTGCCTTTGCCTCTAATAAACCTTTTACTTTTCTCAGTGCTACATGTCCGCCACCTAAGACTACACAAGGCTTATTATCCAAAATTAAATTAATAGGATACACACCCACACCTCTTCAAAATATGAATATAATTCATTTTTTATAATTATACCGCAATAAATATGCTCTATCAACACTTTAAAGTAATATTATATAACAAGCTATCAAATTTATTAATACCTTATCTTGGAATTATTTTACCTGAATTTTTCTTTACCAAAAAAGTCAAATAGTTTATACTTATAATATCCTTTAGATGTTTATGTCGATACAAAGAAGATTAATATATGGAAATCCTTTTATGTTTTATTATTTCTCCTATATTCCTTTTCTTTGTTCCATAACAAATGAAAAGGAATTATATTATTAAGTAGGTGTTAAATTTATGAAAACTATCGCATTAATTGCCCATGACCAGAAAAAAGAAGAAATGCTTGAATTTGTTGGCAATCATCTTGATGTCTTAAAACAATTTCATCTTGTAGCAACTCGCACAACTGGTACATTAATCAACGAAAAATATAATTTAAATGTTGAAACTATGATGTCTGGTCCTTTAGGTGGCGACCAACAAATCGGTGCTATGGTAGCAACTGAAAAAGTAGATTATGTAATTTTCATGCGCGACCCATTAAACGCTCAGCCTCACGAACCTGATATCAACGCACTTCTTCGCATTTGCGACGTTCACAATATTCCACTTGCTACAAATCGCAGAAGTGGTCATATTTTAATCAAATATGCTGGTGAAAAATTATAATATTACGCAAAAAAAGGCTTTAGCTCTAAATAGAACTAAAGTCTTTTTTTTATCTAATTAATTCATTTCAAATACAACTGATACATTTGCTCTAACACTGATATCACCACTTTGAATAGGTGAAGTTGCTCCTGTTGCATCAGCTGCTCTCATATACATAGCATTATTGAAATTTTTAGCTTCAATATATGTGCTTCCAGTATTTACACTGACTACATTTACTATAGATTTTTCTAAGCTATTAGCAACTACTTGTGCTTTACGTTTAGCATCTGCGATAGCTTGCTGTAATACTTTATCTTTATAAACTTGGCTGTCTTTTAAACCAAATTCTATAGAATTTACATTACTAGCACCTGCATTAATTGCTGTATCAATCACAGTTCCTACCATATCGATATTATCTATAGTAACAGTAATTTCATTTGATACACTGTAGCCAATGATTTCTCTACTATTATCTTTAGTGTTATATACAGGATATAAATTATAATTTGTTGTCTGCATTTTATCTTTAGTTATAGCTAATCCCAATATAGCACTTTGAATATTTTGCATGATTTGAGCATTTTGTGCTGAAGCCAATTTTGCATCTTTTGCAGTATTTTCAATGCTAATACTTATAGTTACTTTATCTGGAGCAACTTTTATCGTAGAACTTCCATCTACAGAAATTGTTCTTAAATCCTGTGCTTGTACTAGACTACAAGAAAATAAAATACATAGAGCCATCACTAAGCCGACCAAACTAAATTTACGCATAAATAACACTCCTTTTGCTTTAAATTAATTAAATTATTAAAATTTTATTAAAATTTTCCAGATAAAATATAGGGAAGAATTTTCCCTATATTTATTTATGCATTAAACATTGAAACGGAAATGTGTAACATCGCCATCTTGCATGATATAATCTTTACCTTCTACACGAACTTGACCTTTTTCACGAGCTGCTGCTACACTTCCAGAAGCTACTAAATCATCATAAGATACGATTTCTGCACGAATGAAGCCACGCTCTATATCAGAGTGAATTTTACCGGCAGCCTGTGGAGCTTTTGTACCCACTTTAATAGTCCATGCACGACATTCATCTTCACCAGCTGTCAAGAAAGTCATAAGACCTAATAATTTAAAAGCTGCTTTGATTAATTTATTAAGACCAGATTCATCAAGTCCTAAATCAGATAAAAATTCATTTGCTTCTTCTTCATCGAGTTCTGCAATTTCAGATTCTACTTTAGCGGAAATTACTACAACACCTGCATTTTCTTTTTGAGCATATTCTTTTACTTTTGCTACATATTCATTATCATTTTCAGCAGTAGCTGCTTCATCTTCACTTACATTTGCTACATATAATGTAGGTTTTAAAGTCAATAAATTCAAATCTTTGATGAGTTCTAATTCATCTTCACTGAGTTTTGCCTGACGTGCTGGAATAGCTTCTTCTACTACTTTTTTTACTTTTTCCAAAACAGCTTCTTCAGCACGAGCTTCTTTATTACCGCTTTTAGCTGTACGAGAAACTCTATCTAAACGTTTTTCTACAGAATCAAGGTCTGCTAAACAAAGTTCAGTGTTGATGATTTCAATATCACGAATTGGGTCTACACTACCTTCAACATGAGTAATATCACCACTAGCAAAACAACGTACAACATGAGCTACTGCATCTACTTGACGAATATGGGATAAGAATTTATTTCCTAAACCTTCACCACGAGAAGCGCCTTTTACTAAACCTGCAATATCAACAAAGCTTACGCTTGCAGGAGTAGTTTTTTTTAGAATTGTACATTTCATGAAGAACTTTTAATCTTTCATCAGGAACATCTACAACACCTACATTTGGTTCAATTGTGCAAAATGGATAGTTTGCTGCTTCTGCACCTGCTTTTGTAATAGCATTAAATAAAGTAGATTTACCCACATTTGGCAATCCTACAATACCAACTTCTAAATTACTCAAAATTATTCACCCTATCTTTTTTATTTTTCTATATAATTATACCTTATTCTTATTTTACTGCAACAAGGCTTCATCTATAATTGTACCATATTTGCCAAGCCACCAAGAAATAGCTCTTACACCATTGATATAATTTTCTAAAACAGTTCTATCTGGCAAGGCTTCACGATTAAAATATTGTGGTTTTTCTACTAAATCATCAGTATTGCCGATAGCATCAGCAGTTATCCAAAAAGCATAACTTTGACCTAATTTATTTTCACTCAAAGATTTCCCCACACTATAATAAGTAAAACCTTCTGGAGCTATTAAATCTATCACTGTTGGCATAATATCTATTTGACTTCCTGCCATATCTTCTGGCAATAAATCTTTTTGTATGCCTTTTCCTGTGATGATAAGTGGCACGCTATAGCGTTCATACATTGTAGGTACTTTATCGATATTATATCTATCAGCATGGTCGCCCACAAAAATAAATAAACTATCTGGATATTTTGCTTTGACTTTATTGATGAAATCACTTGCCATCTTATCTGCATACCAAAAATGACCAAGCTCTTTGATTAATTCTTGATTATTTTTTTCTTTATCAGGCAAACCTTCAATCACTTTACTAACATCAAAACCTTCTTTTTCTAAGTCAATATTAAATGGTGAATGATTTGATGTATTTAAAATCACTGAAAAAGTCATTTTATTATCATCAATCTGTTTAAAAATAGCATCATATAAATATTCATCATCAGCGCCCCATACGCTACCTGTAGCATTAGGGTCAATATTGCCTCTACTATAAAAATTATCAAAGCCTTGTGCTAATGTAAATTCTTGAATATTTTCCCATGTAGCAGGACCAGCATACCAAAAACTTGTTTCATAGCCTAAATTTTTCATCTGTGGTGCTGTTGCCGTGATATAAGGATTTGCTAATGCTTCTGGCATAGTTGTCAAATATAAATTAGAATTTGCCATGCCTGTAACCATAGTCATTAAAGCACCTACTGTACTTGAGCCACTAGGCAACATATGCGAAGTATAAATCGTATCATCTTCAGCGATTATTTTTTTCATATTATCAGCAATATGCAAATTGCTATATTTATCTAATAATGGCCAGTTCGCATAGCTTTCTGATACAATCACAAAAATATGTTTTGGTTTTTCTATCTTAGCCCCTGTTGCTTCTTTAGCTAGATATATACTTAAATCATTTCCGCCATCTTTATTTGTTAAAGATTTTGCTAAATCTCTCACATTTTGCGCTGAAAAACTAAGTCCATTACAAGCTCCATACGCATTTGATTTGCATATGCTCGATAAATAGCTTGGTAATCATCTAAAATAGACTCATTTAAAAATGTATCATTTGTAATTCCTGCATTTTCCCAATTCACACCAGATTTCCAGCTCCAGCCACCGCCATATAAAGATAATGTACCTAAGACATATATGCACATGAGCAAGGAAACCGTTTTTTATTTTCTCTGGTAATATTTGCCATCTTTTAACTTTAAAACTATAAACTAAAAATTTATTAAAAGCATAATTCAATATAGAAACTAAAGCAATTATTAATAGCAATTTCAATGGCAACTGAAATTCTTCCACCAAAGAAATAAATAATGCATATAAATCTTCATGCATTGCTGTAAATAACATTTGATTGAAACCGCTATGGAATTGTTGATAAAAAGGAAATCTAGCTACAAATAATAATGTGGTTATAAACAAAATCACAAATGAACAAATATAGCGAAAATATTTTAATCTATGCCATATAGTTTCAGCGATAAAACCAATGAGCATACATAATGTAAGTCCGCCTGCTGTTTGCAAACTTAATTTTGCCCCACTATAAATTGCTGTAAGAATTAAATTATGTCCACTACCTGCACTGAGATATTCACTCATCCCCCAAATAAAAAATCAAACGATAGACACATAATAATAACCAAAAAAAAGATAAAGGTTTTTATTTATTTTTGTTAAATTTTTATTTAAACCTAACAAAATTTTATTTAGCAATATAATCCTTCTTTCTCGCTTTACCAAAATCACTAAAATTTACAAGAAACTTACTATACTGCTTTATTATACAAAAAAATTTTTCACTTATAAATACACTATTAACTAAAACCTTACAAAATTTATAAAATAAGCAAAAAGACTTCCTATAGCCATTTATTCATTAAATAAACCATAGGAAGCCCTAATTTATAAAAATGATAAAATCTGAGCTATCTTTTTACAATAATTAGTCTAAGATAACTGCTTTTGTAGCTGTAGCTTGTCCAGGCATGCTCATTGCTACAAAATCATACCATACTAAAACTTTATCACCTTGTTTTAATTCTTTAGCATCATCTTCTACATTTTCAGGAATTGTAACGAACATATCTTCATTAGTATTTAAAAATTTAACGCCATTTTTTACTTTATCCACTTTGCTAACATGCATATAGATACCATCATGCTGACCATCACCCATTACAAGTGCATATGCTCTGCTTTGTGGTGGGAGGCTACGAGTGGAAATAGAGCTATAATATGCTGTTAATTCATCGCCTACATGTAAACGATTGAGGTCTACATCCTCACCATTTTTACCATTTAAAATTTCAGTATCCCAACGCACGATTAAAGCCACTGTATTATCAGAATTTGTATCTTTTATAGTAATCATGTCATCATTAATAGATACAATCTGACCATGCATACTTACCACATTATCTACTGCTTTGTTTGCAGCAGCAGCAAATGCAGCTGTAGAAGCAAAAGCTAAACATAACACCATCATCAATAAAATTCTAAATTTCTTCATTGTAAATTCAACCTCCATTGAATATATTCATTAACCTTATATTATCATCTTTAATGAACATATTCAATAAGAAATCTATTAGAAATAAATTAAAAGATTATTAAAATAAAAAGAGATTTATTACCTTTGCTCTATATAAACAAATTCATAAATCTCTTTTTATTATATTCTATTCATGTAATTCCAATGGCAGTCCATCAGGGTCTTTAAAAAATGTCATTTTTTTCTGCGTAAAATCGTCCCATCTAATTGGTTCACATTCAATGCCCAATTTTTCTAATTCTGCTACAGTCTTTTCTATACATTCCACTTTAAAAGCTAAATGTCTAAGTCCACAAGCTTCCGGATTATTTACACGTTTTGGTGCATCTGCTTTACCAAAAATCTCCAATTCACAACTACCTAATTTTAAATCTAGCTTATAATCATTTCTATCTTCTCTATGATGTTCTCTAATCACTTCAAAACCCAATAAATCTACATAAAAATGACGAGATTTCGCATAATCAGATACGATAATTGCCACATGATGAATTACTTCTAAATTCATGATTTACACCTCTAATCTTTCTTTTTAAATAAATATGTCATATAAATAAATATTACCCAAATAGGTAAAACTATTATAGAAATCAACATATCTGGTATTTGTGTCATAATCACTACTACTGCAATTAAGAACAAGATACAGAAATAATTTGTATATGGATAAAATAAAGATTTAAATTTAAGTTCATCTAAACGATTTTCACGAGTAAATTTCAATCTAAATTTCATATGTGTAATAGTGATAATAAACCAGCTGATGATTAAGCCAGCTACTACAATAGATAATAAATACATAAAATAATTCATTTAGGGAAATAATATGTCATTATTACAAGAATTATACCAATAACTGCTGATACTAAAATCCCTACCATTGGAATACCAGTACGAGATAAGGAAGCGAAAATTTTTGGTGCATTTCCTTCTTTTGCTAAACCATAAAGCATACGAGATGTACCATATAAAATACCATTATATGCAGATAATGCTGCTACTAATACAACAAAGTTTAAAAATATTAGCTGCTGCTGGAATACCAATATTAGAGAAAATCTGTACAAATGGACTGCCTTGAAGACCAACTTGATCCCATGAAGAAAGACTCATCAATACTACCATAGTACCGATATAGAAAATTAAAATACGAATTAAAATTTGATTTATAGCTTTTGGTAAAGTTTTTTCTGGATTTTCAGCTTCTCCTGCTGTTATCCCAATTAAATCTACACCACCAAAAGAGAACATAACTACTACTAAAGAAGCCGCAAAGCCCCAAGCACCGTTAGGAAAAAATCCACCATTTACCCATAAATTACTGAAATTTTGAGGGAATGGTCCCATTGTTGTAAAAATTAAATACAAACCGAAAACAATCATACAGCAAATAGCTGTTATTTTAATAAATGATGCCCAATATTCTGATTCACCATAAAAACTTACATTGATTAAATTAACAGTTATAATTACTAAAATACAAATTAAAATAGTGAGCCATTGTGGAAAATCAGGTAACCAGAAATTGACATATGTTGCTGTTGCGGATAATTCAGCCATACCAGCTATCATATATAAAAACCAATAATTCCAACCTGCTAAATAACCTGCAAATCTATGCCAATATTTATCAGCAAAATAACTGAAAGAACCAGATACTGGTTCTCTAACAGACATTTCACCCAACATTCTCATGACAAAGAAAATAAAAATCCCTGCTAATAAATAAGATAAAATAATACCAGGCCCTACTAATTTGATTGTTGGTGCAGAACCATAAAATAAACCTGTACCAACAGAAGCCCCTAAAGCAATCATTTGCATATGACGACTTTTTAAGCCCCTCTTCATTTTGTGTTCATTATTATCCATATCTATCCACCTTTTTTAATAAAATCTAAAAACATAAATAATATATTATCATTTACCTTATCAACTTTACAATAAACAAATAAAAAATCCCTATAAATAATAAAATAATATGTATAAAAATTACAGACAAAAAGCACTAACTATCAAAAATCAATAGTTAATGCTTTTCATCTTAATTCATACCTTATTATACTTTTGCTCTCAATTTATATGTTATATAAATAAATGCTACCCAAACTACTAATGCCCCTAAAGATATTCTCATGTCTTCCATAAAGAACATAATCACTACAATAGCAGCTAAGAAAATAAAACAAAAATAATTAATATACGGGAATAAAAATGCTTTAAAATGAAGTTCATCCAAACGATTTTCCTGTATGAATTTCATTCTAAATTTCATATGAGTTATAGCTATAGTTGCCCATGTGATAACAAGTGCTGCAACTACAGTTGATAATAAATACATGAAAACTTTTTCAGGTAAAATATAAGTCAAAATTACAAGCAATAAAGAAATTGCTGTAGATACCAAAATACCTACCATTGGTATACCACGACGAGATAAAGAAGCAAACATCTTAGGTGCATTTCCATTTTGCGCCAAATTGTGTAAAATACGAGATGTACTATACAAACTACTATTATATACAGAGAGTGCTGCTACAATTACTACGAAGTTTAAAATATTAGCTGCTGCTGGAATACCGATATTAGAAAAAATCTGTACAAATGGACTAGCATTTAAACCAACTTCATCCCATGGAGCAAGTGTCATCAATACTACCATAGTACCAATATAGAAAATTAAAATACGAAGCAATACTTCATTTATAGCTCTAGGTAAAGTTTTTTCTGGATTTTCAGCTTCTCCTGCTGCAATACCGATTAATTCTACACCGCCAAAAGAAAACATAACTACAGCTAAAGACTGTGCAAAGCCCCAAGCACCATTAGGGAAAAAACCACCATTATTCCATAAATTACTGAAATTATCAGGAAATGGTCCCATTGTTGTAAATATCAAATAAAAACCAAATACAATCATACAGCAGATAGCTAAAATTTTAATAAATGATGCCCAAAATTCTGCTTCACCAAAAGTTTTTACATTGATTAAATTCACAGTCGTTACTACTACAATACAGACTAAAACTGTTATCCAATGAGGTACATCAGGAAGCCAATAATTTACATAAATAGCAATTGCAGATAATTCCGCAAAGCAAACTAATAAATATAAAAACCAATAATTCCAACCTGCTAAATAACCTGCAAAAGGGCCTAAATATTTATTCGCAAAATAAACAAATGAACCAGATACAGGCTCTCTTACAGACATTTCCCCTACCATTCTCATGATACAGAAAATGAAAACACCAGCTAAAGTATAAGATAAAATAATCCCTGGACCTACTAATTTAATTGTTGGTGCAGAACCATAAAACAGCCCCGTACCAATAGAAGTACCAAGTGCAATCATTTGCATATGGCGATTTTTCAGCCCTCGCTTCATTTTATTATTTTCATCACTCATAATAATCCACCTTTAAAATTATTCTTTATACATATGTTCAATACGTGCTACAGCCAATGTACTTACTACATCGCCTGTTACATTGAGTGCAGTATGAATCATATCTATTAAACGGAAGATACCAACTATCATACCCATAATTTCAATAGGAAGCCCCATTGTTGTAAGTAACATTATAGTCAATACAATGCCACTGTTTGGAATACCAGGAGTACCTATGGAAATCAATGTAGTCATAAAGATAAACATCACTTGTTGCATTAAAGAAAGTTCTACACCATATACTTGAGCTACAAATAATACAGTAACAGCATAATATACAGCAATCCCATTCATATTGATAGTTGCACCAATAGGCAAAGTAAATGATGCCAATTCATCTTTTACTTTAAATTTTTCTTCAGTAACACGTAAGCTAACAGGTAAAGTACCAGAACTACTTGTTGTACTAAATGCTACTAACCAAACCTCTGTAATTTTAGTAAAGAAATCTTTCAATGAAATCTTAGCAATGTATTTAATAATAAATACATACATAAATAACACTACAAAAAAAGCACCTATGTAATGAGTTAAAATAAATTTACCTAAAATATTAAAAATAGATAAACCATATTCGCCAACACTACAAGCAACTAAAGCAGTTACCCCAAATGGAGTTACTTGCATTACCATATCTGTGATTTTAAACATAATAATATTGGCTTCATCAATAACTTTTTTAATATTTTTTACTCTATCACCCAAAATAGTTATCGCAATACCAATAAATACCCCAAATACGATAATTTGCATTAAATTACCTGTAGCTAAAGCTGTTATCGGATTATCAGGAACCATGCTCAAAATAGTCTGGCTAACAGTCATTGGCTCAGCAGGTTTTATCACTTCGCCTGTATCTACAATTTGACTTACAGCAAAATCAGCACCTGGCTTCATTATATGTGCCACAATAAGACCAATAATTGCAGAAAGCACTGTAGTTACAATATAAAACCCTACTACCTTTGTTCCTATGCGTTTTAATTTTCCAATATCACCTATACTAGATATTCCACTAATAATAGATAAAAATACAACAGGAACAACAATCATTTTAATGAGTTTTAAAAATAAATCTCCAATAGGTTGTAACCATAAAATATCTTTTTGAAAAATAAGACCTAAGATAATCCCTATCCCAAAACCTAGAAAAACTTTAGCGCTCATACTAAGATTTTTCAAATTATCACACCCTTAATTTATAAAATAATACGCTTTCCATTATATCATACAATCCATAAAAAATTTACATATTTACATTATTTTTAAGAAAAAAGATAAAAATTTTATACATTTTATCCATAATAAACCTTATTATTTACAAAATGCTCTATGATTAATAGCTAAAAATAAAAAGCTTGATAAAATCTTATCTATATTTTCTAAGATTTCATCAAGCTTTCCTATATTACTTATTTTATTATTTATCTTAAATTATTTATTCCAATAATCTTTATGAACTTCTACTACTTCATTTTCCACTTCTGGGAATGGACCTTCTACTTTTATATCTTTTTGACCTCTAGCGAATACTTCTCTACATGGTAAATCAAAAGTAGGATTTTGTTCATCATCACCAGTTAATTCCAAAAGGCGTTTTTCACTAATACCATAAACTACTTTACCTACATTACCCCAATATATAGCACCTGCACACATTGCACAAGGTTCAGCAGTAGAATAAAGAGTGCAATTCCATAAGAAATCTTTACTGTATTTTTTAGAAGCTTTTATCATTAAGCTAGTTTCAGCATGACCACTACAATTATATTCTGTGATTTCAATATTTTCTTGTTCTAATAAAATATTGCCTTCACCGTCTACTAAGATAGCACCAAATGGAGTATTTCCATGTTCACGAGATTTTTTTGATACTTCAATTGCTTTTCTTAAATAAAATAAATGATCCATAATTTTACCTCACAAATTACTTATAATTAATATTTCTTTTGTCTAATTAATTGATAATGAATAAATTTTGTATCTACATATTCATTAGCATAAAAGACAGGTTTATCATTATTATCAAAATTGATAATATCGCAATTTAAAAAGCTTGTTATTTGTTCACATTTAAAATAATCAGTCAAAGAAGATAATTCCTGATTTGTTATTGTAGATAATTCTACTTTGTCCCAAATAATTGTACGCTTTAAAAATTCGCTAAAATATTTATATATAGACATATCTAAGCAGTTTTGCAAAAAATTCTCTTTAACTATTTTTACAGGAATTCTATCAACACAATAAATAGCTGGCATCTCATTAGCATAAAACATTCGCTCAACAATAAAAACTTCCTCATTATTATCTAACTGTAATTTCTTAGCTTCATCATCTGTAGCTAAACGCTTATTAGTAGATAACACTTCTGTTTTTACCTCATAACCACTATTAGCAATTACATCACGTAAATCTCCAATAGGATTAAATACTACATTCATGCCCAAAGCTTGTTGATTAACGAATGTTCCTTTTCCCTGTTTACGAAAAATAATACCTTCACTAGCAAGCTCATTTAATGCACTTCTTACAGTAATTCTACTAACACCTAATTCTTGAGCCAATAATTCTTCTCTAGGGAGCTTGTTTGATATAGATAAATCCATTGATTGTATATACTGTAAAATAGATTGTTTTGTCAATTGACTCAATGCTTGTTCTTTTACTTTACAAAATTTCATTTACAATTCCTCTACTAATTAACTAATTTTGTTTTAATTATATGACTGAAAAAATCAAGCTGTCAATTTATCTCTACCAGATATATCCATATTTTATTTTGTTTTAAAAATTTCACTATAATTAAATAAAGTATTCAAAATAATAGCTGTAACAGTGCCTGTAAAAATACCATTTTCTAGAAGCATTTTCAAAATTTCTGGCATTTCATTAAAAAGCCCTGGTGTAACAGTTGTTCCTAAACCAATACCAATACTACAAGCTACAATAATAATATTCTCATTCTTTTTAAAATCTACACTAGATAAGATTTTAATACCATTTGCACCAATTGTACCAAATAGACATATCATAGCTCCTCCTAATACTGGATGAGGAATTAATGTAGTGAGCATCGCAAATTTAGGAACAAGACCTAAGATAACTAAAATTATTGCCGCAGCTACTAATACAAATCTATTTCTTACGCCTGTAACAGTCATAAGTCCTGCATTTTCAGAAAAAGTAACATATGGGAAAGAATTGAATAATCCACCTAAAAATTGAGCACAACCTTCAGCTCGAATACCATTTGCTATATCTTTTGGCGTTATTTTCACTTCACAAATATCAGCAATCATGTAAAAAATCCCCACAGATTCAGCCACACTAATAACTAAAAAGATAGACATTACAACTACACTGTTGAATGTGAATTCTGGAGCACCAAAATGCAATGGATGAATAAGCTTAAACCAATCTGCATCATTTAGATGAGATAAATCTACCATACCAAAGAAACTAGCAAATATTGTACCTAAAATTAAGCCTACTAAAATAGCTATAGATTTTGCAAAACCTTTGCAAAAACGATTTATCAACAAAATAATTATCAATACAAAAATAGCAACTAAATAATTTATTGGGTCACCAAAATTTTCTGATCCAATTCCACCTGCCATATCTTGTAAAGCCAAAGGAACTAATGAAAAACCAATGATAGTTACTAAAGACCCTATTACTATTGGTGGAAAGAATTTAATAATCTTATTAATAAAAAATGAACACACAAAAACTAATACACTAGATAATAAAATTGCACCATATAAAACTGTCATTCCACCAGTTTTACCGATAGAAATCATAGGACCTAAAGTTATTACGGCACATCCCAATACTACTGGTAATTTAATTCCAATAAATCGACCAATACCAAAGGATTGTAAAAAAGTAGCAATACCACAAGTAAATAAATCTGCCGAAATCAAAAAAGCTAAATCTAAATTAGATAATTGCAAAGCATTAGCTAAAATTATTGGCACAATTACTGCCGCTGAATACATTACTAATACATGTTGAAACCCTAATATTGTTAATTTACTTACAGGAATTTTTTCATTAATATAGTCTTTTTTCCCAATTTGTTCCATAACCAACCCTCTTTCTTAAAAGGTAATACCTATTACCTTTATTATTATACATAAAAAATAAAAA
>ENA-OQJT01000118-OQJT01000118.1-human-gut-metagenome-genome-assembly--contig:-NODE-118-length-18701-cov-1.118445_pt1 | contig 18701 bp, 20 predicted proteins | sample MGYA00242612_ERZ504779 | MGnify/ENA primary metagenome ERZ504779 (study PRJEB26092, sample SAMD00036366) | human gut metagenome | host: Homo sapiens | study: EMG produced TPA metagenomics assembly of...
GCAAAGTATGAAGAGACAACTTTCTCCATATGGCGAACGTCCATACAGCGAAATGAAGCGTAAACAAAATGCGGAAAGGAGTCAAAATGGATACAAGAGTAGCAGTAATCTCCATAATTGTGGAAAATCCGGAAGCGATCGTTACACTGAATGATCTTCTTCATGAAGCCGGAAATTATATTATCGGGCGCATGGGGATTCCATATAGGGAAAAAGGAATTAATATCATCAGTATTGCAATTGATGCACCGCAGGATATGATTAGCAGCCTTTCCGGAAAGATCGGAAGACTCAAAGGTGTGTCAACGAAGACTGCCTATTCAAACATCATTACAAAAGCGGAGGCACACAATGATTAAAATTGCAGTATATGGAAAAGGTGGAATCGGAAAGTCGACGACAGTCTCCAATGTGGCAGCAGCACTGGCTGGGCAGGGATTAAAGGTTCTTCAGATTGGATGTGACCCAAAGGCAGATTCAACGATTCTGCTCCGACATGGAGAAGAAGTTCCAACCGTACTTCATATGTATCAGGAAAAGAAACAGAACCTGAACCTGGAAGATATTGTGAAAATTGGATACAAAGGAATTGTCTGTGTAGAAGCAGGCGGCCCGACACCGGGACTTGGGTGCGCAGGACGCGGAATCATAACTGCACTGGAAAAACTTGAGGAGACAGGTGCATATGAGAAATACCAGCCGGATGTAGTGCTTTATGATGTGCTCGGAGACGTTGTCTGTGGTGGATTTTCTATGCCGATGCGAAATGGGTATGCAGACAAGATCTTTATTGTTACATCTGGAGAAAATATGGCGATTCATGCAGGTGCGAATATTGCTATGGCGGTAGAAAACTTTAAGAATCGCGGATATGCCACACTGGGAGGGCTGATTCTGAATCGAAGAAATGTCCTGCGTGAGGAGGAGAAAGTAGAAGAACTGGCGGAAGATTTTCATACAAGTATCGTAGGAACTTTGACAAGAAGTGATCTTGTTCAGCAGGCAGAAGAACAGAAAAAGACCGTTCTTGAAGCGTTTCCGGAAAGTGAAATGGCAGAAGAATATCGTATACTTGCCAAAGCAATCCTGATGAAAGTGCGAGAAAAACAAGAGGTGTCAAATGCTTAGAAAAGTTGGAGAATCAGCCTGGCCGATCAGTGAGAAAGATGCGGTTGTCAGCATAAAAGACGCATCCTATCCAATTCCGTTCCCACAGGGGCTGGAATTTAATTCACCGGCACATGGCTGTTGGAATATCGTTCATACTGGAATGCTGATTCCGGAAGCACATCAGATTTATGTCTGTGCGGACAACTGTATGCGGGGCGTTGTGCTTACTGCAGCAGAGATGTGTGAAGAGGATAGATTTTCCTTTGTGATCGTAGAGGAGCAGAACCTGCTGAATGGAGACCTGGAAGATCTGACAATCGAAGGGACGGCAGATCTTATAAGAAAATTAAAGAAAATGCCGAAGGCGGTTCTTTTGTTTACAGTCTGTCTTCATCATTTTATCGGATGTGATCTGGAAAGAATTTACAGAGAATTGGAAGAACAATTCCCGGAAATCACATTTCTGAGATGCTATATGAATCCAATCATGCAGAAACACGGACCGACACCGGATCAGAAACTCAGAAAAGCAATGTATGAGTCATTGGATTCAGAACCTGATAAAATGGATACAAAACAGATTTCTATTTTGGGAAGTGACTTTGCTTTAGATCAAAGTAGTGATCTGAAAGAATTGTTACCAAAAGCAGGTTATACAGTTAGGGAATTGCAGAGCTGCAGAACATGGGAAGAGTATAAAGAATTGGGAAATGCAGGAACATTTCTCTGTTGTTATCCATCTGGAAAATATGGGATAGAACTTTTGGCAAAACGACTGGACAGAACATTTCTTTATCTCCCACTGAGTTTTGATTATGAAGAAATCAAGAAGGAAGAAGAGATTTTGTGGAATACTTTAAAACCTGAAGACAATCAGGAACTGTTACCATGGATAGAAAAGAAAATTTCACTCTGTGAGGCGGCATTAGAACACACAAGGCAAGTGATCGGAAACACACCGATTTCAATCGACTATACATTCCATCCGCGTCCGCTTGGATTGGCGAAACTGTTACTGACACATGGGTTCAACGTAGAGACGGTGTATCTGGACAGTATAAGTCCAGAAGAAAAAGAAGCTTTTGCGTGGCTGAAAGAGAAGAAACCGGAGTTGGAACTTCGTCCAACAGTCCATGCGAAAATGCGTCTGCTACATGAGGAGCATGCAACGGATAAGATTCTGGCAATCGGCCAGAAGGCAGCATGGTTTACAGGAAGCCGATATTTTGTAAATCTTGTTCAGGGAGCAGGATTACAGGGGTTTGACGGAATCCGCAGGACTGCCGAACTAATGGAAGAAGCATTTTCAGAAGAAAAAGATCCGAAAACGCTTATTGTAAAAAAAGGATGGGGGTGTACAAGCTGTATATGAGACAGGCATATCGAATTATACCGATTTATACCTCAGATGTATCCGGAGTCTGTTCTGCACTATATGAATTAGGTGGGATGGTTGTTATACATGATCCTTCCGGTTGTAATTCCACTTATAACACGCATGATGAAATCAGGTGGTACAATCAGGACAGTCTGATCTTTATTTCCGGATTAACAGAGATTGATGCAGTGATGGGGAATGATGAAAAATTCTTATCTGATATCAAAGAGGCGGCAGGTGAATTACATCCGAAATTTATTGCTCTTGTAAGTTCACCGATTCCATTTATGAATGGAACAGATTTTCCGGCACTTGCAAAAGTACTGGAAACTGAGACAGGACTCCCTTCTTTTGCAGTGCCGACCAATGGGATGCATGATTATGTGTATGGAGCAGGAATTGCACTGGAAAAAATTGCAGAGAGGTTTACTGGCGACAGCAATGAGTTGATGGAAGACAGTATAGAAAAGGGCATTGGATGCACAGAAAATAGGAAGTATAAGGATCATACTGTAAATCTACTTGGTGTGACACCACTTGATTTTGGTCCATTTCCAAGAGTAGAAGAATTAAAAAAATAATCTGGAGAAATGTGGATGGGAGATCCTTTCAACCTGGGCGATGGGAGACAGTTTGGAAGATCTTGCAAAAGCAGGAAATGCAGAGATCAACCTTGTCGTGTCATCAGTTGGGCTGCGGGCAGCAAAAGCGTTAAAAGAAAAGTTTGGAACCCCTTATGTGATCGGAACCCCTTATAAAGAATATGCAGAGAGAATCAGTGAAGCTTTGGAAAAGAAAATACCTATGCCGGCATTGGAAGATCGAAAAGAATGGGAAAAGAATACAGCTATAGAAGATTGGAAATCACAAATAGTTACTCTGATCGGTGAGCCGGTTACAACAACATCTCTTGCAGCTTTAATTGAAAAAGAATATCACTATAAAACAAAGGTTCTTTGTCCATTAGAGGAAACGGATGGACTGATTGGAAGTCAGGATTTAAAAGTGTCTGGTGAAGAAGAGATGGAAAACGCCCTGAAAAACGCTCAGATCGTAGTAGCTGATCCATTGTATCACCCAATCTGCCCGGTTGAGTGCGAGTTTTATGAGAGAGCGCACATAGCATTTTCAGGGAGAATGTTTCTGAAAAATGAATAAATAGTGAATGGCCTGGATTTTTGAATTGTTGTTTTGATTCCTATGGATCCAGGTCGATTTTTATCATTGACAGCAGCAGTTTATTTTGCTATAGTTAATCCACATCAAAATCTCAGACATATATTTCTATATTTCATTTGTCTGAACATGTTATCGAAGAGATAACAATATCTCATTTTCAAGGCTATATCAGCAAGAGATTCCATTTTTGATGATTTAAAAACAAAAGAATAAAAACCAGGGAGGAACTGTCTATGGGAAAAGCAGATGTTAATGTCAATATCTGGCTAAGTGAAAAAAATCGATTCGCAAATTTATTTAATGGTGTGATTTATGGTGGAGAGAATGTGATATTGGCTGAAGATTTAGAAGAGGTAAATCCAGTCTCATCTGTTAATGTGAAAAACAGAGTAGGAAAAACGAAAAGTATGAAGAAATACCGAGACATTATTATGCGATGGAAGAACCAGGCGACGCTTGTACTTCTTGCGAATGAAGCACAAGATAAGATTCATTATGCTATGCCACATAAAGTGATGCTTTATGACGGAATGGATTATGAAACACAGATTCGAAATAACTGGGAACGTTTTACAGAGGGCCGAAGGCAGGCTAAAAAAAACAGGACAGCCGTTAGAACATCTTACAGCTGGAGAATACTTATCTCGTTTTCGAAGAACAGATCGATTAACGCCGATTATTTCGCTCGTATTTTATTATGGATCAGAGCCGTGGGACGGGCCGGTGGACTTATATGACATGTTTCGATTAGAAGGAACGGAAAAAGAAAAAGCAATTCTTGAAAAATATCTTCCAAATTATAGGATTAATCTGGTAGATGCAGAACGCTTAGAGGAAATAGAGCGGTTCTCTGAGGATTTACAAGTGATACTAACTATGCTAAAATATAGAAAAGATAAGGATGGATTAAGAAACTATGTTAATGAAAATAAGAAATTCTTTCAAAAGGTTGACCATGAGACAAGTCAGGCGATGAAGGCATTTTTAAATATGAAACAGATACCAGGTGAGACCGAGAATGAGGAGGAGATAATCAATATGTGTGAAGCAATTCAAGAAATGTATGACGATGGCGTAAGAGATGGAATGAAGCGAGGAATCCAGCAGGGAAGGGATGATCTGTTAAAGGAAAAAGTAAAGAGAAAACTGCAGAAGCAAAAATCACTTGAGCAGATTGCGGATGAATTAGAAGAAGATGTCAATGTGATTCGGAAGATAATAAAAGAAGTACAGTGATACAGCATTTATTGATTCTTGTTACTGGACCGACAGGAAGTTTTGAATAATGAAAAAGACGGGATGACAGATCAATACTGTCACCCCGTCTTTTTCAGATACCACTTTTCTATCAGACCAATTATCGCATACAATAGCACTGCAATGATACATAGAATGCAGATACTCATCAGAAGCCAGTCAAGTTTAAATACCTGGCTGGAATAGATGATCAGGTATCCAAGTCCGCTTCTTGCGGCTAGAAATTCACCGATGATAACTCCGACAAGACAAAGTCCAATATTGACTTTCATATTACTGATGATTGCCGGAATGGAACCAGGAAGAACCACCTTGGTCAGCGCATGCCTGCGTTTTCCATGTAGTGTGTAGATCAGACGAATTTTTTCCTGGTCGATCGTAGAAAAACTGGTGTAGAGGTTCAGGATACTTCCGAAAATTGCAACGGACATTCCGGCAACAACAATGGTTGTGGTATTGGCACCCAGCCAGACAATAAGTAAGGGCGCCAAGGCAGATTTTGGCAGGCTATTTAGGACAACCATGTAAGGGTCAAGAATTTCGGAAAGTCCATGGAAACACCAGAGGAGGATTGCAATCAGAATGCTGGTAAGTGTGACCAGAAGAAAGCTGACAAGTGTCTCATACAGGGTGATTCCAATATGGTGAAAGACAGAACCATCCTCTGTCATTTTCAGAAAACAGGTTATGATACGGGAAGGGCTGCTGAAGATAAAGGAATCAACAACTCCGGTATCGGCACAGATTTCCCATTGTAACAGGAATAAGAAAAGAATCAGAATCCGCAGAAAGACGACCATCCGTCGGCGTCTGCGGAATTTTTTGAGAAAACGAAGATGCTCAGTTGTCATGGTTTAGCTCCTTCCAGATTTGATTAAAGTAGTGTTTGAATTCAGGTGCATTCCGCCGATTTAAAGGTGTGTCTTGTTCTAATTTAAAGAAAATCGGAATTTCGCAACGGACTTTGGCAGGACGGTTGGTGAGGACAATGACCCGGTCGGAAAGGCTGACTGCTTCCGATAGATCATGAGTGACAAGAAGTGCGGTCTTTCCACTCTGTCGGATAATCTGGCCGATGTCGTCGCTGACGGTCAGCCTGGTCTGATAATCCAGAGCGGAAAAGGGCTCATCAAGCAGTAAGAGTTGCGGATCAGGCAGCAGAGTCCGAATCAGGGCGGCACGCTGGCGCATTCCTCCGGAAAGCTGGGAGGGACGTGCAGAAGCAAATTGTTTTAAACCATATTGTTCGAGAAGCTCATACGCGATTCGTTTTTGGTTGCAGTATTTAGTGTGCCGCAGATTTCCGGACCGAGGGTGACATTCCGGTAAATACTGCGCCAGTCCAGTAAATGATCGTGTTGGAGCATATAGCCAATCAGGGGGGAATTTTCCTTGAGAGGGATACCATTTAACAGGATTTCTCCTGCATCTGGCTTCATCAATCCACAGATCAGGGAAAGAAGTGTAGATTTGCCGCATCCGGAAGGACCGACAACTGCTGTGAAGGTTCCAGGTTGCACGGAAAAGGAAAGATCAGATAAAGCCCTTGTTTCTGCGTCCAATGTGTGATAAGAATAATATATGTTATGAAGTTCCAGAAGAGAATTCATTGAAGACTCCATTTCAGTAGTAGTTAATGTTATGATATGTAAAAATAATCCTGAGAGTGAATCAATGAACATGTCAGGCGTTTTAGAAAAAAGGAATGATTGATCTGGAACAAAGATATAGGAGAATGATGAAAATGAATTTACAGAAAATCAATTATCAGAAAGAGCTGGAGAAGCTTCTGACAAGACTGGAAAAGGAAGAAAGAGTACCAACTCTTTTACTGCATAGTTGCTGCGCACCGTGCAGTAGTTATGTATTAGAGTATTTATCAAAGTATTTTAAAATCACCGTGTTTTATTACAATCCGAATATTTATCCGGAAAGTGAATACACAAAGCGCATCCTGGAACAGCAGAAATTGATTGAAGAGATGCATTTCCGCTATCCGGTATCATTTTTAGCTGGTAAATATGATCGCGACCGGTTTTATGAGATGGCAAAAGGGCTGGAAGAAGTGAGAGAGGGCGGTTCGAGATGCATGGGATGCTATGAACTTCGTCTGAAGGAATCCGCAGAAGTTGCAGTAGCCGGAGAATTTGACTATTTTACAACAACACTTAGTATAAGTCCGATGAAGAATGCGCAGAAGTTGAATGAGATCGGACAACGTGTTGGTGAAGAATATGGTGTACAATATCTGCTTTCTGATTTCAAGAAGAAGAACGGATATAAGAGATCCATCGAACTGTCCGGGATCTATGGTCTTTACCGTCAGGATTATTGTGGATGTGAGTTCTCCTATAAAGCACGTCAGGCAGAAAAATGTGTGTGAAATGACGGAAGAAGTGATTAAAATAGCAGAAAATAAGAAAAAATCTACAGAATTCGTCGAAATCAGGTATATTTTGCAAGTTTGTAGTAGACATTTGACACTTTAGTGTGATAAACTAATGGGCAAATACGATATAATAGAAAAGGGGAAAGGCAGATGGCACAGTTATGGGGCGGTCGTTTTACAAAAGAGACAGATCAGCTGGTTTATAATTTTAACGCATCCATCTCTTTCGACAAGAGATTCTATGAGCAGGATATCCGCGGAAGTATTGCACATGTGACAATGCTTGCAAAGCAGGGAATTCTGACGGAGGATGAGAAGAAGCAGATCATTGACGGACTGAACGGAATCCGTGAGGATGTGGAAAACGGAACACTTGAGATTACAGATAAATATGAAGATATTCACAGCTTTGTTGAGGCAAACCTGATCGAACGGATCGGGGATGCAGGAAAGAAGCTGCATACAGGAAGAAGCAGAAACGACCAGGTTGCACTGGATATGAGACTTTATACAAGAGATGAGATTATTGAGCTTGACGGACTTTTGAAAGAGATTCTGGAAGTTCTTCTGAAACTGATGAAAGAGAATGTCGAAACTTACATGCCGGGATTTACACATCTTCAGAAAGCACAGCCGATCACTCTTGCACATCATATGGGAGCTTATTTCGAGATGTTCAAACGTGACAGATCCAGAATGAAAGACATTTATAAGAGAATGAATTACTGTCCGTTGGGAGCCGGAGCACTTGCCGGAACAACTTATCCGCTTGACAGAGAGTACACAGCAGAGCTTTGGACTTTGCTGGGCCGACACTGAACAGTATGGATTCTGTATCTGACAGAGATTACCTGATCGAGCTTTTGTCAGCAATGTCAACTGTGATGATGCATCTGAGCAGATTCTCAGAGGAAGTGATCATCTGGAATTCCAACGAATATCAGTTTGTGGATATTGATGATGCTTACAGTACAGGAAGCAGTATCATGCCACAGAAGAAGAATCCGGATATTGCGGAGCTTGTCCGTGGTAAGACTGGAAGAGTTTACGGAGCATTGACTTCTCTTCTGACAACGATGAAGGGAATTCCGCTTGCTTATAATAAAGACATGCAGGAAGACAAAGAACTCGTATTCGACGCAATAGATACAACAAAAGGATGTCTGGCACTCTTTACAGGAATGCTTAAGACAATGAAGTTTAATAATGTACGCATGGAAGAGAGTGCGAAGCATGGATTTACCAATGCGACAGACGCAGCAGATTATCTGGTGAATCATGGAGTTCCGTTCCGTGATGCACATGGAATCGTGGGACAGCTCGTACTGTACTGTATTGAGCATAAGAAAGCACTGGATGATATGACAATGGAAGAATTCAAAGCGATTTCACCGGTGTTTGAAGAAGATATTTATGACGCAATCAGCATGAAGACCTGTGTGGAGATGAGAAATACGATCGGTGCACCGGGAAAAGCGGCAATGGAGAAAGTGATCGCTATCGAAGAAGCTTATCTTGTGACAGAGTAATGAATCATTACAGAGAACAAAAATAACGGAATGCTTTCTTTCATTATATAAAGAGAATTGAAAGAGAATGTTTGGATAGAAAAATAGAAAATAAGAAGAAAAGGGAGAAGAAAACAATGGAGCAGAAATTAAGAGTAGGTATCCTTGGAGCAACAGGTATGGTAGGACAGAGATTTATTTCTCTGCTTGAGAATCATCCATGGTTTGAAGTTGTAACAGTAGCAGCAAGCTCGCGTTCCGCAGGTAAGACATATGAAGAAGCAGTAGGTGACCGTTGGAAAATGGATACACCGATGCCAGAAGCAGTTAAGAAGCTGGTAGTCCTGAATGTAAATGATGTAGAGCATGTAGCATCTACAGTTGATTTTGTATTCAGTGCAGTGGATATGTCTAAAGACGAGATCAAAGCAATTGAAGAAGCGTATGCGAAGACAGAGACACCGGTTGTATCTAACAATAGTGCACACCGCTGGACACCGGATGTACCGATGGTAGTACCGGAGATCAATGCAGATCATTTTGAAGTGATCAAAGATCAGAAGAAACGTCTTGGAACAACACGCGGATTCATTGCAGTAAAACCAAACTGCTCAATCCAGAGCTATGCACCTTGCCTTGCAGCATGGAAAGAGTTCGGACCAAAAGAGCTGGTTGTTACAACATACCAGGCAATCTCCGGAGCAGGTAAGACATTTAAAGACTGGCCGGAAATGGTTGGAAACATCATCCCATTTATCGGTGGAGAGGAAGAAAAGAGTGAGCAGGAGCCGCTTCGTGTACTTGGTAAAGTAGAGAACGGAGAGATCGTGAAAGCAGAACTTCCGAAGATTACATGTCAGTGCGTGCGTGTACCGGTTCTGAATGGACATACAGCTGCAGTATTCATCAACTTTGAGAAGAAGCCTACAAAAGAGCAGCTGATCGAGAAGTTGGTTACATTCAAGGGATTCCCACAGGAAGCAGAACTTCCGAGTGCTCCGAAGCAGTTTATCCAGTATCTTGAGGAGGACAACCGTCCACAGGTAACAGAGGATGTGAACTACGAGCGCGGAATGGGCGTATCTATCGGACGTCTGAGAGAAGATACAATGTTCGATTACAAGTTCATCGGACTGTCTCATAATACAGTAAGAGGTGCAGCAGGTGGAGCAGTTCTCTGTGCAGAGGCATTGACAGCAAAAGGATATATCGCAGCAAAATAAGAAAATAGAAAAAGGCAGTGGCAGTACCAAAATCGTCACTGCCTTTTACGCGTGCTAGACCAGAGACAGAAATTGAGGCATTGAGAGAGGATAGATCACGCAAATATTTTATGAAATGGTAGTAAGAGGAGGGCCTTATGGAAAAGGAAAATAAGGGAAGAGCGATAGCGCTGCTTCCAATTGGAGTATTTTTAATTATTTTTCTCGGCGCGGGAATTGTGTTCCAGGATTTTTATGCGATGCCGGCAATTGTAGCTTTTTTGATCGCATTGTTTGTTGCATTTTTGCAGAATAAAGAATTGAGTTTTAACAAGAAGATTGAAGTAATTGCGAAAGGCGTTGGTGAGGAAAATATCATCACAATGAGTTTGATCTTCCTCTGCGCAGGAGGATTTTCCGGTGCGGTTACAGCAGCAGGCGGAGTAGACAGTACAGTCAATTTAGGATTGTCATTGATCCCGGCGCATTTTGCAGTTGCAGGTTTGTTCCTGATCGGATGTTTCATTTCGGTTTCTATGGGAACTTCCATGGGAACAATCGCAGCACTCGCACCGATCGCAGTCGGAATCAGTGAAAAAACCGGATTCGCACTTAGTATCTGTATTGGAGCAGTTGTGTGTGGAGCTATGTTTGGAGACAACCTTTCTATGATCTCTGACACAACGATCGCAGCAGTTAAGACACAGGGCTGTGAGATGAAAGATAAGTTCAAAGCGAACTTCTTTATCGTTCTTCCGGCAGCAATTATTACAGTTTTAATCTTCTGGCTGGCAACAAGAAATATGAGCTTCCAGCTTGAAGAGAATCTTAATTACAGCCTTTGGGAAGTTCTTCCGTATATGGTAGTTCTTCTTGGAGCACTTATTGGAATTAATGTATTTGTTGTATTGATCAGTGGAATTGTGATTTCCCTGATTGTAGGCGTAAGCATGGGACATATTGCACTTTCTGAGATGTTCCAGGTGGTAGGAAGTGGTGTAACATCAATGTATGATATCACAGTTATTTCTATCATTGTAGCATGTATCGTATCGCTGGTTAAAGAGCATGGTGGAATTCAGTTCATTCTGAATTTGATCAAGAGCAATATTAATGGAAGAAGAGGAGCAGAGTTCGGAATCGCACTTCTTGCGCTTTTTGTTGATGCATGTACAGCGAATAATACAGTTGCAATTGTTATGACAGGACCAATCGCAAAAGAAATCAGTGAAGAGTTTGATGTAGATCCGAGAAGATCAGCCTCACTTCTGGATATGTTTACTTCTGTTGGACAGGGAATCATTCCTTACGGAGCACAGCTTCTCTCAGCAGCAACATTGACCGGACTGACACCGCTTCAGATTATTCCGAATCTGTATTATCCGCTTCTTATGGGAGTATGCGGAGTTTTGGCAATCATCTTCCGGCCACAGAGTAAAAAACTACAGTAAAGTAAAGTGGTAACTTAAAAAAGCAAAAATAATATATTTCCTTGTGGTATAAGAAAAGTTGTGTTATACTTGCAGACAAGAGTGATTTTCACTGGAAACTATAAGTAAGAAATCAAAATAAAAGAGGGATGTAAGGATGAATCTATTATACAAAAGCACCAGAAATTCAGACAAGACTGTTACAGCTTCACAGGCCATCTTAAAGGGACTGGCTGATGACGGAGGACTGTTTGTTCCTGTATCCGTTCCGAAGTTGGATGTAACAATGGATGAACTTAAAGACATGTCTTATCAGGAGACAGCTTATGCAGTTATGAAACAGTTCTTTACAGATTTTACAGAAGAAGAACTGAAACACTGCATCAACAGTGCTTATGATTCAAAGTTTGATACAGAAGTGATCGCACCACTTGTGAAGGTGGGAGATACTTATCATCTGGAACTGTTCCACGGAGCAACGATCGCATTTAAAGATATGGCACTTTCTATCCTGCCGCATCTGATGATCACTTCCGCAAGAAAGAACCAGGTGAAAAATGATATCGTGATCCTGACAGCAACTTCCGGAGATACAGGTAAGGCTGCACTTGCAGGTTTTGCAGATGTTCCGGGAACAAAGATCATCGTGTTCTATCCAAAGGGAGGCGTAAGCCACGTTCAGGAATTACAGATGGTGACACAGAAGGGAGAGAATACTTCTGTTGTAGCAATCCATGGTAACTTTGATAACGCACAGAGCGGTGTGAAGGCAATCTTTGAAGACAAAGAGCTGGCAGCAGAATTAGATGCGAAGGGATATCAGTTCTCATCAGCAAACTCCATCAATATCGGACGTCTTGTACCGCAGGTTGTTTATTATGTATATGCTTATGCAAAGCTGCTTGAGAATGAAGAGATCCAGGCAGGCGAGGAGATCAATGTTACAGTTCCGACAGGAAACTTTGGAAATATCCTTGCTGCATATTATGCAAAACAGATGGGCGTGCCGATCGCAAAACTGATCTGTGCTTCTAATGATAACAAGGTTCTCTTTGATTTCTTCCAAACAGGTGTCTATGACAGAAACAGAGAATTTATCTTGACATCTTCTCCATCCATGGACATTCTGATCTCCAGCAACCTGGAGCGTCTGATCTACACAATCGCAGGACAGGATGCACAGAAGGATGCAGAGCTTATGACACAGCTGAAAGAAAAAGGTGTTTATGAGATCACAGCTGAGATGAAGGAAGGTCTGAAAGACTTTGTCGGAGGATTTGCGACAGAAGAAGAAGTGAAAGAGACGATCCATGACACATATCAGAAGACAGGATATGTGATGGATACTCATACAGCAGTTGCTGCACATGTATGTGCACAGTATCGTAAAGATACACAGGATGAAAAGAAGTGTCTGGTTGCTTCAACAGCAAGTCCGTACAAGTTCGTACGCAACGTTATGACAGCAATTGATCCAAAGTATGATGAGATGGAAGATTTCGCACTGATCGATGAGCTTGAGAAAGTATCAGGCTTCCCGATTCCAAATGCAATCAAAGAAATCCGTGATGCAGAGGTTCGTCATACAACAGAGTGTGACGCAGATCAGATGAAAGAGACAGTAAAAAATATTCTTGGGGTGTAAAAAAATGGATAACAGCATGTGGGGATTTATAGGTATTTTCGTTCTATGTTGTGGAATTTACGCATTGTATTCCTTTGTTATAATGAAGGTAAAGGGTGAGATCAATGCATCAATTCTTCTGGGAAAAGATTATACTTATAAAAAATGTAAGGACAAAGAGGCTTATATTGCAAAGACCGCACCGGCACTTTTGGTCTTCGGACTGGTGTCTGTGATCTATGGAGTGATTGATGTGATTCACTGTTATGTTCATACAATGACAATAATAGATACAGTTGCAATGATTATTTTCCTTATTGTATTGATCTGGTTCGGTGTTTATACAAGAAATCTCAGAAACAGATATTATTAAAAATGTCAGTTCTGTTTCTTTTTGCTGACAGAAATTATGAGAAACACGCTCCGCGAGTTTCTCAAGTTATCGCGGCAGTCGCCAAGGTCTCGTGCAAGCACGGACTTTGGCTCGTTGCTCGCGTAAATCAAAAAAAGCGGCACCGGAACCTTTTTCCTGGTTCCGGGCCACTTTTTCTTTCCTGTCCACTATAGGGCAACTAAAATCAATGCAATGATAAAGATCAGGAGAATCACGGCAAGTACAGCAAATCCGTACAGCGCGCCCTGCTTGCATGCTTTGTAGTTGTGATAGTACTGTTTCTTTTTGTATACCATCGCTGCGATGATACCGATGATCGGGAAGAAGAATGACAGCACTTTGTACCAGACGCTTCCGGTATCGTGAACCGGAGTTTTCAGGAATTCATCTTCTGCCTTGGAAAGATGAACCTCGTGGTTCTCCTCTTTTACTTCCTCTCCAGGCTTTCGGATGGTGATCGGCTGCAGCGGCTCTCCCTTTTCACGGAGTGCCTTGTACTCTTCGATCTCTTTCTTGTTTCCGTATACAAAGTGGTTGTGTCCGATATCCACGAACTCCGGTTTGTCCACGGAATAATCGTGAATGGACGGATCGTAGGTGTACAGCACTTTGTTCTTCTCAAGCTGCGGATCCGGAATCGGGATCGCAGAGATCAGGGAATGGGTGTATGGATGCAGCGGGAAGTTGAACAGCTCCTCTGCGTCCGCAACCTCTACGATATTTCCTTTGTAGATAACACCGATACGGTCGGAAATGAACCGTACGATGGAAAGGTCATGGGCGATAAACAGATAAGTAACCTGTTTTTCTCTCTGGAATTTCTTCAGCAGATTGAGGACCTGGGCACGAATCGATACGTCCAGTGCGGAGATCGGCTCATCGGCTACAACCAGCTCCGGCTCCATAACCATGGCACGGGCCAAACCAATACGCTGGCGCTGTCCGCCGGAGAACTCATGTGGGTAACGGGTCAGGTGCTCTGGCAGAAGACCAACCTCGTTGATCATGTTCTCTACCTTTTTCACACGGTCTGCCTCGTTCTCGTACAGATGGAAGTTGTAAAGACCCTCGGATACGATATAATCGACCGTCGCACGCTCATTTAACGATGCGGCCGGATCCTGGAATACCATCTGAATGTTTCGGATAACCTCCCGGTCCAGGGAATGCGGAATCTTACCGGAAATTTTAACGCCCTTATACAGGATCTCTCCTGCGGAACACGGGTTGACACGAATGACCGCACGGCCGATCGTTGTCTTTCCGGAACCGGACTCGCCTACGAGGGAGAAGGTTTCTCCCTTATAGATGTCAAAAGAAGCATTTTTTACCGCTTTGACTGCGTCATCGCCCTTGCCGAAAGTGATATCTACATTTTTTACCTGCAGTAAGATTTCTCTTCCATTTTCGTCAATCGGACCATGCTCCGGCAGATGCGAAACAGTGGTCTTGCTTTCCTGCTTTGTAGACACTTTCAAACTCTCCTATTAGTTGATTCCTGTAACACCAGATTGCTTCGCAATCTTAAAAACTTTCAGCAATCCGCTCATTTTTCTCCGAAAAATGGCTACTTGCTCATGTTTTTGCAGGTCTCAAACTCAAAAACCCTCGTGCAAGCTTTGCTTGCGTCGGCTTTTCGACCTTGATCCCCTTGGTTTTACAAGTTGTATGCTTTTAATAATTTTTCGTGAATATTCTGAATTGCCTCCGGCTTCTCCGTCTTTGGTGCTCTCGGATCCAGCAGCCAGGTTTTGGCGTAATGGGTATCCGTTACCTTGAACATCGGCGGTTCTTCCAGTGTGTCGATTTTCAGACAGTACTGGTTACGCGGCGCGAACGGGTCTCCGATAATTTTGTTATACAGAGACGGCGGGGTACCGGTAATTGAGAACAGCTTTGTATTCCGCTCCGCAAGCTGCGGCAGGGAAGAAAGCAGCGCCCAGGTGTACGGATGGCGCGGATCGTAGAATAGCTCTTCTACGTTCGCAAACTCGATGATCTGTCCTGCGTACAGAACGGCAACACGGTCTGCGATATTCGCTACGACACCAAGGTCGTGGGTAATAAACACGATGGTGTAGTTGTACTCTTTCTGAAGGTCCTTGATCAGCTTCAGGATCTGCGCCTGAATCGTAACGTCCAGCGCAGTTGTCGGCTCATCGCAGATGAGGATCTTCGGACGGCAGGAAAGTGCAATCGCAATAACGATACGCTGTCTCATACCGCCGGAATACTGGAACGGATAATCATCGAAACGCTGCTCTGCGTTCGGAATACCAACCTTTTCCATCAGCTCAAGCGCCTGTGCTCTTGCTTCCACCTCGCTGACATTCTGATGCTTCATGATAACAGAAGTGATCTGTTTTCCGATTGTGATGATCGGGTTCAGGGAAGTCATCGGATCCTGGAATACGGTTGCAATTTTCTTGCCGCGGATCTGACCCCAGTCATTCGGATCCTGGATTTTTGCCAGGTTAATGATACAGGTTCCATGAAGCCGCTCCGATGTCTCATCCAGATAGCGCACGCGGAAGGTAGCCTGGTCGAAAACGCCGTTTCGTTTCTGCTCGTCATTCAGATCCACACCGCGTTCCATCGCAGCTTTGAATGCCTCGTGCAGCTTCTTGATCATGCGAACCTTTTTACGCAGTTTGTAACGTCCGACAGAAAGATAGATCTCTTTGGCAAGAATCTCGTTTCTCTTTCTCGTCTCGTCCGTAATTTCTTTTGCTGTCAGACCGGCGTACTCTTTTTTGTACTCTGCCATTTTTGCCTCATACGCCTGATTGTAGGCCGTATCGTTCATGGCAGCCTGTTTGTGAGCCTTGATTTTTTCCTCTTTTGCTTTCTGCAGAGCCTTAATTTCTCCATCCAGTCTGGAAATCTCGGCAGATGTCTCTTTAACCCTCGCTTTTTCTTTGGAAGTATCGAGTGTCTGCTTGTAGTTGAAAAGTTCGGTTCTCTTTACTACGAGTTCCTTAATTTCAGCATCTGCTTTCTCGCGCTCTTCCTCGCTCAGTGTCATTTTTTCTTCTTTTTCCTGCTCCAGAGCCTTCATTTTCAGAATACTTCTGAACCATATTCCAGTTTGGAATACTCATTCAGTTTTTCCCAGGTGGATGCGATGGTCTTTTTGGCATAAGAGTTCAGCGGCACAACGGTATCGCTCAGCTCGGCATCGTTAAAAATGATATCTCCCTGATCGATGAAACCGTTGCTGTCCAGCATACCCGCAAACGCTTTCGTGAATACGGATTTACCGGCACCGGATTCTCCTACGATAGCAATGGACTCATTCTCGTAAATATCCAGCGTTACGCCCCGGATTGCCGTCAGGATACGGCCGCGGACACGGAATTTTACCTGTAAGTCCTTAATCGATAATAATACTTTTTTATCTTCCATGCGGCTTTCCTTCCTACATATGTGTTCTCGGGTCGGACGCATCTCCAAGGTTCTGTCCAACTACATATAATACTACGGTGATGATTGAAGCGACAACAACCGGGCTCCAGAATTCGAATCCCCATCCGGTGTCAGCATGGCGCCCTCAGCCTCATAGATCAGTCTTCCCAGAGACATGTCAGAAAGTCCCATACCGATGTAAGCCAGGAACACCTCGTAAGAGATGTAGGACGGAATCTCAGTTGCCGCCAGAGTAACAATGACAGATGTCATAAACGGGAGAATATTCTTCATCGCAATGCGGAAAATCGAAGTTCCAAGACATTTCGATGCCAGATTATACTCTCTGTCACGGATGATAACGACCTGCGTACGGATAAAGTACGCGATGGCAAGCCATCCGGTAACGGTCAGTGCAAATACCATGGTCCAGAAGCTCGGAGAAAAGATAAGCACCAGGACGGAGATCAGAAGTACATACGGAATATTTCCGATGATGTTGTAAACCTCCATCATGAAAACGTCAACCTTCTTCGAAAATCCCCAGACAGATCCGACAATCACACCAATTGAAAGGTTGATGAGTGCACAGATAAACGCCAGGGAAACTGAAATTCTTGAGCCAAACCAGACAGCATCAAAGGTTGACTGTCCGGAAGCACCGGATCCTAAAATCCAGTGAATATTGAATCCAAGCTGCTGCAATGCTTTGCTTGGAGACAGATGTTTTGTCGCGCCGTTCATCAGATTGGCGAAACGGTCGTACTCCACAAAGAGCGGATACACATACGTCATCAGCAGAATCACACCCAGGAGGCAAAGTACGGCAATATTGATTTTTTTCTTAAAAAATACGCGGAACACGGAATGCCAGTAGGAATATCTCGGAGCCGTAATTTTCTCAGACTCCAGGGAGCTGTTATCTACAGGAGAAAACAGTTCTTCCTCAGACAGACCGAATTTATCTAAATCATAATTCATAAGTCCCTACCTGTCTTTCGTTGAGAATGAGATTCGTGGATCCACCATGGACATCAAAACGTCGCCCAGGATGATGGAAATCACGGAGAGCACTGCGTAGAACAGTGTAACACCTACGATAACACCATTATCATATTTGCTGATTGCTTCGGTCAGCAGATTACCGGCACCAGGTACTACGTACACACGCTCGGTGATGATGGCTCCGGTCAGTGCGAACAGTACGCTCGCCGGAACACCCTGCACGATCGGAATCGCTGCGTTCTTCAAAATGTGTTTCGTAAAGATTTCTCCCTCTGTCAGACCACCGGATCTTGCGAATTTTACGTAATCGGAGTTCATCTGGTCGATCATGTATCGACGCAGCCATTTCATCAGGTTTGCCACCTGCGGCAGTGCCAGAGAAACGATCGGCAGAATATACATCAGCTTGCTCTTCGAATCCATGTCAAAGGTGGTTGGCAGACCCATTTTTCCTCCGATTGCCTTAAACAGGAAAATATAGGCCAGTGAAGGTACTGCTATAATGAATACAATATAGATGGTTCCAAGCTGGTCAACCAGTTTGTCTTTCTTTCTCGCCATCAGAATGCCAAGCGGCACTGCGATGAGATAGGAAAGAATCACGGCAATGATACCGATCACAAAGGAATAGCCGATTTTTGATTTACCACTCTTAACTGTATCCACGTTGGTATAGTCATCTGTGAACCGATCGGAATGAACAGCGCTTGCATCCTGAGATTCGCTCATATACGTTGCGCTGTGCAGATCGTCTGCACTGTATTCCACCAGACCGCTTGGTAGGTAATCTCCGATTTTACGTAGGATCCCTGCGCGCGGG
>ENA-OQJT01000119-OQJT01000119.1-human-gut-metagenome-genome-assembly--contig:-NODE-119-length-18699-cov-0.771322_pt1 | contig 18699 bp, 22 predicted proteins | sample MGYA00242612_ERZ504779 | MGnify/ENA primary metagenome ERZ504779 (study PRJEB26092, sample SAMD00036366) | human gut metagenome | host: Homo sapiens | study: EMG produced TPA metagenomics assembly of...
TGACAAAAGGATTTTATCCTTGCCAAACTTCTCGCTTGCCACATTTGCAAGCCCAAGGTTGAGTCCTTTGTGGCATTAAATATAACCTGTAAACAGCCTGCATACAGCAGCTTTTTCACATCCTCTATGCGGTTGATATTGCCTCCAGCGCACACCTTTATGTCGATATTTCTGTTGATATTTTCTATCGTATGTATGTTTTTCTCATGCTCATCATCATCAGTTGAAAGATCAAAAATAATAATCTTATCTATGCCACTGTCATTGTAGAGCTGACACAGATTGTAGACGTCGCCCATAACTGTCATATCTGACGCTGATTTCACGGCCTGGCCGTTCTTTAAATACAGTGTAGCAACGATGTTCTTAAAACCAGTCAAATTACAAACTTCCTTTCGTGGACATCACGTCCTTTATTCTGCTATCATAGGTGCAGGCATCGTCAAGTGCCTTTGCAAATGCCTTAAACATAGCTTCTATCATATGATGATTATTTCCCGGTGTCAAAACTTTTATATGCAGGTTCATCGCAGCAGAGTAAGAAACGGCATAGAAAAACTCCTTTACCATCTCTGTATCCATATCTCCGACTCTCTCGCAGGTAAACTCACCGTCAAACTGCAGATAAGGTCTGCCTGATAAATCGATGGCACAAAGCACCAGCACCTCATCCATCGGTAAAATAAAGCTTCCAAATCTCTTTATGCCCTTTTTGTCTCCAACAGCCTGTGCTATGGCATTACCAAGCACTATGCCGCAGTCCTCTATAGTATGATGACAGTCCACATTTAAGTCTCCGTCGCACACCATATCGAGGTCAAAAAAGCCATGCTTTGAAAATCCCTCCAGCATATGGTTAAAGAAGCCTATGCCTGTGTCTATATTTGATTTTCCGGCTCCGTCTATATTTAAACTGACCGAAATATCAGTCTCTTTTGTTTTTCTACTAAGCTTAGCGCATCGATCTGCCATTTTCTACTCCTTTTATTCTAAGACTAATCCTCAAATCTCACCTTGATTGAATTTGCATGTGCTGTAAGCTTCTCACACTCTGCAAACTGCTCAATATCAGTATGTATCCTCTCAAGCGCTTCTCTTGAATATGAGATGATGCTTGACTTTTTGATAAAGTCATCTACAGATAAGGCTGAGAAGAATTTTGCTGTTCCGTTTGTAGGCAGAACATGGTTTGGTCCTGCAAAATAGTCTCCCAAAGGCTCTGATGAGTACTCTCCGATAAAGATTGCTCCTGCATTTTTGATCTTTGTCATGACTGAGAAAGGATCCCTTGTGACAATCTCCATATGCTCTGAAGCGATATCGTTTACCGCATCAATTGCCTCGTCCATATCCTCTGCAACAAGTATATATCCGTAGTTTTCAAGTGATTTCTCGATGATTTCTTTTCTTGAGAGGACCTCAACAAACTTATCAACTTCCTCTGATACTTTCTTTGCAAGCTCCTCACTTGTTGTGATTAAAATAGCTGATGCCATCTCATCATGCTCGGCCTGTGAAAGTAAATCTGCTGCCACATAACGTGGATTTGCAGTCTCATCTGCAAGCACCAGAATCTCGCTGGGACCTGCGATTGAATCAATGCTGACATATCCAAACACAGCCTTTTTGGCAAGGGCAACAAAGATATTTCCCGGTCCTACAATCTTGTCTACCTTTGGCACACTCTCTGTTCCAAATGCCATTGCAGCAATAGCCTGTGCACCGCCTACCTTGTAGATTTCATCTACTCCTGCCTCGTTTGCGGCTACAAGTGTGGAAGGATATACCTTGCCGTCAGCTCCACATGGTGTACACATAACTATCTTTTCAACGCCTGCTACCTTTGCAGGAAGCACGTTCATCAGTACAGATGAAGGATAGACAGCCTTGCCGCCCGGCACATATACTCCTGCCTTTGCTATAGGTGTGACCTTCTGTCCTAAAATGATGCCGTCCTCTGTTGTAAACCATGAGTTCTGCAGCTGCTTCTCGTGATATTTTCTGATATTTACAAGAGCCTTTTTTATAACGGCAAGAAGCTTCTCATCGACAAGCTCATATGCTTCCTTTATTTCTTCCTCTGTGACACGGATATTTGATGCATCCACATCCGCCTTGTCAAATTTCTTTGTGTATTCAAAAACAGCCTTGTCACGGTTTTCCTTTACATTGTTTATAATCTCATTTACCGTGCTCTCATACTCTGTATAGTTGTTAGGGCTTCTCTTAAGCAGGCTCTCCAATATGTTCTTCTGTGAATCCTTTGTAAGTTTTTAAAATTCTCATTACAGCCTCCGTCTAAAATCATGTATTGATATAAATTATACGCTATTTGATAACAGTCTTCAAATCGCTTATGAGCTTTGTGATACGCTCATTGTCCATCTTCATGCTGACCTGGTTTACCACAACTCTCGCAGACAGTGGACAGACCTCCTCAAGCACGGTAAGTCCGTTCTCCTTAAGTGTAGTTCCAGTCTCTACTATATCACAAATCACTTCTGAAAGTCCAACAATCGGAGCAAGCTCTATTGAGCCGTTCAGCTTTATAATCTCTACCGTCTGATGCTTTTTATTGTAGAAATAATCCTTTGCGATATGAGGATACTTGGTGGCAACTCTTATCTGCTCATGATGCTGTAAAGCTCCCTTGCGCTCTCCGGTCCGCATATACACATGCGGCATTTTCCAAAACCTAAATCAAGCACCTCGTATATATTTCTGCCCTCCTCGAGGATGGTATCCTTTCCTACCACACCGATATCGGCAGCGCCATACTCCACGTATGTAGGCACATCAGGTCCCTTTGCCAGGAAAAAATCTAAGCTTAAGCTCCTCATTTACGAAAATCAGCTTTCTGGTATCCGGATCCTTCATCTCCTCACAGGTGATGCCTATCTGCTCAAAAAGCTGCAGGGTCTTCTTTGCAAGTCTGCCCTTTCCCAGGGCAAAGGTTAAATATCTGTCATCACTCATCTTTTATTCCTCTATAAACTCTACTCTGTTTATACGGTTGTCTACCGCATATGAAGCATAGTCCTCTTTCGTTTTATTTTTGTCCTTAAGCACCATCTGTGTATTTACTCCATCTCTTCGAAGCTCCATAGAGCGCTTGATTGCCGCATGGTATGCAGCCTCCTCAAATACTATAAGTGAGGAATTCTCAATGACAGGCACATCAATATCCTGACGGCTTAATGCTGCCATGAGCTGATCCACAACAATTGCAAAGCCGATTGCAGCAGCGTCCTTTCCAAAGTGTGAAAGCAGCTTGTCATAACGGCCTCCCTTTACAATAGGCTCTCCTGTACCATATGTGTAGCCCTGGAAAATGATACCTGTGTAATATGTGTAGTCACTGATAAGTCCAAGCTCATACGAAATATATTTCTCGATGCCGTATGCCTTTAGTATTCACGAAAGCTTAAGCAGAGTATCAATAGATGATAATATCTCATCATAGCCCTTCGCAAGCTTTAAAGCCTCCATAAGCTGCTCATCCTGTAAATCGAAATTGTCTAATAGTCCAAACAGCTTCCTTAGCCTGTCGTTCATTGAAAGACTGTCCACAAACTCCTCCACACCGAAGAAATTTTTATTTGCTATGAGCTCTCTTAGGTTTTCCTCCTGCTCGCCTGACAGCCCTGCTGCCTTTGTGAGACCGTAAAAGAACTGCGAATGTCCGACTGAAATCTGGAAATTCTTAAGTCCGCTCTCAAGCATCGACTCAACCGTCATCGAAAGTATCTCGGCATCTGCAGAGATAGAGCCGTCACCTATCAGCTCTGCACCGCACTGTGTGCTTTCCTTGAGCCTGCCCTGATAATCCGATGAATTGATAAAGGTATTGCCCAGATAACACAGCTTGACAGGCATATCGTCCTCTATATAGTACTTAGCCGCACTTCTTGCAATAGAAGGAGTGAAATCCGGACGAAGGACAAGCGTATTTCCCTCCTTGTCAAAAAACTTGTATAAATCCTTTGAAGGGGTTGTTCCCACATCGCTTCCAAAAATATTAAAAAACTCAAACGTAGGTGTCATGATATCATGATATCCGTATTTTAAAAGTGTATGGTGCAGCTTATCCTGCAAATACAGCTTTTTTTTGCATTCTCCGTTATATATGTCTCTTACTCCGTCCGGAGTGTGTAATAATTGATTTTCCATAATGTGTAAAATCTCGCTTTCATGTAGTAAAGTGTTATCGTGGTAATATGCTACCATACGATAGTAATACTGTCAAGCCCTGCAATTTAAGTCAAGCTGAAGTGCGTTCAGATACGGCACAAGTATTCCGGGCACCTCCGGGAGGAAAAATGCCGGCTCAAGCTCCTCATAGCGGAAGCTCTTTCTGCCGCCTTCTGCAGCTCTATCCCAGAATTCTGTCAACTTTTTAAATGTGAGATAATAGTATTCGTTCCTGTGTGTGTACGATATAAGGATAAATGCAACACCATCCTGTTTTTCAAAGCATCTCATAAATTCTACCTGATGCTCATGTATATTGGCAAGGGGAAACGTGTCGGTATTACATTCTTTTGCATCAAAGCATACCGGGATTCCCTGTACAGCGCCAATATAGTCAACCGTACTCTTCTGCTCGAAATAAGCCAGTGTAATGTGTCTGGTTTCCGGCTCCATCTTTATAGGTGTAATCGGAGTGGGAATCTTTTGTATGAGCGCCAGGCCGTTCTCCCTGTATTTTTCATTTGTCTTGTTTATCATGTCCTCTAAGGTCGAGCCTCTTAAGCCTCTTGAATTCCAGGTTGCCATATCGTTTCTATCTTCCTTAATACTGTAAGCTATGCGACGTAAAGTAAATAATGACGGGATTAAATCCCCACCCTGCTCCATATGTCAGGCAAAGCCGCCTCTATATATCTGCCATCAGGCAAAATCACATGGTGCGCATGCAAAAGCTGGCTGGTCACATGATAGTTTTCTTTGTAAAAAGCATTAATCCTTTTATCACCATACTTCATATCACCTATGATCGGATGGCCAATCGATGACAGATGTGCCCTGATCTGATGGCTTCTTCCTGTAAGTGAGATGCACCTCAAGAAGAGTTGCTTTATGGCACGAAGCACTCATCTCAATTGTCTTAAGAGGCCTGTAAGCAGTCTTTACTGGCAGTGATTCATCACTTATGGGCTCCTTGGTTATCTGACACCTTATTTACAGCCTCATCCTTTGTCAGAAAGCCCTCTATGGTCATAGGCTCATCAACCTCTCCTGCAACAAGCGCCATATAATACTTTTCTGCGGTTCTGTCCTTAAGCACCTGTGACAGGTACTGCAGTCCATGAAGCGATTTACCCATGAGAATCAGCCCCGAGGTATTTCTGTCCAGGCGGTTGCACACCGATGGCTTAAAGCTCTTATATGTATCAAAATCGAGTTTTCCTTCTTTTATCAGATATCCGATAAGCCTTTCGTTCGCAGAAATATCAGTCTCCTTTGATTTCTGCGACAGCATATTGACGGGCTTGTTTGCCGCCAGTATGTCATCATCCTCGTATACCACACCAAGTCCGTCAAGCTTTAGTGCACCAAGTGCCTTGAAATCCTTCATCAGACTGTCCTCATTGACGGAAAACTTAGCAAATGTATCATCTGACAGAAAAATCTTGATTTTGTCGTCAACTGACACAATTTCTGTTCCTGACGCTTTCTTATCATTCAGTTTTATGTTCTTCTTCCTGAGCATCTTGTAAATAAATCCCATAGATGCGTTTGGAAGTATCTTTTTAAGGTATTTGTCAAGCCTCTGGCCTGCCTCGTTTTTACCAGCTTTAAATTCTTTCATAGTCTTTATCTTGTATATCTATCTTTTCTTCTTGTGGACGTTTCTGATTGTTTTCTTTTTGTGCGCTGTGCCTGCGGTGTTATTTCCGCTTCCGTTTTTCCCTCGCTCTGTTGCATTTTTCAAGTTTTTCCTTACACCTGCATTCTTGCCGCTGCCATAGCTGCTGTTTGAATTTTTATCAGACTTAGAGGTTTTTTTGTCCCAGCCGCCATCAGTATGCATTTTCCTTGGCTTTATCAGGCACTTTTTGTCAAATCCGATTAAGTCCTCCCTGCCGGCCTTCACAAGTGCCTCGTGCACGAGATCATAGTTCTTTGGATTGCGGTACTGGATGAGCGCCCTCTGCATAGCCTTCTCATGCGGGTTAGTTGTGACATACGCCGGCTTAAGTGTTGCCGGGTCAAGTCCTGTATAGTACATGCATGTAGAGATGGTAGACGGTGTCGGATAGAAATCCTGCACCTGCTCCGGCATATATCCCAGATCTCGCAGATACTCTGCAAGCTCTATCGCCTCTTTAAGCGTTGAGCCCGGGTGTGAAGACATGAGATAAGGCACAAGATACTGCTCCTTGCCTATCTTTTTATTCATATCCTTGTATGCCTTCACAAAGCTGTTGTACACCTCTACACTCGGCTTTCCAAGCCTGCTCAAAACAGCATTGGAGATATGCTCCGGAGCTACCTTGAGCTGTCCGCTGACATGATACTCGCACAGCTCACGAAGAAACGTCTTATCTTTATCATACATCAGATAATCAAACCTGATACCTGAGCGGATAAACACTTTTTTCACCTTTGGCAGTGCACGAAGCTCTCTAAGAAGCTGTATATAGTCGCTGTGGTCAACAATCAGGTTATTGCACGGCTTAGGAAACAGACACTGCTTTGTAGGGCACGCTCCCCTTGTGAGCTGCTTTTTACATGCCGGCTGCCTGAAATTGGCTGTAGGACCACCAACATCATGGATATAGCCCTTAAAGTCCTTATCCTGCGTGATAAGCTTTGCCTCTTCTATGATTGACTCATGGCTTCTCGTCTGGATTATCCTGCCCTGATGAAATGTCAATGCACAGAAATTACAGCCTCCAAAGCAGCCTCTGTTGCTGATAAGAGAAAACTTCACCTCGCTTATCGCAGGCACTCCGCCTGCCTCCTCGTAGCTTGGGTGATAAGTCCTCATATAAGGGAGTGCATATACCTCATCCATCTCCTCCTGCGACAACGGCTTCTGCGGTGGATTCTGCACCACAAGCGTAGAATTGTCATATGGCTCTATGAGCCTCTTTGCGCAGAAAGGATCCGTATTGCAGTACTGTATGTAAAAGCTTCTTGCAAACTCCCTCTTATCCTCTTTTATAACGTCATAATCCGGAAGCTCAATCGCATCATATATGATATCCCTGTCCTTTGTCTTGAACACGGTACCATCTATAAACGTGATATCCTTTACATCCATACCACTGGCAAGCGCATCCGCTATCTCGATGATGCTTCTTTCTCCCATGCCATATGAAATGAGATCCGCACCGGAATCCAAAAGAATCGAGCGCTTGACCTTATTTGACCAGTAATCATAATGTGCCATGCGCCTAAGGCTCGCCTCGATGCCGCCTATTATGATAGGGATTTTTTTATAAGTATGGCGTATCAGGTTACAGTACACAACGGTCGCATAGTCAGGTCTCTTTCCCATCACGCCACCCGGTGTAAATGAATCCTTTGCTCTTCTTTTCTTTGAAACCGAATAATGGTTTACCATGGAGTCCATATTACCTGCCGAAACCAAAAATCCAAGGCGCGGCACTCCGAGTACGGATATAGACTCATCATCCTTCCAGTCGGGCTGTGAAATGATGCCGACCGTATAGCCATGTGCCTGCAGCAGTCTTGCGATTATTGCATGTCCAAAGGACGGATGATCCACATATGCATCACCGCAGACATACACAAAATCAAGCTGCTCAATGCCCTCATCTATCATATCCTGTTTTGAAATTCGGTAAAAAACCATTACTCATATCATACCTCATAATTAAAAATTATTTTATTTGCCGGATTTTATCTGCATAAGCATATCCGTTTCAGCCTGTGTCAAAGCTCTGTAAGACCCTGTTTTAGGTCATCAGGCAGCTTAAGCGGTCCCATGGATATTCTCTTTAAATAGATTACCCTCTTTCCAAGCGCCTCAAACATCCGCTTGACCTGATGGAACTTTCCTTCTGTTATCGTAAGCTCAATCTCGGATACGCTGCCACTTTTTTTAATAACAAGCTCCGCTGGCTTTGTAGGTTTTTCCTCGCCTATATCAATGCCCTCTTTAAACCTGATGATATCATCCCAGGTCACTTCACCATCGATACGTGCATAGTAAGTCTTTGCCACATGCTTTGAAGGACTTAAGAGCTCGTGCGAAAGTGCTCCATCATTTGTGATAAGTAAAAGCCCCTCCGTGTCTATATCAAGCCTTCCGACAGGAAACAGATCATCATGCACAGCATCCGTGATATAGTCCATGACAGTCTTATGTACATTGTCATTTGTCGCAGAAACACAGCCTGAGGGTTTATTGAACAGATAATACTCATACCTTTGATACTTAATTATTCTGCCGTTAACTGACACCTCATCGGCAGCAGTATCTACCTTTGTCTCAGGCTTTACGGCCACAGTGCCATTTATAGCTATCTGCCCGGTCTTTATAATCTTTTTTACCTCAGAGCGTGTGCCAAGCCCCATCTCTGATAAAAATTTATCTAATCGAATCATATTGATATTTCTCTCCACATATACTGTCACATGAGTAAAAACAAACTTAAAAAAATTACTTTTTATCGCTTTTATACTGCTATTTTGCATTTATTACATATTGTTTCCGGCACAGGTAAGTACGTGCGCTAAAGCAGGCATAATGCTATGGTTCAACCAGATATTTCCGCTTCTATTTATATTTACGATTTTATCTAACCTGATTATCTCAACAAATGTGCTGCAAAACATTCCCCAAAAGCATATCATGCTTTTTACATACATAATAGGCATAATATTTGGATTCCCGATAGGAGCAAAGCTCACAGCAGATTTTTGTTCGAAAGGATACATAGATAAAAATCACAGGGAAATACTGAGTGCACTGGCAAACCATTTCAGCCTTCCCTTTATCATTACCTATGCACTGTCCGAGCAGCTTAACATATGCAGCCACTACAGCATTTATCTTGTGTCACTTTATCTGCCATCTGCTATAGGAATGATAGCTATGCTTTCGATTAACAAAAACAGAAGCTTAACACAAAAAATCCCGGCTCAAGGATTTAAGCTTAACATGCAAATCGTTGATGCCGGAATAATGAAAGGGTTTGAAACCTTATAAAACTCTGTGGATATATTGTATTGTTCTCTATAGTCTCACGTATCCCACAGACCATTGCCCAAAAGGCTGACTGCATCATGCCACTGTCGGCAGACATAATAGGTGCCTTTTTTGAAACCACAAACGGTATCGGCATAGTCTGCGGTCTATGCATTCCACGCACCCTGTCAATAGTGCTGTGCATTGCACTTCTGTCATTTGGCGGTGTATCATGCATGGTCCAGACCAAATCAATATTCCGGGATACAGGCTTTAGGCTTTACAGATACATACTGCTTAAGGCAGCCATGAGCATACTCTCATGCCTGTTATGTATTATCCTATTTCACATCCTCATCTGAATCAGAAATATTGGTGATTTCTATGTCATCATCAGATGTATCTGAAGCTGCCTCATTGTCAGACGACTCCGCTCCTGCAGCTTCATCGCCATTCTCTTCCGGTGGGAAAAGCTCTGCTCTGTTTGCTGCAACAACATCCTCAAACTGCTGCAGTGAACTTATAAGGCTGTCATATCTGGCCTTTGAAGTCTCAATAGAACCTGTTAAGATATCCTCAATGCTCTTGAGCTGGCTGTCCGTATATGCCATGGCACTCATTCTGAGATTATTTGCTTCGTTTGTGGCACTGTCAAGTATCTCCTGTGCCTGCTTTGTTGCAATCTGCACTACCTCATTCGCCTGAGCATATGCCTGCTGCATAATCTGATGCTCGCTGACAAGCTCATTTGTCTGAATCTGAGCCTGCGCGATTATCTGATCCGCCTTCGCCTGTGCATCAGCAAGGATAGCCTCCTTATTACTGATAATCTTCTTGATATCTCTTGACCTCCTCAGGGGTCTTTGTACGAAGCTCTGAAAGAAGCTCCTCTAACTGTTCACGATTGACAAGAATCTTGTTTCTTGAAATAGGTGACGGCTTGCAGCCATCAATATAGTCTTCGATTTCTTCAATAATCTGTTCCATTTTACTGCTCATAAATACTGTCTCCTTACCTGGTAATATTGTATTTGGCATAAATTCTATCAATGAACTGTTCAGGTACGAACTTTGATATATCTCCTCCGTATGATGCAAATTCCTTGACAATTGTAGAGCTTAAATATGAATAATTGAGGCTCGAGGTGAGAAAAACCGTCTCTATTTCCGGATTCTGCACTCCGTTAGCCTGTGCAATCTGCAGCTCATACTCAAAATCTGTCACTGCACGCAATCCTCTTATTATGATTGTTGCATTGATTTTCTTCATGTAGTCAACTAAAAGTCCTTCGAAGCACCCTACCCTGACGTTTGGTATGTGTGCTGTCATTTCCTTTATCATACTAACACGTTCTTCCAAAGAAAACAACGAGTTTTTTGCACTATTATTGAGTACTCCGACAACCAGCTCGTCCACTATTTTGGCTGAACGCTCTATTATATCCAGGTGTCCAAATGTCACCGGATCAAAGCTTCCCGGATAAATTCCTACCTTCATATTGTATCTCCTATGCACGCTTTATAAAAACATGCCTGTTTGTCTTATAGATTTTTTCTTTGACTATCTCATAGCCAAGCTCTGTGAGATAATCAAAATCAGTATCGTTTGAAGCCTCAACCACGATAAGTGTATCATCCTTTAATATATCGCTGTCCGAAAGTGTAATAAGCACTTCCTTTTCAAGCTCCTTATTGTATGGCGGGTCCATAAACACGATATCAAATTTGTATTTGCCCTCAAGCGTACGTACTGCCGTGACAGCATCCGTCATCATAAGCCTTGAGACCTTATCAAACTTTGTAAAATGGATATTGTCCTCGATGCATGAAGCGGCTTTTCTTGAATTCTCCACAAATACAGCATAGGCTGCACCGCGGCTCAACGCTCAAGTCCTATCTGTCCGCTTCCCGCAAACAGATCTAAAAAAATATGCTCCGGGAACATCAAACTGCATGACATTAAAAAGAGTCTCCTTCGTCTTGTCAGTAGTCGGTCTTGTATCTTTTCCCTCAATAGTCTTTAGAGGGAGGCTTCTCGCCGTTCCTGCTATTATTCTCATACTTTTCTCCCTGTTATAGTCTATTTCTGGTCCTTTAAGACGTCCTTATTCTTTGCAATATAGTCAATAAGCGAAACAACTGTGAGCACAAGTGCCACATAAATGAGGATTGTTCCAAGGATATTTAACCAGCCAAGCTTTAGATTGATATTAAAAATAATAACAATAACCATAAGCATCTGGAAGGTTGTCTTAAACTTTCCCCAGTAGCTTGCTGCAATGACGATTCCATTGTCTGATGCAACGAGTCTGAAACCGCTTATGATAAACTCTCTTGCAATGATAATAAGCACAACCCATACAGGGATAAGCTTTAAATCAACAAGGCATATCATTGCAGAGCATACAAGCAGCTTGTCTGCAAGCGGATCCATAAACTTGCCGAAATTTGTAACAAGATTGTATTTTCTTGCAATTTTTCCGTCAGCCATATCGGTCAGACTTGCAATGATAAATATCGCAAGTGCTATATAATTTCCGTATCCGTCAAAAAACGGTGAAATAAGGAAAAATACAAAAAACGGAATAAGTATCACTCTTAAGATTGTAAGTTTGTTTGGTAAATTCATTTTACAAGTTCTCCTATCAAATCATATTCATACGCACCGGTCACCATAACCTTGCATATATCGCCGGTCATAAGTGTCTCATCAGTGTTGATGAATATATATCCGTCAACATTCGGTGCATCTCTGTATGTACGGCCGATATATGCATTTTCATCAGCCACCTTGCCCTCTATGAAAACATATAATTCTTTACCCTTTAGTGTCTCATTTTTATCAAAAATGACCTCTTCCTCAAGCTCCATGACATCAGCCTGCCATTCAGCCTTTATATCCTCATCTATCTGATCAGGCATTGCAGCTGCCTTTGTGCCCTCCTCCGGGGAATACGTAAAGGCTCCCAGACGGTCAAACTCCATATCATTTACAAACTGCATAAGCTCCTCGTGATTATCCTGTGTCTCACCCGGGAAGCCACATATAAGTGTGGTCCTTAATGTGATATCAGGTATTCTCTCACGCAGCATTCTGATACGCTCCATAAGCTCAGCCTTTGTTGTTTTTCTGCCCATGCGCCTTAAAATATCGTCATTGCAGTGCTGGATTGGCATATCCAGATAATGGCATACCTTCTCATCCTTTATCATGGACTCTATAAGCTCATCGTATATCTCTTCAGGATAGCAGTACATAATCCTTATCCAGAACAGCCCGCTTATCTTGTTGAGCTCATCCAAAAGCTTATGAAGTGACTTCTCACCATACAAATCCACTCCGTAAAGTGTGGTCTCCTGGGCAACAAGTATAAGCTCCTTTGCCCCCTGCTCCACAAGGCTCTTCGCCTGCTCAATCAAATCCTCCATCGGCACGCTTCTGTAACGGCCTCTGACGGAAGGAATGACACAGTAGGTACAGTTTTTATTGCACCCCTCCGCTATCTTAAGGTAAGCGAAATGCCCTCCTGTGGTGACAATACGCTTTGTCTTTATGCTGGGAAGGCCCTCTAAGGTGTGCAGATTGCTGTATCTGTGTTTTTCAAGTGTCTCATGGACAGCTTCAACTATAGTATCATATGAATTGGTGCCAAGTATGGCATCAACCTCCGGGATTTCCTTAAAAATCTCATCCTTGTATCTTTGTGCCAGACAGCCTGTCACAATAAGTGATTTGCATTTGCCTGTCTCCTTATACTGAGCCATCTCGAGAATTGTATTGATACTCTCCTCCTTTGCATCACCTATGAAGCAGCAGCTGTTTACGATAATGATATCAGCCTGCGTCTCATCATCGGTCATCTCAATGCCGTCATTTGCAAGCATGCCTATCATATACTCTGAATCCACAAGGTTTTTATCGCATCCAAGCGAAATAAATAATAATTTCATAGTACCTCTCAAATGTAAGTATTTACAATTAAAGGGAAAGACAAAACAGCCTTTCCCTCCTAGATTAAGCCTCTTCGCCTTCGTTTAAATCCTCATCATCTGAGACGATTCTGACAGCTCCCGTGTACAGTTCCTCTACAGCAATAGATAATGGCTTATTGCACTTAGGGCGTGCGATAAGTGGTTCTGCACCATCAATAATCTGGCGTGCACGCTTTGCTGCAGCAATAACGATAGAATAACGGCTGTTTACTACCGGCTCTTCACCTATCTCTACATTGTTGTTTACTACCTTCATTAACTCTACATACGATGGATGTATCATATTATTTATCTCCTTTCGAAAAGCTTAAAAGCTCTTTTCTCATTTTATTTATAAAATCTATATTTGATGATACAAGATAATCCTGATTCTTTTTTTGTGTCGTCAGAGCTGTGGATGATATCATTCACAAGCTCTACACAATCGTCAAGCTTATCATTTACCACTAAATAATCATATTTTTCTATGCCTAAAGACTCCTCATATGCTCTTGAAAGTCTCTGTGCACAGACCTCTTTTGTCTCTGTGCCTCTTCCTACAAGCCGGTCCTTAAGCTCATCTGCACTCGGCGCTGACACAAACATAAGCACCGTATCAGGAAACTGCTTCTTTATCTTTAAAGCTCCCTGGATTTCTATCTCAAGAATCACATTCTTTCCGGCGTTAAGCTGCTCATTGACATATGACTTTGGTGTGCCGTAGTAATGATCTACATACCTGGCATACTCAAGCAGTCCATCTGCCTTTATCATCTGTTCAAATTCTTCCTCTGAGATAAAAAAATACTCTCTGCCATGCTCCTCACCCGGCCTTGGACCTCTGGTCGTGGCTGATACGCTCAGTGCATAATCATCACCATGCTTTGCCATAAGCTCCTTCATGATAGTACCCTTTCCGGAACCCGAAAAGCCTGAAAAAACAACTAATTTTCCTGTGTTACTCATCACAATCTCCTAAAATTACTCAATATTTTGAATCTGTTCCCTGACCTTTTCTATATCAGTTTTAGACTGATGCCTGTGTCAGAAATCTTAAGATCATTGGACTTTGAAAGGATGGTATTCGCCTCACGGTTCATCTCCTGTGCGAGGAAATCAAGCTTTCTTCCCACACTGCCACCGGCATTTAGCGAATCCTTCATGGAAAGGATATGGCTTTTGAGCCTGACTGTCTCCTCATCCACACAGATCTTGTCCGCAAAAATAGTGACCTCCTGGGCTATTCTTGAATCATCAAGCTGATTGTCTGCAAGCAGCTCTCTTAGCTTTTCCTCAAGACGCGCACGGTATTCGACAATAATCTGTGGCGAACGCTCCTCAATGAAATCAACATATGATACCATATTATCGAGCTTTTCGCAAAGGTCTTTTTTAAGATTTTCTCCCTCGCGCACGCGGCTTTCAACAAATGGCTCAAATGCACCGCGAAGAGCCTTCTCAAGACTGCTCCACAGCTCATCCTCATCTACAGGCTGCTCCTCCATCGCAAATACCTCCGGATATCTCGACAGCGTGCTCACTCTTATATCATTCTCCAATCCGAATTCCTCCGCCATCTGATTAAGATACTTAAGATATTCTCCTGACGAGAGCCTTATTATACTGACAATGAGAGATTATTTTCTGTAAAATCCTCATATGTGATATAAATATCGACCTTGCCACGCTCTATGTACTCCTTAAGCAGAGTCCTTATTGCACTCTCGAAGAAATTGAGCTTTTTAGGCATCTTGATATTGACATCCAGATATCTGTGATTTACAGATTTTACCTCAACTGTAATCTTACGGCTTGCATCTGCGTACTCGTATCTGCCAAAGCCGGTCATACTTTTAATCATAATTTTTCCTTTCGCATATGCATAGATGAGTTTATTATATAACTCCTTGAGATTTTCGTCAAATATATTATAATATAAATATTCATGATTATAAATATTCAGCAACTTAGAATATTTATAGGAAATAAGGAGGAACATCATGGCTTTAGACGGAATAGTCATTTCAAATATAGTTGCAGAACTGAACAGCACGATACTAAACTCAAAAATCAGTAAAATCGCAGAACCTGAGGCAGATGAACTGCTTCTTACCCTAAAGGGACCAAACGGCTCTTTCAGGCTTTCGATGTCTGCAAGTGCATCACTTCCATTCATCTACCTGACACCCACAAATAAGGTAAGCCCTCTCACTGCCCCTACATTTTGCATTGGTTTTAGAAAGCATATAGCAAACGGACGCATCACAAAGATTTACCAGCCGGGCATGGAGCGTATCATAAACTTTGAAATCGAGCACTTAAACGAGATGGGCGATCTATGCCACAAGGTGCTTATTATCGAGCTGATGGGCAAATATTCAAACATCATCTTTACCGACTCCGATGGTACGATAATAGACAGTGCCAAGCGTATTCCCGCATCCGTAAGCTCTGTGCGTGAGGTGCTTCCGGGCAGAGCCTACAGAATCCCCGCGACACAGGAGGATAAATATAATCCTCTGACTGTAGATTCGAAGCAGTTTGTGGATATTATATCAGCAAAGCCGCTTACTGTTTCAAAGGCTATCTATTCATCCTTTTCCGGCATCAGCCCCCTTGTGGCAAATGAGCTGGCTCACAGGGCAGGCATTGACGCGGACTCCCCTGTAGCTGCCTATTCACACGATGAGCTTTTGCACCTGGGAAGCAACTTCACATGGATGATGGAGGACATAAAAAATAATCGTTTTACGCCGAATATCGTGCGTGACGGCAATGAACCAAAGGAATTTTCTTCAATAGAGCTGACTCAGTATAGCGATTTAACGGTCACAAAATATGAATCCATATCAGAGGTTTTAGAGCTTTACTACTCTGAGAGAAACACCTATACACGTATACGCCAGAAGTCAGCCGACCTGAGAAAACACGTAAATACCCTCCTGGAGCGAAACCAGAAGAAATATTCCCTGCAGATGAAGCAGCTTAAAGACTCTGAAAAACGCGAAAAGTACAAGGTATACGGCGAGCTTATCAACGCATTCGGCTACGGACTTACACCGGACGACAAGTTTCTTGAAGCTGCAAACTATTATGATGACAACAAAATCATCAAAATCCCTATCGACAACACAAAAACTCCTGCCGAGAACGCGCAGAAATACTTTGACAAATACGGAAAGATGAAGCGTACTGCCGAAGCATTGAACGAGCTGATTCTTGAAACAAAAGGTCAGATAGACCATCTCGAATCAATTCAGAATTCACTGGATATCGCTTTAAGTGCTGACGACCTCGTCCAGATAAAGGATGAACTGATAGAATACGGTTTTATCAAAAAAGGAAAGGGTTCAAAGAAACAGAAGGTAAAGAGCAAACCCTTCCACTATATCTCATCAGACGGCTTTGATATGTACGTTGGCAAAAACAACTACCAGAACGATGAGCTCACCTTCAAGCTGGCAACCGGAAACGACTGGTGGTTCCATGCCAAGGGCATGCCCGGCTCACATGTCATTGTAAAAGCTGAAAACAAAGAGCTGCCGGACAGCACCTTTGAGGAGGCCGGCAAGCTCGCAGGCTACTACTCAAAGGGCAAAAATTCCGACAAGGTAGAGATAGACTATCTGCAAAAGAAAAATGTCAAAAAGCCAAACGGTGCCGCAGCCGGCTTTGTCGTGTATTACACAAACTATTCTCTCACGATTCACCCGGATATATCCGATATCAGGCAGATTGAGTAAGCAGATTATACTTATTTCATAACAATTTCATAACCATTCCAAAACCCTTAAAGTAAAAAGCTGATATACACATGCATAGTCCTGCATGCGATATCAGCTTTTATTTTAGCCATTTAAGCTCATCACAGATTCATCCTCTTTTAATTGTTCTTTTGCAAATTCATCCATTTTCTTTTTCAGTATTCTGTTTTCCGCTGCACAAAGCGCCGGGTCTGCTTCAAGCACCTCATCCACCATCTCAGATGCTTCCTTTAGCACATCGCTATCCTGATACACATCCGCAAGAGCAAACGCAAGTTCTCCACTCTGCCTGATTCCAAAGAAATCCCCGGGACCTCTGAGCTTTAAATCCTCACTTGCTATATAAAAGCCATCATTTGATTTATTTAGTATCTCCAGACGTTTTTTTGATTTCTTTGAATTTGACGAATTGATGAAAATGCAATACGACTGTGCATCCCCCCTGCCTACACGGCCTCTTAGCTGATGAAGCTGTGCAAGTCCAAACCTGTCTGCATTTTCTATCATCATGACGGTTGCATTGGGCACATTTACACCAACCTCCACGACTGTTGTGGACACAAGCACCTGCGACTCATTATTTGCAAAGCGCTGCATCACCTCATCCTTTGCCTTGCTCTTCATCCTGCCGTTAAGCACATCTACAGTGATATCCTTTGGCAGTGCCGCTTTAAGCACATTTGCATAGTCTGTGACATTTTCCCCTTCCGAGTTTTCGGTTTCCTCCACAAGAGGACATATAACATACGCCTGATGGCCGGCTCTCACCTGCTCAGCAATAAAGCTGTAGGCCTTTGGCCTGAATGCCGTGCCAACCACACAGTTCTTGATTGGAAGCCTCTTTGCAGGCACCTCATTTATGACAGAGATATCCATATCACCGTATATGATTATTGCTAACGTACGCGGTATCGGAGTGGCACTCATCACAAGTATATGTGGCTTTCTTCCCTTATCCGAGAAGCTCTCCCTCTGCTTCACTCCAAATCTGTGCTGCTCATCTGTGATAACAAGCGACAGATTGGAAAAATCCGCTTTCTCCTGTATGAGCGCATGAGTGCCTATAATAAGCGCATTTTTCTCGTTTTCAAGGCGCGCATAGGCTTCTCTTTTCTGCTTTGCCGTCATGGAGCCGGTAAGAAGCACAACAGGACTATCAAGTCCAAACTGACTGACCAGTGAGCAAAACGTCTCATAATGCTGGTTTGCAAGCACCTCCGTCGGAGCCATAATAGCAGACTGATAGCCACATTTTGACGCCCACGCCATAAGAAGAAAAGCAACAATCGTCTTTCCTGAGCCCACATCGCCCTGAATAAGCCTCTGCATCACATAAGGGCTTTTAATATCCTGCTTTATCTCATCTATTGTCTTCTTCTGCGCGCCTGTCAGCTCATACGGAAGCTTATCAATCAGTCCGTCTATAAAAGCATCATCCGTAAACTCAAACTCATTTTTGTCCTTCTGCTGCTTTTTATTCTGATACCGCATGCCCATGATAAAGAGAAAAAACTCATCAAAAACAAGCCGTCTTCTTGCCTCCACAAGAGCGTCAAAGTCATCAGGGAAATGTATCTGCTTCATGGCATAATTATACTCGCAAAAGCCGTATCTGTGCCTTATATCCTTAGGCAGATAATCTGACAGCAGTGTATCATGTGACAGAGTCTCCTTTATCGTCTTCACTATCAGATTGTTTGTCACACCGCTTGTCACGGAGTACACAGGCTGCAGTGTATCGCGTATAGCCTCGTACTTTTGCACCTCATACACCACAGGCTGCTCCATGACATATCTGCC
>ENA-OQJT01000121-OQJT01000121.1-human-gut-metagenome-genome-assembly--contig:-NODE-121-length-18654-cov-0.874076_pt1 | contig 18654 bp, 18 predicted proteins | sample MGYA00242612_ERZ504779 | MGnify/ENA primary metagenome ERZ504779 (study PRJEB26092, sample SAMD00036366) | human gut metagenome | host: Homo sapiens | study: EMG produced TPA metagenomics assembly of...
TATAATAGTTGGACTATATTTATTACCAATATCATTTTGTACAATGAGTACTGGTCGTAGTCCACCTTGCTCTGAGCCAATTACTGGGCTTAAATTAGCATAATATATATCGCCACGCTTTACAATCTCATTTCTTCTCAGCGGATACACCATTACAAGAAATTTATTAAATAATAAATTGCGCTCTTGCCTCAGGCTTTCAACTCCTTTTCTAAATAAAATATGACTAACGCGACTTTGTAGCCATTTATATTTAATATGTTTCCTCCAACATATTAAGAAATTGCTAATATCATTGATTTTTATAAAAATTACTTCTAGTATAACAAACTGTCTTGACTTAAGCTTCTTGCTTATTTAAAAATCCTATATTTTCCTATCAACTAAGCTCATTATAACATATTTTTAATAAGCATACATCTTTTTTACTATTTGTTTGCAAAATAGTTTTACAAAATCAAGCTAAATTTTTGTTATAAGGGCAATAAATTTTACTATATGTCCAAAATAGTGAACTATTGCCCTTTATTACAAATATTATCTCAATTAGTACCTTATTTATTGTCTATTTGTTTACGAGCTTTAGACAGATTTAATAAAATATCTCCTGCTATTAAACCAGCCTGTCCATTTTCTCCAGCTAAATCACCAGCAAGTCCATGTAAATAAACGCCTACCGGCGCTGACATTTTTCCAGCTAATTTTTCAGCTACAATACCTGCTATTGTACCAGCTAAAACATCACCACTGCCGGCTGTTGCCATACCTGCATTGCCAACTGTAGTTACAAATATATTTCCGTCTGGATAAACAACAAGTGTTTTTTCACTTTTCAACACAAATATTGCATTAAAATATTCTGCTGCTTTTCTAGCTATTTCCCAAAGATTATCTTTTAAATCTGAAATAGTGATATGCAATAGGTTTGCCATTTCTCCCAAATGAGGTGTGAGTATTGGCATTTGTTTTATTTTCTTTAATTCATCAGGTGCTTGGCTAAAAGCAAAAATAGCATCAGCATCTAATACTAAAGGTTTATCTAAATCAATAGCTAATTTTCTTACCATTTGACATGTTTCATCATTTCTACCAAGTCCAGGTCCCATTAAAACTACATCAAAATCTTTAGCTATATCTTTTATATTTTCCATAGCACTATCGCCTAACACGCCAGGCAATATTTCTGGCAATGGTTTTACCATTACTTCTGTATTTTTCATGGATAAAATATCATATAAACTTTCAGCAGAAATAAGTGTAGATATGCCAGCACCTATTTTTAATACAGCTTGGCTAGATAAACAAGCAGCGCCTGTATAACCTGTTGAACCTGCCAAAGTTAAAACTTTTCCACAAGAACCTTTATATACATCATCTGCTCTTGAAGCTAAATGTGCTTTTACAAAAGCTTCATCTATAGCTTCTTGTTTTATATCTTCTTTAGTCAATAAATCATTTGGTATGCCAATGGTTTTTACGATTATATTACCCGTATGTTTGCAACCAGGATACATAATCAAACCAATTTTTGGTAAACCAAAAGTAATTGTAGTAGTGGCAAAAATAGCATCACTTTCCACTACTCCTGTATTAGCATTAACACCACTTGGCATATCTATTGATAAAACAGGTCTATTCGAAGTATTTACTATTTGGATACATTTTTTAATGTTTTCTCGTAATTGTCCATGAATACCTGTACCTAGCAAAGCATCAATAATACAATCAGAAAAAGTTATTGATATTTGCAAACGATTCCAATCACGTTCAGAAACAATATGGTATATTTCAGCTTTCATATTCACTAAAACATTGTAATTAATTTTAGCAGATGGTGTAAAATGTTCTGTATTTCCTAAAATAAAAATCTTAACTTTTGCACCATTATTCATTAAATGTCTAGCTGCTACAAAGCCATCTCCGCCATTATTACCACAACCAGCTAAAATGCAATAGCTCTGTCTAGCTACAGCTATATCTTTGCATAAATTCATAGCTTCTTTTGCTATTTCATGCCCTGCATTTTCCATTAAAGCTATTTCTGGTATACCAAACTGATTAATCGCTTCATTATCAATTTGTCTCATTTGTTCAGCAGATGCAATTTTCATATTATCATTATCCCTCCAAAATAGCTTGAGCTACCGCATATTCTTTGCAATGACTCAAAGAGATAAAAATATTATATATCTTTCTTTTTGTAGCTATATATGCAAAATATCCATAAAGTTTTACATGTGGTGCTCCATCATCATCTGGTAATATCTCAATATCAGTCCACAATCCTCCACCAGATATACCTGTACCTAACGCTTTTACTACAGCTTCTTTAGCTGCAAATCTAGCTGCATAAGAAGAAACTGCCATTTGTTTTCTGGAATTACAATATTCCTGTTCTTTTTTTTGTAAAAAATGCGCTCGACAAATTTTTTCATTGGTTAAGGATTTTTCTATTCTTGATATTTCTATGATATCAACACCTGTACCCTTTATCATTCATACTTCACCCTTTATTTATTTTAATGCCTCTTGTAATGTAAGTGCATTTTGTTTCATAGCCTCGATATAAGCATCAAGATCATTTTCTCCTGTTACTACAGGATCTAAGGTATAAACTTTAGCTCCTGTTTCATTGGCAATCGTTTTGGCTGCTGTTGATGAATATTGTGGTTCTGCAAATAAAGCCTTTGCCTGTAAATCATTTACTTGTGCAATAATTTCATCTAATTCACTAGGTGTTGGCGCTGTTCCTGGTTCACGTTCAATTACACCAACAATATTTAAATTAAATTCTTTAGCAAAATAAGGAAATGCTTCATGGAATGTAACAATATCTTTATGTGGTAAATTATCAATCTGATTGTGCATATCTTGTTTTAAATCTTCCAATTTAGCAATATATTCTTTGGCATTTTTTTTGATAAGCATCTGCATGTTCAGGATCCAATTTACTCAATTCATCAGCAATTGTCTGTACTTGTGTCATGCAATTAGATACACTAACCCACACATGTGGATTTTCTCCATGTTCATCTGCTAATAATTCGATGCCTTTAGCAGCTTCAACAACTTTTAAATTCTTCTGATTATCAATTACATCTTGTAAAAAAGATTCCATACCAGCTCCATTAGCTATGAAAACATCTGCATTCTCTAACTTTTTCATATCAGCTGGCGTCATTTGATAATCATGTAAACAACCTGTTTGTGGTTTAGTCATATTTTCTACAACTACCCCATCAATTCCTTTTGTAACATTCAAAGTTTCTATATAAATTGGATAAAAAGATGTAACAATTTTTATTTTATCCTCTGAATTTGCTTTATCCTCTTGACTTGTACTTGTCTTTTCACTACCACAAGCTGTAAACACCATCATTGTCATCAAACTCAAAACCACTAATAATAATTTTTTCAAAATAAAAACTCCTTTAAGATTTTATTTTTCCTCAATCATCACCAATATATATACAAAATTATATAAAATGTGGCGATACTACCAAGGATAAAATCCTCGATATACTCGCCACTAAATTAATTTATATCAAAGTTTAATAGTTGCTGCAGCAGATAATGTTTCGCGAGCTTGTTTCATGATATCTTCAATGATTGTAGCTACAGGTTCTACTTTTTGTAAAACAGTCAAAGATTGACCAGCCTGCATCATACCATTTACTACATCACCTTCAACAGCTGCTAATTTATTTGTACCTGTTGCCATGCGAATAAGTTCTTCTTTAGAAGTTTTACCTTCATTTTCTTTTTGTACAAATTCTGTAGAGAATTTATTTTTAATACCACGTACAGCACCACCAAGAGTAAGACCTGTAACAATAGTATCTGTATCTACAGCTTCAATTAATTTTTGTTTCATATTTTCATGAACAGAACATTCTTCTGCTACTAAGAAACGAGTACCCATCTGTACACCGCCAGCACCCATGAGCATAGCTGCTGCTAAGCCACGACCATCGCCGAAGCCACCAGCCATAACAACTGGAATATCTTTTATTTCTGGAATTACTTGTGTCATAAGAGCCATTGTAGTCAATACGCCAATATGACCGCCAGCTTCCATACCTTCTGCTACCATAGCATCAGCACCAGCAGCTGCTACACGTTTTGCAAGTTTTACATTTGGAATTACAGGAATTACTTTTATACCTGCTTCTTTCAATTTTGCAAAATATGGAACTGGATTTCCTGCACCTAAAGTAACAAAAGCAGGTTTTTCTTCGCAGATAACATCTACGATTTCATCTTTATTTGGTGCCATGAGCATTACATTTACACCAAATGGTTTATCTGTTAATTGTTTTGCTTTACGGATTTCTTCGCGAACATATTCTGTAGTTCTACCACCACAAGAAATAATACCTGCACCACCAGCATTAGAAACAGCTGCTGCAAGTTTTGCATCAGAAATCCAAGCCATACCGCCTTGAATAATTGGATATTTTATACCTAAAACTTCAGTAATAGACTTTGCCATTATAATCCTCCTAAATGAAAAATCTTTTTGCTCAATTTTAATTCAAATCTTATTTTAGTATATCATAAAATCCATACTAAATCATTAGGGATTAATTATAAATAATAATTTTTGCTTGCGTGATAATTTTTTTTATTTGAGCTTCACGCTTCATAGCTTCGCTTTTTTGTGGCAAAAACTTCATAATAAACTAATTTAACCGGCAAACGCCCACGTGTATAGCGAGCACCTTTGCCGGCATTGTGTTTTTCTAAACGCTTTTTTAAATCATTTGTCCAACCTGTATATAAAGTACCATCACTGCATTGTACCATATACGTATAACAATTCATTATTCAGCGTCTTTGATTTCTATTTTATTAATAACTACATCTTCGATAGGTTTATCCATGAAATCAGTCTGTACATGACCAATAGCTTCCACTACGTCCATGCCTTTTATTACTTTACCAAAAACAGCATGATGACCATCAAGCCATGGAGTTTTATCTAAAGTGATGAAGAACTGAGAACCACCTGTATTAGGACCAGCATTTGCCATGGATAATACGCCAGGGCCATCATGTCTTAAATCTTTGTGGAATTCATCTTTAATTGTGTAACCAGGGCCACCTGTACCATTGCCATTAGGGTCTCCACCTTGAATCATGAAACCATCAATTACACGATGGAAAATTAAACCATCATAAAAATTATGTTCTGCTAAATCGATAAAATTACCTGTTGTGATTGGTGCTTTATCTTCGAATAATTCAATTTCAAAAGTACCCATATTTGTTTCAAATACTGCAATACGATTTTTATTCATTGATTGAACTTCCTTTCCTATTTGTTCATTAGAATTTATTTGTTGCTCTGCAATACCATTACTTGTAAATAAAGATAAGGTAAATACAAGATGCTAATAAACATAAAAATATAAATTTTTTCATCTCGTCTATTCTCCATCATACTTATTTTATTTAGTGATAAAATGACTCTCTCCAGAAACTTTAGGGCACCAAATAGAGTTCATTTTCTCTTTATTAGGAAAATCTTCTGGTATTATCCAGTCTTTTTTACCTACATTATGCATAGTAATTAAATTTTTAACTTCCGTAACTTTGCAAAACTCAGTTACACCTAAATCTAAAAATTCTTCTAATCTACTATCTACAGGGAAAAATGCTATATCCATTTTTAAACCAGATAAACGCATCATTTGCTTTACAAATCCATTTTTAGCAAATGCATTATTTTCTTTTGTATCACCTTTCCAATGCCACCAATTAAAATCACCTGCATGGAAAATCTTCCAATCATTTTTTTCTACAAAAAAAGAAATTCCTTCATCAGTAGAACTAAATGAGCGTACATGTATATTTTTATCATCATAAGTCATGTATTCATCTAAAATAATAGTCTTTTCTTTAGGCAATACATCAGTTACCACATCATAGCTGATAAAATATTTCGTTACCTTATTTTTAAACTCACTTATTTTAGGATTAAAATGGTCATAATGAACATGAGATACAAAAAAATAAACTTCTTTTTTATCTTGAATAATTTTGTCCACTATATTTTTTTCATCTTGATAATAATCAAAAATTATTGCGCAATCACCTATTTCTAAAATAAAACCGCTATTTAATAAATAAGTTACTTTTTACTTTGTCATACATCAGACTCACCTCAAAAAAGGCATAATATACATTCATTTTCACAAATTTTAGCAATAGTGTCAAGACCTGTTTATTTTTGTCAACAAAATAATATTTTTCTAGCATGATTTTCTATTTTTAGTTATAATATCTATTGATAACTTGTAAACATGAAAAATATAAGGGGTTGAACATAATGTTTAGATTTTTAACTGCTGGAGAATCTCATGGACAATGCTTAACAGCATTAGTTGAAGGAATTCCCGCTGGTCTTAAAATAAATCTTGATGAAATAAATAGACAAATGGCACGCCGTCAAAAAGGCTATGGTCGTGGTGGTCGTATGTCTATAGAAACAGATAAAGTAGATATCTTATCTGGTGTACGTTTTGGCGAAACAATGGGCGACCCTATTACTTTGCGTGTAGTGAATAAAGACTGGGAAAACTGGACTGACCGCATGTCTGTGATGGGTACACCTACATGGACTAAAGTTACAGCTGCTCGCCCAGGTCATGCAGATTATGTTGGTATCAAAAAATATAATCGTGAAGATATCCGCGACATTTTAGAGCGCTCTAGTGCTAGGGAAACAGCTGCACGCGTGGCTGCTGGAGCTGTTGCTCGTCAATTTTTAGAAGCTTGTGGTATAAAAATCGTATCTCATGTAATCAATATCGGTGGTGTAAAAGCTAATACAGATAATATTGATTATGCTAATTTACAACCTAATGATAGCGATTTAAACTGCAACGATGCTCAAGCAGAAGCTAAAATGCGCGAAGCAATTCGCGATGCTGGTCAATCAGGCGATACTTTAGGCGGAACTTTTGAAGTTGTTGTCCAAAATATGCCAATCGGCGTAGGCAGTCATATTCAATGGGATAAACGCCTCGATATGCAACTTGCTGGAGCCATGATGTCCATTCAAGCTATCAAAGGCGTTGAAATCGGCGATGGTTTTGATTATGCAAATCATCCAGGCAGTCAATTACATGATGAAATGTTCTACAATGAAGATAAAACAGTTTATCGTAAAACAAATCATGCAGGTGGTATTGAAGGTGGTATGAGTAATGGCGAGCCTATTATTATTCGCGCTTGTATGAAACCTATTCCTACACTTATGACACCACTTCACTCCATTGATATTGAAAGTAAACAAGAAGTTTTAGCTTGTAAAGAACGCAGTGATGTTTGTGCTGTTCAAGCAGCTTCCGTAGTTGGCGAAGCTATGGTTGCACTTGCTATCACTAAAGCCATGATTGACAAATTTGGCAGTGATTGCATGGTTGATGTCCTTCAAAATTTACAAGCTTATAACGAAAGAATAAAAGGATAGGATTAAAATGAAATCTAATATTGTACTTATAGGATTTATGGGCAGTGGAAAATCTATTACAGGTAAATTATTAGCTTATCGTTTAGGTTATAGTTTTGTAGATACAGATACAGCTATCGAACAAGAATACAAAACAAAAATAAAAGATATGTTTGCTAAAGAAGGCGAAGCAGTATTTCGCCAACGTGAAACAGCTACTATCCAAAAATTAGCACAAAAAAGTCATCAAGTAATTTCTACAGGCGGTGGCGTTGCTACTAAAGAAACTGATATGCAAGAGCTTCGCAAAAATGGTATCGTTATAGCGCTGACAGCTATGCCACATACTATTTTAAAACGCACTGGAAATGATAAACGTCCTCTACTTGCCAAAAAAAATAATGAAGAACGTTTAAAAAACTATTATTGAACTTATGGCTAAACGTGCTCCATTTTACAAAAAAGCTGATTTAATCATAAAAAACAGATGATACAACACCACTGCAAAATGTCGAAATCATTATGAAATACTTAAAGGGTGTGAAATAATGCGCATTGTTCCCGTAAATCTCAATGAAAAATCTTATAATATCTATATTGGTCATAATCTAGAAGCAACTATCATTGATTTTTTTAAAGCACAAAAATATTCTCAAAAAGCTTTAATCATCACTGATACAAATATTGCTCCACTATACGCAGACAGTGTCAAAGATTTACTCACTAAAGCTGGTTTTAATGCCAAAATTGCCATCATTCCAGCTGGTGAACAATCTAAATCTTTATCCGTTGCAGAAACACTGTATACACAAGCAATTGAACATGGTCTTGACCGCAAATCTCCTATCATTGCTCTAGGCGGTGGCGTTGTTGGTGATTTAGCTGGTTTCATTGCAGCTACATTCATGCGTGGTGTGCCTTTCATTCAAATGCCAACTAGCCTACTTGCACAAGTTGACTCTAGTGTTGGTGGCAAAGTCGCTGTAAATCATGCTCTAGGCAAAAATCTCATTGGTGCTTTTTATCAACCACAAGCCGTTTTCATGGACTTAGAAATGATGAAAACTTTACCTACTAGAGAGATTTCCACAGGCTTAGGCGAAGTCATTAAATATAGCTTTATCTATGACCATAATTTTTATACTTATTTAACTGAGCACCAACAAGAAATTCTTCAATTGAAGCCAGAAGCCCTAATTCATATCATTGCACGTTCTTGTGAAATAAAAGCAGATGTAGTATCTAAAGATGAATGTGAAGCTGGTCTTCGTGCCATCTTAAATTTTGGTCATACTTTAGGTCATGCTATTGAAAAAGAAACTAATTATGCTATTTATAATCATGGAGAAGCAGTAGCTATCGGCATGGTTGGCGCTAGTAAATTAAGTTTTAAATTAGGCTTAATCTCTCAAGATGTAGTTGATAAAATGTGTCAATTACTTGCAAATATGAACTTGCCACTTAAAGCTAAAAATTGTGATGCTCAAAAAATTTATCAAGATATTTTCCATGACAAAAAAACTGTTAACGGTAAAGTTAATTGGGTTTTATTAGAAGATATCGGCAAAGTATGTATAAAAAAAAGATGTTCCTGAAAAATTAGTCAAGGAAACTATTTTAGAAATACTGTAAAAACTTTATAAATAATGCTTTAACAAAACGAGTATTTTTTTCAAATTTGAATGAAATACTCGTTTTAATTTTAAATTCTAATTTAAATTTTAAAAAAATTGTAAAAATACTTGACAAAGTTACACAAAAGTATTATAAATTTATTTGTAAAATAAATAATATTAATATTTTAATAAATGAATGCAAGTTATTTTTTTAACAAAGTATTAAATTTTATTTAGTTTATTAAGCATAGTTCCGGAGCTATCTTAAAATTTTATAATTTCCTAAAGAAGGTGTATCCTTATATGATTACTTTTTTTATTAGTTTAATCGCTCTTATTGTAGGTTTCATGATTTATGGTCGTTTTGTAGAAAAAGTTTTTGCTCCTTCACTAAAACCTACTCCTGCCATAACTCATAACGATGGTGTAGATTACATACCACTTCCAACATGGAAAGTTTTTATGATTCAGTTATTAAACATTGCAGGTCTTGGTCCAATTTTTGGTGCCATTGCAGGTGCTCTCTGGGGTCCAGTTGTTTATTTTTGGATTGTAATTGGGACTATTTTCTCTGGTGCCGTTCACGATTATCTCTCTGGTATGATTTCCCTTCGTCATAATGGTGAAAGTATTTCAGAAATCGTAGGTATCTATCTTGGCGATACTATGAAAACTGTAATGCGTATTTTCTCCGTTATCCTTTTAGTCTTAGTAGGTACCGTATTTATGACAGGTCCTGCATTACTTCTTGCCAAACTAACTCCTGATTCTTTAGATGTTACTTTCTGGTTAGTAGTTGTACTCATTTATTATTTCTTAGCTACTTTATTACCTATCGATAAAATCATTGGTAAAATTTATCCACTTTTTGGTGCTTGCCTAATTATCATGGCAGTTGGTGTTTCTAGTGGTATTATCCTTGGTGGCTGGCAAATGCCAGAAATGACACTTCAAAATCTTCATCCAAAAGATTTACCTATTTGGCCATTAATGTTTATCACTGTTGCTTGCGGTGCTACATCTGGTTTCCATGCTACACAATCTCCACTCATGGCTCGTTGCATGAAAGAAGAAAAAAATGGTCGCGTTGTTTTCTATGGTGCTATGGTAGCTGAAGGTATTATCGCTCTTATCTGGGCATCTGCTGGTATCGCTTTCTATGAAACAACTGGTGGATTAGCTGCTGCTATCGCTAGTGCAGGTCCTGGTGGCGTTGTTTATGATGTATCCTTTGGTACATTAGGTACTGTCGGTGGTATTTTAGCTATGATTGGTGTTATCGCTTGTCCTATCACTTCTGGTGATACTGCATTCAGAAGCGCTCGTTATACACTTTCTGATTGGTTCAAAATCGATCAAGTTTCTTATACAAAACGTTTAGCTTTAGCTATTCCACTTCTTGGTATCGGTGGCATCTTATCTCAAATGAATTTTGATATCATTTGGCGTTATTTCTCTTGGGCAAACCAAACATTAGCTATGATTGCTCTTTGGACTGGTGCAATGTATCTTTGGAAACAAAATAAAGGTGGTTGGCAACATTATATCGCTGTAATTCCTGCCATTTTTATGACTATGGTTACTTTCACTTATATCCTCCAAGCTCCTGAAGGTTTTGGTTTACCAACTAGCATTACTTATCCTGCTGGTGTCATCATCACTATCTTTTGGGCTATAGTTTATTTCAAATCTACTATTTTCAAAAAATAAAATTGAAATATAAGAAACCTCCACTATTGTTTTTCAATAGTGGAGGTTTTATTTAGCTTAAAGTTTTATTTTTCGTCCAACTTTATATTCATGACGCAAATAATTTTGGCAATCGATTAATTCATCGCCTTCTTTTATTTCAGGCTTTTTATATGTTCCATCGCTACATAAAATTCTAGCTTTAAGATTATCTTTCCACATTATGCGTAAAGTATCATAAAATACTATTTTTTATTTTTGGTTCATAAATTGTGGCTGCTATTTCTACACGATTTTCTGTATTTCTAGTCATCCAGTCAGCAGAAGCTATATACATTTTCATATTTTCGCCTGTACCAAAGCAGAAGATACGAGAATGTTCTAAAAATCTGCCTACTACACTTATAACTTCAATATTATCTGTTTTTCCTTCTATTCCTGGTAAAATACAGCAAATACCACGAATAATCATTTTTATCTTAACGCCAGCTTGAGAAGCTTCTTTTAATGCATCTATTAACTGTCTATCTGTTAAAGAGTTCATTTTCAAGAAAATGCTTGTTTCCTCTCCAGCTTTAGCTTTTTCAATTTCTTCTTTAATTAAATCTAATAAAGTATTTTTTAGACTAACAGGTGCTACTAATAGATTATTATATTCTCCATAGAGATTATCAATACCCATATTTTGGAAAAATTCTACAGCATCTTTACCTATATCTTCATTGCTAGTTATCAAGGAAATATCTGTATATAAAGAAGATGTAGAAGCATTATAGTTACCTGTACCTATTTGTGTAAAGTATTTTATGCCTGTTTTATCTTGTTTCATAACTAAGCAAATTTTGGAATGAACTTTATAACCTTCCATGCCATAAATAACTTTACAGCCAGCATCTTGTAAAAATTCTGCCCAGTTTATATTATTTTCTTCATCAAAACGAGCTCTAAGTTCCATCAAGACAGTTACATCTTTACCCATTTTAGCCGCCATTGATAAATAATTCATCAATTGAGCTCTATGACTTCCTACACGGTATAAAGTAATCTTTATAGCAAATACTTTTTCGTCCGTTACAGCTTCTTTAATAAATTTCAAGAAAATATCAAAACTTTGATATGGATATTGTAACATTACATCATTATTTGCCACATAATCCATCACACTAGCATTTTCAGGTACACAGCAGATATGAGATGGTTCAAATGGTGGATACATCAAGCTATTTTCTGTTCTTCATTAAATTTACTACCTAAGCTGAAAATATAAGATTTATTGATAGGAGATTTATAGATAAAAATCTGTTTTGATGTGATTTTAAATTGTTCTGTAGCATATTTCATCATTGTTGAATCTATATTGCCTTCTATTTCTAAACGAACAGGTGCAAGTCTTTGTCTTTTCAATAAGACTTCACGTGCATGTTCTAAGAAATCTTCTCCTAAATCTAATCGCTCATCATCTAAGCTAATATCTGCACTTCTAGTAACAGATAAAATTGCTGTATTTTCTACTTCATAGCCATCAAAAATTTTATCAGCATATGTAGCTATGATATCTTCTGTCATCACATAGCGAATTTTAGATTTATTTGGTATATATACGATTTTAGGTAAATTGCTAGGTACTGGAATAATTCCAAAAACCTTTTTCTTTTTGCGTGTTAAAATTATACCTACATATAACGCTTTATTTAATAAATGAGGAAATGGATGTCTTACATTTATAATTTGTGGAGATAAGAATGGGCTAATTTGATTGTCAAAATATGCTTTAACATAAGATTTATCTTTTTGATTTAAAGATTTTACTTTTTTACGTTCGATGCCGTATGTTTTAAGCTGTTTTTCTACAGTTGCAAAAATTTTATCAGCTTTTTGATTTAATTGTTTTGTAGCTACAAAGATTTTATCTAATTGCTGACTTGGTGTCATAAAACTTTTATTATCAAAACCATTTGTATCCACAGAAGCCATTTCACATAGACTACCTACGCGTACTCGATAAAACTCATCTAAGTTACTAGCATAAATTGCTATAAATTTTAGTCTTTCATATAGAGGCACATTTTCATCTATAGCTTCTTCTAATACTCTATCATCAAAACGAAGCCATGATAATTCTCTATTTTGTGTATATGATGTATCTATCTTTTTATGCATTCTGTTCTCCCTCTTTAGTTAATACTTGCTTATATAAATATCCTTCACGTACACCTGCACGACTTACATAGATGCTTTGTACATTAAAATATTTAACAATAGTATTTAAGATTATCATACCTGGCATAATTGTACGCACACGTTCAGGTACGACTTTTAATAATGTTTCTAAAGTTTCACGAGGTACTAATTTTTTATTTTCACGGTTTTCTAGTTTTTTAACCATCCAGTTTAAATTTTCAGCAATGACAAACGATTATTTTTACTTAAATCATAAAAGTAGCTATTTAATCTATCTACATTACGAATAGTTCCACCTACACCGCAAACATATGGACAATCGCCCCATTGGTCTACATCGTAACGAACTATCATTTCTCTTACGCATTCTTCAATTTTTTTGCGTTCTTTTTTTGTTGGGAATAAATGTTTTACAAATTTTGTATACATGCTTAAAGAACCGATTGGTAAGCTTATAGAATTTTGTATTTGCATATTATTATACATAACTAATTCTGTACTACCGCCACCAATATCTACTAATAAACCACTTTTTAAATCAATAGTTCTAGCTGCACCAACAAAATCATATTCAGCTTCTTGAGCACCACTTAATAAATTAATAGCTAATCCTGTTCTATCTTCAATTTCACTAACTGCTGCTTGGCTATTAGAAATATTTCTTAAAGATGCAGTAGCAAAAACATGTAAATTATTTACACCTAAATCTTTAGCCAATAAATTAAAACTATCCAAGATATAGCAAGCTCTATTGATACCATCTGCTACCATCATACCATCTTGAATAAATGATGCTAATTCTGCCATTTCTTTTTTATTTAAAAGTACTCTTGGTTTACCACCTTCTACTTTATAAATAACAAGACGCATTGTATTTGAGCCAATATCTACAATACCATACATCTAAATCCCTCCTACTCTGTTTTAAGTATAATATTTTTTTATGCTAAATTCTATATATCCCCTCGTTTTTCCTTCACTATTTTACAAAAATATTACAAAATACAATCTTTTTACTAAAATAGACAAAAATAATAGCATTCTTCGTTTCACAACTTAGAATGCTGTATTTATAAATTTTATTTATTATCTACTTCAATAATAGATTAATTTTGCCTTTAATAATATTATAGTATAAAAATAAGAAAATTAAATATGAGAAATGTTAAATATTTGTAAAATTTTCTAAGCTTCTACTTCTATATTCTGCTTAAATAATTTAATTTGCTCATTTCTTATCCAATCACCAATCGCTTTGCCTTTCAAATTTGATGGACAATTCTTCATAGATACACTATGAATTTTTTGGAGATAACTATGATAATCTGCTAAATAATAGGGTAATGATTTACTATCTGCCAAAATCACACAATTAAAGCCAGCAAAGCCTAAAGGATTTTTCTCTACAATCAATAAAAAATCGACAATTTTTCCTACTTTTCCTAGTCTAGCTGCTCGCATATGTTCTTTGATGACAAATAATCCACCTTGCAGCCACTTTTTAGGAAGCGTCATGCGTTTATTCCATGCTTTTAATACGGCTAAACCTTTTTCTTCATGTCCATAATGATGAGGTAACATTTCTTTTGGCGTTACACCTTTGCCCAAATCATGCACAAGACCTGCAAAACGCACTGCGACATCATCAGTCATACCAGCAACTAAATCCACAATCTCCATAGTATGCTCAAACGCATCACCTTCTGGATGAAATGCTACAGGTTGAGTTTTCCCTATCAAGGCATAGATTTCTGGAAATAAGATTTCCAATAAATCCGCTTTCACTAAACTGCGGAAAAATACTGAAGGTTTCTTTGTTTTTAATGCACGTTGCAATTCATTAAAAATGCGTTCTTGTGGCTCTGATTTTATTTCCTCTTTACATGCTCGCATCAAATTTACAGTATCTTCATTGATTTTAAAATTCAATTCACAAGCCTGACGCGCAGCTCGAAGCGCTCTTACAGGGTCCTCTTTAAAATGATGTGATACTGCTTTGATACATTTTTTTTCAATATCTTCTCGTCCTTTATATGGGTCAATTATTTTTCCATCACGTACGCGGTAAGCTATGCTATTCATAGTCGTATCTCTACGATATAAATCTTCTTCAATCGTTACTTTTTCATCATAATCTACAATAAAGCCTGTATAACCTATACCTGTTTTTCTTTCCTTACGAGCAAAAGCTACTTCACATTCTTTGTCTTCAATTTTTACTAAATACACAGGAAAAGATTTTCCTACTTTTTTTTGCCTTTGGAAAATTTTGTTTAAAATCTTCTTCTTTTACATGACAAATGACAAAATCTTTATCTTTAGGAATAACACCTCGTATTTTATCACGTACCCAACCACCTACAATATATAAAGTGCCACCTAAATCATCTATCTTCTGTGAAAATTCCATTTCATTCATAATTTTAAATCACCTACTTATAAAAAAACCCAGTTAGATATAATATCTACTGGGTTTTATTTTAATTTATTCTATTACCATAGCACCTTTATTATCAATATCTAATACTAAGTATTTAGAGCTAATATTATGTTTTGCAAAAGCCTCAACCATTGCTTTACCGATTTCTTCACCATTTTCTATCGTATAAGCAATAAGTGTTGGACCTGCTCCACTTATAGTTGTACCAAGTGCACCTTTAGAATTTGCTACTGCAAATACATCATACATACCAGGAATTAAATCTGCTCTATATGGTTGATGTAATTTATCTGCAAAAGCACCTTTTAAAGCTTCTATTTTTCCTTGACAAATAGCTGCAATAATCATAGCTGTATGACCAATGTTAAAAATAGCATCTTTTAATGGCACTTCTTGTTTTAAAGCTGCTCTAGCTTTTTTAGTTGGTAAATAAAAAGTCAGGTATAGCCACTACCATTTTTAAATCAAAATTTGGCATAAAAGATACATATTCTAATTTATAATCAGTTTTTGTGCTGACTGTTATTCCACCAAATAAAGCAGGTGCTACATTATCAGGGTGTCCTTCAATCTCAGTAGCTAACTCAAATATATCCTGTATAGAAAATCTATTATTCAAAAATACATTAGCTGCAAATAATCCCGCTACTATAGCAGTTGCACTACTGCCAAGACCACGTGATAGAGGCACATTATTTGTCATTTTTATATGTGCCCCTTGATATTTTTTCTCCAAGTGAGCTTTAACTAATAACTTTTCTATAGAGCACCATACCATATTTCTTTCATCACATGGTATATTTGTTGCTCCATCTCCATAAATTTCTATACATAAATTTTTTTCTTCTAAGAGTTTTATTCTAATTCATTATAAATACTACAGGCAATACCCATAACATCAAAACCAGGACCACAATTGGCTGTAGTTCCTGGAACTCTTACTTTGACAAAATCACTCATAATTAAGCCTCCTGAGACATTACTACTCGGATAATATTAAGAAATTTCATGTACTACATCTAAATTATTTAAACGAACTTTGAGGTCTTCAATTTGATTATTATTTACATTATGAGTAATTGCTACTATTTCAGAAAATTCCCCTACTCTGCGTTTTTGAATTACAGAATATAAACTTACATTGCTTTCACCAAAAGCTGTAGCAATCGCACCTAATACACCAGGTTTATCTTCAACTAATAAGCGAATATAATATCCTGATAAAACTTTATCTGGTGGGCATAATTTCTTTTCTTCATAACAAGTACAACGTATTTTACCAAAACGGTCTTTACCCATATCACGCGCTACATCAATAATATCTGCTAAAACGGCTGAAGCAGTTGGTCTTTCACCTGCTCCTTTACCATAAAACATAGTATCGCCAACAGCGTTACCATGAATAAATATAGCATTAAACACATTGCGAACAGAAGCCAATGGATGATCTTTATCAATAAAAGTTGGATGAACGCGAACATCTATACCATCTTCTGTATGTTTAGCTATAGCCAATAATTTTATAATATAGCCTAATTCTTTAGCGTAAGTTATATCTTCTGGTGTAATGTTAGTAATACCTTCTACTTTTACATCTTCTAAACTTACGCGTGTATTAAATGCAATAGAAGATAAAATTGCTGCTTTTCTAGCGGCATCTAAACCAGCGACATCTGCCGTAGGATCTGCTTCTGCATAACCTTTAGCTTGAGCTCTTGCTAATGCAGTATCATAATCCATACCTTGCTCTGTCATCTTAGTTAACATGTAATTAGTTGTACCATTTACAATACCAATTAATTCTGTGATTTTATTCGCAGTTAAACATTGTTTTAATGGAGTGATAATCGGTATGCCACCTGCTACACTTGCTTCAAACATAAAATCTACATCATGTTTTTCCGCCGCATCAAACATATCTTTACCAAACTGTGCTAAAACATCTTTATTTGCAGTAACTACATGTTTGCCATTTTCCATAGCTTTTAACATATATTCACGTGCTGGATGTATACCACCTAATAATTCTACAACAATATCAATGCTTTCATCATTTAAGATATCATCAATATTATCTGTAAAAACAACATCTCCATTAAAATCACGTTTTTTTGTTTAAATTGCGAACTAAAACTTTGCTCACTTCGATATCATTGCCAATTTTTGCTCTGATATCATGATAATTTTCTTGTAAAACTTTTAAAACACCTGTACCTACTGTGCCACAACCTAATAAACCTAATTTTATCTTCTTTGCCATAAATATCCCTCTCTCAAGACTAGACTTTTAAACTTGACCAATAACCTCTAAACGTCTTACGCCGTTCACAAGACGCAATTTATCGAGCAATGCTTCAAGGTCAATATTCATATTTTTAGTTTCAATAGAAATTGTTGCTACTGCTACTCCTTGAAGAGGAATACCTTGGTTAATAGTCAATACGTTTCCTTTATCTTCAGAAATCATATTTAACACATTAGAAAGTACTCCCTGTTTATTATCAAGAACAAAAGAAACAGAAACAATTTTATTGATACTTGCTTCATAAAATGGTAAAACAAAGTCTTTATATTTATAATAAGCACTACGGCTTAAACCCATTTTAGAAACGGCATCATTTATAGTCATATTATCATGACGACGTAACATTTCTTTTACCTTGATTGTTTTTTTGATTGCAGAAGGTAAAATATCTTCTTTTACTAAATAGTATCCTGAATCTTTTTTTGTCATTATTAAATCCTCCGTACTTTTACAATGGATAATATTTCTTTTTTATAGCAGACATTATATCATTTTATCGCCATAATAGCAAAGGGTATTATTAAGTTTTAGATAAATTATCTATGACCTGCTTTTATTTTATTTTCATTTCCATTTAAAAGACGTACTATATTTGTTTTGTGGCGGTAAATAACAAATATAGCTGCTACTATACCGAAAATGACAAACTCCATAGGCATATCAAAAGCATAGGCTAAGATTGGTACAAACGCTGCTGCAACGATTGAAGCAAGTGATACATATTTACTAATCATTACAATTATAAGCCAAATAAAAAAGACACAGACAGATACTTTTGGCATCAACATAATCAATACACCAAGTCCTGTTGCTACGCCTTTTCCACCTTTTAATTTTAAAAATATGGAGGCAGAATGACCTACTATTGCTAATATACCACCTAAAATCATAGCCATAGCACTACCAACTAAAGTCATGCCTAGATACACGCCTAATAAGCCTTTTTATTAAATCAGCTAAAAAATAT
>ENA-OQJT01000122-OQJT01000122.1-human-gut-metagenome-genome-assembly--contig:-NODE-122-length-18607-cov-1.267749_pt1 | contig 18607 bp, 19 predicted proteins | sample MGYA00242612_ERZ504779 | MGnify/ENA primary metagenome ERZ504779 (study PRJEB26092, sample SAMD00036366) | human gut metagenome | host: Homo sapiens | study: EMG produced TPA metagenomics assembly of...
CGAAGGATCAAACGCGCCCGGTAAAACGGCAACAATTCCAAGAGAGATAGACACCGGAATTGCGATCACTAAACAAATGACAAATAAAATAAATACTGCAACTGCTGACATCTATTTCTCCTTTCTACTACAATATATTTATGGTTAATATCCCTTACAGCCAGTAAGGAATTATCCATCTTGTTGCTTAAGCTGTTAGAATGTAGGTAGCAATTGGATATCTTCTCCTTTCTTGGACTTCGCGTCCGTAACACAGACTGATAACCAGCTCCTCATTCGCAGCGTTCGTTTTATGCAGGTTGAATCACCTCAGGTGCATTCGTGTCACACCACAGTAGATTGAATAGGCAATGAGTAAAACTGGTACTTATCCATTGCAATAATCTTAAGGAGTGACAAATTTATGAACGCAGTAGGTATCGATGTTTCAAAAGGTAAAAGTATGGTTGCTATTATGCGGCCTTTTGGCGAAATTGTTTCCACACCCTTTGAAATTAAACACACATCCAGTGACATCAATTCGCTTGTAAAACTTATCAAGTCTATCGAAGGTGAGTCCCGAATTGTAATGGAGCATACCGGACGCTATTACGAAGTCCTTGCCCATCAACTTTCCGAAGCAAATCTTTTCGTTAGTGCCATTAACCCAAAGCTTATCAAGGATTTTGATAACGATTCCCTTCGTAAAGTCAAAACAGATAAAGCTGACTCTGTTAAAATTGCCCGATATGCACTTGACAAGTGGCAAAATCTGAAACAGTATAGCGTTATGGATGAATTACGCAATCAACTCAAAACCATGAACCGTCAGTTTGGCTTTTACATGAAGCACAAGACGGCTATGAAGAATAACCTTATCGGCATCCTTGACCAAACCTATCCTGGTGTTAATACTTATTTTGACAGTCCTGCACGTAGTGACGGCAGCCAGAAATGGGTCGATTTTGCATCTACATACTGGCATGTAGACTGTGTCCGTAAAATGTCCATAAACGCTTTTATTGATCACTATGAAAACTGGTGCAAACGCAAGAAGTACAACTTCAGCAAGTCAAAAGCTGAAGAAATCTATGGAAAAGCAAAGGAGCTTGTTCCTGTACTTCCTAAGGATGACATTACAAAGCTTATTATCAAGCAGGCAGTTGACCAACTTAACAGTGCTTCTATTACTGTTGAGTCGCTACGCACTCTCATGAACGAAACTGCATCCAAGCTTCCGGAGTATCCCGTTGTTATGGCAATGAAAGGGGTTGGAACGTCACTCGGTCCTCAACTGATGGCTGAGATTGGTGATGTTTCCCGTTTCACTCACAAGGGTGCCATTACTGCTTTTGCCGGTGTAGACCCTGGTGTTAACGAATCCGGCTCTTATGAACAGAAAAGTGTTCCAACTTCAAAACGAGGTTCTTCTGACCTCAGGAAAACACTATTTCAGGTAATGGATGTCTTAATCAAAACACATCCACAAGATGATCCTGTGTATCAGTTCTTAGACAAAAAACGGGCTCAAAAGAAACCGTATTATGTCTATATGACTGCCGGTGCTAACAAGTTTCTACGCATCTACTATGGACGAGTGAAAGAATATCTTGCATCTCTTCCAGAATCTTAATTATCTACTATACCTTTCAGACCAGCACTGGTGTGGTGGTCTTGTTTTGATGTCTAATTTTCAACCTGTATAAAATTTTCAAAGTTCTTTCATTTTAGCCTTGACTTTTTATTTGCAGGCTGTGTTTTTCATATAAAATTTGTTACTTGCAAAATTTTATACATAACCACAGTCCATCTATCTTACTCAAAGGATAACTTATTCCTCGATAAATTACTCGCCATTTCTTGCATTTTTTTATATTTTCGCCATTTTTTGCCTGCTATTAAAACAAATAAAAAGGACGCAGGATTTTACTCCCACGCCCCTAAACTTATCTGGCTTTATCTTCTCTGACTTTTGGCAGCTCCTTCCCTGCCGTTTCCTGCTTTGCCTCCGATGTTTTTCTTGCCGCAAAAGCATCTGCATTATACTTGTACTCCTGTGGTTCAGCTACCATCGGTGAGTAGATGATCTCTCTTTCTGTATCCGGTGCTTTCTGTTCCTTATCCTTTGTCTGCTCCATACGCTTTTCCTTATCAAACTGCACATTCATAGCCAGATTATCCAGCTTATCAATCGAGGCATCCAGATGCAGCTCCATTGATACAAGCAGTTTTTTCACTGCTTTCATAGGGGCAAGCACCGCCTTTGTGAAAGGGTGTTTCTGTTCCTTCTGTGAATAATCCACCTCCGGCTTATCTGCAAAGGTATGGAACGCATTGTTTACGATCTGACCAGCTTCACGGAGTCCCTTGCAAGAAGTGCTATCCTTGCAATATCCCTGTCTGTAGATACAATCATATCTTTTACCGCTGTTCTGACATTGAGAAGTCTTTTCTTAATTCCTACAAATTCTGTCACCCTGTAAAGTGCCGCCCTGCCCTTTGCCTTTGTTTCATCAACAATATTCTTGGCAGTAGATTTTACCTGTACTTTTATCTCAGATACCTGTGACTTTATCTGCTCACATCTGGCATTGAGTCGCTCCTGTGCTTCTGTTAATGCTTTTTTTTGCATTATTGATAAGGGTATCTTCCTGCATTTTCTTGATCTGGTCCTGCATACTGGTAAGTTCTTCTGTCATAGACACAATCTTTTTTTTCCAGACCATCCACATAGGTGCATATCTCAAATACATCATTTGCCTGTTCTTTCATAGTATTCTTTTTTAATAAATCGAGAAGTTCTCTTATGATCTCCTCATTAGTAAGTGTCTTTTCTGCTTCCATCTGCTTTTCCTCCTTATAAACAGGGCAGCATATGCCGCCCCTTAGCCTTAATTATCGAAAGGGTGTATCCTTTTTATCCCTGTCGGGATTTCCGTGGTTCTGTTCGGCATTCTCCCTTGCTTTTTCGTTGCTCTTATCCTTTGCTTTCTCATATTCTGCAATAATCTCATTATAGAGCTTCTCCCTGAAATCCTTTGTGACCGGATAGCAGACATCCTGATAAATCGGTTTGCCGTGCTCGTCCACCTGCTTTGTTTTATAAGAAGGCATTGATACAAAGATTTTCTCTTTGCCCTGAAGGATGTTTACATTATTTACAATGAAGCTGTTTTCAAAGTAAATACGGGCAAGTCCCTTGATATTACTGCCTTCCCTTTCATAAGGTGTTACCGTCACGGAAAACTCCGGCATTTCCTGAGTTTTTCCCTGTGTCTGTGTTTCTGCTTTCTCCGGCTCCCTGATTTTTGCATAAGCCTCAAGGATATTAGTATAGAGTTCCTCACGAAACTCTGCCGTGATAGGATTGCATACATCCTTATAAATCACGCTGTTTTTCTCATCACGCTCATTTGAACGGTATCTTGGCATTGATACAAAAAGCTCTCCCTTTTCCTTATTTTCAAGGATTGCGATATTGGTAATCTTGAATGAATCACCAAATACCACGGTCGCAAAACCCTTGATATTGCTGCCATCTTTTGCTCTTACCTCGTTTACCTTAATTGAATACTTCATACGCTGTTCCTCTCTTTCTTATACTTCTGAATTATCATTGTTTTCTGGTATGATAAGCTCACACCAAAGCTGTTCTATCTGTTCACAAGACAATCTGCCATTTAACCAGTTGCCAAGTGTAACAACCATTCCGTCCTGCTCATAGTAGAGCCATTCCTGTGTTTCGATGTTTCCCTCATACACGATAGTCACATCAAAATCAGGCATAAATAATCCTGCCTCCGTATCCCAGATACAGGCAACTCCCTGTCTGAGTGTCAGATTCAGCCTTTCGACATACACAGACCAGCCGCTTACGACAATCTGAAAGTCATCATCAATCTCTGCAATATCATCCTGAGTGTCGATCAGCTCCTCCATTTCCGATACTGCTTCTTCTATCTCCCCCAGTCGGTATCTCTTATTCATCTGCCGCCTCCTTATATCTGCACCTGACAATAAAACGCATTGTTCCCTGTCCCGGCATTCAGCATTTCACTTCCGGTTTCTTCCATTACCGGGTATCTGATATCTATTCCCGGTATCTCAATAATGCCGATGATACTGCCTTCTTTAAGAATGGCTTTCTCCTCTTTACTAACGGTGGTTTGCTCTTTCTCAACCTCTGACCTTTCATCCTGCTTCTCCTCCAATGTCTGCTCAAATTCATTTATGAGCTGGTTCGTGTTTCTCTCTCCGGTTGTACACCAGAAAAAAGAGACTGCCATAATGGCAATCCCTGCTGTAATCAGTAGTCCTGCGACCACTTTCCTTATGCTCATAGAGTTTCACTCCTATCTTTTCCTGTTTCTGTCTGGCATATAGATTCCCTTATCCTCTGCAACAATACCCGCATTTTCTATTCTGTCCTCAGACTTTTCTTCGTCCGGTCCGCCAAGATCTGCATCCATAGCCTTTGCGTTCTCAAGGTCAAGCTGGGCATTTAATTCATACTGCCTTGCAAGTTTTTCTTCCAGTTCTGCACTATATGCAAACGGCTTATCATACTCCGCCTTTGAAGCCTCAAGGTCATTCTGGTACTGTTCAATCTTCTTTTCCAGAAAATCAACATTTTCATGAAGTCCGTTGAACAGGTTCTCCAGCTTTACCATACTTCCCACCGGACTTGTGGAAAGTTCTGCCTTGTATTCCGTCTTTCCACGAAGCACCATATAGTTGATACTGAGGAAATTCTTTTCCACCAAAAGCTCAAAGCCGTGGAACTTACCGACTGGAGTGGTTTCGCCTGTCTTACATTTGCTGATTGCTTCAAGCATTACGGTTCCACCATCCACTCGCTCTGTATAAGTTGCATTGCCTATGGTAATGGCAAAGTCCGGGTTATCAATCAATTCCTTATCCCTTGCCTTTATATCCTCCCTTACATTGGCAAGTTTTTTCTGTCGCAGTTTTGATGAGTTTTGGATATTTGATCATAAAATTATCCTGCAATCCGTATCTCTGATTATCATACGACGCTTTTAAGAGCTTTAATCTCTGGACATCATTGTCAACCTCCATCTTTTCCCTGATTAAAGGGTTGCCTGTCGCAACCGCCTTAATCTCCGCATAAGAAAGTGTTGCCTCATCAATGTCCTCACAGCTTCGGCTCACTGCCTTGCTTGTCATAACCTGACTGATGAAACGCTGCTTGTTTTCCACAAGTGACCAGTTGTATGCATCAAAGGTTTGTTTTGTAACATATCGGTAGATTGCCACCTCATCGTTTTTATTTCCCTGTCGGATACCTCTGCCTTCCCTCTGTTCAATGGAAGAAGGCTTCCACGGGCAATCGACATGGTGCATTGCAACAAGGTGTGTCTGTACATTAACTCCGGTTCCGCACTTATCTGTCGAACCGATAAGGACTTTTTTCTTACCTGTCCTCATTTCCTTAAAGAGTGCATCCCTCTGTGCGTCTGTTTTTGCATCGTGAATAAATGCTATCTCCTCCGCAGGGATACCATATTGGATAAGTGACTCCTTCAGATAATCATAAATCGTAAAGTCCTTGTCCGGTCCCGGTGTTCCAATATCCGAAAAAATAAGCTGACAGCCTATATGACCATCAGCATTTCCTTTTACATATTCTTTCCAGACATTTTCCGCTACCTTATTGAGCTTTCCGTCCGGGTTGTTCGGTGCGTCCTTATCAATCAGTCTTGCGTCTGTTCCAAGAAGTCTTGCTTCGTGCGTAATCTTTAAGAAGTTGTCAACACTTGGATCAACACCCCCGCCCCTTATCCTTTTCTGCCCTTACAACAAATTCTTCCATTACCTGCTTCACATACCAGTCCGGCTCCGACTCCACGATGATAGGCTTGCCGCCACGCAGAGCTGGCACATCAAGGTCAAGCATATCCGCTGTCTGCACATCGGCAACCTCACGGAAGATGTTCATAAGCTCCGGCAGATTGGTAAACTTATTGAACCTGCTCTTGAAACGGAAACCACTGCCCTCAACCGTAAGCTCCAGTGCCGTTGTTACTTCTCCAAAGTTAGCCGCCCACGAGTCGAAATGATGAATTCCCATCTCCTCAAGTGCCGATTTCTGCAAATAAAGCTGCATAACATACATCTCACACATTGTGTTGCTTATCGGTGTACCTGTTGCAAATACAATTCCCCTGCCATCATTTATCTCTGATAAATACTGGCATTTAAGCTGCATATCCGTTGACTTTTTAGCCCCACTACTGCTGATTCCCGACACATTATTCATCTTTGAAAATGTGGCGAGGTTCTTAAAATTGTGTGCTTCGTCTACCATAATAGAGTCAACACCCAGCTCCTCAAAGGTAATGAGGTCATCTTTCCTGCTCTCATCGGTCAGGGATTTAAGCTGTTCCTCCAGCTTTTTCTTCTGGCTTTCCATCTGCTTTACGGTCCAGCGTTCCCCGTTCCGCTCCTTCATATCATCAATCGCATAGGTGATCTCATTTATCTGTTCATTAAGCATTCGCTCCTTTCTCTCTGCCGAAATTGGAATTTTTTCAAATTGCGAGTGCGACATAATGATGCAGTCATAATCGCCTGTCGCAATCCTTGACACAAACTGCTTTCTTCGGCTCTTTTCAAAATCACGCTCCGTTGCAACCAAGATGTTTGCTGACGGGTAAAGCCTTAAAAATTCACTTGCCGTCTGCCCGATAAGCGGCTTTGGCACTACCATAATTGTCTTATTGGAAAGTCCGAGTCTTTTCTGTTCCATACACGCAGCCATCATTTCAAACGACTTTCCGGCTCCGACGCAGTGGGCAAGCAGGGTATTTCCTCCCATAAGGATTCGTGCCACCGCATTTTTCTGGTGCGGTTTTAATTCAATCTCAGGGTTCATTCCTGGAAATTGCAAATGGCTTCCGTCATACTCACGCAGGCGGATATTATTGAAGGTTTCATTATAATATTCCACATACTTCTGTCGGCGTTCCGGTTCTGCAAACAGCCATTCCTTGAACTTCTCCTTGATCATATTCTGCTTTTCCCTTGCAAGCATTGTCTCATTCTTATTGACTTCATAATGGTACTTGCCATCACCGTCATCAATCCTGTCCCTGACAGTGACTGTTTTTAAGTTCAGGGTATCCTCAAAAATAGAATAAGCGTCCATTCTGCTTGTACCATAAGTTTTCGTTGCAGCCACGGAATGTTTATCCATACTTTTATTTTCAATGAACCATTCCATACTCATTTTATTCAAGTGTACCTGAATACCGGAATTATAATACTCTGTTCTGATTGCCCTTGCCCTCTTTGGTGTATTAAGCAGCTCATAGATAAACTGCTCATAATCAAGCGGCTCAATCCAAGTTGTACCAATCTTTACATCAATATCCGAGGCTTCAATCCATTCCGGCTGAACTTCCTCTAGGGCTGCGGCATTGGCGGCAAATCTTTCTGCCTGCGGATTATCGGTATCCGCCGCCATTGCCTTTGCAACACGCAGCTTATCCCTTACATTTCCCGACAGATATTCGTCTGCTGTCTCCCAGCCTGCGTCCGGGTTATTTTCATTGTAACGGTCAGGATTAAGAAATATAATTCCATCAAGTTCCTTTATGAGAGTATCCCTGTCTGCTTCATAAATGGAGAGCATATAAGGGATATTTACATATCCAAACTCATTGACCGATACATTAAGAGCCTCTACCGCAGTTTCTACCCTGTCCACCACGGACTTTGCCTTAATCGTCTGCTTATAAAACATATCAGCCTTCTTCACCTCCCCGTCCTCATTTACTTCTTCAAGACTGCAAAGAAGCGGATAATCGCTGTCATCCCTGAACGCTGTACGGTTTGCTTTGGAAGTGATTGCTCCATACTTTCCAACGAATTTATCATATTTTACATTCAAAAGCTGCTGTTTGTCTGCAAGCTCCTCATCACTACAGCCCTCCATCTGGATATCAATCAGCTCTCTTGTTATCTGTCTGATTTCATCAAGGCTCTTGATACGCTCCTCTGCTGTCGGTGATACTTTCTGCCTTACCATCTCTGAATTTTCCCTGTAATAAAGTTTTCCTTCAAAGAATGTGTAAGTATAATTTCTGACATCCGGATCAGCGGGAATGACTTCCTCTGTCTGTTCCTCATTATCTGCCAGTCTCTCAAAATCTGTCATCTGTGCTCTGATGTTACAGATTGCCTTATTGAGTGCTTCATACAGATTGAAGTTCTCATCATTATTCACACAGACGGTATATCTGCTGTCCTGTCCGAACATCCTTGTGTCATACTGCATTGTACCAAGCATCATCTCCGGGTGCTCTGCAAAATAGGAATTGACTGCTATGCCATCACCTGTGACACCAAGATGTACCCAGTCAGGCTCTATATCAATTTTTCGCTCTCTTTTCTGTAAAAAAAGAATGTCCGCAGTCACCTCAGTTCCTGCATTATCCTTAAATGCAGTATTCGGAAGTCGGATTGCTCCCACAAGTTCTGCCCTCTCAGCCAGATACTTTCGTATAGTCGGATTGCTCTTATCCAGTGTTCCCTTTGTGGTAATCACTGCAACCATGCCGCCCGGTCTTGCCTGATCGAGTGCTTTTGCCAGAAAATAATCGTGAATACGGAAGTTATACTTGTTGTACTTTGGATCGAATATCTTATAATCTCCAAATGGCACATTTCCCATAACAACATCAAAAAAGTTATCCGGATATGTGGTGTTTTCAAATCCCGTAATACTGATATTGGCATTCTGGTAAAGCTGTTTTGCAATCCTTCCTGATATGCTGTCCAGCTCCACTCCATACAGCTTACTTTGCTGCATTGGTGCTGGCATACTTCCGAAGAAATTGCCGATACCCATAGAAGGCTCCAAGACATTGCCGCCTTTAAAGCCAAACTGCACAAGTGCTGAGTTAATACACATTGCAATCTCAGGTGAAGTATAAAAGGCATTATTTACGGTTGCTCTTGCGGCACTGTATTCCTCATCGGAAAGAAGTTCTTTCAGTTCTGCATATTCTCTGGTCCACCCTGCATTATTCTCATCAAATGCCTGTGACAACCCGCCCCAGCCGACAAACTTTGATAAAACCGTCTGCTCCTCCTGTGTTGCAAGTCTGTTTTCTGCTTCAATCTGCTTTAGTGTACAGATTGCATCAATGTTCCACTGGTATCTGGTCTTTACACCGCCCTTTTCTGTTTCCCACAGGTTATAATGGAAATTGAGTTTTGTCTGGTCTTGTGTTTTTTCTTTTCCACGCAGACCTTCCGCTGGCGGTAATACTTCCTGTGCAGGTGTTTCAGGGGCAGCCTCCTGTGGTTCGGTATCATTCTGCGAAATATCTGCCGATACATTCTTATCCTCATCAGAAATTATACGACCATCCGTGTCAATCTTGGTATTCAAGCCATATGCAATCGCCCGTTCTCTGGTTTTAAGACGGCTTTCTCTCACACTGTCCTCAATATCAAAGAACTTGCGGTAAACAGGATTCATCTTTTCCCTGTCAATCTTATTTTTTATGGTCTGATAGATTGCCTTCTGGTCCTCTCCACAGTAAAATGGCTGTTTTACCATATAGGATAAGATTTCATATACCTCACGCCACGATACGGTATCCCCTGCCCTCTCTCCATTTCTGTTTTTGTAGCTTACTTTCACATCTGCACTGCTTAAAGTGTATTCTGTGAGTCCATACTGATTATTGCAATATGCCTTTCTCTCACCCTGAACATTTCCCATCGCTATCTCACAGATCAGTTCCAGCTTATTCGGCATAAATGCAAAATCCGATTGCACCACATCCATAAGGAAAGCACGGAATGGTGTGTAACAGCTACATTCTGACACAAGTATCTCAATGGCATCTCTTAAATCTTCATCCATTGCAGCTACACGGTCAGCATAATCAATCGGCTTGATATACCGTAACTCGAGCCGCCTTTCTGTTTACAGCATAACTGTCAGGCTCATCAGGAATAGCATAATCATCAATTTCTGATTTTTCCTCCTGCGTATCAACTTCACGGTACTCTGCGTCAATGACTTCATCATCTTCACGAAGTCCGTCCATTGCAAGCTCATCAATACGAGGTGTCTCCGACTGGTATTCTCCGGTAGGATAAGTACACCGATTTCCTTTTCGACATTCTTCCACGAAACATATCCTTCTACTTCTCCATCTTGATCTTTCCATTGGATACGAAGTCCCGAACCGTGAAATGTGTCATACCCGTGCAAGCCCAGACCGTCAAGCGGCCAGCTTGCACCACCCTGACCATATTCTGCCTTGATACGCTTTGCTCTGGTTCCAGCATCTATCTCTGTGCGGTAAATTTCACACACTCTGCCTTTTCCACCGACAAAGCCAGTCCCTCTCATAAGTATTTGTTTTACATACTCACTTGGTACACTTTCTGCCTTTTTCGGATTGAGATAGTTATATTTTCCTGCAAGGGCAGTCTTTCTGTCCTCCTCATACTGACGCATAAATTCATTGTGTCTGGTTTTCTCTGACTGCTTCACACCAAAACTAGCCTGCCCGTTTTGGTCGAAAAAAAAGGAAGCCTGTGTATATTCGGCTTCCTTACTGACACCCAATGAGTTAATCTCATCAAGCTCTCTATTTAATTCTTCCTGTATTTCTAATGAAACTTCATCACGATCTGGTGGAGCACTACTTCCTCTGCCTGCATCTTCGCCTGCTCTCTTATCTTCCACATCTCCATTGTCGATGATGGATTCTGTGGCTTGTGCTTCATTAGATACTGTTCCTCCAACTGGTCGTAAAGCTGGTTTGCTTCCTCCTCTACTGCCGACATCTTCTCGTACATCTTCCCGAATCTCATCAGTGTCTTGTACCTTGCCGGTTCGTTCTCCAGAAGATACTTCATTGCCATTCTCCCGTATCTGCCCAGCTTCGTTAAATCCTCTGTCTCGTCCGGCATTGTCAGCTCCGGATACAGCAGTCCGTCCACTTCCTTGTAAGTCATTGCTTCTAACATATGATATTCTCCTTTCGCTCTCAATCGTTTGTAAATTCCTACTAAATTCTCTAAGAACACTACAGGAGACATCGCATACAAGGGAACCAAGACGGTAAACTATCTCCTCATCTTTGATGTTTACAATCTGACTGAAATCCTGTTCTTGCACAGATAAGTCAAATCCACATCTCGTCCCTACAGCATACATAACACTGGAATATACTAACTGCTCCATATCGCTATCCTGCTGTAAGCCCTTGCGTTTTTTCGTTGAATTCCTTTATCACACTACCTGATAGCTGCATAAGTTCGGACATTCTATCTCCGAACTCCTCTTTTATTATATCCCAAACATTTGTTCCTGTAAACTGTTTTAGCGTATTTTTTAGTGATTCCCTGTCATCGCTTTTATACCGCTCCATCTGTCCTTCCGATACCAGAAAGTCTGCATAACTTTTCAGGTTTTCCCCCTCCAGATCCCATGTCAGCTTCACATTCTTTCCGCCTGTATCACTGATATCGAAAATATATCTCATACGGGGATTAAGTGCCCTTGAGGGGAAGATAGCACAGCCCTTTGCTCCACGCTTTACATATCTTCCCACTTTCTTCCAAGTGTCATAATCTGCCATAAGGGTACTTTTCTCCGGTGATCTCTGAGCTGTTACCATAACGATATTATCAAATTCATAGCGATATAACTGACCTGCAACCTTTAATACATCTTTCCAGTTCTTTTCAGAACGGGTGATGTTGCTGATTTCTGAATCATATATCGCTTTGACCTTCATATCAACACTCATGTGTCACCCTCCTTTTTACTTCAGTAATTCTGCAAACATTTCCTTAAAGAGCTTTGACTCCTCCCCGTCAAGCTCAATCACAAATTCTGCATCAACCACCTGTCTATCACATTTGCCCTTTCCTTTTTACAATCTTTCGCATAATCCTGAGAAGCACATAACACTGCTTTGACTTGGCTATGCTCTGCTTAAAGGCAAGTCCGTCGCTGTCAGCCGACTGCTGTGTCTCATAGACAATCACATTCAGCTTTCTGCTGATTTCCTCAACTTTCTCATATGGAATACTGACAGACGATTTTACCTCTCCCGGTCTTTCCCATTCCTTATGAAGTTCGTTTAATAAAAATTCCATATCCTTAATAACTGCTGTCTGCTCATTTTTTCATCGTGTCTTTCCTCCATTTTCCTTTAATGAAGAAGGGAGCTGTTCTTCGCTGTATGGCGAAAAATCAACTCCCTTCATATCCTCCGCATCAAGGACTATCTGCTCTGAATAATACATATCCATTGCCTTGTTTATGGCATCGTCAAGTGACTCTGCCTTTACTGTCTCTACCCTTGAGAGAACTTCTTTTATCTCAATATCAAATTCTCTTTCCATTCGATATCAGCCTCCAATTCCATTTTTCCTCATCGGCTCTTTTTTTCTTTTACCTGTCTTTCCTTAAAACCTTCATCATACTTTCCATCTTCAAGCCTGTCATAAAAATATTCCTCCTCTATCGTTCCAAATTCCTTATACATCTGGTGCAGGAAATCATTCTGCATATTTTTGGGAATATCATCATCCTTTGACAAATCCTGATAAAAATAAAACTTCTGCTTGAGTTTCGCCCTGTAATCATAAACATCTTTTATCTTTTCAGGTGTTCCGTATTCTCTTTTATATGCCTTAAAGTTGGTCTGCGAAAGTGTGGACCCAAGATAAATCCCGTGCTCCCACGATACCCCAATCGTTGTGTTATCCTTTGTTGGCTCCTCGTCTTTCGGATATCGCTTATACTCTGTTGCTCCGAGAGCAATCGTGAGAGAGCCGCTTTTCATATCCATTACCACAAGATTGCGTGGAGATAATGCTTCAAGTACCATATAATCGTGGTCATTAAAATTATGAAATGTCTGCCCTCTTTCAAATGTCCTGTCGCATTTTTCATAATGCAGGATAAAGTCATCTATCCAGCCTCTATCCGTCATTCCAATCTCATCCATCTTTGTAATACACTCTGGGGAACTTGTTGCCTTATCAAAGTAAAATTTCTTTGAATCATTATAATATCCTTGCAAAAAGCGTCCCAGTTCCACATCATCTCTACAGAATTTTGCAAAAACTGTAACATTTGCTGCCCTGTAATACTCTGTAAAACCTTCCGCAAGCGTTCTTCCAAGAAGCAGCATCTGATCTGCAAGCTCTGACATATCATCAATGGCAACGAACTTCTTATAATCTTCCAAAGTCATAAGCATATTTCTTTCTGTTCCCTTATAATTCTCCATTACAAGAATCATATCTTTTAAATCCATTCTTACCTCCTGTTCCAGAGAGGACTTTCGCCCTCTCTGCCAATTTTCTATGGTCTGCCAATTACTACAATTTTTCCGACACTTGCCACATCACGGTAAACTACGCCAACTCTTTCATTCAGGCTTCTACCACCTTGCCATTGCCGACATATACTGCCACATGGCTGATATTCTTATATCTTCCGTTGTTTGTGAAACTGTAAAAGATAAGATCACCAGGCTGCATTTCATCATAAGATACGGTCTTTCCTGCTTCATCAAGTCCCTGTGCTTCTGCCGCTGCTGTAGTTGCTCCTCCATGACTGATATTCACACCTGCATCCTTCCATGAATAATACGCAAGTGAACTGCAATCATAATAATTGCCACTATCTCTTAATTCCTGACTGTAAGGATAACCCACTCTGTGAAGGGCATAAGAGCAGACTGCTTTCTGCCTGCTATCTGTAATACCACTGAGGATTGCATTTATTTCATCCTCTGTCATGGAACTTACTCCGGGGCTTCCACCGCCTCCACCGCTTCCACTTCCGGCATATCCAAGCTGTCCCATAAACTCAGGACTCATGATCTGCTCAAGCATTTCTATCTGATCAGAATTAAATCCATAAACGGAAATCATATCTCTGTATGATTTGAGCGTAACATTTACATACAGTACCGACTTCGTAACAGTTGTTACATTGCCATCTGCGTCTGTTTCCTCCACATCTTTTGTTCCACTACTTGTAGTATAAGAACACATATCATTTACTACAGTCTGCAACCACCCCTTTGATATATCATTCATAATTGTTGCAGTATCGCCTACACCATACTTGACCATGTAGACCGCCATAATGTCGTAGTAGTTACTTGGATTTTCATCCATTCCCTCATAATCTACATACACCAGTTCGCCAAAGTCATATCCGGTATGTTCATTCACTTTGGTATTCACATCACGGTTAAATTCAGACACATAAGCACTTGTAACTGTCTGCACTGTATCTCCTGACTCCAGCGGCGGTAAAAATAAGGCAAATGGTGAATTATAAAGAATCGCTATCACAGCAATAACCGGAACTGCAACGATTACCACTAAAAGAACCAACAGCAAAAGTACAAGTCCGATAATCGGAGCTGCCGCCTTTATCCAGAGAACTGCCTTTTTTACAATCAGATCTTTTACCAGTTTTACAACACTGTCCGTCTGATTTTCCTGTTCTTTCATCTTATCCAGAAAAAATTTAATCTTTCTGCTACGGTTCGCTGCTTTCACATCCTTCGCCTCAATAGATACACCCGTGGCATAGCCTGCCGCCATGCCGACTGCTGTACCTGCTCCCGGTGCAACCGCTGTACCTGCCGCTGTGGTTGCCGCTTTGCCGTAGTTTTGGCAGTTTCTTTTGCAGTGTTCTTGGCAGTTTCTTTCGCAGTTTCTTTCGCAGTTTCTTTCGCTGCTGTCTTTGTCGTGTCACCGGCAACCTTTTTTGCCGTATCACTGGCAGCTTTCTTTCCCATCTTTTTTGCCAGCTTCTTTCCTGTTTCTACCTTCTTGATACGCCTCTTTGCTTCGGCTGCCGCTTTCTTTCTGAAAAGTGACGCTCCCCTTGAAGCAGTTCCCGTAACCGGACGGCTTGCTTCATATGCAAGATAAGCTGCCTGTGACACTTCCTGCCCGCCTTCCACCTGCTCTGTAACTGCTCCAGTCGCAAGTGCTCCCGTTCTTCCTGCTATATGAAGATTGGTATTCTTCGTCTTGATAGAAGTATTGGACTCCCGTATATTTCTCTTAAATTTTGAAGGTTCCTTTTCTTTCTTCTCTGCCTGATGAATGGTACTCTTACGATAAGACTTCTTTTTACCTGTATCATTTATCTTTGCACTGGCAATTTTCGGACCACGCTGTACAGTGTAAATGTTACTGCCCTTAATTTTAGCTTTCTTCGGTTCATGCATATGAATCTTAGCTTTTTTCTTAGTGTGAATGACCATAGGCTTGTCATCCACTTTTTTTTATCTTCAATGTTCCCACCTTCTTTCTGTATCCTTAAAAAAGGTAAAAAGTAGCCATCCGGAACTTAGTCCAAATGGCTGATACATTGCAATTCTAATCAGCAAATTTTGCCTCCCTTTTCTTCTGCTCCGCAATCTTTTCGTGGATATTGGTGTTATACAGTCTGTAAAGGTCAGTGTCCTTGCTGATCTGGTTATCAAACGGAATTACCACGGAACCACACTTGATAAGTCCCATTCCCGATGCAGTATTGGTTACGAAACGAAGCTGTGCCTCTGATACACCGATAACCTCTGCCATCTTGGAACTGTCTGTATTCGCCTGCTTTAAGAGTGCAACAAACTCCGAGTTTGCAAGCATTGTAGTGGCGGTGTAGTTCTGTAAAAGATCCACGACGTTCTGAGTGATACCCGTGCACAGTCCACCTTGTTTCCTCACCTTCTTCCAGAGCTGCTGTAAATATTTTGCAGAATACTCCGAATTAAGCAGGACGTGGAACTCATCAATATAGAGCCAGGTTGCCTTGCCCTTCTGCCCGTTTTCTACAATTCTGTTCTGAATGGACTCCATCATAACAAGCATTGTGATAGGACTAAGTTCCGTGCCTAAGTCCCTGATACCATATACCGTGAATCGGTTATCTACATCAACATTTGTCTGATGGTTAAAGATATTGAGGGAACCATTTACAAAAAGTTCCAAAGACAATGCGATATCCTTTGCTTCGTCCTCCGGCTGTTCCATAAGGATATCGTAGAAGTCACTCATTACCGGAATATACTTTTCCCTGCCCCTTGCGATGTCGATATACATCTTTCTCACGCAGCGGTCAATGATTGATTTCTGTCTGGAATTTAAGCTGTCCCCGATACACTGCTCACAAAGACCAAGCATAAATTCCCCTTTTTCCCTTATCATTCCCTTTGAATCATTCGGATCAAGACTCCACACATCCATCTCAAGCGGATTTACATAGTTGTCCGTGTATGTGGACATATTTACCACGGTTCCGCCATAAGTCTGTGCAATATCAAAATATTCGTTCATCGGATCAATGACGATAATCTCATCATCCCCCGATAAAAATACGCTGCCCATTTCCATCTTACAGAAGAATGATTTGCCGGAACCCGGCACTCCGAATACAAAGCCATTTCCGTTGATGAGCTTCTTTCTGTTGCCAATATTCACATTCTTACTGATCTGGTTTATACCGTAATAATTACCTGTACTGTCATTCAGTTCCTGCACATTGAACGGCATAAGCACCGCAAGCGACTGGGTAAGAAGGGTACGCATTGTTTCCACCTGTCTTACACCAATCGGAAGTGCCGTGTTGAGTGCTTCCCTCTGCTTTAAGTAGTGTGTATCAATCGTACAACTGTTACGTTTTCCGATTGTTTCTACTGTTTCGCAGACACTCTCAAGCTCCTTCTTACTTTCTGCCATAAGGATAATGGTAACTCCTACAAAGAAAAGACACTGGTCATTCTCACGAACATCATCCATAATTGCCTCAATCTCTTTTTTCTCCGTTCTCTTTGCATAAGAGATTTCTGTGGAGAAGTCATTGTTCTTATTACGGACTCTCTGCTGCTTGATAATATCCGATTCAATACCAAGATATTTCTTCTGAAGCACCTTTGTGGTCAAATCCTTTGGCACAGGCACTACATCAATACTGGTAATGGAGTGTACCGGAAGGGAAGTAATCTCATTGATAAATCTGTCAGATAAACTGCTGGGATACTTCTTAATGAAAAGTGCCTTGCAGTATTTACTCTCGTCCTCAAAATGGTCTGGGAAATATTTCACCATACCATTACATAAATCATTCTTAAAATCTGCTCCGACCTTCTTTGCCTTTTTGATATCAAAATCAAAACTGCCCTCATCGCCAAGATGGTAATAGTCATAGAGCACTTTCAGCCTTTCATTGCCGTTAAGCGGCACAATCTCCGCCCCCAGTTCAATGAAAGCCTTGTGTATTGTTGCCTCAAGTGTGGCAAACTGTGCCTTTGCCTCCTCAAAGTTCTTTCTCTCAATCGTGATCGTCAGGTATCTTTCCTGTTCAATCCCCTGTCTGCCCTCAATAATCTTCTCCTCAATAATGTCATTGTAGATTCTTCGGTAATTATTGAAGCCATCGTTTTTTTCTGTAATAAGAACCTTATCACGGAGATCCTCCATATTTTTGTTCTTATTGTTAATCGTAATCTTATAATTACAGTCCAGCGAATTTAAGAATTTGCAGTATCTTTCAAAAATGCCGATCTGCTCATCCTCCGTTGCCGTTGTGTAATTGATGTCCTGAAAGCGGTAACACTTGGAATACTTATTCCTGCTTACTTCAAAAATACCGTTTTCAGCCACCGCCATAATTTCTATGGTTTCCTGAATGGATTTCGGTGTCTTATACAAAGGCTCACTTGCCTTTTTCAAGAGCTTAAATCCGTCCGTAAATAAACCCATTGTCTCTAACCTCGCTTTCTTATCTGTGAAAGCCCGCCGGGAACGTCACCCAACGGGCTTGTTCCCGACCTCACGGTCAGATACATATGAATAGTTGTGTTTATCCTGCTAACACTAATGGTATATCCATTGACTTCATAACAAAATTTGTGTATAATTTTGTTATCAAATAAGGAGGTGTTTTTATGCCAGCAATCAAATCAAGTGCTGATTTAAGGAATAATTACAATGAAATTTCTACATTTTGTCATAATTATCCTGAACCAGTTTTCATCACGAAGAATGGAAAAGGCGACCTTGCCGTTATGAGCATTGAAGCCTACGAAGAACTGACCAGCCGCTTTGAACTTTACAGCCAGATCAAGGAAGGAATGGACGATATTGTCACAGGCAACACCAGACCATTTTCCGAAGCTATGGCTGATATCAGGAGCCGCCGCAGTCGATGAGCTATCAGGTTCATATCACTTCCACCGCAGAACACGATATTATGCGTGCTGCGGATTACATCGAATTTACCCTCAAAAATCCTGATGCCGCAGATAATCTGTTAGATGCTGCGACTGAGCAGATAGGCTCACTAGCCGACCTGCCACAGAAGTTTCATCTGGTAGATGATCCGGTACTGGCAAGCTGGGGCATTCGTTTTGTAATAATCAATAATTACCTTGCCTTTTATACGATTGATGAAGAAAAGCAGACTGTAATCATAGTCAGATTTCTCTATCAGAAAAGTAACTGGACTGCCATTCTTCGACAGGGATTTTCCCTCATTTAAGGAATCTGTTTTTATGCAGGTTCCTTTAGTTGCATATTTTACGAATATACACGTGTA
>ENA-OQJT01000123-OQJT01000123.1-human-gut-metagenome-genome-assembly--contig:-NODE-123-length-18491-cov-1.634883_pt1 | contig 18491 bp, 22 predicted proteins | sample MGYA00242612_ERZ504779 | MGnify/ENA primary metagenome ERZ504779 (study PRJEB26092, sample SAMD00036366) | human gut metagenome | host: Homo sapiens | study: EMG produced TPA metagenomics assembly of...
CTCGAAATTCTTTGATACGAACCAAAGACACATTCTGCGAATACAAAAACGAACATCCAACTAAAATCCAATATAAAAACCAATCAAAACCTTCTGCTCTATTACATACCGGATAACAAGTCAGCACCCACAAACCAAATATCAGTACCGGAACGATAATCTTAAACAATACCCTTTTCATGCCAGCCTCCCCCATACATATCATGCTGCACTTCCTGCTGATAATAATGATTTATTGTTGATGGCGCATTATACAGTGCCGTAACCATGTATGCCTTAATGTTTGAAATTTTTGTTGTCGTGTCTTTCATACACCCCATCACATACTCCAGATGACTGCTCCTCAGCTTTAAGAATTTTGACTTTACAAGCTCATAGGGATACTCCTCCCCCGCAATCCGTATCGTAGTCCGCTTTACACATACAACCTCACAGATCAATTCAAATAATTCATCATACAGTTCCCTGTCATTTATTTCATCATATTTCATGTGATGATCGTACTCAATATTTTCTTTGATAATCTCTATGTATGCATCTGCTCCATCCATCCTATCATCGGTCTGATTTCCTTCACCGGATGGATAGATTGGATTGGTATAACTCATATCAGTATAATTTATATCAGTCTTATTATAGTTAGTATAAATAGGGGCTAAATCCTGAACCTCTGCAAGTTCAGTTTCTGAACCTCTTGAAGTCTGCTTTTTATACTTCTGGTGGTTCAGATTCTGTACCTCCTGAAGTTCAATTTCTGAACTTCTTGGAGTATCAATATTAGACTTCTTGAAGTTCAAATTTTGAACTTCTGTGGATTTTCCAGTATTCTCAGGCTCTTTTTCTCCTGTTCCGCTGACATTGTGGCAAAGTTTTTCACATAGATAATATCCGGTTTGCCAAGACCTCTGCGCTTTTTTTCAATCAACCCAATCCCTTTTTCGGAATCCAGCTCTTTCATAATCTTGACACAGGTTGCTTTCGCACATCCCAAATCTTCCATAATCGCATCCACCGTATAGATGATATACGCCCTGTTTTCCTCGTCTAGCCATCCATTTTTCATAGACAGTGACATCCGATCGAGCATCAAGCCATACAGGAGCTTGGCATCGCTGCTAAGCCCCTTGAACCGCTCATCCTTAATCAGCAACCGGGGGACACGATAAAAAGAGAACTGGTCTGCTTCAATTCCATAGTAGTAATCAAATTTTGTATTCTCATTCACTTTTTCATGCCTCCTTTGCTGCTTATTTCTCACTGTTTGAACTATTCCACTCATCCAATAGCTGATAGATAACATTTTCAATCTGCTCATTGGAATAATCTTCTGGAAAATATCTGCTGATCTTGTCTGCCTTGATGGTTACTTTTCGCTCTATCGGTTTCGGTTCTGTCAGGATCAGCCTTACCATCGGTAATGTCAGTTCATCACTTTTTCCATACTCCTTCAGCCTTGCTGCCTGTACTGTTGAAATGATCACCACTGTTTCTTCAAGAACAACTTGCACCCACTCCTGTTGCTGTTCTGTCAGAAATGACAGCTCTACACCCTGCACGATTCCAATTTTCTTTTTATCGACCATATCTAAAAGTGCATCCGATAAGTGGGCAAGGTAAATATATCTTTGTACTGTTTTTGCACTCTCTCCTGCAGTTTCCCCAACCTCATCCAGACTGTTGCCTTTTCCTTTTTTACCCTGATGTTTTACAGCTTCATATTTCATAAAATAAGCTTTTGCCTTTTCACTCGGAAGAATATCTTCCCTCTGAATATTGCTGTCCACCATGATAATTGTAGCTTCATCATCCGTATAATCACGGATGAACATCGGCATTGTAGTAAGTCCGACAAGCTCACAGGCATGTCTCCTGCGATGTCCGGCAATAATCTCATAGCCGCCATCTTTCATTGGTCTGGCAATGCCTGGCATCAATACTCCATGCTCCCTGATGCTTTCCATCGTTTCCTGCATCTTTTCATCATCCAGTACCTTAAACGGGTGTCCTTTGAACTCATACAGTTCTGACAATGCGATTTCCTGTACCTGCTCTGTTCCTGTCTGTGGCTGCTCCGTTCCAAATAAATCATCAAAGCTGTTTAACTTTACCTTTGCAGCACTTCCTGTCTTACTCATTGCCGAGCACCTCCTCCGTCAGTGACTGGTAGGCACTTGCTACCTTGCCATTCAGATCGTGCTTATAAATGCTTACACCTTCCGCAGAAATTTCCGCAGCTCTTACTGACATTGGAATACTGTTTTCAAATATCCGCACTCTGCTTCCATAATTTTCAATCAGCAGATTGCTGATGTCTCTGGCATAATTGGTACGATTATCAACCATTGTAAGCAAAATTCCCTCAATCTCCAGTTTCGGATTGATCTGTCTCTTTACTTTTCCAATAGTTTTAATCAGCTGTTCCAGACCTTTTACCGGCAGATACGCTGCTTGTACTGGAATCAAGATACTGTCCGCACTGGTAAAAGCATTTATCGTAATCATGCCGAGTGATGGCATACAGTCAATCAGAATGTAATCATAGCGGTCTTTCTGCTGTTCTATGTAGGTACGAAGCACCGTCTCCCTGCTCATAACATTCACAAGTGAGGTTTCCAAACCGGAAAGCTCGATATTTCCCGGCATGAAATCCACCCCCTCCTCATGTCTTAAAATGCCGTACTCCGGTTTTATTTCCTCATCATTGATAATGGATGCCATAATGGTTGCAAGTGTAATTTCCAGTCTGTCCGGCTCCCGAATACCAAGACTTGCCGTAAGACTGCCCTGTGCGTCCGCATCTATCAGCAAAACATTCTTCCCCTGTTTTGCCAGTCCTATCCCTAAATTACTTGTTGTGGTGGTCTTTCCAACTCCACCCTTCTGATTTGCGATTGCTATTACTTTACACATGATAAATTCTCCTATTCTCTACTATTTTGCTTTTATCTGCTGCTCTTTACATTGCTTTTCTGCACTTCCGCATAAGCTCTGTAATATTTGTTTGTCCCTTTATTGCTATAAAGCTCTGATATCTCCAGAACTTCTACTTTTGGATGACGCTGTAAGATTTTCTGAAACAACACAATGTCATTCTTCGTTCCCATCAATCTGACTTTTAACATTAGTCTGCTTCTCCAAATAAGGTATACAGTTCCCGGTTATAAGTCGCATACTCCGGATAGCGGATCTGTATCGCCTGCCAAAAGAAAGGTGCATAGGCACAGCAGAACAAATCCTCCACTGTATACTGCCTGCACTAGTTTACCTGTTCCTCTGTTTTTGTGTAATCATCTACACTCGGTATGCCATTGCAATACAGGTTAAATGCCATTCGCACCACCTTCATACTGCCACTGGTCTGCCAGCCTTCATGCAGACACTCAGTTTTTACACATCCCGTCTTAAAATCATAGATGCTATCAACATTTCTTCTCGTATCATCGCTGATACCAAGGCAATAGCAAAGTGCCTTGTGGTACACATCCTGATAGCGTACCTCTTTTAATTTTTCATAGTAGAATTTTTCATGTGCTTCGCTGATAAAATTGATTGTCTGTTCCTTTTTGTTTTCTGCTCCTAACGCTGTGTTGTTCATAGTGAACCTCCTTTTAAATTGAATTGAAAAAGGCACTCCTAATGGAATGCCCTAATATAAAAAAATAGGGACACTCTTTCAAGTATCCCTACGTTCTATCAACATATCTGATAGTTCTCTATTTACTTTCATATTCAGAATTCTTTGTGTTCCCACAACCGAGGTCTAACGCTACAACAACAGTCACCTTCCTCACAAGCTCTTTTCCCTTGTGATTTTCAGCAATCCTGTTGAAGCTGAAAAACTCTACAAAGTGCGTAAATTCAAGGATTTCTACATATCCTTTCTGTGTAGTCCTACCACAGTCTCGACTATTGTTTCATTTTCCAAGGGCAATTCTTTCACTTCTGTTCCATTCACCGGGACAGGGAAGTTGAAGATAATCTTCCTAATCCAGTTGCCATCCGGCTGCTTTTCCGGGAATAACTCAATCCGCTCAATAAACGCCCGCATGAACTCCTTCCGCTCCACTTCGGAGGCTGCTTCATAGACCTGATCGAATGCCAGCAACAGGCGGTAGATATTATCACCCGAAATCTTCTCCTGCCGGATACTCCGTATCTGGCTTTGCACATCGTCAATCTGGACTTCAATCTCATCTATTGCGCCATATTGCTCGTCATATCGGCGCTGCAAATCAGAAATTTTCCGGTCATAATACGGGTCATTCACATCTAAACCGTCCATCTGCCGTTCCAGTCGGGCCTTTGTGCCTAATGTCTGCCGAGCTGCGCCTGTAATGCTTCCAGCTGCTTCTCCAAATCGTTCGTATCGACAGCGGAGCCGATTTTCGCCTTGATTGCATCCGCAAACCGTGGGTCACTGACCATAGCAGAGATGATTGACGCTACCATGCGGTTCATTTCCATCTGCTCAATATTCAGCCGGAAGGTACACTCGTGGCCTGTTGGCGTCACCGTATTCTTGCAGTAATAGTAATAGCGGGTCTTTTTGTCCTTGCTGTGGGCTTTCGCAATATTCCCGTACAGGCTTTTGCCGCAGCAGGGGCATTTCAGAATACCGGACAAGATATGTGCGTGGGTAGGGTCATTGACTTTCTCACGCCGGTAAGCATTGATTTTCCGTTTTTCCTGCGCGAGGTTCCAATCTTCTTCTGAAATGATAGCCTCATGCTTCCCCTCGTACACAGGGAACTCCGATTGCTCAACTACGTGCATCTCATTCCGTGTGCCGATCTTCTTCTCTGTCCGGCGTCTGCCATAGGCGATTTTTCCCATATATACCGGATTATCAATGATACTCTTCACAAAGCTGGCAGAAAAACCGGGAATGGTGCCGTTCTGCCTTAACTTCTTCACAAAGCCCTGCCGGTTCAGATATTTTGCCACGCCACTGACACCATCGTTGGTGTGAATATAGCGGTCAAAGATGGTGCGGATCACGTCCACTTCATCCTCAGCAATCAACAGTTCGCCTTTTTCAAGGCGGTATCCATAAGGGGCAAAGCCACCGTTCCATTTTCCTTCACGGGCTTTCTGCTCCCGTCCGGCCATCGTCTGTGTCCGAATATTTTCACGCTCTATCTCTGCCACCGCAGAAAGGACAGAAATCATCAGCTTGCCGGAATCTTTGGAACTGTCAATGCCGTCTTCCACACAAATCAGATTGACACCGAAATCCTGCATCAGCTGCAAGGAATTCAGAACGTCAGCGGCATTCCTGCCAAACCGGGACAGCTTGAACACCAGCACATATTCCACACCGTCTTTGCAGTCCTGAATGTCTTGCAGCATCCGCTGAAATTCGTGCCTGCCCTGAATATTCTTGCCGGAAAAGCCTTCATCAGAATATTCACCAGCCACTACCATATCTTCGTATTCAGCGTATTTCCGCAGTTTGTCTCGCTGAGCATCCAGACTATATCCGTCCACCTGCATGGATGTAGATACCCGTGTGTAGAGATAACATTTTGTTTTAGTTTTCTTCATGCAGGCCGCCCCTTTCTTCCAGCTCTAAACATTCATCCGTTACTTTCTTCTTCGCCAGACCTTCATTCTGAATGTAGTACTCCAACAAACGGAGTACATATTCCGGCGCATGGCGGTTATCCAGTTCCCATTCTGTCACAGTCCGATAGGGAATCTGAAAATATTTACAAAATTCCTTGCGATTCATGCCAGTGCTTTCCCGCAATTCTTTTATTTTGGTTTTGCAGTCCATTTCATTTACCCCATAAAGCAAAAATACACGTTGCGTATTTATTATAGCATACGCCAAACAAATACGCAACGTGTAAATTTAATTTATATCAAGCGGCTTTGTCAAATTCCTGATACACAGGAACGGGTTGCTTTCCTGATGCCGCAGACTGTGTACGGCCATCCTTCTCAGTCTCCTGCATCTGCCCCAACAGCTGTGGCCCGTACTTCTGCAACAGCCGCGCCATCACATCAACACAGCGGTCAAATGCCGCATTATATTTCGGATCATCATAAACTTTGCTCAATAGGCCGCTCCTTTCCTCTATGGCTGCTCTGCGCATAGATGTTCAAAACTTCTGCCGGTATCTGTTCCAAAATCGCCACGGCACTGTCATAGTCGCGCCGCAGCTTGAGGTCTTCGATCTGCTTTAGGGTGCTGACCTTCTGCGCCGATGCAAGAGATTCTTCCAGTTCGGCATTTTTCGTTTTCAACTTTTTGTTTTCGGATGCTGTTTTCGTGAAGGCTACGCCATATTTCCGCAGCAGTGTGTCCATCTTCTCCACGCTGGGAATATAGGTATCCAGAATCTTGCAGATTTCCTCCGCCCGGCTTTTGGCGTTAAAGGGATTGATTCCAGTGAGCAGATCCTCCAGTTTGCTTTTCTGTTTGGTCAGTCTGGTCATCTCCTTAAATACGCGGGGCGGGATATGGTCGCGCCCGGTCAGGCTGGCGCTCTCGCCACGCTCCAAATCTGGAAACTTCTTGACCATGTGTTTCCAAAACTCATCCTGCCACCAGGTCAGCTTCTTTTTATTGCCCATGATGTCTTTGGCGCTGAGCCTGCCATCCTCCGTCAAAGGGACAAAACAAAGGTGCATATGGGGCGTTTTCTCGTCCATATGCACCACGGCGGATATAATTGTCTCTTTGGACTGATGCTGTTCCAAAAAGTGCAGAGCTTCCTCGAAAAATACCCGAATTTCCGCCCGTTTCTTTCCCTTAAAGAACTCCGGGCTGGCTGTGAACAGCGTCTCGATCATACGGATACTGTCTTTCCGGGTACGGCATCCGGCAGCGGCAATTTGCCTCTCTGACTCGGCCCGGTACTTGCCGGGCGGTTTGACCAGATGGAAGTTGTACTTGCTTCGGCTGGTATCCACATCGGGATTACTGGCGTACTTTTCCTTTGTGCGCTCGTTATGGGCCTCGATATTGCCGATTTCAGGCCCTTATATTTGGCAAATCGCATAATCGCGTATTGTGCTTTTTCCATACTCAATCCCTCCGTTTCTGCCAGACAATGTCATATCCCAGCACGTCAGCCAACTCCACGGCCTCCCGATACCGCAGCGATTCCCGCTGCAATTTTCCGGAAAGATTGGATACGCTGTCGCTCCACCCATACTCATCGTGCAGCTGGTCAACGACTTCCTGCATGGTGTAACCGGCGCGGATGATCTGCGCCTTGATTTCGTTTCGGATACTTGACTTCATAAAATATATTCCTCCATTTTCGCAAGTGAAGCCCTTTGTCACTTGATAGATAAAACATGATTTTCGGTTGCGTCATAAAAAGAACCGGCTACGCTGGGGAGCGCACCGGCTTTGGTCAATGGTGAAATTTGTGCAAATGCTGTTTTGCGATAGAAATGATTCCCTGCGTATCGTTGGTCAACGGCGGAATATTCGACTTCACAGAAATGCGGGACTTTTCACTGTTCGGGCTGTATTGTCACAAAATGCTGCAATCTGTACGTCGTTCCGTGAGCCGCCATCCGGCGAACTGTATACGGATAAAAGAGAAACATTTCGCTGTTTTGAGATTGCTCTAAAATATGCCTGCAAAATCACCGCTTTTACTGACCGCTTCAGGTGTGGTCAAAATGACCACACCTACTTCACAGCACAAAAGCGCGAAGAATTTCACGGTTCTGGTGGTGGACAAAATATCCATAACCACTTTTACACATCAAAATAGGTGTACCCAAAATGGGCACGACCACTTTATCCAAATGAAGCGCCTCTACAATATATGAGGTAACAGGGTCAATCGCTGCGTACATACGTACCGGCGACCAGATCGGAAATCAATCCCGCCAGTCTTCCGGTACGTACGTACACTGTGAAGCGTCCGTAAACTCGTTTATATGCGGCCTTGCCACTGCCTCGATCCCCATAAAGCCCCATACCCGGCGTCCTGCCGAATTGGTAATCGTGTTGCAGTGTTCCAGATTGTACTTACCGCAGGCTGCCACCAGCGCATCGCTGAAGCTGCGGCGTTTGAGTGCAGTCAGGCTATTTTCCTCGCACCACATCCGGTAAATGTCGTAGCAATCCTTTGAACTGATGGACGCATCCGCTTTCAGCCGGATATAGCCCTCGGATTCCAGAAAATCAAACACGTTATTGTTGTCCCGCTTGACGGCCTCCCGGTTCTCTTTGGTGCGCTGGCTCTCGGTGAACTTGAAGTTGTTCGCTACCAACCGCTGCAATCCCGCAAAAGCCCACAGCAGAATGCCCTCCACCTCGGCCTTCATCTTCTCTGCCAGGTCGGGATCATCCACACGGTCGGCAGGTTTCTCTTTGGCGGTCAGCACCAACTGCCGCCGATAAAAGCCATCACTGCGGTCAAAGAGAGCCTGCAAGTCGCCATTGCTGAATGCCAGCAGCCGGGCGCACATCCATCCCTGATAGCTCTGCTTGCCTTTACGCTCCAAATCCATTTTACCCTGTGCGGTGACGATGGATTTGACATAGTTGGTCTGCCGCAGGGCCTCCATCCGCATATCATCATCGACACACAGCAGAATGTGTTCCAGATCAGCGCGGGCAAAACGGTTCTCGGAAATTTTGCCGATGCTGCCGTCCTTCATGTTGCTGCCGAACAGGGCGGACAGCACCGCGCCGATCTGGCTCTTACCCTCGCCGCCATTGCCCTTAATGACCATCATGCGCTGTCCCTTGTTGCTGGGGATCAGGCAGTAGCCGATATATTCCTGCAAAGTGGGAATGTCCTCCGGGTAAAGAAGCCCATCCAGAAAAGCCAGCCAGCGGGTCGGCGTGGGCGCATCGGGATTATAGGCCACCGGCAGGCGGCAACGCACGATGTCCGGTTTTCCCTCCGTAAAGGAGCCATCCAGAAACAACGTGCCGTTTGCCAGATGAATGCGGTCAGCCTCCGGCGGGAAATCCTCTACCAGCGCCGCCAGCTTCATCAGCTCCACGATATTGCTGATTTTGCGGGGGATATTGCTGACCGCACAGCATTTCAGTTCCTCAAAAATTTCTCCACGCAGTGGCAGCTCATCGGTCACGCGGCCATCAGGCGTGAAAAAAGCCCCGTTTGTGTAGATGATTTTGTGTCTGCCGAGAAAATCATCACAAAACAGGCTTCATTGATACTCTTGCCGTCAAACCAGATGGGCTGGTTGGCCTCACGCGATTGCTCGTTCTTCGCCACGGTGCTGCACCTCCTTTTCCAGACGTCTGAGCCGCTGCTCCAGCGCGGTGATAGTGCCGTCCTTCAGCAGCATATCCACCGCTTTCACACGCTGCTTCAGTTCCGCAAACATGAGAACGTCCAACAAATCATTTACATACTCGATCATATGACAGGCTTCCACAAAGCGGTCATCCAGTTCATCCTCCGGCGATTGCGGGGCATATTCGACCTTCCAGCGTTCCAGCAGATGCAGATAATCGCAGAGCACCCGCTGGCAGTGTATCTCATCGTTGCGGAAAGCCCGCGCCAGCGGATAGGGCTTTTTCAAAGCCATCGCTGCCGGGGGCTTGTCCGGGTCGATGCCAAAGTCATAGGCCAGCTTCTTTGCGGCCTCGTAGCTGCTCAGGCCGAACAGCCGCGCCACAAAATCGATCACATCCCCGGTAGCCCCGCAGCCAAAGCAATAGAAATAATCCCTGTTCAGCTTCATGCTGGGATGCCGGTCATCGTGGAAGGGGCAGCAGATCATATCGCCCCGGTTGACCTTACAGCCGTAGTATTCGGCGGCCTGCTTCACGGTGACAGCGGATTTTACAGTTTCAAATAAATTCATAGGCTTTGTCCTCCATTATTTATTGACGGTATCTGCCCGTCTGCCTGAATATACGGGGAAAAAGCCTATAAACCGAAAAATCCGCTAAAAGTGCAAGAAATGAAAAACGCCGCCCTGAAATCTTGCAAAAATGCAAGACCTCAGAGCGGCGAAGCCAGCGGAAAGCATTTGCCCGCGCTGGTTTTATCAGGTATAATGGATAAAGAGAGTTTTCAGAAGAGAGGTGCGTCACATGGAGGGAGCCTATCTGCCCGGCAATATCCGGCAGCGGATGCAGGAGCTTATGAAGGAACATAAAATTACCCAGGCACAGCTGGCGACCCGCATCGGCAGCACCGAGAGCGCCATCAGCCGGTTTGTCAGCGGTAAGACTGATAAGATCAGCACAGAACATTTGCTCCGCATTGCGAAAGTGTTTGAAGTCTCCACAGATTTCCTGCTGGGGGAAGTCAACACGCCCGACCGGACAAATTTTGATATTGAAGAACTGGGCCTGTCGGTGCAGGCGGCGCGGAATCTGTACACCGGAAAAGCCAATGCAGAGATCGTCAACCGCCTTTTGGAAAGCCCTCGCTTTGCAGAAGTCACCTATATGATTGAGCAATATTTTGACGATACGCTGGCCGCCGGTTTCGCCGGACAGAACCAGATGCTTACTACTCTCAGCGCCATGCTGCGCCGAAACAATAAAACAGACGCTGCGGTGCAGGCGGCCAGAACTGTCAACCGGCAGAAAGTTCCCGTATATCAGGCAGACCTGACGATGATACAGAACACATTTATGGCAGCGCTGCGGGAAGTGAAGAAAGAGATCGGCAACGATTTCACAGCAGCGCAGTCCTTGACCAAGGGCATCACTCAGCAGATGTTTACCGAACTCACCAAAGGGGCGGATGTTCATACTCCGACCATCACGCCCGAAATGATTTCCGCCGCCGTCACCCAGAGCGCAGCGGGGATGGACGGTGTGCAAAAGGAAGCATTAGACAAGTTCGGTCAGGCGCTGACGGAATTTCTCCAATCCACCTTAGACCACGCGCAGGAGAAGCAAAATGCCGACCCGGAGCAATGAGCAGCTGTGTAGACTGGCACAGAAAGGGGATACGGCTGCCCGTGACATTCTGCTGGAAAAGAATCTGGGATTCATCCGAAAAATTGCGCTGGAGCAATACCGAAACATGGGGCTGGATGAAAATGATATTGGAATTGATTTGGATGATTTGATGCAGGAGGGAAGTATCGGCCTGCTGAACGCGATCCCTTTGTTTGATGCAGGACGGGGCATGAAATTTCTGACCTATGCAGCACCGGCAATCCGCAATGCCATGACAGACTGCATCCGCGCCGCCCTCGCTCAATTTGAACAACGGATGGTGGATAAGAAAGATGGCCCCAGCTTCCAGAGAGTATATCTGGATGACGTTCTCTCAGAGGATGAACGGATGCTGCGGATCGAAGCCATAGCCGACCCTCACACCCAAACGCCGGAGCAAATCTATATCAAAAAAGAACAGCTGACAGAATTGTATGCGGCGCTGGACAAGCTGACTGCCAGAGAGCAGACCTATCTGCTGTACCGCTATGGTTTTACCGATGGCATCGAACACCCGCTGATCGGCGCGGCGCTCCATTTCCATCTCAGCGAGAGCCGGACAAAGAAGGTGGAGGGCGAGGCGATGGACAGCCTGCGCGGAAAGCTGCCGTGGTGGTTCTGATACGATGGGAAGCAGCGGCTGACGGGGGCTTTGATATACCTTTGTTCCGCAAATGACACGGCTGACAGACAGTGCTTGCCCGCACCGCCTGCCAGCCTTTTTCTGTCGCTTATGCAGCCCCGCAAGGGGCAACCTTTCCCGCCAGAACGCCGCAACTGTGGCCACACTTTTCAGAGTGTGCTACAATTCCGGCTGCCATCTGCTCCACAAAGGTATAACACACTAGACTTTCCTACGGAAAATCGTGTGCCACGAAACCGCCGGTTTCTTTGGATTCTTCCGGTCAAAGGGGAACACTATCCCCTCTGAACACCCCAGACAAAGGAGAACGCTGTTCCCTTTTGGAATCCCCTTGCCAATAGGGATGCTACCGCCCTATTGAATGATTTAGATAAAAAACAAAATAAAGCATAGTTCGCCAGCACACCGCTATTCTGTCATTACCTTACACAGACATCTTGTAACTTTTTCGTTAAGCCTATTGACTCTGATACTTCGGAAGAGATATAATATAGTTGCTACTTAGTAAACCTAAATAGCGAAACTAAAGAGAGGCGACGATATGAATAACAAATATGTCCAGCAATTCAAAAAAGGCTCTCTGGAAATGATACTCTTATGCCTAATCGGACGCAAGGAAACTTATGGATATGAAATTATAACCGAATTGAACAATAGTGCGTCTGTTTTGGGATATGCGAAAGAGGGAACCATTTACCCCATTTTGTATCGTTTACAGGAAGCAGAACTAATCAAATGCCGGTTGGCTCCGGCTGCGGCAAATGGCGGCTCAAAAAAGTATTATTCTTTAACTGATAAAGGCAGGAATGTACTTGATGAACTAATCTTATTTTGGTCAAGCTATGAAAACTGCGTAAACGGCTTTATAGAAAGTTATCAACAAGCGAGGGTGTCCAAATGAAAGAACAATATATCAAACAGGTTAAAAAGGAACTATCTTTACCACGCAAAATGAAAAAAGAGGTTGTGCGTGACTTGAATGAAGTTTTTGCTTCTGCTATGGAGCATGGAGAAACAGAACAGCAGATTATCCAGCGTTTGGGGACGCCAAAAGAATTTGCAGACAGCACCGCAGAACAGTTTGGCATTGATAACACCAAATCGAAAAAAAGAAACGGTATTATTTCTACTCTTGCCGCGCTCGTTATCGCGGTTGCTGCCTTTTCAGTATATGCTGTTACACAATCAGGAAAAGTACCAGAAGGAGCAATCGGGCAGGCAGACGCGACAACAAATATACAGATTGAGGGCGCGTTTGCCTTTGATATTTCGCAAATCCTTTTGGCTATTGGGTTTGCAGCAACAGCTATTGCTCTTTTGTTAATTATCCGAACCATACACAAAAACAGGAGGTAACCAATGAAGAAATATATTTCTGTATTCACAATCATGATTATGATTTTTTTGGCTGCGTGTTCTAATCAAAATACCTCATCTACACCGACAAGCAATGAGAACAATACGCAATCTAATAGTGTTACAAAATTGGACGAGGGTGTTTGGCCTGAGAATGAGTACACAGAGGGGCTTCCTGTTGCGCCTGGTACGGTTGCATGGGCTACACTTGATACAGAACATGAGAATTGTAATATCAACCTTACCGGTATTAGCGAAAACGACTATAACGAGTATATGGAGCTTTTGAACCAAGAAGGCTTTTCCGTAATTGAAAATGTGTCAGAGGAAATCGAGGGAGAAAACTATGTTTCTATCGGGACACTTTTATCAAACGACGAAAAGTGGTTAAGTATCAGCTACATACCCAATAGTCTAACTATCTACATTTCCTTTGACAATAACTGAAAGAGATCACGGAATAGCAAAGCCAGCCGAGCCAGTCAACGGTCAAGATGAACGGCGCAAGCGCCGCCGTTGACAGCCCCGCCCGCCTTTGCAGATAGGCAATCAAGGGGCGACAGCAAGGAGTGCTGCCGCCCACAGTATTATCAGAGAGGGAGAATTCTATGAGAAATCGGATTGTAAAAGTGACAGAAGTTGTAGTCAGAAGCGCTTTTTACATCATCTCAAACTATGTATTTGTTAGCATGGGACTATCATTTCATACTCAATGGATTTCAATTCTATTTTTGCTTTCAATGGTATGGTCTACTATTGATTACGGAAAGTCCATAAATGAAATAATCGAAAAAAAGGTAATTGCTGAAATACTATGTATATGTTGCATTGCACTGAGTATAGCGATGGCATATTTTGTGGGATATATTCAAGGAGCATTCGTTTCCCTCTGAAAATACAGGGCCACAACTTTCCGCTTAATATATCAGTATGGAACAAGTTATCAAAAAGTCATGAATGCTCGTAGCTCACCGGCCCGGCCAGCAAAAGCAGTAAATCTGAAATTGATTTACTGCTTTTTTGCTCAATAGACTCTTAAATCATCTGAAAATATTTCAACGCATCCCTGATCGCCGCTTCCTTCTCCGGCGGACATTTTGGCACTTTGGCATCTTCCTTCTTTGACAGGTTATAATTTTGCCCCACATCCAGCCCGCACTTGCGCTTTATCTGTGAGATGTACAGGGAAGATACCTTCAAACCGGTATGCTCCAACACATACGCCTTGATCTGCTCATAAGTCGCGCCCTTCTGGAAGCCGGACATATCCATATCTTCCAGCGAGAACTCCACCCGCACCTTCTTTGAGTCGATTTCTCCCTTGGAAAGCAAAACAACCGTCTCAACGGTACTTTCGTTATCCCGACAAAGTTCCTGTGTCTCCCTGTCTCCAAAATACACTGGAAAACGGAACTTTATGTGCTTCAGGAATCTGCCATCCGGCTGCTCCTGCTCGTAAATGTCCACCTGTTCTACAAAACTGTTAAGAAATTCTTTCTTCTACAGGTCGGTGAACCTATCATATAGTTTATCAAAATACAAAAGAAATTGATAGACGTTTTCTTCTGATATTTTCTCATCTTTTTGAATTGAATCTACCTTATTCTCCATTCGATCTTGCCTCTCCGTTATCGTTCCAACCTTTGCTGTTAAAAGATCCATTTCATTTCTAGTAACAAACTGCTGATTCTGCCTAATATAGTGACGCATCTCCCTGAAAGTACGCATAATAAATATACTCTGTTGTTCCGCCAGTTCTCCACGAAGAACTGTTGCAAGCATATAAATTCCTTGCTCTGTAAATGCGTATGGTAAATATCTACGTCCGCCTTCCTGCCCAGCAAAAAAATCCTTTTTCCGTGAGGTCACAAATTGTGACCTCACGGAATCAATTTCACTATTAGATAGCCGAAACATAAAATCTTCTGGAAATCTTTCTATATTTCTTTTTACTTGTTGATTTAACTTTTTTACTTCATAGCCATAAATTTAAGGCGGGCAACTTGCCCGCCTTAAATCTTTAAATTATGCTTTGATTTTTCCAGAAAATATTTTACTTACTTTGTTTTTCATGAGTATGAATACAATTTTTACTTATTTCCGTATCTGCGAAAACTCTTATAAATAAAAGGCAGTAAGGCTATTGCCATCACGGTATACATTACCATTACAAGCGGAATTTGTCGAAATACACAATTCCCAATCTGATAAATAAGTGGGACTTTTACACTTGCCTGTACATTTGTCAAAATTGTTGGTATCAAATTGAAAAGCGTTGTATACCCAGAAAGTGCCCGTCCTATAAATGGCAATAAGCAATATAAAAAGAACGGAATGCAAACAGCGACACTAATTGTATGCATTTTAGCCGCTACTAACATAGACACTGAAGCCGCCAGCATACTGGCTATAAATCCACATACAACTGTCAACAAATAATATTGTCCATATGACATAATGTAAATACTATATGCCTGATACATTTGATAGGGTGTATTCATACCACTGGTTCCCATAATTCCAAAACAAATCACACTAAGTAATATAATTCCCATACAATAAATCATAACTGTCGTAACTATTCCTGCCAGTATTTTTGTTTTAACAGCTTTTGTACGTCCATACTTTGTAGAGAAAAATACTGCATCTGCTTTTGTCTGAAAATCATCTGCAAATATTCCAGCACAAATAAAACCAACTATGATTGCCAGAATAATAGAATACGTTTCTACATACATAATCATAGTATCCCATGAACTATAAGATTCGTATTCTACTGGTAATTTTATTTCATTATATTTCTTTTCCAAGTATTTTTTCTGAACAGAAGTCTTTCCATATTCTTCTGCCATCTTTTCCATATTTTTATGATAAGTGTCATAGAACTCTTGTATATTTTCTTCTGTAATTTGATTCAGAACACTTTCATCATATTCTGAATCTGGTGTTAATACCGATATTATAAAACTCCTAATATCATCTATCGGTTGCAATGTCGTTCCGTAAATTGCATTTTCTTCTGAGGATTGTGTCACCGCATTTTTATTTTGTTCTATAACTTTTCCAAGTTCATCTTCTGTCAATGTACCTTTCCATGCTCGTCTGTTATCTGTAAGTTTTCTTGTTGCCATAATTCCAGTACTAGCATTTCCATTCTCATCCACATAGCGATTACTTGTAACTGCAAATCCGCTAAAAATGACAGCAAGTATCAATGCCAATCCGATTGCAAATACATTAATTTTCTTTGAAAAAATTCGTTTTATTCTAATTTAAGCATCTTGTTTTTCCTCCGATTTTTCTCCAAAATAAAATAGAAATGCATCTTCCAGATTTTTTTCTACAGCCACAGCATCTTCTGTTGGCTTTTCTATTGAAATAATTCTAAGCTCTGCTCCGGTTTTTGTTGTTTTTATATTTCCAACCAAATATTCATTCATATATTTGTCTATCATACTTCTCGAAACATTACATTGCCATACCTTTTCTTTCATAGAAGATACTAAATCTTCCGCAGTACCTGCATAAAAAAGTTCTCCATCTTTCATTAACATAATGTTATTCGCAATGTACTCAATATCCGATACAATATGTGTAGACAAGAGCACCAAACGTTCTTCCGACAATTCACTAATTAAATTACGAAAACGTATTCTTTCATTCGGGTCTAATCCAGCGGTAGGTTCGTCCAGGACAAGAATTTGCGGATCGTTTAACATCGCCTGTGCTATTCCTACACGTCTAACCATTCCTCCAGACAAATTCTTCATTTTTCTTTTACTGAATTTTTCCATTCCTACTTGATTTAATAATTGCTTCACTTTTTTTCTGGCAAACGGCATTTTTAACCCTTTTATAGAAGAAATGTACATCATATAATCATATACGGTCAAATCTGGATAATATCCAAAATCCTGTGGTAAATATCCCAGAACTTCTCGGTATTCACCTCCTAGTTTCCATATATCTTTACCATTCCATAATATTTGTCCTTCTGATGGTTGAACAATCGTACAAAGCATACGCATTAATGTGGTCTTTCCTGCTCCATTTCTCCCTAGATACATACTGAGTTTTCTCTACTACTATCCCCTCGCTCAATATCGGTACTATAACTATAACCTTATCTGGGAATATCTGCACCTGCTCTAAGTGCTCTAAGAGGTATTCTACTTTTAATTTCTCATTGCCATCTACATATCTGGCTACCTCCTCATCTATGTTAGCCAGCACCTTATCTATCTCTGCAATATCTCCAGAGTTAGCCTTATTCTTTTCTGTTTCTGCTTTGAGCTGGATGATCCTCTCATCTAACTCCTCTGCTTTTTTCTGGTATTCCTGTTTATTTAGGATCCCATCTAAGTAGGCATCCAGTAGCTTACTTTTTCTGGAGATCTCACGCTGTAGATCTGCCTCTGTATGCCCTCCATTTGCCTCTAGGAGCTGTTTTCTGAGCTTAGTAAGCCAATTTATCATATCCTGCTTTATCGTGTCTGTATTTGCCTGTAATCGTTCTGATACTACCCCCATTATCTCCATGAGGGAGTTATAAGAGATATTTTCATTATCACAGCCTAAAGGATTTATCTCTCCAGCTTTCCCCATCGTGCTATCTCTTTTTCTGGTTCTCCTGCCTTTAGTCTGCTTTGTACTGCATACCCAGTACTCATCCTTAGATACTCTCTGTTTCCTCCAGTAAGGAGCCCCACAGATACCACATACCAGCTTACCACTAAAAGAGTATCCGCTGGTTTTCTTACCTCTCCTGTCGGATCCTGTGGCTATTACTCTCTCCTCATGGATCTTACAGATTAGATCCCACTCCTCCTGTGTGACTATCGGAGGGAGAGCGTTTTCTACATATACCCACTCCTCCTTAGGGAGTTTTATAGTTTGCTTACTCTCAAAATCGTGTCTTTCTTTGTTTATAATCATGGTACCTACATTTTTACAATCATATACAAATTTAGGTATATCCATAGGTTTCCACGGTTTCCCTACCGTGTTACGGTATCCAGCATCATTAAGCTCCTTAGCTATGAGGGTAGAGCCTTTTCTTGCCATAATGCCCTCACACATGAGCCTCCTTACCTTAGCCTGTTCTGGATTTATATAATACTTACCATCTTTTTTATCCCATCCATATACATTACCACTACCTTGTAAGGCTATCTCCTGCCCCTGTCTGGCTTTCTCTATTCTGTGATCGTGGTAGTTATGGAGTTTCTTACTAAGGTTTCTACTAAATTCCTCTGCTATGATCGCTCTTACACCTGTTATAAGAGCATCATCTGGGGAGTAAAATTTCCCATCCATGTACATAAACAGGAGCTTTCCTGTTTGTACTACCCTGTTAATAAAGAGGTACCAATCCAGAGTATTTCTCTGGAGCCTCTCTTGATCCTTGATTACTACAATATCAAATAGATCCTCATACAGATCCTCATAGAGCCTCTGGTAATCATCTCTGCCCTTTACCATCGTACCGCTCTTACTGCGATCAATATACTCTCCTACCAGTTTCCAGCCATGATCCTTAATACATCCTCTATTCTCCTCAATCTGGAGTTCTATAGCGTTTAGCTG
>ENA-OQJT01000124-OQJT01000124.1-human-gut-metagenome-genome-assembly--contig:-NODE-124-length-18483-cov-1.872412_pt1 | contig 18483 bp, 17 predicted proteins | sample MGYA00242612_ERZ504779 | MGnify/ENA primary metagenome ERZ504779 (study PRJEB26092, sample SAMD00036366) | human gut metagenome | host: Homo sapiens | study: EMG produced TPA metagenomics assembly of...
AATCGATAGGTCTAGTACCCAAATAGCACAGCCACCAGGCATGGAAAATTTTAGCTTTTCCATAACGTGCTAATAGAGGTCCCATAATAACAAAGGAAGCTCTCATTTTACGTACTAAATCATATGGTGCATCAACTGTTTTTAAAACAGTACTATCAACAAACAATGTATGTTGTTGACGATTGAAATCAACTTTAGCACCAAGCTGACGCAGAACTTCAGCGATTGTGCAGACGTCGTTTAAATAAGGTACTTCGTCTAAAACACATGGCTTATCCTGGGCCAGAAGAGTTGCTGCAATAATAGGCAGTACAGCGTTTTTTGCACCGCTAATTTTTACACGACCATGCAATTCATGACCGCCATGTATAATCAACTTTTCCAATTTTCATCCTCCACAAGACTTATATCTTTATTATTTTATCATTTACCTTTATGTATAGCAATAAGAAATTATATATATTATCTATAGACAAAGTGATTTAGAGTAAAAATAAAAAAGCTCTATTAATTTTTTGATAACTAATAGAGCTTTTAGATATATTTTATTTTTTAGCTACTTTTTGGCTATAAACGATAATTGCTCCGATAAAGAGAACAGGTAGAATATAATTCATATATTCAGTTAAAGATAACAAGAAATTACCAATGATTTTATCATGAAGTATCATACTAGCAGAAGTATAAGCTAAGATAGCAGAGCCAAGAGTGATGAGGATGGGTAATCTATCCATTAAGTTGGAAATGATTTGGCTACCCCATACAACGATAGGAATACTAATAGCTAAACCTAATAATACAAGCACCATATCACCATGAGCAACACCAGCGATAGCCAATACATTATCTATGCCCATAGCAGCATCAGCAATGATAATTGTTTTGATAGCAGTGGCAAAACCAGTAGAAGCACTAAGAGAATTTGTATCTTCAAGATTGTGTTTTTCTGGTTTTAATAATTTAAAAGCTATTGGCAATAAGATAAGACCGCCGATTGCTTGTAGAAAAGGAATTGTTAATAAATATGTTGCAATTAAAGTCATGATAGCGCGAATTACTACAGCACCGGCAGTACCAATATAAATGGCACGTTTACGCATGTTTTCTGGTAATTTACGAGAAGCCATAGCAATGACTACAGCGTTATCACCAGCTAATACTAAATCAAGTAAAATAATAGAACCTAAAGCTAATAAAAATTGAGTAGATAAGATTTCCATAAATTGCTCCTTCCATTAAAAGTCTTTTGAACACAAAAAAGACTTTTAATACACACATGAATTATATGCGTATTAAAAGTCTCACTTATCGAAAATAATCGACGTTATTGCCAGAAGCGATTGCTACAGTGATTGTTGACAATAACACAAGGAAGTTACTCCCTTTTAATATCGTTATTATTATAATAGATAAATATAAAATCTGTCAATGATAATAGAAATAATTTATTTTAAAAAGTAATGATTATTTATTTGATGATAATTGTAAACATTCATCAATTACTTCTTGCATTTCTGGTGGTATGAATTTGTTTTTATGATAAACAATATTAAATTGACGTTTAAATACAAGTTTAGGCATAGTAAAAGTTTTTAATTTGCCTTCTTTTAATTCATCTTTGATAGCTTCAGTGGAGATTACAGAAACACCTAAACCGCTGATGACAGCTTTTTTTATAGCTCCATGCTATTGTAAATACCAGCAGTTTGATAATAAATATTATGTCTGTGCATTACTTGTTCAAATAATTCACGAGTTCCACTGCCTGTTTCACGAACGAAAAATCTTAGTTTTGTTAAATCTTCAAGAGTGATTTCTTTATCAGCTAATGGGTGATTTTGTCCAATGATGAAGACTAATTCATCATTCATAAAAGGTTTAGTAATCAAGTATTCAGAATGGATTTCACCTTCAACTAAAGCTAAATCTAAGCTATCATTTAAAAGCATTTCTTCAAGCTCAGATGTATTATGAATTTCTGAAAAGATTTCTTTGCCAGAACCATTATGGGAAATATGCTGAATTAAATCAATGAGAAAATTACTGCCGATGGTGATACTAGCACCAATGCGAAGATGATATACTTCATTGAATGCACGCATAGCTTGTTCTGTTTGAGCGTTCAGATTGATCAAATTGCGAGAATAACGTAATAATCTACGACCTGCCTCTGTAATAAAAATGCGACGACCTAAACGTTCAAATAGAAGTGTTTGATAATGTGCTTCTAATTCTTGAATAACTTGACTAACAGATGGTTGAGTCATATGAAGTTTTTTGGCAGCAGCAGTAATACCATTTTCTTCACAAACTTTAATAAATATAGCTAAATGTCTAAGTGTCATTATTACTCCTCTTTGTATTTATAAAATCTAAAATTAAAAATGTTTCACGTGAAACATTTTATTTATCTACTTGAATACCAGCTCCAGGTCCATCAGTAGCTATGGCAACGCCTGCTTCAGCAAATGTCTTCATATCTTTCATCATTTGAAGTGATGCGTCAATTAATTTCATGCCCAAGCTACAGATACAACCACCGCCTGTAGTTATATTTAAATCTAAATAATCAGGACATATAAACATTAGATAAGGATTGATAGCAGGAGCTAAAACTAAAGCGTATTTTAAAGCGATAGTGGATACTAAATCATCAGATAATGTCAATATGCCATTGCTAGCAGCACCTATGGCGATACCTGCCATAAAAGCGATTTGTTGTAAATCTTCTGTAGGTGTTAAGGAAAGAAAACCGCGTTTACCGTAACGTAAATCACCATTAGGTAGACATAATTGTTGTTGAATATTTAAGCTAAATGTACCACAAATTTCTTTAGGATGAGTTTCACAGCAAGCTATGCCTAAAACTTCAACATTTTTGATTTTAGAGCCATAACTTATACCTTGTAACAGACTGAAGGATAATGTCTTTTCTGTGAGATTGGATTGTGGAATAGCAGTGAAATGATAATCTGCATTAGCATGATGAGCAAATGATTGAGTGAGTCGATGTTGTACGATACTACAGCTTTTTTCAGATGTTAAAACAATGATTTTTTTGCGTACAGATGTAGGTTTCACTTTTTTTACAATACCAGATATATGTTCAGCTATTTCTTCTAATCTACCTAAACTATAAATAGGTTTAGTCAGATTATCAATGCGAAATCTACATTGTTTTTGGATATCCGCGTCTAAAGCTGGAATATTGCGAGTGCGTTTTAATAATGTGGTCTTTGTATTTAAATCTGCTTGAGGAATGTTAGGGCGGATTAATTTATCTGTTTCAGCAAGTGCTGCTTGATATACAGATTGATAAGCTTCAATAGCACAGTCTAAGATATTAACAGCGATAGATGAGCCTGTAGCTTCACCTAAGCGGAATTGTAAGTCCATGTATGGAGATAGATTTAATTTCTTTAAAATAGCGTTATGAGCTGGTTCAGCAGCTAAATGAGATGCCATGAGATAATTTGTTATTTCAGGGCAAATAGCTTGAGCGACTAAAGCAGCTGAGCCTGTATTAAAGCCATCTAAAACGACAAAGCAACGATTAGCGGCAGCACCTAATATTATGCCTGTGATACAAGCAAGTTCAAAGCCACCTAATTTACTAATGACATCAATACCATCATTAGGGTCAGGTTTATTTACTTTTAAAGCTTGTTTTACTACTTCAATTTTAATGGCAAGTCGTTCATCAGAAATATTAGTTCCTCTACCTGTTGCTTGTTTAGGTGTTAGATTACAAAGACAAGCTACCATAGCAGCACTTGATGTAGTGTTAGCGATGCCCATTTCTCCAGGCAAAAAACAGCGATATCCTTGTTTAGCATATTCATTTACAAGTTCTATACCAGTTTCAATAGCACGGATTGCTTGTTCACGAGTCATTGCAGGACCTTTAGCACAGTTTTGTGTGCCATGAGCGATTTTGCGGTCGATTAATCCAGGAATATCATCAACGGGAGCTTTGATACCCATATCTACAACTAATCATATCAGAACCACAAAAATTAGACATGCAATTGGCTACAGCACCTTTAGAAATAAGGTAATTTTTAGTCATATGTGCTGTTGTTTCTTGAGGATAAGCGCTGACATTCATTTCAGCAACACCATGGTCGCCACAAGTTATGATAGTGAATTTTTTAGGAATTTCAGGGTGAATTTGACCTGTGATACCTACATAGCGCAATAATAGATTTTTTAACTCACCAAGACCATCTGCATTTGTCATGGTTTGAGCTAATTTATTTTCAACAAATTTAATCGCTCTTTGATCTGGTGGTAAGATTTTTTTTTATAGTTTGATTAAGCAAGGACATTATTGTTCTCCTTTGTTACTTGTTTAAGGCTTAAGCCAATGCGATTGCGTTTAGCATCTACACTGATGACTAAAACATTTAAAATATCACCAACAGATACAACATCTAATGGGTGTTTTACATGTTTATTGCTTAATTCAGAGATATGAATAAGACCAGCAGTCTTGATACCAATGTCAACAAAAACACCGAAATCAGTGATATTACGAACTGTACCACGCATGATAGTACCCACTTTGATATCTTCTAATTTGATGATATTTTGGCGTGTAAGTGGTGCTGGTAAATCTTCACGTGGGTCGCGGCCTGGTTTTGTTAGAGCATCTAAGATATCTTTAACAGTAAAAACGCCAGCATTTAATTTAGTAGCTAATTTATCTATATCTACTAATTTGATTTTAGCCTTAAGTAAATCTAATTTATTTTTATCGGTTAAATCTTCAAGGGAAAATCCTAATTCAGCTAATATTTGCTCAGCAAGAGGATATGATTCAGGATGTACAGGCGTATTATCAAGTGGGCAAGTAGCACCATTGATGCGCAAAAATCCTGCACATTGAGTATAAGCTGTAGGTCCAAGACGAGAAACTTTTAATAGTTCTTTACGTGAAGTAAATATGCCATGTTCATCACGATATTTAATGATATTTTTAGCTACAGTAGCATTGATACCAGCAATATGTTTTAAAAGAGCAGCGGAAGCTGTATTTAGTTCTACACCTACATGGTTAACAGCAGCTTCAATAACAGCATCTAAAGTATTAGCTAATTCTTTTTGATTGACATCATGTTGATATTGACCGACGCCAATAGCTTTAGGTTCAATCTTTACAAGTTCCGCTAATGGGTCTTGAATACGACGAGCGATAGAGATAGCGCCACGAATAGTTACATCATATTCAGGTAATTCTTCTACAGCTAATTTGGAAGCAGAATAAACAGAAGCGCCTGCTTCGTTAGTGATTAAATAATGAACAGGTAATTTATGTTCATTGATTAAATTAGCTACGAATTCTTCTGTTTCATAAGAAGCAGTACCATTGCCGATAGAGATTAAATTTACTTGATATTTTTGAATATAATCTAATAGCTTCTGTGCAGATTTTGCTTTAGCATCATCACTCATAGTGATATATAATACACCATGGTCTAAAACTTGTCCTGTAGCATCGACAATTGCCATTTTACAACCTGTACGATATCCAGGGTCAAGTCCCATTACAGTATAGCCAGCTAGTGGTGCTTGTAAGAGCAATTGTTTGAGATTGGAAGCAAATACGTGGATTGCTTGAGTCTGAGCTGTTTCAGTAAGCTGATTGCGAATTTCTCTTTCAAGTGCAGGGAAGATTAGACGTTTATAGGCATCAATGATTGCATTTGTAAGAAATTCTTTGTATGGACTATTCTGTTTTAAAATAAATTTAGTGATGATAGCAATATCTTTATCTATATCACTGATTAATTTTACTTTTAAAATATCTTTACTTTCACCGCGATTGATAGCTAAAATGCGATGTGATGGTAGATGTTTAATTGGTTCTGTATAATCTTCGTACATGAGAAAAGCTTCATCACTGTCAGCTTCTTTATCTCTAGTAATGCTCAATGAAGAAGTTTGCCAGAGGTGTTGGCGAAGTTTAGCACGAATATCCGCACTATCAGAAATAGTTTCGGCAATGATGTCAGAAGCGCCAGCGAGTGCTTCATCGCTAGAAGTTACTTCATCATTTAAATATTTCAAGGCGATGTCTTCAAGTTTTTCAGAGCTATCTTCTTGTTTCAAGATAAATTGAGCGAGTGGCTCTAAACCTTTTTCTTTAGCAATCATAGCACGAGTGCGTTTTTTCTGTTTATATGGTAGATATATGTCTTCAAGTTCTTGAAGTTTTTCTACTTTATCTATAGCCAAGGAGAGTTCAGGAGTCATTTTTCCTTGTTCTTCAATGCTATTTTTTATTTCATTTTGACGTTTAATTAAATTACGTACATAAATAAGCTTATCGTTTAAATCACGAAGTTGTTCATCCTTCATATCGCCAGTTGCTTCTTTACGATAACGTGCGATAAAAGGAATTGTATTACCTTCGTCTATGAGCTTTATAGCAGCATTTATTTGACTTGTTTTTAGTTTAAGTAGATTTGCTAGATAAGCTGTGATATTTTGTTCAAGCATAAAAAGTCTCCTTAATAAATGTTATTAGTAATTATATCATATAATATGAAAAAAAAGTTATAGATAAAAGCTCAAGAGTCAAACTCAATCTTAATTGACGAGGTTTTATCGCTGTGATAGAATTAACGCCATAGCAAAAAGTTTTTAGATATTACATAAAATTTATAATAATAGTGGGAGGATAAGAAAATATGCCTATAAAAATACCAAGTACATTACCAGCTTCACAAATACTAGAGAGCGAAAATATTTTCGTGATGGATACCGAAAGAGCTTATACACAAGATATTCGTCCCCTCAAGATTTTAATTTTAAATTTAATGCCTAATAAAACTGTTACAGAAACGCAATTATTAAGACTTTTAGGTAATACACCACTACAGATTGAAGTAGATTTTATTTATACAGAGTCTTATTTACCAAAACATACATCAATACAGTATTTATCTCAATTTTATGGTACTTTTGAAGATGTAAAAGATAAATATTATGATGGTTTTATCATCACAGGTGCACCTGTTGAACGTATGGAATATGAAGAAGTAGCATATTGGAAAGAGGTATGTGAAATTATGGATTGGAGCAGAAAACATGCTTGGTCTACTTTCCATATTTGTTGGGGTGCTTTTGCAGGACTTTATCATCATTATGGTATAAAAAAATATTATGAACCTAAAAAAGTATTTGGTGTATATAAACATCATTTAAATGTAAAACATGAAAAATTATTCCGTGGTTTTGATGATGAATTCTATGTACCACATTCTCGTCATATCGGTATGAAAAGAGAAGATATTGAAAAAGTAAAAGATTTAACTATTATGGCAGAAGGCGATGCAGGAGTTTATATTGTTGCTAATTTGAAAGATAATGAATTTTTCATTACAGGTCATGCGGAATATGATCCATATAGCTTGAAAAGCGAATATGATAGAGATATAAAAGCTGGTATGGATATGCATATTCCTATCAATTATTATCCTGATGATGATCCAACAAAAGAGCCGATTGTAAGATGGAGAAGTGTAGCTAACTTATTATTTAATAACTGGCTTAACTATTATGTATATCAGGAAACTCCATATGATATTGATACACTTAAACAAAATCCTAGACGTAAATAAATTAGATAAAGAGAGAAGCGTTTATTTTTATGTGTTTAAAAAAGATAGCTATAATTTTTTAGCTTATGTTTATTGATGTTGACAATATAGCTTTGGCAAAGACCTTGCCTAACCCTGATACAAGTGCAGTGTCAGCTTGTTTAATAGATGCTGATGATAATGGTGTATTATATGGTAAAGATGAAGATAAAATAATGCATCCTGCTAGTACCACAAAAATAATGACAGCCATTTTAGCTTTAGAAAGTGGCAAATTAGACGAGCCATTAGTGATAACGCCAGAAGCAGTGAATACAGAGCCTTCTTCTTTGGGTTTAAGATTAGGCGATAAAATAACTTTAAGAGAAGCTTTGACTGGTATGATGATAGTATCTGGCAATGATGCAGCCGTAGCTGTAGCGCAAACAGTAGCGGGAAGTGTACCAGCATTTGCTAAAATGATGAATGACAAAGCAAAAGAACTAGGGGCAGTAAATACGCATTTTCTAAATCCTCATGGACTTACAGCTCAAGGTCATTATTCTACTGCTCATGATATGGCAATTATTGCAAGTTATGCTATGAAAAAGCCTGAATTTAGAGAAATAGTAAGTAAAAAAGCATATAATATGAAATATATGGATGGTCATACTGAATATGTAACTACTACAAATCGCTTTTTAAAAAGTGGTTTTGAAGGTGCTAATGGCATAAAGACAGGTTTTACAAATGCAGCAGGAGATTGCTTAGTAGCTTCAGCTACACGTGGGCAAAAAACTTTGATTGCAGTATTTTACAATGATGATTATCGTTGGGACGATGCACCAGTTTGGCTTGAATTTGGCTTTAGCTTCTATGACCCTAGTGAATTGCAAGATAAAACTGTAGTGAATAAACAAAATGTAATTAAATTAAATAAAATTACAGAACAAAGAATAAAACACAGTAGAGAAACAAATAAAAATTTAGCAGCTTTAGATGCTGCAATTGTCAACAAAGCTAAAAGCTTAAATAATAAAACAACAGATGTAGCAGATACAGCACAACAAACAAAAGCAAAAGATGTAGATGTAGCTGAAAATACAAAAGTAGAAGTATCTAGTGATGTAGACAATAATATAAGTAATGATGAGTATAAAGAAAATAATAGTAGTGAAGAAAATGTCGAAGTTGTTTCTGATGTAACAACAGATATGAATACAACTGAGATAACAACATCAGAAGAATTAAACCCATCATTAGAAAAGTATGTATATTGATAAAAAACTCTTTGTTAAATATTGATTTTAATATTTAACAAAGAGTTTTTATTTTTAGGTAAGAAAGACAAAGCCTCCAGTTTTGATATGTACTATCTTTACTGAACAAAACCAGTAAGAAGGGTGTACATCAAAACTGGAGGCTTTATTTTTAAGGTGTTACTAAATGAACATTATTATGTTTGAAATAATCGTTGTATTTTGAGGAGAATTTATTATCGGAGATGATATAGTCCATATCTTTTAATTTAGCAAAAGTAACTAAGGAAACTTGGTCTATTTTTGTAGAATCTACTAATAAAATTTTAGTTTTACTGTTACTTGTAAGATATTTTTTTATATCTCCTTCCATTGGAGATGCATTTGTAGCACCATTTTCAATAGAAATACCTGTAGCAGCCAAAAAGCATTTTGAGATATTAAATCCTTCTAAAAATTGGAGAACACTTGCTCCAACAAAGGCATTAGATGGGCGATAAAGAGTGCCACCAGTAGCAATTATATTCATTTGTGGATAATGAAAAGCTTCATTAATTACATAAACATTAGCTGTTAAAATGGTAAGATTTTTCTTTTCTGCTAAATATGGAATCATATGCATTGTAGTAGTTCCAGAATCAATGTAAATAATGTCGTTATCGTCTACAAGATTTGCGGCTAATTTAGCTAGCTGTTTCTTTTTCGTCTTATTTTTTATTTCGCGAGCAGCAAATGGTTCTGGAATATTAGTTTGATTTCGCATAATGCCACCATAGACTTTTTTGATGGTACCACGCTTTTCTAATTCAGCAATATCTCTACGAATTGTATTTTTGGATACATTAAAGATTTCACATAAGTGGTTAATAGATAAAGTATTTTGTTCCTCTAAGAGGTTTTCAATATCATTTAAACGAGTTGCTTTCATCTTATACACCGCCTAATTATAATATTATCAAAAAATATGGTTTTAAATGGGTAAATTTTGGTTAATTTAATCATTTTTTATAATTATATTATTATTATTTGTTTTTTTCAAGATATTTATAACACAAAGATTTTATCGATTTTATAAGAGTTATATATTCTATAAGTTACTCAAATATATAAAAAATATATATTAAAATCTATTGACAAAAATTACAAAAATGTATTAACTTATAATCAAAAGATAATCATAAAATAATCATAAAATTAATATTTTGTATCCGGGTTATATGGCTGGATTTTAATAATTAAGGAGTTGAATAGACATGGGCGTGTTTTTAGTTCCATCAAAAATCTTATCTGGTGTAGGTGCAATCAATGAATTAGGTGCTAATATTAAAGGAAAAGGAAATAAAGCATTAATTGTTACTGATAAATTTATGGTACAATTTGGTAATGTTGCAAAAGTTACCAATGCTCTTGATGCATGTAATATTGAATATGTAGTATATGATGGTATTAGTGGAGAACCAACAGATAAAATGGTAGCTGAAGGTGTAAAACTTTATCAAGAAAATGAATGCGATTTCTTGATTGGTTTAGGCGGCGGTAGCCCAATGGATAGTGCTAAGGCTATTGGTGTAATGGTAGCTAGTGATGCTAAAAAAATCAGTGATTTTATGCATAAATCAATAACTGTTAATGTACCATATTTAGTAGCTATTCCAACTACAGCAGGTACAGGTTCAGAAGCTACTCAATTTACAATTATTGCTGATACAGAAAATAATGTAAAAATGCTTTTAGCAGGTCCATCTGTATTACCAGCATTAGCAGTAGTTGATCCAGCATTTACAATGACAGCTCCTCCATCTGTTACAGCTGCAACAGGTGTTGATGCTCTTTGTCATGCAGTAGAAGCTTATACATCTAGAAAAGCACAACCACTTTCTGATACATTTGCATTATCTGCTATCAAAAAAATTCATAAAAATTTACCTATTTGTTTTGCTGATGGTAAAAATGAACAAGCTAGAATGCAGATGGCACTTGGTGCAACTGAAGCTGGCATAGCATTTAATAACTCTTCTGTAACAATTGTTCATGGAATGAGTCGTCCAATTGGAGCATTGTTCCATATTGCTCATGGTGTATCCAATGCAGTATTATTACCAGCTTGTATGGAATTTGCTATTCAAGAAAATACAGCAAGATTTGCTGAAATTGCACGTATTATGGAAGTAGCAACAGATGAAACTGATGATATGACAGCAGCTAAAGCTTTTGTAGCTGAAGTGACACGTTTCTGTAAAGAATTAAATATTCCTTCTGTTGAAGAAATTTTAAATAAAAATGGATTTACAAAAGATGATTTCTTAGCTCAATTAGACAAAATGGCTACAGATGCATTAGATAGTGGTAGCCCTGCAAATACAATGAGACAACCAACTAAAGAAGAAATCATTGAAATCTACAAAAAATTATTTTAATTGATATATAATTAAGGAGTAAAAACTATGGCATTAGCTAAATTAAGTGAGCTTTTGAGCTCTGTAAAAGATAATAGTTATGCAATTGGTTCATTTAATGTTTCAAATATGGAAATGGCAATGGGAGCAATAAAAGCAGCAGAAAAAATGCAAGCTCCTATTATCATTCAGATTGCAGAAGGAAGACTTAGATATTCTCCATTAGAAATTTTAGGGCCAATCATGATGGCAGCAGCAAAAAAATACAACTGTGCCAATCGCCGTACATTTAGATCATGGTGGAACTATGGAAACAATAAAATTAGCTCTTGAATTGGGCTTTACATCTGTAATGTTTGATGGTTCTAAATATCCTCTTGAAGAAAATATCGCACGCACAAAAGAAGTAATTGCTTTGGCAAAATCCTATGGTGCTGATGTAGAGGCAGAAATTGGACGTGTAGGTGGAGCAGAAGGCGATTATAAAGCAGTAGATATTGCACTTACTAGTGTAGAAGAAGCAAAATGCTTTGCAGAAGAAACAAAAGTAGATGCTTTAGCTGTAGCTATTGGTACTGCTCATGGTAATTATAAAGAAACACCAAAATTGCGTATTGATAGATTAAAAGAAATTGCATCTGAAGTTAGTTGTCCACTTGTATTACATGGTGGCACAGGTCTTACAGAACAAGATTTTAAAAACTGTATTGCAGGTGGTATTAAAAAGATAAATATAGCGACTGCTTCTTATGATAGTGTAGCTAAACGTTTTAAAGAAGTGGCAAAAGAAGATCCAAATGCAAATTATTTTACATTTAGTGATGCTGCTGTAAATGCTACTTGTGAAAATATTATGAGACATATGGAAATATTTGGCTTGAAAAATAAATTATAATTCGGCAAATATATAGATTAAGGAGAGAATAACATGGCTTTAATAGAATTTGATCAAAATAAACCAATGGATATAGTTTTAATTGGTAGAGCTGCTATTGATTTTAACCCAAATGAAATACATCGTACTTTAGATAAAGTAAGAACTTTCACTATGTATGTAGGAGGTAGCCCTGCAAATATTGCTGTAGGTGTTAATAAACTTGGTAAAAAAGTAGGATTTATTGGTGCTGTATCTGATGATCAATTTGGTGATTTCATCATTAATTTCTTCAATGATAGAGGTATTGATACAACTCAGATCGTAAGAGCTAAAAATGGTGAAAAACTTGGTCTTACTTTCACTGAAATTAAAAGTCCAACAGAAAGCAGTATCTTGATGTATAGAAATATGGCTGCTGATTTTGTAATTACTCCAGAAGATGTGTCTGAAGAATATATTGCACAAAGCAAAATCTTATTAGTATCTGGTACAGCTCTTGCAGCAAGCCCATCTCGTGAAGCTTGTCTTATGGCAATTAATTATGCTAAAAAGCATGGTACAAAAGTTATTTTTGATATTGACTATCGTGAATACAACTGGAGAAGTAAAGCAGATATTGCTGTTTACTATTCTTTAGTTGGACGCATGAGCGATGTTATTATTGGCTCTCGTGAAGAATTTAATTTAACTGAATATTTACCAGAAGAAAATGATGTAGCAGATTATGAAATAGCAGAAAAATATTTAAATTATGGTAATCAAATTGTTATTATTAAACATGGTAAAAAAGGTTCTGTAGCTTATGGCGCAGATAAAGAAGCTTTTAAAGTTGATTCTTATAAAATTAAACTTTTAAAATCCTTTGGTGGTGGAGATGCTTATGCTTCTGCATTTATCTATGGTCTTTTAGAAGGTTGGAGCTTAGCAGATTCTCTTCGTCATGGTACAGCACATGCAGCTATGGTTGTTGCTAGTCATAGCTGTTCTGAAGCAATGCAAGATGCACCAGCTATTGATGCTTTTATTCAAGAACATGCAGCTGAACAAGTTATTACTCCTGTTGAATGGAAGGTAGTGTTATAATGGCTGAAGCAAAATTTGGTAAAATGGGTGCACAATTAAAACATGGTTATAATAGTGCGACTATTTGTGAAAGCAATATGATGATGGACATTGGTATTCAAGTTATGAGTGCTGGTGAAAAACTTACTTTTAACGAACAAGCAAAAGAAGTTGCCTATGTAATTTTAACTGGTGAAGTAAAAATATCTTGGGAAAATAATACAGAAGTAATGAAACGTACTTCTTTATTTGATGAAAATCCTTCTTGTTTGCATGTACCATTAGCTACAGAAGTTACTATAGAAGCTGTAGTAGATTCTGAGGTTTTAATTCAAAAAACAGAAAATGATACAAAATTTGCTCCTAAATTCTATCATCCAGAAGATGTACAAGCTGATGTCTTCGGTGGAGGTGTATGGAGCGGTACAGCAACAAGAACTGTTCGTACAATTTTTGATTATGAAAATGCGCCATATTCTAATATGGTAAATGGTGAAGTTATCAATAGCCCAGGTCGTTGGTCTAGTTATATACCACATTTTTCATCCACAGCCAGAAGTATATGTATATAAATTTGACCGTCCACAAGGTTTTGGTGCAGCTTTTATTGGTGAAGATACCTTCCGTACAGAAACTAATGCATATGTAGCAATTCCTGGTGGTGATATACATCCACAGGTAACAGCTCCAGGTTATGCTATGTGGTATAGCTGGATGATAAGACATCTTCCAGATGATCCTTGGGCTAAAACTCGTATTGTATGTGAAGAACATGCTTGGCTTGAAGAAGATGGAGCAGAAGCAAAAATTTGGGATCCTCTAAAGAAATAAAATAAATTAAAAATAGAAAAGCTATAATTTTGAATTATCAAGATTATAGCTTTTTTGTTTTTAAAAATGTTTAAAAAATATAAAATATTATTAAAAAGATAATATAAACCTATTTTTTAGTTAATATTATATCTATAGTATTCTTTTATTATATGCTATAGTATTAATTGTAAAGGCAAGGTAGAAAACGAAATTTTATGTACATAAAGATAAATATTGCCCGTAGAAGCAAAATAGATATTGCAATCGGAAAAGAAAGGATTAGATAATAATGGCAAATACAGTTCGTCTTACAGTAGCACAAGCTTTAGTAAAATTTTTAAATAATCAATACATCGAATTTGATGGTAAACAAAATAAAATGTTTAAAGGTATCTTCACTATTTTTGGTCATGGTAATGTTGTTGGTCTTGGTGAAGCTTTAGAAAATGATCCAGGTGATTTAATTGTACATCAAGGTCGTAATGAACAAGGTATGGCTCATGCAGCAATGGGTTATGCAAAACAAAAAAGAAGAAAACAAATTTATGCATGTACTTCTTCTGTAGGACCTGGTGCAGCAAATATGGTAACAGCAGCAGCAACTGCAACTGCTAACTGCATACCAGTATTATTTTTACCTGGTGATGTATATGCAACTCGTCAGCCAGATCCAGTTCTTCAACAAATGGAACAACCACATGATTTATCTATTAGTACAAATGATGCTTTTCGTGCTGTATCTAAATATTGGGATAGAATTACTCGTCCTGAACAGTTGATGAGTGCATGTATCAATGCAATGCGTGTATTGACTGATCCAGCTGATACTGGTGCAGTAACAATTGCACTTCCTCAAGATGTTGAAGGTGAAGCATATGATTATCCAGAATACTTCTTCCAGAAACGTGTTCATCGCATTGACCGCCGTCCTGCAACAAAAGCTATGGTTGAAGATGCAATTAAATTAATCACTGCTAAGAAAAAACCAATGCTCATTTGTGGTGGTGGTGTAAAATATTCTGAAGCTTGGGATACATTTAGAGAATTTGCTCATAAATATAATATTCCATTTGGCGAAACACAAGCAGGTAAAGGGGTTATCGTTTGGGATGATCCAATGAATTTAAATGGTCTTGGTGAAACAGGTTGTATAGCTGCTAATGAAATTGCTAAAGAAGCTGACCTTGTAATTGGTGTTGGTACTAGATATACAGACTTTACGACATCTTCTAAATGGATTTTCCAAAATCCAGAAGTTTCTTTCTTAAATATCAATGTTTCTGAATTCCATGCATATAAATTAGATGGTGTACAGGTTGTAGCTGATGCTAAAGTAGCACTTGAAGCTATTGATGCTGAACTTGAAAAAACTGGCTGGAAATCTTCTTATACTACAGAAATTGCTGCTGCTAAAGCAAAATATGTAGCAGAAACTGATCGTTTATACAACTTAGAATATACAGGTAAAGATTTTGTTCCAGAAATTGAGGATGCTTTAGATACAGATAAAGTATATGAAGAATTCCACAATATTACAGGTTCCTATCTAACTCAAAGCCGTGCATTTGGTATTATTAATCAATTTGTTGCTAAAAATGGTGGCGTTGTAGTAGGTGCATCTGGTTCTTTACCAGGAGATTTACAAAGAGGTTGGCGTGTATATAACCCTAATACTTACCATGTTGAATATGGTTTCTCTTGTATGGGTTATGAAGTAAATGCTTCTTTAGGTGTAAAAATGGCTGAACCTGATAAAGAAGTATATACTATGGTTGGCGATGGTGCATACATGATGCTTCATTCTGAACTTCCTACGTCTATTCAAGAACATAAAAAGATTAATGTTATGTTATTTGACAATATGACATTTGGTTGTATTAATAATCTTGAAATTGAACATGGTATGGGTAGCTTTGGTACAGAATTCCGTTTCAGAAATGAAAAAACTGGTAAATTAGATGGTGGCTTTGTACCAGTAGATTTTGCGATGAATGCAGCTTCTTATGGTTGCAAAACTTATAAAGCAACAACTGTAGAAGAATTAAAAGCAGCTTTAGAAGATGCTGAAAAACAAACAGTATCTACATTAATAGATATCAAAGTATTACCAAAAACAATGCTTCATGGTTATGGTCATTGGTGGCGTGTAGGTCAGCCTCAAGTTTCTAAGAGTGAAACTGTTCGTAAGGCATATGAAGCACTTAAAGTAGAACTTGCAAAAGCTAGACAATATTAATTGAAATATTAAAATGAATAAAAGTCCCATAATTTTATGGGACTTTTTTAGTATGATTTATTGGAGTGTAATAAAAATGAAAGTAGTAGCATTTAATGGTAGCCCTAGAAAAGGCGGTAATTGTGAACAAGCGTTAAATTTTATGGGAGAAGTATTTAATAACAATGGTATAGATTTTGAAATTGTACAAGTTGGTAATAAAATGATAAGAGGATGTTTAGCTTGTTATCATTGTTTACAGACTGGCAGTAGTTATTGTGTGCAAAAAGATGATGTTAATGAATGGATTGATAAAATGCTAGAAGCTGATGGTATAATCTTAGCATCTCCAGTTTATTATGGTGGTATATCAGGTACAATGAAATGCTTTTTTAGATCGAGCTTTTTTTAGCTGCTGGTCATAAACTTCATCATAAAGTAGGAGCATCTATAGTAACTGCTCGTCGTTCTGGAGCATTAGAAACATTTCAGCAATTAAATGCTTATCTTAATACCATGGAAATGATAATGCCAACAGCAGATTATTGGAATAATCTTCATGGATTAGATGTAGGAGAAATAAATCAAGATATTGAAGGCATTGAAGTTGTACAAAAATTAGCTCGTAATATGGCTTGGATAATGAAAGTAATAGAAGCAAGTAAAGACAAGATTGATCCACCAGAAACAAAACCACGTACTATGACTAATTTTATACGTTAGAAATAAAAAAGAGTCTTGTTATCAAGGCTCTTTTTTTGCTAAACTAGAGAAAAGAATAAATATGTATTTTGAGGAGTAAAGTTGTATGACAAAAACAGCAAGACAATTACAAGAAGAAGGATTATTATACGATGTTTTTGAACAAGAATTAACTGATATAAAAGATAGAACATATGGTTTAGTCAGTGAATTGAGTAGAGTTAGTCATTTTGATACGGAATATGTAATGTCTTTAGTAAGAAAAATAGTAGCGAAAATAGGTCAAGATAGCTATATTGTGCCACCATTTCGTTGTGATTATGGTGACCATGTATTTATTGGCAATAACACATATATAAATTACAATTGTTGCTTTTTAGACTCAGCAAAAGTTACGATTGGCGATTATGTGTATATGGGGCCAAATTGTAATATTTTCACACCATGTCATCCTATTCATTATGAACTACGTAAGGAAAAAGTAACTGAATACGCACTTCCTGTAACAGTAGGTTCACATAGCTGGATTGGTGGAGATGTAGTCATTACTCCAGGTGTTACTATTGGTGAAAATTGCGTCATTGGTGCAGGTTCTGTAGTAACAAAAGATATTCCAGATAATTCAATTGCTGTAGGTAATCCTTGTAAAGTAATTAGACAGGTAAATGATAAAGACAGAGAATATATAAATAGTTTGATTTTGGATGATGAAACAAAAGATAGCAAATATAAACAAGAAAATGGTTATGTTTATAGTGCCAAAGATGAAGCTATTTTTAATATAGTGAAAGATACAGTTCATTATGTAGAGATTTTAAATAAATTATCTAATAGTGAAATTCAGCGTCGTAGAGATTTCTTAAGAACTTTTGTGGCAAAATTAGATGAAGGTGCTATGATTAATAGTCCATTTTATATGGAATTTGCAAATCATTTAGAAATGGGTGTAAATAGCTTTATCAATTATGACTGTATCATGCTTAATAATGCGATGGTAAAATTGGGTGATAATGTATTAGTTGGGCCAAAAGTAAGTTTCTATACAGCTATACATCCAATTGACGCTAAACAACGTGAACAATGGCTTGTATATGCTAAGCCAATAACTGTTGAAGATAATGTATGGATTGGTGGTTCAGCTACTATTTTAGGTGGCGTAACTATTGGTAAAAATGCCATTGTAGGTGCTGGTGCAGTAGTAACAAAAGACGTTGAGCCAAATACAATAGTAGTGGGTAATCCTGCTAGAGTTTTGCGTAAAATCACAGCAGAAGATAGTAAGAAATATCAAGAAGAATTAGCAAAACAAAAAGATGTAAATAAAAGTGAATTTGATTATTGTAAGCCGCACACTTGTGATTTTAATCATGAGTTAGGCAAACAAAATAGTCAGCGTATATAGAAATATGTACGTAGAGATAGACAAAGAGCTATCCAATACTGTTTGAATTGCTGGAAAACCCTAAAGATATTTGAACTACAACGTAAACATGAAATAAAGTTAAGCGTGAATGTGGCGAAAGCAGAAAAAATCAGATATATAGCATAAGGTTAAATCCTAAGTGCTGAAAAATGG
>ENA-OQJT01000125-OQJT01000125.1-human-gut-metagenome-genome-assembly--contig:-NODE-125-length-18393-cov-0.885470_pt1 | contig 18393 bp, 22 predicted proteins | sample MGYA00242612_ERZ504779 | MGnify/ENA primary metagenome ERZ504779 (study PRJEB26092, sample SAMD00036366) | human gut metagenome | host: Homo sapiens | study: EMG produced TPA metagenomics assembly of...
CTGCAGTTCCACGCACGCGATGCCTTTTAACTGGAAGCCTGGCTCATCCGGCTGTGCGTTTTTGTATTTCACATAAACCTCTACGCTCTCATGCAGCGGATATGCACTCTCATTCTTCACCTTCGTGCACACGGTCACATCGTCGAGCACCGCGCTCGTCTCCTGCTCCGTTTTTGCGCCGCTGTAGGAAATTGTTCCATACGTCAGTCCATATCCAAATGGATACAGAATATTTTTATCAGTATAGCGGTAGGTTCGTCCTGCCATGCTGTAATCGGTGAACTCCGGCAGATTTTCTGTTCCCTGATAGAAAGTCACCGGCAGTTTTCCGTTCGGTGCATAATCGCCGAACAGCGCCTCTGCCACGGCTTTTCCGCCGCGCGCACCCGGATACCAGCTGTCAAGAATAGCCGGTACATGCTCCTCGGCCCAGGACAGGTCGATGGCACTTCCTGCCGAGAGAACGAGGACTACCGGTTTTCCAACCGCTGTGATTGTCTCAAGCAGTTCCTCCTGTAAGCCCGGCAGATTGAGACCCAGCTTATCGCCGCTCGCGTATTCGTTTCCGGCATCGCCTTCCTCGCCCTCAACAGTTGCATCAAGTCCAAGGCACAGAACGACAACGTCTGCGTGCTCAGCGGCAATGACAGCCTCTTTGAAACGGTCTTTGTCCTCGCCGAGTCCTTCGACTTTATTTTTATACAGATGGCAGCCCTCTGCGTATGTCACTCTCACATCATCACCGACATACTGCTGAATTCCTTCCAGCGGTGTGATGTATCTGGACGATGTTCCCTGATAGTTTCCAACCAGCGCTGCTCTCGAGTTCGCGTTCGGTCCGATCACGGCGATACTGCGGATCTTCTTCACATCGAGCGGCAGCATGTTGTTTTCATTTTTCAGCAGAACCATACTTCTCCTCGCTGCCTCGACGGACAGATCAACATGCTCCTTGCACTCGACTAGATCGTAGGACAGATCTTCGTACGGTGACGGATAGTCTTTCATCATACCGAGGCGGATGCGGATTTCCATCAGGCGCTCAACTGCCGCGGTGATTGCCTCTTCGGATACCAGGCCATCCTCGTATGCTTTCGGCAGATGCAGGAAAGCAACGCCGCAGTTCAGGTCACAGCCGTTGTTGACGGCACGCGCTGCGGACTCCTCTACATTTTTGGTCACTCTGTGGTGCTCATGGAAATCTATGATTGCCCAGCAGTCGGAGACAACATGGCCTTCAAAGCCGAACTCATCGCGCAGGATGTCCTTTAACAATGTCTTGCTTCCGCATGCCGGTTCACCGTTGACACGGTTATACGCGCCCATGACTGCCTCGACTTTTGCATCCTTGACACAGCGTTTGAAGGCATACAGATAGGTGTCATACAGATCATGTTTGCTGACTCTTGCGTCAAACTCATGGCGGATCGCCTCTGGGCCGCTGTGGACGGCGAAATGTTTGGCACACGCCGCTGCCTTCGGGTGATCCGGGTCCGGTCCCTGTAATCCGCGGATGTAGGCGCATCCGAGCTCACCAGTCAGATACGGGTCCTCACCATATGTCTCATGGCCGCGGCCCCATCTCGGATCACGGAAAATGTTGACGTTCGGTGCCCAGAAGGTCAGACCTTTGTAGATGCCGCGGTCGCCTTTTCTCGAAAACTCGTTGAATTTTGCACGTCCCTCGGTAGAAACAACATCACCGATCTCCTGCAGCAGCTCTTTATCAAACGTTGCTGCAAGGCCAATAGCCTGCGGAAATACCGTTGCCACACCAGCTCTTGCCACGCCGTGCAGCGCTTCATTCCACCAGTTGTATGCCGGAATGCCAAGACGCTCGATCGCCGGTGACTGATAGACCATCTGGCTCATTTTTTCTTCCAGCGTCATCTGGGAAACCAGCTGTTTTGCATACTCTCTCGTCTCTTTACTCATAGGTAAAATCCTCCCGAAATTTGTTGCCTCTATTATATCGCCGCGTTTCCCGTTCGGCTAGTCAAGTATTGCTCTTTGCTTCTCATTTTATGCGATTTTTGCGAATGACACAGGGGAACATACGAGGAAATCGTGTATGCGTAACCATCCGATATACACGCAGAAACTCCCGGCAGAATTTCTCATATAAGATCTTCCGTCGGGAGTTTCCCTTATCTATTCCTGTGAAATTTTATTTCTGATACTCTTCCTCGATATTTTTTACCGCACGGAGCTTGTTCGCGTATTCCAGAATCTCTTCTTTGGAATATTTCTGTTTCCGGCACCAGGTGAGGATTTCTTCTTTTACTTCCTCCGGCATCTTGTTGTTCATGCGCAGACAGTCACAGAAGGTTCTCTTCGGAGAATAATATTTGTAGGAACCAAACTCTGTCTTTTTCTCACAGATTTCACCCGGGACATCGGCATTCTGGAAATAAAAACGTCTGATTTCAAAATTTTCCAGATCCATTTTTTTTCGGTCTGTCCGTGCTGTTGCAACTGCAATCGTAGCCGGCTCTTCTTTCAGCATTCCGGCAAGCCATGCAGCACTGTCCATGCAGATGACTGCACGTGGGTTTACTTTCGCAATTTCAATATATTGATAGTCTTCCGGTTTTTCATAACCACAGTCCTTGCACCAGTACCAGCCGCGTGCAAATCGTTCCAGACTTCCTTCCTCTTCCATTTCTGCCAGCTGCAGTACGGTCACCTGATGATCTCTGAGGTCTGCGAAGCTCATATATCCATGATGTTCTTTAAATAACGTCGTGATCTTCTGGTATGTTTTAAAAAGCATATTTTCTTTCCCCTTTCAGGATGTGATACATCTTTTTTCATCTATAGGCGTTTGCACATATAATATTCCAATTTTCATGGAATGGCAAGCACTAATTTGCAAAAACCATGTTTTTTCTCTGTTTTTTTCTTATTAGCTGCTGCTAACATATTTCTCTTTTCATCATTTATAAGTATACCTTTTTTACCTGAAATATGCAACCTGCTGATCCGCTTTTTCTGTTCTCATACCAGCAGAAAAAGACCGGATTTTTTACTTCTCATCCGGTCTTTTTCTCTTTCATTCTATCTTTTAACGTTTACCGTAAAACCTTTTTCACTCTGCCGCTTCCAGAATTTCTTTTAATGCTTTGATATAAAGTTTACACTCCTCCATCGTTCCCACGCTGACACGGCTCATCTCGAATGCGCCGATACGGATGCCCTTTTCCATCAGCTGTTCCTGAATCCAGGCAGGATCTTTTCCGGTATCGAAGTAGATGAAATTCGACTGGGACGGATAAACCCTGCAGCCAAGCGCTGCCATCTCTTTTTCCAGATATTCTCTTCCCTCCACGATTTTGGCTTTCTGCTCCTGATAATATTCCTGGTCTGCCAGGCCTGCCACTGCCGCTTTCTGGGCACAGACATTCAGGTTCCAGGAAGCGGAACATTTCCGCATGATTCCAATCAGCTCTTCGGAGCCCAGCGCATAGCCGACACGAAGGCCTGCCATCGCATAATATTTGGAAAAGGTGCGGAGAACCAGAATCGGTTTTTCCGGATGCGCTTTCATATAATCGACCATACTACAGCAGTCCGGCTCGGTGGCAAATTCCATGTATGCCTCATCCATCACCAACAGAACGTCCTCCGGAAGGGTATCTGCGAATGCTTCCAGCTCCCCGATCGGCACATACGTTCCGGTCGGGTTATTCGGATTGCAGATCACCACGATTTTTGTTTTTTCACCGATTTTTTCTTTCATGGCAGGGAGATTAAATTTCTGCTCCTCGGTTACCGGTACGGAGACCGGCACACCGCCATTTAAATACGCCATGTCGGCAAATGCCCCGTAGGTCGGCGCGGAAAACAGCACCTCATCTCCATCGTCCAGAAAGGTCAGTCCGATCATATCGATCATCGCACTCGATCCGGCGCCTGTCAGTACATTTTCTGCTTTTAATCCGTACTGCTCCGCTACCTTCTGTTTCAGCAGTACTGCCGCAAAATCAGGATAAAAAATGGCTTCCCGCCATAGAGTCCTCCAGTGCCGCCACTGCCTTCGGTGACATTCCGTAATTGTTTTCATTTAATCCCATATGGATCAGTTTTGAGGTGTCCTTCGCAAATGCCTTCTGACGTTTGCTCGGCGGCATGCTCTGTAATGCGTGCTGATGATTTTATTTACTTCCATATTCATTTCCTCCTGTTTTCACGGCTTCTATTGTTTTTTTTTCCGGAAAATTACCGTTTTACGGCTCCCCTCGAAACAGCTGCTAAGCCATCTGCGGAGCCTGCCCGTTTTCCGATTTTTTGCTTAAGACTCAGAAGAGCTGTCTCCCAATACCAGATATTTGGTACGGATCATGTTTCTGGACGGGTCAATCTCAAAGTTTGTGATGTCGGTGCTTACCAGATAAATATTGGAAGAATTCAGTACCGGTACGCCGAAGCAGTAGTCGTTTACCAGTACGCTCTCAGCCTGGTGCAGCAGCTCAAATCTGGCGGTCGGATCGCTTTCCTCATTCGACTGTGCCATCAGTTCGTCATACTCCGGGCAGTTGGTCTTGTTATCGTTGTAGCTGTCGTTGGAACGGTACATGGAAAGGAAGGTGAACGGATCGGTAAAGTCTGCAGTCCATCTCATACGGGCAAGCTGGAAATCGCCGGATCTTCTCTCTGCTACCTGTACCTGCTGCTCCTCTGCCTGAAGCTCCACCTCGATGCCAAGGTTTGTTTTCCACTGTGCCTGCAGGGCCTGTGCCATATCGCTGTCGAGCTGGAGGCTCGGGTATTTGTAGGTGATGGCCGGAAAGCCTTCTCCATCCGGGTAACCGGCCTCTGCCAGAAGCTCTTTTGCCTTGTCCGGATCAAAGCCGATCGGATCTTCCTCTGCTTCCTCTGCCCAGTCCTTGCCGCTTGCGGAGGATTTCAGATGTTTTGCTACGAAGAAATCACTTGCCTCATAAGAGGAACCGCACGCGGAAGCTACCTCATCGCGGTTGACTGCCATAGAGAACGCCTGGCGGACGCGGACATCGTCAAATGGTGCTTCATTTACATTGAACAGTACATAATAACTAGTCTGAGATGGAGAAGTAATCAGCCCATCGCTGTCTTTATACTCGTCCATAACGGTATAATCTGCTGAGATAAAGTTCAGCTCACCGGATTTTATACGCATTAATGATGGACTGTGTATCGTCCATAACCATTTTTTTTGATCGTATCGGTTTTGATCCGGTCTGCCTGAACGTAATTTTCATTTTTCTTATAAACGCTGTACTGGTTCGGTACATACTCTGCGAGGTAGTACGGTCCGCAGCTTACCAGCGCATCCATGTCATTTCCCATTGCCCAGTCGCCGTTGGTCTCGGTCTGAAGCTCACGATGCGTCGGCATATAAACCGGAAGTACAAAGAGCTGTTCGAAGTAAGCGCACGGCTCCTTTAAGTTGAACACAATGGTCTTGTCATCGCTGGTGTCTACGCCAAGACCGCTCTCATCGCCGGTTCCGTTGTACATTTCCTCAGCTCCCGCAATCGGGTAAAGCATTGAGGAATAACCACTCTTGCAGTTCGGATCCAGTGCGCGGACAATGGTATTTTTGAAATCGGCGCTTGTCACATCGTCTCCGTTGCTCCATTTTGCATCGCTGCGGAGGTGTACGGTGTACTGTGTCATATCCTCATTGACATCAACGCTTTCTGCCAGAATATAATCCCAGGAACCGTCCTCTTTCATTTCCATGATCGGGGCCATACACACATCATCGTAGGACCACCACCATAAACCGCTCTCTCCTGCGCTGTCCAGGCTTCCGGCCTCGGTATTCATCGTTGTTACAATCATATCGGAAGTACTGCCGCTTTTGCCTCCTCCGGAAGAGCTGCTGCTTCCTCCGCTGCTTCCGCATCCGGCAAGGGATCCTGCCAGAAGAACAGCCGCTGCCAGTGTCGCTGTTGTTTTCCATAATTTCCTCATAATGTTCTCCTCCTTTTGCTGCTGATGCTTGTTTGAAACACAGCTCCGGTCCCTGAAACCTCTGTTCCCAAACCTGCCGCACCGGAATGGTTCTATTTTGCTCCGGCCAGCAGCGGTTCGATTGCCAGACCCTCCCTCTGTCTCAAATACCGCGGGGAATATAAGAAGCAAGCCACTTTCCTGCCCTCAATATCATACGTTGCCGGGCGGGCCTGGCTGCATTCTTCCATAGCGTAGGGGCACCTCGTGTGGAACGGGCATCCTTTCGGCGGATGGATCGGACTCGGGATTTCGCCTTCCAGCAGGATTCGTTTTCTGCTTCTTGCGGTCTTCGGATCCGGGATCGGCTCTGCAGAAAGCAGTGCCTTCGAATATGGGTGAAGCGGACGGCGGTAAACATCATTGGATTCTCCGATCTCTACCATGTGTCCCAGATACATGACACCGATCCGGTGGCTGATATGCTTTACCATGCCAAGATCGTGTGCGATAAAGAGATAGCTGATACCCTCTTTTTTCTGAATATCCTCCAAAAGGTTGATGACCTGTGCCTGGATGGAAACGTCGAGCGCCGAAATCGGTTCGTCGCAGACGATAAAGTCCGGTTCGAGTGCCAGCGTTCTCGCAATTCCGATTCGCTGTCTCTGGCCGCCGGAAAATTCATGCGGATATCTTCGGATGTGGTCCGGTTTTAATCCAACCGTTTCCAGCAGCTCCTGCACGCGTTTTTTTTCGCTTTTTTTCATCGTACATGTGATGAATCACCATCGGCTCCTCAATAATCTCACCGACGGTAAAACGGGGATTTAAGGATGCATATGGATCCTGGAAGATCATCTGCAGCTTCTGCCGGTAGGGAAGCATCTTTTTCCGGGAAAGCCTGGAAATATCTTCTCCCTCGAAAACGATTTCGCCCTTTGTCGGCTCATAGATCCGTAAAATCGTGCGGCCAAGTGTACTTTTTCCACAGCCGGATTCTCCGACCAGTCCGAAGGTTTCCCCTTTTTTTACCTCGAAGGAAATACCATCTACGGCGATGACCTTCTGTGCTCCCTTCATTCCTCTGTTCACATCAAAGTATTTACACAGGTTTTTTACTTCCAGTACATTTTCACTCATTGGCAGCTTACCTCCTCCCTGGAAACTGTGATTTTTGTTTCATCCATACATTCCAGCCAGCATCTGCAGCAGTGCGTCTCGCTGTAGGTTGTCACCGGAGAGGCCTGTACCTCACAGATCTTCATAGTGTAAGGACAGCGGCTCATAAATGCGCAGCCCTTCGGAAGCTTTAAGAGGTCCGGCGGTGTTCCCGGAATCGGAACGAGCGGTTCGTCGTTATCCTTTGCCGAATTGTTGATACTGTTCAGAAGACCTTTCGTGTACGGATGATGCGGTTCGTAGAAAATCTCATCGACGGTTCCCTCTTCTACGATCTGTCCTGCGTACATAATGGCAATCCGGTCACACATAGAAGCGACAACGCCGAGGTCGTGGGTAATCATAATAACGGAGGTTCCTTTTTCCTTCGTCAGCTTTTTCAAAAGCTCCAGAATCTGTGCCTGTACGGTCACATCCAGTGCGGTTGTCGGCTCATCTGCGATAATCAGCTCCGGGTCACACGCCAGAGCCGTCGCAATGATGATTCTCTGCCTCATACCGCCGGAAAATTCGAACGGATACTGATCGAGCCGCTTTTCCGGACTTGGAATTCCGACCTGCCGCATCAGCTCAATGGCTTTCGCTTCCGCCTCTTTTTTGGAGCAATTCTGATGCTTTCGAATTCCCTCTGTCATCTGAATTCCGATTTTCAGGATCGGATTCAGAAATGTCATCGGATCCTGGAAAATCATGCCGATGCGGTTTCCGCGGATCTGCTGCATTTTCTTTTCATAAGCCCGTTTTTCTTTCCGGTCCTTCATGTGCGGCGGAGAAATGTTTTCTCCGTCGAAAAGGATCTCTCCTTCTTCCACTCTGCCGTTCGATGCCAGAAGCCCCATCAGGGTCAGCATGCCGACACTTTTTCCGGAACCGGACTCGCCGACAATACCAAGTACCTCGCCCTCTTCCAGATGGTAGGAAACATCGCGGACTGCGCTGACGGTTCCCTGCTGCGTTTCAAATTTTGTTGTGAGATGGCTGATTTCGAGTAAACTCATACGCTTCACCCCCTGGTTTTCTTTGGATTAAAGGCATCGCCGATTCCCTCGCCGAGGAAGTTCAGGGAGAAAATGGTAATACAGATGCAGATGGTCGGCAAAAGCAGCTGTCCCGGGTGCATGGTAAGCACCTGACGGGCATCCTGTGCCATGGAACCCCAGCTTGCCATCGGAGCGGAAATGCCGATTCCGATGAAGCTTAAGAAGGCTTCGGTGAAAATGGCGTTCGGAACAAGGAAAGTAATCTGTACGATGATCGGCCCGATGGCATTGATCAGCAGATGGCGGAACAGAATTCTCGCATCGCTTGCTCCGATGACGAGTGCTGCCATGGAAAATTCCTGCTCCTTTAAGGCGATCAGCTGGCCTCTTACCTGACGTGCCATGCCGATCCAGCCGGAATGCAGATACCGATCAGAATGCTTCGTACATTCGATCCGAGAACCATCATGATCAGAATAACGTAGATCATAGATGGCATTGCGTAGATGATATCCACAATACGCATCACAAAGTTATCAAATTTTCCACCAATGTAGCCGCACAGTCCACCGATCACCACACCGAGTACGGTGTTGATGACGGCTGCTCCAAAACCAATCGCCAGGCTGATGCGGCCTCCGTAGCAGAGTCTTGTAAATACATCACGGCCGAATTTGTCGGTTCCGAAAATGTGCTGTGCCGAAAAGCCCGCGTACTGATTGGCTGCGTCCTGTGCATCGTATGCATAGGGCTGATCATCGGTCCGAAAATGGAAACCACCGCCAGAAGGAGGATGACGACCAGTCCGAGAACTGCCATTGGATTTTTCTTAAATCTTCCCCATGCCGCTTTCCAGAAGCTTTTGCTCTCCACGGCAATAAACTCGCTGTTCTTTTTGGATGGATCAATCGGTGAAAACCAGTCCATAACAGTCACCTCCTAGTTTGTCAGTTTGATTCTCGGGTCAATGAGGGAACAAATGATATCCACCGCCAGGTTGGCAACGGTGATAATCACACCGATGAAAACACTGAAGCCAAGGACTACGGTGTAATCACGGTTTGTGATGGCATTCGTAAATTCACGTCCGATTCCGGGAATGGAAAAAATAGATTCTACGACGAAGCTTCCTGTGATCAGAAATGCGATAGCCGGTCCGAAATAGGTGACAACCGGGATCAGTGCATTTTTAAGGACGTGACGCGCGGTGATGTACAGATTGCTAAGTCCCTTCGCTCTTGCCATCGTTACGTAATCCATCTGAATCGCCTCGGAATACGTACTCTTGGTCAGTCTGGCAATCGAAGCGATCTGTCCGAATGACTGTGCTGCCACCGGAAGAATGTAGTTGGCCGGAGAACCAAGACCGACGATCGGGAGTACCGGCCACCAGACACCGAAAATCATCATCAGCAGAATCGCTGTGACGAATCCCGGGATACTGACCCCCAGCGTCGCAATTCCAAGCAGGGTGTTTTTCACTGCCAGCCGCTTGCTCGTCGCCATCCAGATACCCATCAGAATACCGATGAAAGCGGATACCGCGATAGAGAGAAGTCCGATGCTTAACGTATACGGAAATCCTCTTGCGATCAGTGTATTAACAGAAACGTTCTTTTTATAGGAAATGCCGAGATCTCCGTGCATCAGATTTTCCATGTAAAGAATATACTGTTTCCACATGGGTTCATCCAGTCCGTAGGTCGATTCGAGCTGTTCAATCGCGCTCCGGGAAAGATTATCCGCCTCGAACGGGCTGCCCGGCATAATCCGAATCAGGAAAAAGGTAATGGTGATCAGTGCCCAGATTGTCACCACTCCGATGAATAAACGTTTTATGATGTATCTTACCATGCAGCATTCCTCCCGTTCCGGCTTTTTTAGCTCAGAAGAGGCAGCCGAACGATCTGCTCTGGCTGCCTCTTTGCACCTTTTTACTGTCTTTTGTTTTTATAATGCTTCCTCGCCGCGCTGGCCGGTACGAACCCGGATGACGTCTGCCACTTTCTCGACAAAAATCTTTCCGTCTCCGATATTTCCGGTACACAGCTTCTTTTCCAGAAAGCCTTTTAATACTTCAATTGTCTTATCGTCACCGACGGTCTCGAATTTGCATTTCATCAGTACATTCGGTCCGCTCATGGTTCCACGGTACATCACCCGGTAACCCTTCTGGTTTCCATATCCGGTGATATCCGTTTCCATCACGCCGTACACGGCACACGATTCCATGATGTCGATGACATCCTCCCGGTTCGCGGGTTTGACAATAACTGTCAGCTTTTTCATATCCGCACCACCTTTTTTATTGATCCTTTTTTTATTTATCATTATGGAAGTGGAAGTTTGCATAAGCGCTGCATCCGTGCTCGTGCATATCCAATCCGTCGATCTCTTCCTTCTCGGTTACGCGAAGTCCGATGGTCTTTTTCAGGACGAAGAACAGAATGAACGCCAGGATCAGGGTATATGCCGCAACTGCTACAAAACCGATCAGCTGGATAATAAAGCTGCATCCCTCGCCGAAAATACCGGTAAATAAGGTTCCGAGTGCTCCACAGACACCGTGTACACTGATTGCACCAACCGGGTCATCGATTTTTACGACTTTATCAAAGAATTCAACTGCGAATACAACGACAACACCTGCAACTGCTCCAATGAACAGTGCCTCGTAATCATTGACTACATCACAGCTTGCTGTAATAGCTACCAGTCCGGCCAGTGCGCCGTTCATTGTCATACTGATATCCGGTTTTCCATAACGTACCCAGGTAACAATCAGGGTAACAAGTGTTGCTGCTGCTGCCGCAAGGTTTGTAGTCATGGCAATGTCGCCAAGATTATAGGTTGCTGCTGTGGTAGATCCACAGTTAAATCCGAACCAGCAGAACCAGAGGATAAAGACACCAAGTGCTCCAAGCGGAAGGTTATGACCCGGAATAGCAACCGGTTTTCCCTCTTTTGTGTATTTTCCGATACGAGGTCCGACCATTTTTGCACCGGCAAGGGCACACAGACCGCCGACCATATGAACTGCGGTAGATCCTGCAAAATCATGGAACCCGATCTGGCTTAACCAGCCGCCGCCCCAGATCCAGTGTCCGGTGATCGGATAAATGAAAACGCTGATGGCTGCGGAGTAAATCAAATAAGAGATGAATTTGGTTCTCTCTGCCATAGCACCTGATACAATCGTGGCCGATGTTGCACAGAACACAGTCTGGAAAATCATAAATACGCCGATCGGCAGTCCGTTGAACATGCCATCTGCATCTGCCAGCGATTTCGGGTTAAAGAAACCTGCTGTTCCGATAAAGGCATTGCTTCCTCCGAACATCAGCGCAAATCCGATGATAAAGAAGAAAATAGAGCCGAGCACGAAATCCATCATATTCTTCATCAGAATGTTTCCGGAGTTTTTCGCTCTTGTAAATCCTGTCTCCACCATGGCAAATCCGGCCTGCATAAAATACACCAGAAAGGCTCCGACCATGGTCCATACGATATTGAGTAATACCTGTGTGTTTTCCATAATAAGTTCCTCCTCATTCCCATCTTACCTGTTCCCGTCTGCAGATCTTCTGAAACGGTCATCCTGAAACGGTAGCTTTCAGATTTTTTAAAGTGCCTGTTCGCCGTGCTCACCTGTCCGGATCCGCACTGCATCTTCGACATCGTAAACGAAAATTTTTCCATCGCCGTAGTTTCCGGTTGACAGGTTTTTCACAACAAAATCAACGATTTTCGGAACCTTGTCGTCCTCCACAACGGTCTCCACTTTAACCTTCGGAATCATTTTGGCCACGATTTCCGCTCCACGGTACATCTGACGATATCCCTTCTGATTTCCATATCCAAGGATATTTGTGATCATCATACCGTTTGCCTTCTGCTCCTCGAGGAGTAGCTCCAGGTTTTCGAGGCTCTCCGGACGAATTACAATTTCCAGCTTTTTCATGATTTTCCCTCCCTTTCCGAACCGGCTCCTGTACAGCTTCTGATTTTTCCGGCTGCGGATTTCTTTTTTTATCCGCCTTCCCGGTTTTCTCTTCCATTCATTTACCGGCTCTGCTGCTTCTATATAGAAATCTGTTTTCTGACAGATTTTCTAACCTCTTCTTTCATGCCTGGACTGTTCCGCAGCTCTGCTGTTTTTACAGTTGTTTTTACAGTCGTTTTTTTGCATCTGCTTTCACAATCCGCTGTTTTTAATTAATCACACTTGTCGGCATTCCCTCCAGGTAAGACCGGAAGTTTTTCACCGCCAGATCTACTGCGCGGAGTCTTGCTGCCTTCGGCTGCCAGGCGATATGGGAAGTAATAAAGGTGTACGGCGACTGCATCAGCGGAATCTGATACTGCGGCGGCTCATTTGCGACAACATCGAGTCCTGCCATATAAACCTTTCTCGATTCCAGCGCCTCAAGAAGCGCCTCCTCATCGATGATGATGCCCCGCGCGGTGTTGATAATGATGACACCGTCCTTCATTTTGGCAAACGCTTCACGGTTCAGCAGATTTTCTGTTTCCTTTGTATGTGGACAGTGGATCGAGATTACATCCGACCGTTCGAAGATTTCTTCCATGCTGACCTGCTCGATGCCGTCATACTGCGGCCCCGCCTTTTTGTGACGGCTGTTTGCGATGACCTTCATGCCAAAGCCCTTTGCCATTCTTGCCGTCCAGAGGCCGATTGCGCCAAGTCCGATGATTCCCATCGTTTTCTGGTAGAGCTCAATCTGCGGCACGAACAGTTGATTGTAGCTTGCCTGCGGATTCGTTTCTTTTTTCTTTCCAGTACCCTGTTTTGGTGTAATCGCTCTGTACCGTCACGTTATGACAGATGTTCATGAGCAGTGCCATCGCATACTGGGCAATGGTGACATCGCCGTAAATCGTATTCGTTATGGTCACGCCCCGGCGTCTTGTCATTTCCACATCGAAGTCTTCAAATCCATGTCCCAGCGTTGGCGATTATATTTCAGATTCGGATGCGCTTCAAAGAGCTTTTCGTTGATCACTCCTTTGTGGACCCAGATACCAAGTGCTGCGTCGGCGTTCCCGATCTGACTGCTGTATCTTCGAAGGTGTACCTCTTTTTCTCCTGATGGATGATACGGAACTTTCCAATCTGCGGTACGGTCTGCAGCATTTTGTTCCACTCTGCTTCTATTTCTTCGTACGTCAGATCGATGGTTCCCGGGTCTCCCTGAAAAACGACTACCTCATAGTTTTCTTCTTTCATACGCCTCGCCTCCTGTTGTACTTCTGTCTTTTTATGTTCCGATTTCAAGATGGATTTCCAGTATGCCGACAAGTTGATTCTTCTGTTTTTATTCTGCAAGAATTTCCTTTTCCTGTTGCCTTACAACGGATTTATTTTCCCATTTATGACCGAGATACCGGACAATGTAAAATCCTGCACGGACTACCCAGTCGAGGGTCTGTGCAATCCAGACACCAAGGAGTCCCACATGGAGGGAAACACCGATCAGATACGCCAGTGCAATTCGAACGAACCACATGGACAGGATGCTGACCGTCATCGTAAACTTGGCATCACCTGCGGAACCCCGATGGAAAAGATCTTTTTCAGCATCTCCTTGTCCCATCCGACCAGGAACCATTTCGTACAGTGGATCTCGTATTTTTCCTGATGCAGCAGTACAAGAATCACAACACTGGCAAATGCTCTGGAAATCAGAGTGGAAAGTGCCACGCCTGCAACTCCCATGTCAAAGCCGAAAACAAAAACGGCATTTCCGATGATATTCAGCGCATTCATCACGATGGAAGTAACCATTGAAATGTTTGAGTTTCCCATAACCCGGAAAAGCGCTGCCCCGGCATTGTAGATGCCAAGGAACGGGAACGAAAGCGATGTAATGAAGAAGTATTCCACCGCATAGGCCATAACCTGCTCTTCCACCGATCCGTAGACCACACGGAGAATCCAGCGGTTTCCGAAAAAGGAAATGCCGCAGATGACAAGTGCAATCAGTCCGCAGATCATAACGAGCTGTTCGGCTGCGTGACACGCTGTTTTCTTATCCCCGCTTCCGAGGAACTGTGCTCCGACAACGGAACCGCCGCTTGCCATCGATGTGAAAATCACGATCAGCAGTACACAGATCGTATTGACAAGTGAGATTCCGGAAACAGCCGTTTCACCGGCTCCGGATACCATCACCATGTCTGCCATACCGACGGTAACGGCCAGCACCTGTTCCACAATCAAGGGAACGATCAGCCGGACCAGACGCTTTCGGTCAAATAAGACGTTTGTGTTTTCCATCGGACTTTCTCCTTTCCGGTTCTGCATTTTTTCTGTCCTGTTTCTGACAAAATCAAATCTGGTTTTCAGAAGCAGTCCCTGATACCTTTGATAACAAAAAACGACCTGGAAGTCTTCCTTCCAGATCGCCCCGTTGCGAACTTTTTACTGCCATTTGCAGGTATCCTTTGGATGGAAAAACGCGGCACAAAGCTTTCCCTTCGTACCGCGCCTTCGCGAATCCATTACTTATATGGAGTTTATCTTGAAAAACAGACAGATCATTTTCTGGTTTCCTGAGAGTGTTTTCCGGGAGAAATTTAAACCTGGGAGAAAGGGAAGAAATAAAAAAACGGAGAGATTCTTTTTTCAGAACCGCTCCGTTGCGTTGTCTTTATTTTGTTCCATTGCTCTGCTGTTTTTCAACATAGGCACATTCTAACGGAATTCCCGCTTTTTGTCAATCCTTAAATTTTTCGATGATTTCCGGTCTTTTGCATCGGTTCTGTCAATTTTACACAATTTCACCGATATTTTTTCGGTTGTTTCTGAACATTTTTCTCATGAACCTTTGAAATTTCTTTGTTTTCTTTTAAAATCGCGGAAAAACTCCGGCAAAATTCTGTGAAAATTCAGAGCGAACGCCAGACTTTGCTTTCATCAAATATCCGCCACCTGTCCGGCACCTGTTTGAAAAAGACTCCGGTATATCAGATCCAGTCAAAATCTCCGCCGGTAATCGCAAGACTTAAGAGTGCATCCATCTTTTCCACTTCCTCTTCGCCCTCAATTTTTTGCAGCAGCACTGCGGTGTCCAGCACATCCTCCAAAGATTCGCCAGGTCCGATTTCATAATCCACCTCCGCCTCGCAGTCCGGGCATGGGATTTTTTCCATCGTCTGAAGGGATAAAAAGCGGTTGCCGCATTTCTTGCATTCATAATAACCACATGTTTTGGTTCCGTCTGGTACGTAATACATAGATTCGTTTCCTCCTATCCATTTTCCGTTTCTTATTCTACCATACTTACCTTGCCAAAACCAGCCATCTGAAAAAGAATCGTTTTTGTAAAAAACAACTCGTAAACACATGCGTACAAGTATTACACTGATCTTGAAAGAAAAAAGGACGCTGTATGCTCTCGTTTCTTTCGGGGCTGCAGCGTCTTTTCTGCTTTCACGGCTCGCGCAGACCGCAGGGCAGTCAAACAGATTTTTCAGCAGACATAGTTTAAGCCCGATCGATTTATTTTTTTCTCGACCGGGCTTTTAATGAATTTCCAGTAATTTCATTTTATACACCTGCTGCTTTCATTGATTTCGGGGTATTTCGTTATGTTCCTTTTGGACCGTACCTCCTGGATTTTTTTGTTTTTTATTTTTTCCCTATGGGCCTCTGCCTTTCATTGGAATCATCTCCTTTAGGTTCTATATGTAAACTCTTCAGAGATTTTTTTGATGTTCAGATTAACTATGCCATTGGACTGTACCTCTTACTTTCTTAGATTTCGTTTTGATGTTTCTTTTTCGTCTTGATGTTTCTTTCTTGTTTTTATTTTTGTTCTCTTTTCTTTTGTTGATCTTATATTAACTCATCTTCTCTGTTTTGTCAATACTTTCTTTTTAATTTATTTTGTATTTTATTATTTTCAGAATATTGTGACATTAAAATCGAAAGATCAGAAACCTGATGCAGTCTCACTTACAAAGAGGCGGCCGCAGGCTTTCGCAAAATTCAACCCCCGGCTTTTTTTGACCCACCGCAGGGCGATCCTGCTCCCTCCGGAACTCCACAGAATCTTCTTTCCAAAAGAGGAGAACGAAAGACTCCGCTGTCTTTGCCTTTCGCAAAGTCCAGCGGAGCATTTTTCCTATATTCTTTCTTCTCTTCTTTATTTCTTATTTGCAAAGTTCTTCGGCCAGTGCTCGATCTCTTTTACGTTCTCTTCCTTCACAGCGGACATTACTTTTACATTATTCTCTGTCCAGGTGATATTTTTGCTCTTCTCAAACATACCTTTCATCACTTTCGCTGCGGTCGGTGCCCAGCTTCCGTTTTCGATCAGACCGATGGTGCGGTTCTGGAAGCTGCGCTCTGTCAGACGGTTGATGAAATCCTGCATGAACGGGTAAATGCCTGCATTGTAGGTCAGCGTTGCGAGAACCAGCTTACTGTAACGGAAAGCATCCGCTACGGCGGCAGACATATCGTCTCTTGCCAGATCGTAAATAACGACATTCGGACAGCCTTTTTCTTTCAGCTTAGCCGCAAGCAATTCGGCAGCTTTTTTTGTATTGCCGTAAACAGAAGTATAGGCAACCACAACGCCCTCTTCTTCCGGACGATAAGAAGACCAGATATCGTATTTTTCAATGTAGTGGCCAAGATTTTCCGTCAGAACCGGACCGTGCAGGGAACAGATTTTCCGGATATCCAGCGTACCTGCTACTTTCAGGAGCTTCTGTACCTGCAAACCGTATTTTCCGACAATACCGATAAAATAACGGCGTGCTTCGTCATCCCATGGTTCCTCGCGGTCGAGTGCACCGAATTTTCCAAAACCGTCTGCTGCGAACAGAACCTTGTCCGTGCTGTCGTATGTAACCATAACCTCCGGCCAGTGTACCATCGGAGCGAATACGAAGGTCAGAACGTGTTTTCCAAGCGTAAGGGACTCGCCATCCTTTACTTCCAGTTTCTTTCCGGCGAGATCCATCTTGGGGAAAAAGTTTTTCATCATGGCAAAGGTTTTTGTGTTTGCAACAACGGTTGCTTCCGGATATGCTTTTACGAAGTTTTCAATATTCGCAGAGTGATCCGGCTCCATATGCTGCACGATCAGGTAATCCGGTTTTCTGCCATCCAGTGCTTTCGCAACATTTGCCAGCCATTCATCCGCAAAGTTTGCATCTACGGTATCCATAACTGCCGTTTTTTCATCGAGAATTACGTAAGAATTGTATGCCATGCCGTTCGGCACTCTGTACTGACCTTCAAAAAGGTCTACCTGATGATCGTTGACTCCCGCGTAGATAATATCCTCTGTAATCTTCATAAAAATCCATATCCTTTCCATCTTGTTTTTTCCTGCCCGGAACCTGCTCCGAACCGTATATTTTTATATTATCCTATGATGGAGGAAAAAGCAAGGAAAAAGCAAGGAAAAATAGTAAAGATTACTATTTTTACTTGCTTTTCTCCGTTCACACACACGATATCCCTTTTCCACAGCTTGCAAATCATCACAATACTTCTATTTTACAGGCATGTTCTTTTGTTTCTTTATCATAACTGATTCCAACCGCCAGTATACGCCCGGTATATCGTTCCGTTTCCGCCATCTTTCCCTTGAACCGCAAAGCATATTCTTTCTCTTTAATCTGCGCAATCGCTTCTTCCGGTGTATGATCTACCTTCAGTTCGAGATAACAGTTCTGTATTTATCGTATGGTTCCCTGCTGTTTAAAAACTGTCCCATGTTTTACGGCCTCCTTCTTATGCTACATGTGCTTTCAGAATCTTTCTGTGCTTGATTTTGTGAGATGCTTTTCCGTCGGTCGCAAAGCAAGTACAGAAAGATTCCGAGCGTACATGCTGATACTATGAGTATAGTCTTTTTCTGTGGGAGGCGCAAGAATGGAATCCCGTTTCTCACTTCTTATTTATTTTCCGGGAAAACAATCTCTTTCTCTGGTACGCCTTCTGATTTGATGACGTAGCCGTCAACATCATCAAAATGAATCTTGTACTGATATTCGCTTTCACGTCCCTCTTTTGCGTCATCGGCATCAGCGTAATAGATAAGGCGAATTTCGAAAGTATTTTTGTTTCCTTCGCGCCAGGACTCATCGCCGATCAGCCAGTCGTTTTCGAGGTTTTTGTTTCTTTTCAGCAGCACCTCGGCGTACTGCTGTGCGCCTCTCCAGATTCCTGTGTTTTTGTACCGGTTCTGCATGGTGTTCTGATACTGCACATGTACAAACATGATCGTCGCCATAATTGCCGTGAAAAGAACGGTTT
>ENA-OQJT01000126-OQJT01000126.1-human-gut-metagenome-genome-assembly--contig:-NODE-126-length-18386-cov-1.101320_pt1 | contig 18386 bp, 17 predicted proteins | sample MGYA00242612_ERZ504779 | MGnify/ENA primary metagenome ERZ504779 (study PRJEB26092, sample SAMD00036366) | human gut metagenome | host: Homo sapiens | study: EMG produced TPA metagenomics assembly of...
TTTTATTCACTTGATAGGTGAAACAGCAATATTCAATTAAAATACAGTAATCATGTGGCTTTCAGCCACTTCACACGGCATAGCCGTGAATAATATAGGATAAATTGTTAAATTGGAGGTAAGAAAATGAAAATTAAACTTGAAGTAGCTTATACGAATGAAGAAACAATCAGTCAATTAGATTCAGCGTTGGAAGAAATAGAAGATATTAAGGTTGAAAAATTTGAACAAAATGGGTTTGATGGTTTCGATCTTTTATATTACTTTTTGGAAACAGGTACGGCTGTTGTTTTAATAGAAAAACTTTGTAAGATTATTATTGCATTTATAAAGAGAAATGATTCGAAAAGTTTTAAAGCTAATGGAATAGAATGTGTTGGCTATAGTGAAAAAGAGGTAGAAAAATTAGTTGAGAAGATAAAAGAATCAACTAAAAATGAATCAGAATAATAATAAATATAAATGCTATAGAGAAGGAATGGAAAGCTATCAGAGGAAAAAACTGGTAGTTTTCTTTTGCTTCAAAAACAGAGACTTGTTAAAAAAGCTATTGTAATAAGCGAATCAGAAAAGTTATAATAAATGATAATGGATGGCAAGAGGTCATCCATTCATTAGAAAAAAGAAGGAATCCCCATGAACCAACAAGAAATATTCACATACATCCAAAAGCAATACCCCGTCCATCCAGACACCATCACCAAATCCGGATACCCCGTCACCATCTTCAAAAACCCAAGAACTGCCGCACCTTATGTCATCTTTTACCAATCAGCCGAAAGAACAACTTTCATGGAAGTTCAGGCAGAGCCGGACATGATAGGCAACTACATCGAAATGTACCATCTTGCTCCGGCAAAGCACATGGATCAGAAGCACTGGCTGGCAGTTCCGCTGGACGGTTCTGTCAGCGATTCAAAAGTTCTGGATTTACTCGATATGAGCTACGACCTCGTAGACGGACAGGCAGAAGCAGATGGAGAAACAGGAGCAGATAGACAGATAGGGGCAGACGGACAGGCAACAGACAGTACGCCAGAAGAAAAAGATTGACAATTCTGACCACACATTCCATAATGACGATAGTGGTTCGAGAGAACTAACAGGAAAAATGGGAGAGACAACATGAAGAAAAAAAGCTCATACCGATGGCTGATATGGATCATATTGGCAGTGGTTTTGATCGGGGTAGCACTTATGCATATCCTGCCCCCATACATCGACCGATGGAAATCTGCCAGAGATTATGACAAACTTGCCGAAGAGTATGTAAATGATGAGTCCGAACCAGATGATGGAAAGCAGAAGAAAAAAGACTGGTGGGCTACAGATGTAAAAGTAGAGTTTGACAAGTTGAAAGCTGAGAATCTAGATGTCATCGGATGGATACGGTTTGATAATCAGGATGAACTTGGCATCAATTATCCAATTCTGTATTCAGGAGACAATCAGAAATATCTGAGAACCGACCTGCATGGCAACAGTCACATCGCAGGATGTATCTTTTTGGAAGGCCTTAACAAATCTGATTTTTCGGATTATTACAACATTATCTACGGTCATAATATGAATGACGGAAGCATGTTCGGGAGCCTGAAAAAATATAAGGATGACGGTTTCTGGAAAGAGAATCAATACTTCACTGTATATTCTGAGACAACCGCCTACCGTTATCGAATCTTCTCTTATGAGGATGCAGTCAATGGCGGTGATGTATACAAAGTAGGATACCAGCCGGGCGAAGAGTATCAGAAATTTATCGACCAGATGATAAAAGATTCCGATGTTGATACAGGAGTAAAGCCGCAGACCAGTAACAAGATACTGACACTTTCTACCTGTACAGGGAACGGATACAGCAAGCGGCTTGCCATCCATGCAGTCTGCATTGACGCACAAACTACAGATGAGTCAAAATTAAAGGAAACAGGAAATTAACTATGAAAATATCCAAAAGTATGTCGAAAAAATATCCAAAAACATGTTTTTGGATGAGCGTGTAGATGTATCCGGTATCGAGATTGAGAATGTTGTGGCAGTACGTTATGAATGTACACAAAAAGGCTCAGGCAATAAATGGCCATCTATGAGAGAATTCAAAGTATCCACAACACCGGAGACAGGAGTTGAGTTTACGAAAGAAGTCATCCGTACACAGGACGGATGGGCTCCATATCAAGGAGAAGAAAGTAACTTGATTGACGAAAATACACAGACATCAATCTGGTATAATGTAAGACAGAATGGAAATCCGGCAAATACTACAATCAAAGGTGACTATGTCGGAGTGAAATTATCACAGCCAATCACGTTAGGTAAAATTGATATTTTACAGGGTAAGAATGGCAATGATGGTGATTACTTCAAGAATGTAAAATTGCAGTATTCAGTAAATGGAACAGACTGGAAGGATATTCCGGGTGTAGAGCCGTTTAAAAATACAAGACATATTCAGGTAGATCTTTCGGACAAAAACATCGAGGCACAGTATCTTCGTCTGGAAAATCAGGAAAATCAGGAGAGCTGGATTGCTTTCAGAGAATTTGATGTAGATGCAAAAGTATTTTACAATGCGAAAGCATATACAAACGTAGATGCATATAAAGATTTTGGGGCAAACGTATTTGCAGATTCAGCAGAGCTGGCTCCACAAAATGACATTGCGTTGGAGAAAGATCAATATATTGGTCTGAAATTAGATCGTGTACATGAGATTACAACGATTGAGAATCAGTTAAAAGATGCAGACGGTATTACATTAGAAGTATCGAAAAACGGATACGAATGGACTGAGTATGCAGCTGGAAAGAATGTAGATGCACGTTATGTACGTCTCATCAACAAGACAGATGCGAAGAAAACATTCGATATTCAGAAGTTGTCATTGAAGACATTTGAGATTTATGAAAAATCACTTGTAGCTGATCAGACAACGTTTGCAATCGGTGAGGCGGCAAGCAATCCGGCAACAAACCTGTTTGACGGAGACCGCACGACACAGGTTATCTATCAGGGAAGCCAAAATCAGGGCGCAAAATTTGTCTATGATCTGGGACAGACAATTGACCTGAAGACATTGAAAGTAGTATGTAGAGACAGTGAGATTGATTTCCCACATCACGCAAAGATTTCAGTATCAACAGATGGTCAAAAGTGGACAGATGTGATGACAATCGGTAATCAGGATAAAGAAAATGAAGGCGAAGCTTCAAACGAAGATAATATCAATGATGTACTTCCGTTACATGAGACTTCTTACAATGCAAAATTGGAAGAAAATATCAACCAGAAAGCTCGTTTTATCAAGTTTGAGATTACAAGAACAAAAGTAGGTTCAGATAAATGGGTGAGATTCCAGGAATTTGAGATCAATGGCGGTGAGTATATGCCGACAGTGAACGACCCGACATTTGAAAGTGACTGTCTGGATACAAGAAACGGAAAATATGCATACATGGTAGATGCTGATTTGTCTACAGCATTTGTTCCGGCAAAAGAAACAGGAACATTGAACTATACAGTTTCTGACAATAACAATGTCAATGTGATTAAGATCATTCAGGGAGCAGACGCAATTTCCAATGCGACTGTAAAAGCCCGCACATTGAAAAATCCGGACAAATGGATTACACTTGGAACGCTTGCACAGACAGTAAATGAGTTCGTATTAGAAAAAGATACCGTTCTCTTAGATGTGAAATTAGAGTGGAAAAATGTGACACCATCTATCACAGAATTAGTATTTGCAAAAACAGATACTGTGAATGTGGACAAAGCAGAACTGAAAAAGCTGTTAGACAACAAAGAAGATACTTCTTCTTGGACAACAGACAGTAAGCAGGCATATGATGCGGCAATTGCAGCAGGTCAGAAAGTATATGACAGCGAACATGCAAGCAAAGGAAGCGTTGACAGCGCAGTACTTGCAATTAAAAATGCAGTGGCAGACAAAGAGTTGAAAGGCGATATGTCAAAATTGCAGGCAGCATTGGACAAGGCGCTGAAAGATTCTGAGAACTACACAGCAAGAACATGGCGTGTATACAGCAACGCAGTAAGTGCGATTGAAACAGCAATGGAAAATGCGGATAATACATCAGTAGCAGATGTAGAAAAATTACTTGCAGATTTAGAGGCGGCAAAATCAGCGCTTGTATACAATCCGTCTGCAATGGAAGAATGTATGCTCGCAGTGCAGGCAGAAAATGACTTTATCAATGCAACAGATAAATCTATCTATACAGAAGAGTCTTGGAATAATTTTGTTGCGGCAAAAGAAGCAGTGGAACAGCTGATTGAAAAGAACAAGACAACACCGGTACACCCATCAGAATTTAAAGATGCATTGAAAGCGTTGAAAGATGCAAAAGAGGGATTGACTTTTGTACCGGTAGCACCTGTATCAAAAGAAGTGTTGTCTGGATTGATAAAACAGCGGAAGGTTTAGATGCACAGCTTTATACAAAAGACAGCTATCAGGCATTGACAGAAGCACTTAACGCTGCAAAAGCAGAATTTGACAGAACAGACAGTACAGAGGAGTCTGTAAAAGCGGCTGTTGACAAATTAGATGCAGCGATCAAAGCGCTTGTGACAAGAGCAAATGGTGAGGAAGTGAAAGCTTATATCAATGGTATTGAGTTGAAAGATGCCTCAAAATACACAGAGGAATCTTACAAGGTATATAAAGATGCATATCAGAAACTTTGTGGAGTATTAGATCGTCTTGACAATGTTTCACAGGAAGAATATCTGAAACTGAGAAATGCATTTGAGACAGCGGAAGCAAATCTTGTGGAGAAAGATGCTGCTAAGCCAGAACAACCAAAACCAGATAAACCACAGCAGGATCAGAAACCAGATTCGGATGACAAGCATGAAGTTCACACAGGTGACACAACAGAAAGTAGTCTGCCAATGGCATGGTTGCTTGCAAGTGTTGTCGCAGTGGGCGGAATATTGATCAGCAAAAAGAAAAGAGTAAAATAGTGAATTCTAACGAGGGAGAGCGGTATGCTCTCCCTTTTCAGATGCTGAAATGTATGTTAGAATAGGGCAAAGCATTGACAGAAGACAGGAGTGTGTAGATATGGACCAAAAAGTGGGATATGGAGATTTTTGTCAGTTGAAAAGTTTGCGGAAAGATACGAGGAATTATTTCATAGAAGTTTTGAGTCAAGCAAACTGCATTACATTCGTTTCTGCAAGGCGGAAAATTGGAGTCAGGCAGTGGAGGGGACGTTTGCAATTCCGCAAAAAGAACATTTACGAGGAGAAAAAACAGCATTTGGATACTGTGTATTACCGAACCGATTTATTTTTATTGAGTACGAGACAAAGATAGAACCGATGCTGAGAGAGATGAAGGACTATCCGAATATAGATGCGGCATCTCCGTTGCAGTTTCTGTTCAAATTTATGGAATATCTGCTGGAAGATGATATGATTTTTTTGCAAGGATATGAAGATAATTTGGAGGATCTCGAGGATGAACTGTTAAATAACAATCTGGAAGATTTTAACCGCACGATTCTGGCTATCAGAAAAGAACTTTCTGTGCTGAGTTCCTATTATGAACAATTATCCGATATGGGAGAGACGCTAAAGCAGAATGCGGCCGAGCAGGGGGCTGAGAAAGAAGAGTTATTATTTTCTTTGTTATGTGAAAGGGCGGGACGGTTTTATTCGACTGTCCAGGAATTGAAGGAGTACTCCATGCAGCTTCGGGAGATGCATCAGACACAGGTGGATATCAGACAGAATGAGATTATGAAATTTCTCACGATCGTGACAACCATATTTATGCCACTGACACTCATTGCAGGATGGTATGGTATGAATTTTGTCCATATGCCGGAGCTTTCATTGCGGTATGGATATGTGGTTATTTGCGGCATCTGTCTGCTGATTGTGTTGATTGAGATATGGTTCTTTAAAAAGAAAAAATGGTTTTAGAAAATAAGGAGAAAAAGATGGGAATAGAAATACAATTTTTAGACTGGCTACAGACGTTACATAGTCCAATAGTTGATAAAATGATGCTTGGGATCACGCACCTTGGAGATGCGGGAATTTTTTGGATCGTGTTGGCGGTCATTCTGCTTTTGATCCCGAAAACGAGAAAGAGCGGATTGATCGTGGCAGCGGCATTATGCATTGATGTCATTGTGTGCAATGGAATTTTAAAAAAATCTGTTTGCCAGAACGAGACCGTTTGATGTCAATGAGGCAGTGCAGCTTTTGATTACAGCGCCAAAAGATTTTTCGTTTCCGTCAGGACATACGGCTGCATCTTTTGCGGCGGTTGCGGCGCTTTATTTTGCGGGGAAGAAAAAGCTTTGGAAGGTCTCGCTTGTGCTTGCTGTTTTGATTGCATTTTCACGAATGTATCTGTATGTGCACTATCCGACAGATATTTTAGGCGGAGTGCTTGTCGGGCTTGGAGCCGGAGCGGCAGGTTATTATCTTGTTATCACATTGCAAGAACGAATTGGAAGGAGGAAGAAAAATGGCTCAGACGAACTGTGAGAGTTGTATGAATTACGAGTATGATGAAGAATATGATTACTATGTATGTATGAAAAATCTGGATGAAGATGAGATGTATCGGTTTGTTCGGGGAGAATTTCGGGATTGCCCGTACTATCAGTTCGGAGACGAATATCAGATTGTGAGAAAACAGATGTAAAAAGGCTGTGTGCAGTGACACATTCTGAGACTTATAATTCATCAATCATTTTTTGAAGACCTTCATAGAATCTGCCAATATGAACGCCGTCGATTATGCGGTGATTGACTTCCACGGACATTCCGAGTGTCTCACGACCGTTTTGGGCCATGATCTTTCCCCAGGTGATTCGTGGAATCATATCATCGATATCCAGATTACGTTCATGGGTACATCCGGTAAGGTCAAGCCACGGAAGACAGGACATATAGATCAGCTCGTCGCCTTCTTCGGTCTGGTCAATAAACGTCGTCTGTGTATGACTTTTTTCTTTTGCAATACGGCAGAATTTTTCCATGGAATCCTGGCAGCGGACAGTGACAATATAGAACTGTTCACTGTCTTTTTTTATGTCTGTAAAACTTGGAATCCGCTCTTCTAAAAGTGCAACTTTTCCATCATGGATTGTATAGCGGAAATTTTCCACTTGATTTATCGCTTTTGTAACCAGGTAGGTCAGTGCATAATAGAAAGAAATACCATGGCTTTTGGTGTATTTGTGAAGCTGCGTGACATCCACACGGAAAGTTGTACTGTAAAATGGATGATCCACAGTAGAAAAAAAGTCAAATAATTCTGCTCGTGACCAAATTAATTTGTCAATATATTTCATAACAACTCCTCCTGAAAATATTTATTATATTATAAAACAACAAAAAAGAATGTTCGATAAATAAATTTATTGTCAAAGTTGATAATGTATAATAGCGGTAGTATCATCGAAAGAGGAAAGAATAGAAAAAAGAAGCTAAGATGAAGGAGAGGTTATGGTGAAAAAAGGAATCAAACAGTTTCTTGCAGGGATGTGCGCAGTGTTGGTCATGCCGACCGGAACTGTACAGAATGTGCTTGCAAAAGAGTCGGAACAGGCATTGCCGGTATCCGCGGAAAAGTCGATCAATCAAGAATTGAAATTATGGTATACTTCGCCGGCTAAGATCGACACAGCAGAAACAAATGGCGGCGAGTGGATGCAGCAGTCCCTGCCTTTGGGCAATGGAAATCTGGGAAATCTGATTTTTGGAGGGATTGCAAAGGAAAGGATTCATTTTAATGAAAAGACGCTTTGGACAGGTGGACCTTCATCAAGTCGTCCAAATTATCAGTTCGGGAATAAGGCAACAGCGTATACCGATACGGAGATTGAGGAGTATCGAAAGCTTTTAGATGACAAATCTACAAATGTATTCAACGATGACAAAAGTCTTGGCGGTTACGGAATGGGGGCAAAGATTAAGTTCCCGGGAGAGAATAATCTGAACAAAGGAAGTTATCAGGATTTCGGAGATATCTGGCTTGATTTTTCCAAGATGGGAATCAATGATAACAATGTAAAGGACTACCGCAGAGAGCTGGATATTCAGACCGGAATTGCGGCGACAGAGTTTTCTTGCAAAGACGTGACATATAAGCGGGAACATTTTGTGAGTAATCCGGATCAGGTGATGGTGACAGAGCTTTCTGCATCTGAAAAAGGAAAACTTGATTTGAATGTAAAAATGGAGCTTAATAATAGTGGTTTAGAAGGGAAGACCACTTTTGATGAAAAGAATCAGACATGTACGATCGAAGGAAAGGTAAAGGACAATGATCTGAAGTTTTGCACAACGATGAAGCTCGTTCTGACAGGTGGAAAACTGAGCGCAGATGAAAAGAATCAAGTCTATCAGATTCAGGATGCAGATTGCGTGATGATCGTGATGGCGGCAGAGACGGATTATAAGAATGATTATCCGACATATCGGGATAAGAACAAAGATTTGAAAAAAGTAGTCGCTGACCGTGTGAACAATGGAACGAAGAAATCCTATGATGAGTTGAAGGAAACACATATCGCAGACCATCAGGGATTATTTGACAGAGTAAGTCTGGATTTGGGAGAACAGCGCACATCAGTACCGACGAACCAGCTTGTGGATGAATATCGAAATGGAAATTATTCGCATTATCTGGAAGTGCTGGCATTTCAATATGGACGTTATCTGACAATCGCAGGTTCAAGAGGAACACTTCCAAGTAATTTAGTTGGATTGTGGACAGTTGGCAACTCTGCGTGGACAGGAGACTACCATTTCAATGTGAATGTACAAATGAATTACTGGCCGGTTTATGCAACGAATCTTTCAGAATGTGGGACAACGTTTGTAGATTATATGGATAAGTTAAGAGAGCCGGGACGCCTGACTGCGGAGAGAGTGCACGGAATTGAAGGAGCAGTGAAAAATCATACCGGATTTACCGTACATACAGAGAACAATCCGTTTGGTATGACAGCGCCGACAAATGCACAGGAATACGGATGGAATCCGACAGGGGCTGCATGGGCAATCCAAAATCTTTGGTGGCATTATGAGTTTACACAGGATGAGGCATATCTGAAGAATACGATTTATCCGATTATGAAAGAGGCAGCTCTGTTTTGGGATTCATATCTCTGGACATCGGAGTATCAGAAAATTAACGATGAGAACTCGCCATATAACGGCCAGAACAGACTTGTAGTTGCACCAAGTTTTTCAGAGGAACAGGGACCGACAGCAGTTGGAACAACTTATGACCAGTCGCTTGTGTGGGAGTTGTACAATGAATGTATCAAGGCAGGAAAAATTGTCGGAGAAGACGAAGCACTTTTGAAAAATCATGGGAAGAAAAGATGCAAAAACTGGATCCGATTGAGATCAATGATACAAATGGAATCAAGGAGTGGTATGAGGAGACACGTGTCGGACAGAAGAACGGTCATAACCAGTCTTATGCACAGGCAGGAGATCTTGCAGAAATCGAAGTTCCAAACAGCGGATGGAATATCGGACATCTGGGAGAACAAAGACATGCATCTCATTTGGTAGGTCTGTTCCCGGGAACATTGATCAACAAAGACAATGAAGAGTATATGAATGCGGCAATCCAGTCTTTAACAGAGCGTGGAGAATACTCTACCGGCTGGTCAAAGGCAAATAAGATTAACCTTTGGGCAAGGACAGAGAATGGAGAGAAAGCATATACACTTTTGAATCATCTGATTGGAGGAAATTCTTCCGGGCTTCAGTACAATCTATTTGATTCTCATGGTTCCGGCGGTGGAGACACTATGATGAATGGAACTCCGGTATGGCAGATTGACGGTAACTTTGGCCTGACATCCGGTGTGGCAGAGATGCTTGTACAGTCACAGTCCGGATATACACAGTTTCTTCCGGCAATTCCAAGCGCATGGGAAGAAGGAAGCGTACAGGGACTGAAAGCAAGAGGCAACTTTACAATTGGAGAAAAGTGGGCAAACGGCGTGGCGGAGACATTTACGGTATGCTATGACGGAGACAAAGAAAGCAGTACATTTACAGGATCTTATGAGGATATCACTTCTGCAAAAGTATATGCTGATGGAAAAGAAATTGAAGTGACAAAAGAAGAAGAAACAGGTCGTATTTCTTTTGAAGCGAAAGCAGGAAAGACGTATACAATTGATATGTCTGAGGCGAATGTGGAGGAATTGAAAGAGAAGGCAACAGCATTTTTAAAACAACTCCATCCGGATCTGATCAAGATTAAAGAAGAACTGCAGTCGGCGATTGACCGTTCTTCAAAAGAACTGGGAAGTATTCTGACAAAAGCAAAACAGATGGATCAATTATACCGCACATATCTGCAAGAAGCAGAGAACGTATATTATCTGACTGATCAGGAAGGGCTTGCCTACAATGAGATTGATACTATTTACAATCAGTTGAGAGAATTGCGCAATACATTGACTGGAAAACACAGGGGATATGGAATAACTATCAGAAGGCAGAAAGTCAGCTTACTGATACCGCGGCACAATTAGAAAAACAGATGGAGAACCGGGTGATTTCATTTAGTAAAGATTCCGGAATCATTGGGGAGGACCGGGCGCTTACTTTGAGTAAGAGTGAGAATGCTAAAAATTATGAGATCCGCTATACAACAGATGGAAGTATTCCGAGAAAGACATCAGAAAACTACGAGAAACCACTTCAGTTGAGTGATCAGGAGGACACTGTTGTCAGAGCAGCATTGTTCTATAAAGAGCAGAGAGTCAGTCAGGTATATACAAAGAAATATATGACAGAAGGTATTTCCGTTAAAGATTTGGTAGTATCCCATGAAAACCATTGGGGAGATACTTATGCAAAAGAGAAGATGATTGACGGAAATCCGGCGACAAGATGGGCATCAAAAGGTGTAGATACTTCCAAACCGATGGAGCTCACATTGACATTTGCAAAAGCAGAGCTACTCAGCCAGATGAAATTTGACCTCTTTGTGTCAAGAAATAATGCGATTGGTGCATTTGAAATTCAAGCGCTTGTGGATGGAACCTACCAGACAGTGTACGAAGGTACAAAGATGGGGGATATCAATGATAAGGTGGGAGATGTAGATGGAAACAGCGAAGGGTATCATGCATATTACTTAGCGGAATTTCCGGAGATCAATACGGATTCTGTAAAAGTGATACTGAAAGCAGGATTCTTAGGCGAACCATCTCTGTATGAGGTGACACCACTTTGTGCAGGTGTTCCGGCAGATAAAGCTGGTGACGCAGCAGAATTGGAGAGCATGATTGGATTGGCAGAGGAAGCAGACCGTACATCAGACTATTATGTAAATGCACCGCAGGAACTAAAAGATGCATTTGAAGAAAGCATTTCAGATGGAAAAGAAATGTTGAAAGCATCACAGGATTTGATGGATTCCAGAACCGAATTTTTTATCAAATAGATATGACCGTCTTGGCTTTGGGGAGACAGATAAATCGGCGCTGGAGACATTGATTGCACGGGCAGAAGAAGCGCTGAAAGGCGAGTATACAAATGAGTCGTTGTACCAGTTAAAGAAAGTGCTTGCGGAAGCAAAAGAAGTTTTGGCTGATGAGAGTGCAAAGCAGCCAACAGTCGATCAGACAGCGCAGAAACTGCAAAAAAGCATTAGATAACTTGGAACAGGGAGGATTTGAAGAGATACAGGTTCCTTCAGGAGAGCTGCAAGGCTCTGACAAATGGATTCAGGCAGGTAAATTCAAGGCGACAGCAGATGACAATGCGGGACCGTTGACGTATGAATTTACCGGACATTTCATACAGGTTCCGACTGTAAAAGGAGATGACCACGGAGTCATTCGGGTGACGCTTCAGGATCAATCCGGAAAACAAATTTATCAGGAAGAGATTGATACATATGCGCAAAACCGAGTGGAAGGAACAGAGCTGATGCAGGAGGAATTTGCAGAAGGCTCGTATACGATTCAGTTTGAGCGAGTGGGAAAAAGCACACAGGCACAGGATAAAAGAGGCTGGGTTGAGGTTGGCGCACTGACGATTCGGGAAAGAAAGAAGAAATGGTGGATAGATGCAAGCTTGAAGAAGAATTGAAGCTTTGTGAGGGTCTGAATGAAAAAGAGTATACAACAGAAAGCTGGACTGCGCTTCAAGAAGTTGTAAAAAGTGCAACAGAACTTTTGAAAAACCAGATGAAGAGACCTGTACATCTGAGATGAACGATAAAGCAGCGGAAGTAGAAGCGGCAAGGGAAAATCTCCAGAAAGTGACGGTAGACATATCGGAACTGAAAGAGGTCATTAAGACAGCGAAAGCAATTTCTTCGGAGGGATACACAAAAGAAAGTTTTGAGGCACTGCAGCAGGGTATCAGAGAAGCAGAGGTATTGTTAAATGGCACATATACACAGGATGAGGTAAATGAAAAGACGGCCATTTTGAAACAGCGAATCAGCGGACTGCGTGCGGATAAGACTGCACTTCAAGAAAAGTATGATAAGATTAAAGATATGACACAAGGTCAGGCGACGGATGAGTCATGGAAAGAGTTTACAGGACTTAGAGAACAGGCGAAAAATGTATTGGACAATCCAAATGCAACACCGAATGAGGTATCTGAAATCTTAGAAAAGCTGAACAAATTTGAATTTACATACAAGGATAAAGAGAGCGGAGAAGAAGATAAAAAAGGATCCGAATCCGGGCACTTCGGGAGATTCCGAACAACAGGGCACTTCTGATACATCTCACAAAAAGGAGAGTGTAAAAACGGGAGACACTACAGCCATTGCTGTTCCAGTCGCAGGAATTGTGGGAGTAGCAGTATTGTTGTATGTGATGAGAAAAAGACGAAAAATAGAATCATAATATGTAAAGCGGCTATGAGGCAAACTCACAGCCGCTTTCATTATACGTTATATCTGATAGCAATACGCTCCATTTTCTTTGACTCCATAAAAATCGGCAAAGGAAAGATGGAAAATATCTTGTTCTTTTCCGGATAAATCAATCTGATTTTTGATTAAATACTGATAAATACCGGAATAGTCAATTTTTCCCTGTAGTAAGATGCTGTCAAGCTTTCCATCTCTGATGATGCACGTCTGTAATTGTGAGCATCTTCCTCCTCAAGCACGATATCGCCTTCCTCGGCAACACCGCGACCGAGGGAGAGTGTGACGAGCCCGTAGAAGTTCATTGTGTTTTTCATGGCGTAGCGGTCTGTGTATTCCGCCTGTATTCCGCACATATTGAGCGCAGCAATCTGTCCCTGCTTCATTGCATTTGGCCAGATTCCGGAAAGACCGGTTACATCTCCTGCCGCATAAATATTCGGGCAGTTTGTTTCCATGGTATCAGAACCTGAATAAAGCGGTCTACATGAATTGGAGTATCAAGGGCACATTCCACGGCAGGGCGGACACCGGCTGCAACGATCACCAGGTCGCAGTCAATTTTCGTTCCATCATCAAGGAGAACAAAATCAATTGCGCCGGCTTCGTTCATATGTGTCTCTGATGCTTTTTTGCCGAGAAGAAATTTGCAGCCATGTGATTCGAATAAAGTTCTGTACGCATTGCCGGCGGTCTCATTCAGCTGGATCGGAAGAATGCGGTCTGCCATCTCTACAACGGTTACATCGTTCCCCCGCTCTAAAAATGCGTATGCAGCGTCCATGCCGACCAATCCGGAACCAACTACAAGGATACGGTTCGCCTGATCAGCAAGAGACCGGATTGCCTGCGCATCAGACAGGTGACGAAGGCCAAAGACATTATTAGCTTCCCGAAACTGTCCGACCGGAGGAATAAAGCTGTTTGCTCCGGTTGCAATCAGCAGACGGTCATAGGAACAGCAGGTGTTATCATTGAGAACAACGACCTGTTCTGCGGTGTCGATGGTGCGGACAGAGACACCGTTTCTCCATTGAATCCGATAAGTCTCAAAAAAGTCCGGCTCTACAAAGGACAACGTATCCTCATTACGCTCATGACTCAGATAGCGGTGGAGCATACAGCGGGAATGTACATGCTCATCCGTTGAAATCATTGTGATAGCAGCATCCGGGTCATTTTCACGGATTGTTTTTGCGGCGGTGATACCGGCAGCGCCGACTCCGATAATTACATGAATCATAAAGACACCTCCTCAACATAGATTGCTTTCTTTGGACAGGATTTCACGCAGTTTGGCTTTGCATCGTCCTTCATACAAAAATCACATTTGACGACTTTTGTATGGGTTGCGGTGTCTGCTTTTAAAACGCCGTAAGGACAGTTCATGACACACATAAAGCAAGAGCCGCATTTTTTTTCGTCGTAAGAGACAATTCCCGTTTCCGGATCTTTGGAGAGGGCGCCGCTCATGCAGGACATGACACACTCCGGTAGATCACAGTGTCTGCAGAAAATCGGGCGGTAACTGCCGTCCGGCATTTTTTCAATGTGATTGCGAGATTCATTGTGAATATCCGTAAGGTCTAAGTCATAGACGGTTCCAGGGGTATCCCTGTGTGCCTGCATACAGGCGACGGTGCAGTTTTTACAGCCGTCACAGAGAGAGGCATTGATCATAATTCTTCTCATAGCAGCACCTCCTATATCTGTAAGCCCTGACGTTTTTCTATAATGATCTGTTCCAAAATATCGGCAGAGGCTTTTGCGTCATCGTTGATAATCACCTGTCCGCCGGTTAGTTCTTTCATATCCTCTGTCAGAACCTTCACGGCAGTCTTGCTTCCGGTTACAAATGGAGGAAGTCCAAGGTGAAGCGGAAGACCGAGAGCCAATCCGAAACATCCGTCAGCCAGTGCCTGCTCTTCAAGCCATTGAGCGGCAGACAGAACGAGCGGGAGCTGAGGAAGGTCAACACCAAGTTCTGCGGCAATCTCTGTCGCAACAATTTCAAGACGTCCGATTGCAAGGCAAGGACCAAAATTCAAAACAGGCGGAATATTCAGTTTCTGACAGACTGCACGCAGGCGAGGTCCGGCTAATTCGGCAGCCTCCGGTGTCATCAGGCCACAGTTTTCGATTCCTCCTGAAGAACATCCGGCTGTCAGAACAAGAATATCGCGCGAAATCAATTCTTTTGTAAGTTCCACGCTTAAGACATCGTGTCCGCCGGCTGTTAAGTTTGAGCAGCCTACGACACCGGCAATTCCCTTAATCTCACCTGCTGCGAGCAGTTCAATGAGAGGAGTCCATTTCCCACCGAGGAAGGATTTTAAGGAGCCTTCGCTTACACCGGTTAACGTATGGTCATTTCCATGCTCTTCCATCAGATTGAGCGGAACGCATCCTCGTCTTTCTTTGTAAGCTTCCACAATTTTATCGATGATGAGATCACTTTGTTCTGCGCGGTGTTCAAATTCAAATGGCATCAGTTCTGCATTTGCTTTTTTCGCTACATCATCCAGACAAATCTGTTTGATCTTCAGCTCGTCACAGATTGGCTCGATACCCGGAAGTGTACAGTTGAATTCGGACAAAACTGCATCAATTGCTCCGGTTGCGAGAATTGCTTCGCTTGTGTAGTTATTACCGGCATGTCCGTCGAATACTTCTGTATAATGAGCGCCACGGAGTTGTAGATCCTGTCCCACACAGGTACATCCAACCAACTTGAACCCTTTTGCACCGGCTGCCAAAGCTTCTTTTTTGTCCTCTTCGGAGATGAGTTTTTCCTGCAGATCGACAAAAATCGTATGCTGATGTCCGGTGATCATGATATTGATGTAATCCGGATCAATGACACGAAGTCCGACCGGAGCAAGACGAAGTTCTGGCTGACCAAGAAGTACGTCATTGAGAAGGTTGGTCAGTGTCAGTCCGTATACGCCTGTTGAAATTCCAAGTTTTAGACAGTCAGTGAGCATATCGACAGGGTCAGAGTTTAAGTTTGTGGAACATTTAACCACACCTTTGAAAACTTCTGCTTTTGCACCGCCTGGCATGATACCGAGTTCTTTCCAGCGCTTGATGCGCGGAGCATATGCGATTTTTTCAATCAATTCAGCGGATACATATTCAGGCTTATATAAATCAGCAAGAACGGAGTCGGCGACTTTCTCAGCTTTCACATAGATATCCTCATCTGTGATACCGAATAATTCAGCAAGATGATCCAAAGATTTCAATCCTTTTAATTCACCGCGGATCTGAGCTGTTTTTTTCAAATTCAATGCGGTATTTTCAACAATATGTATATAACATCCGCTGCCGGAAGCGACTGCTCTTAAAAAGTTTCGGGTGACGATCGTGTCTGCGTTGGCGCCGCAGATACCTCTTGGAGCCTCCGGAGTGATACGGCAAGGCCCGTTAGAGCAGAGACGGCAACAGACACCTTGAAGACCAAAGCCACATTTGGTACTCTGACCCTCCACACGGTGATGAGAAGTTTCCACTGGGAGCGAACGGATAAATCCTTCTAAAGGTTTATCGGCGCTTTTGCAAGTTGTACATCCATAACATTGATTCATGATAAAATCCTCCTTTTAAACTTGACTAAAATAGTAAAGATTAGGCCTGAAAAATATGCCTGGCACATTTTTCGAGTATACAAATTATCCGAAAAATAATTCAGATAAAGATTTCTGACGCATCTCCTGCAAAAGCATGGATTGCAGGCGGCAGAATTCCCGATGTACCAGACATGGTTTTTGCTGATTGTTCATAGAACAGTGATAGCCGTCTTTCATACACTCTAAAAGCAGAATGTCAGGGTCTACGGCGGCACAGATGTCATAGAGAGAAATCTCAGATAATGTCCGGTTCAGACAATATCCGCCATTTGTGCCGCGGCAACTTTTTAAAAGACCCTGTTTTTCCAGTTTTCTGGTAATTTTGTATGTCATTGCAGAAGGAAGCTGCTCTGCTGCACAGATATTGGAGACACTGACAAGTTCTCCGTCTGAGAGCGCTCTCATAATTCGGATCGCATAATCACATTCTTTTGTAAACAGCATAAAATACATACCTCCTGAGTCATTTCGCCCAATCCTGTTCGGGTTGTATTTACTATATAATACTGGATAAAAATGGTCAAGTATATAGAGACTACTTGTAAAAAAACGGTAATATAGACAAAAACAGGAGGCATTTGTCTATGTTTTAACAAATAAAATTATACAACATTAACAAAACAAACCATTGTGTGTTACAAGAATCTTCGAAGTGGAATGGTTATCACACGCAGTATGGCATAGAAGATCTTTTTTCCAAAACTCAAATCTTTGGAGTGATAGTTTTCACCGTAATCATATTCTCCGTCATTTCCCATTGTTTTGCTGTATGTTTTGTCGCGTTCCATTTCAGTTTGGATGATGGAATTTAACTCCGGGCAGTCCACTGCAAGCATCAGTTCGGTGTCCTGATAGGTGCTTCGCATATCCATATTATAAGAGCCGACAATGCTCATGCGGTCATCAATCAAAACAGCTTTTGTGTGACAGGAATGAGCTCCCATAAATTCATAGACGCGGGCGCCGGTTTCCCAGATGTTTTTTTCTGGTTCAGATAATCTGTGCATCCCCAAGGATTTGCGCCGCTTGCCACATCATTTGTGATGATCTCCACCGGAATGTTCTTTTCGTGAAGTTCTGTCAGATCCTGATACATTTCTTTTCCGCAAATAATATAAGGAGTGTAGATACGCACCTGTTCGCCTTGCATCATGAGCTGATGAAGAGAATACCACATCCACGGCTCTTTGTTTTCGGACTTGATTGGATTGGAGAGCAAAGATACTTTATTTGTCTGCAGTGTGAGTGCTTCATAGTCCCATGTACTGTAAGCGTCCGGATATTTTTCTTTTAGAGAAGTGTACCGATTTTCTAGTTTTGCTTTACAGCTTTGAATCTTTTTGGTCATTTTTTGCATGTATATTCTTTGCTGTCAGAAAGAGCCCAGACAGATTCAAAATAGTCAGTGAGCTGGCGAATGGAGGAAGAGTCGTTTTCTGCCGTCTCATAGACAAATAATTCACGATCAATATTTTTGGACCTGGAGTAGTCGCCGAGAAATAAATTTGTCGTATTTCTTCCGCCGAGCAGATACATTTTCTGGTCGACAATGACGTATTTGTCATGCATCCTTGCCTGTAAGTTCCAAGGTTTTAAAAGATTTATAGGATTGTAAATGCGAACCGAGACGCCACGGTCAGCAGCGTGCAGCAGAGATGCCATCATATCCTGCCCTGATTTGTCCGCATTAAAATCAAAAGTAGAGAGGATGATTTCGTCTTTTGCCTCGTCAAGCATATGTAATCGGTACAATAAGGCATCTGTGTTGTCATTGATATATGCAACCCGTTCCGTACCGGCAGTATCACTGTAAAATGACTGTTTTTGCGAACTTTTTC
>ENA-OQJT01000127-OQJT01000127.1-human-gut-metagenome-genome-assembly--contig:-NODE-127-length-18295-cov-0.933124_pt1 | contig 18295 bp, 19 predicted proteins | sample MGYA00242612_ERZ504779 | MGnify/ENA primary metagenome ERZ504779 (study PRJEB26092, sample SAMD00036366) | human gut metagenome | host: Homo sapiens | study: EMG produced TPA metagenomics assembly of...
TTTCTTTTTTCCCTTTTATGATGTCATAAATCGGGAAGTGCACCTTGTAGTCATCCTCAACTATAAGCTGTGCTGCTTTGTTGCTGTCGGTATTGACCACAATAGGAGCCTTTAAATTGCAGGCAATCTTTGTGATGTCGCTAGGCACATTTACAGTGACGATCACATACATATTCTCCTCATTCAAATCTCCAAGAGGCGCAAGAAGCTCCTCGTTGACCGTCGGCTTGTAGTCCGGCATGATGATATCAGGTGTCATGACAGGAAATGCAATGTCTCCATCATCCATCGATTGAAGCCACATGATAGACTTCTTATCATTCTCCTTCTCCGAATTGTATATCAGAGTGTAGTTTTTCAGCTCCGAAAAGCCTATCATCCCTTTCTCCATTGTGATGATTTTGTCCTGTGGGATGTCAATTTCCCCAAATATTCTCGTTTTTGCCCTCATGGCTTCCTCCTTTTCGCCCGCTCCGCGAGCGTTATATAATCCGGTAGCTTTGTACCGTTTTTAAAATCCTTACAGATAATCAAGCAATGTCTGTGAGTTTGCCTTTGATGCCGCTGTCAGACTGGACTGATATGCATTGTACATAGCGTAAAAATCAATGATTATATCAGAAATATCCCTATCCTCATTTGTCGATTTAAGCTCCTCTATGGTCGTCTGCTGCTCATCAACTCTGTTCTTGATAAGAGTGAGGCGGCTCTTTGTGCTTCCCGAATTGGTGAGTGCCAGATTTACCTTATTCAAATGATCATCAAAGCGTGTGATGTACTGGCTGTAGGTCTTTTGCAAATTGTTGTCGGCATAGTCAGCCTCCTGCTCTGCAGCCTCTAAATATGTCTTAAGCTTTGCCTGTGAATCCTTGTCAGAGTACTGCTGTTGCTGCATCATCTTCTTTATCTGTGAGACCTTGTCGTGAGCATTGACAGCATTCTGCACTACATCAATCAACTCATCCACATCGCGCTTGATGCCTGTATCCATGACGTCCTTCGCCTGTGTATTGACAGTGATATCGGTGCTGTTTGCCACTGTGTATTTGATTTCCTGACTTGAAAACTTAAAATCCACTACCTTTGATGGATCGGAGTATATGATATCTCCTGCTGCATCATGAGGTACATTGCCACCTGCATCGAGTGTCACAGCGTTTGTAATATCCTTGCAGTTGTAATAATACTCAGGTCTCGCATCACTGCTGTCAAAGCCTGTCTTTACATATGTGACAGACAGCTTCTTGTCATTATTCTTAATCGAAGCAGCCACATTTTTACCAAAAACAAATTCACCGGTTTCCTGAATATATGCCGTATCATCAGCAGAGAGCTTTGATGGGTCAAAAATCAGACACACTCTTGTATACAGTATAATCTGTGCCCTGTGCCAGCTCTTTTCCATCGATAGAAAGCTTCACATCGTCTGTCGTATTACCGTAGCCCAGACGGATTCTCTGGAAGCTGTGCTCTGTGACATCTGTGTACAGTCAGGTGTTGCCGCATTTATACTATTTGGAACAGTCACGCCATTTGTATAATACCGCTTCTCTGACAAATCAGCGGCAGAAAACTCCTGTGTTATCTGATATGTGCTCTTTGTGTCCTTCTGGAATGTGAGCTTTGATGATGTGCGGTAGCCCGTAAATACCGTTCTTCCTGCGTAGTCTGCATTGCCCTCTGTATACACCTGCTCTGACAGCGCTGTAAGCTGCTGTAATATAGTGTTTCTGTCATCAGCTGTGAGCGTATCTGTAGAGCCGTTTACACACTGTGTACGGATATCTGTGAGGAGTGATTTCATGTTGCTAAGGGCTGTCTCTGTGACATCCATCCACGAAGAAGCATCCGGGATATTGTTGTCCTTGTACTGGTCAAGATGCGACAGGCTGGTCGACAAGCGAAGCGATCTGATTGCGATAACCGGATCCTCTGATGCCTTGGATATCTTCTTTTGAGTAGTCATCTGGGTATTGTATTTGTCCACCAAAACCTTTGTTGAATTGATATTTGTCTTGGTATTTCCCATTATCATATTGTTTGTGATTCTCATATTATGCCTCCCGCTTCTATGCCACGCCCGTATCGTTTATGAGCTTATCAAGCATCTGGTTCATAACCGATATGATTTTAGATGCCATATTGTATGAATACTGGAACTTCACGAGGTTTAATGCCTCCTCATCCTCATCCACACCTGATACCGATGTCCTTTGGTTTGCAATAGTCTGCTCCAGATTGCTATAGAGCTTGTTGTAGGTCTCTGCCTTTTCCGTATCCACTGTCACATTGGAGATGATTGTCTCAAGGAATGATTCCGCTTTATCGCCTCTGTATACTGTTTTCTCCGACTGCAGCTTCTTTAACTCATCAACTATATCACATGAATCTGTCTTGACATAGTCTGTGGAAGTCGCAAAAAGCGATACATCGTTCATCACATCCTTGTTTACGGAGAAATTGGCCGCTGTCATCCTGTAATACGTGTTGGAGCTGCTGTTTATTGTGGCAGTCTGTCCATCAGGCAGCTTGCTGTAAGCCTCTGATTCCGAGAAATCATATACCTTGGCTGTGTTTGTGATTGCTTCAAAAAAATGTAGGTGGTGTATCCCCATTCAGATTCTGTCCTTTTGCTCTCTATCTGATTGAACATCTCTGAAAAATTTCTGACAAAACTCATTGAGCTGTGTCATATAGTAAGGGATTCCCCTCGCATTTATTGCAGAGCCCGCATTTAAAAGATATCCCTCTGCCACAGTCTTTTCAGGGTCTGCTATGGCCTTGTCCTTGCTCAGATTAAATGTTACAGACTTGATATTGCCCTGTGCATCCACCTGTGCTTCCCAGCTGTCATAGCTGTAGCTGATATTATTTACAGTGATTTTGCCGTCCTTGTCCGGCAGGTTGAGTGATTTTATATTGTCTATTGATATATTCTCCACTGTGAGCGAATACGAATCAGCCTTTGTGACCTTACCCTTGAAATTCTCCAGATTATCACCGTCTCTCACCTCAAAGAGAGCTTTCAGGCTTCCCCCTGCGGTTCCAGCTGTCGCGGAAAACTCCATCTTAGTATCTTCCCAGTATATCTTGTACATATCATCGTTGTCTGTCTGATTGTTTTTCGTCTTTGACGACTCACAGATGAGCTTTCGGTAATCCTTGCCCTCCACAACCTTCTCTCCATTTATATAGAGCGAGAAATTTGTGCCGCCCAAGTTGTCTCCATTGGTGTTTTGCACCTCTGTCTCATTATAAGATACATTAACAATCTTGGACAGGCTGTCGATGAGATTCGCCCTCTCATCCCTAAGTGAGCTGGCCTCGACACCGGTTCCTGTCTCTATCTGGTTAATCTCCTTATTTAACAGTGAAATTTTCTCACTGATTGAATTGATTTTGTCTACGTTGTTTCTGATTTCTTCGTTGCAGTCATCCTGCAGCTTTGAGAGATTGTCACTCATCTGGTTGAAATATGTACAAAGACTCTGTGCACTGCTGATAAACTGATTTCTCACTGTCTTGTCGGACGGCTTGCTGCGCAGTGTATCAAGGTCTGAAAACATCTGTGAAAAAACACTCGAAAAGCCCTTAACCGATGAGCCGTTATCCTTAAAGTAGTTCTGAATCTGTTCCATGTAATACAGCTTCTGCTCATAGCGTCCATAGCAGGAATTGTTTTCCCAGTATTTATTGTCGTAGTACAGGTCACGCTGCTGTTTGATTGAGGTGACTGTAACACCTGTGCCGACGCTTCCGTAGCGGGCTGTGACATTTATGGCATCCTTTGCCTGCAGGGTAGCCTCCTGCCTGGTGTATCCGGTCGTCTTGACATTGGCTATGTTGTTTGCAGTTGTATTGGTCGCTACCTGAAATGAGCTCAGAGCGCTTGACCCTATATGTAATCCAAAAAAATGTTGAAGCCATATCGACTCCTCCTGTTCATACTCTCTTGTCGTATCCTAAAACTATATGAGCTGTACTATGAGCTCGGTCATCTGACTGATTACAGTGATAAAACGGCTTGATGCGTTGTATGCTGACTGATACTTGATCATGTTTGTCAGCTCCTCGTCACTCGACACACCCATTATCTGGTTTCTCTGGTTGTCTATGGCCGCTGCTGTCGATGTCATAGTGTCTGATGACGCCTTATATATGCTGCCGTTTGTTCCGAGATGCGAGATTATCTTGTCATAATATCCCTCAAAAATTGCACTTCGACGTATCCTTTGGGTTGATGTATAGATTCTCTGCTGACCACGCCTTTGTAATCTGGTCTGCAAGACCATAATTTGCGGATCCGTCCTGCTTGTATGACGGCATCAGTGTCACCTGCGCTGCAATGTCTTTGGATTTACTAGAAACATTTCCAAGCTTGTACCATGATGAGTTGTTAGCCTTTGTCTCATCATTGTATACATAAAACTGTTTGCCATCTATTTCCATCTGCGTGTAACGGTCATATCCTTCTCTTGCAAAGAGCTCATGCGGTGGCAGGCTGCCATCAGCTCCTACCGAGCAGTTTGCCGTATCCAAAACCGTGTATGTGGTACCGTCTGCCGCTGTGTATGTGGTATTCGGACAAAATATATCGTTCATGGCCATCATGATGTTTCGCGCCAGATATGATATCTCGGCCTGTGTCTCCATGACCACATTGTCCTCCACCCTACTGTAATTCTCCTCGCTCATGAAATCATAGGTGCCATACTCTGAGCCTCTTGATACAAGGAGTGCCTTCAGGCTTCCTATATCATTATTCAGGCTGGTTGCTATGTTGGTGGTCTGCGTGCAGCCGACTCTTTCAGCCAGCGCTGACGGCAGCGCAACGTCGCTAAACACCGGCATATAGCTCTCCTGTGTAGTAATATGAGGCCAGTACGGTGTATAAAAGCCTGTACCCTTTTCCTCGGTCAGGCCTATATGGTTACACTTGTTATCCTGTACAAACTGCTGTCCCTCGAGCTTGATACGCACGTAGCCGGTGGAATCCTCCTCAGCCTCTATCTTAGCGTAACCTGCGAGCTCATCAATCAGACTGTCCCTGGCATCGCGCGCTGTCATGGCAGTCTCTACACCGCCAGACTCTGTCTTTTGAATCTCAAGGTTGAGCGCATAAATCTTGTCGCCGATTTCGTTGATTCTGTCAACCTGGTCTTTAATTTGTAAGTTGATATTTGACTGGTATTTCTGAAGATCAGAATAAACCGTATTGCATCTGGTCAGAAAAAGCTCGCTCTTTTGGATAATAAGGTTCTGATTCGTCGAATTCGTCGGATCCTTGCCATACTCCTGAAAAGCCTGCCATAGCTCTGATATACTCTCCTTAAACTCAGCACCGTTCATCTCCTGCATGATATCCTCCACATATGATGTGGTGCTGTAAAGTGTCGAGTAAAAGCCCTTTCGACCATTCTCCTGCCTATACGATTTATCTAAGAATATATCCCTGACATGTGCCACATCCGATACGGAAACACCCAGTCCGCTCTGCTGGATGTTGGTGCCTGCTGTAGGGTTATTTCTGGTGATATAATGTTTGTCTGAAAATCTTACCTGCTGGCGCACATAGCCTGTCGTATTGACATTGGCCATGTTGTTTGCTGTTGTATTAAGAGCATTCTGCGAGTTTTTAAGTCCGGAACTACCTACGTAAAAACTTCCGAATCCATTTGCCATGTTCCTGTCCTCCCGGTTAATGATTATTGCTTTGCATCAAAACCGCTGCTGCCTAAGATATCGCCTGTGCTATATGCATTTCTGTCATAATTGGCGGTCTCCGGCGCCTGTTTCATGCTCTTGAACAGGGTGATGTCAAACTCTGTAAGCTCTATTGCCTGAGCAAGTAATTGTGAGTTTAAATCGTTGATTTCTTTCATCTGCGCAGCTGCTTCAATCAGACTGTCGCGCGCTGCTGTAAGCTTCGCCTGAATATCCGGCTGTGTGCCGAGATATCCAATCAGCCTTGTGACTGTCATCTTCTCATCTGATTTGCCCAGTACATTGGCAATATCTGTGAGAAGTGAAACCTGCTTATTGCTCATAATAAGAAGCTCATCGCCTGCCTGCTGATCCAAATCAGTTATTGCTTCAAGCGCAGGGATATCGGCATCTATGATTATCTGACGTTTCTTCTCCCCATTTGCAGCGAGTGTTCTGTATACTTTTTCTTCCTCTGTGAGCACATTTATAAGCTCTTCCACTAAACTAGCCACTATAAAATCCTCTTTTACCTTTGATATATGATATGATTATCATATTACAGAGAGTTGTACCTCTCTAACAGCTTGCCGGCGAAATCATCTCCACTGACCTGATACTGTCCGGAGTCTACCATGTTCTTAAGCAAAGCGACTTTATCTTCCCTGATGTCCGAAGCCTCTGATACTGCTTTTTTCGCAATCTGGTAATCCCTACCGGCTTGCGAAATTGATACCTGATCAGACATCCTAGACGCGCTTTGTGTCTTTGCTGTCTTTGTTGTTCTTGATACGCCATACAACTGGGCTATCTGATTATATGCATCTATACGCATAACAGGATCTCCTTTCTATTATTTTCATCCTTGAAATATGTAAATTTTGCTTCCTGACATATTTATCGGATGTTTTTTTTTATTTCTTTATAGACCGTGGAAAATTTTTGGTTACCGTTCGCATCCGCCTGTGAGAATCGTTGTGATGTGAGTGGATTTAATCCCCTCTGTCACTGTCTGCAAAAGTATGCGGTATGTATCTTCCACAAGCTCACAGTCCGACGGTTCAATCCCAAGCTCTGCTGCTTTTTTAAGAATGAACCTGACCTTGTCATCATCATGCTCCACCGCATAGATGTCATCAAACATACCCGCATAGTATCTGTCTAAAAATCTGCGCTTTGCAGCTGTCTCGATTTTTGTGCCTGATGTGGTAAGCACATACAGCTTCGTGCCTTTTTCCTTTGCCTTCATGGCATACTCCTTTACCTGCATCACAGGACGGCACCACTCATATGTATCCTCACCATGCTTACTGCAGTAGTCTGCCCACTGCACATCTGACATTCCTATCTGAAATTTTCCGTTTACCTTGTAGCACGGACTGCTTAAAGTGCCGTCTACGTCTATGAACATTGCCTGCATAGTGTCTGCTCCTATATAGTTAGTTTATGCAGCTATAATAACATGATTAAAGGGTCAAAAGGTATTTTGCCCCTCATTTATGATTAATCAGTGGAAATTTCCTTAATCCTACCTGCTCATATCATAATAGCGCGCATATATTCCATCCAATGCCAAAAGTTCCTCGTGTGTGCCTCTCTCAGCAATGCCACAGTCAGCTACCACGAGAATTTCGTCCGCATTTCTGATTGTCGAAAGTCTGTGGGCGATTGTGATAGTCGTTCTGTCCTTTGCCAGCTCCTCAAGACTTTTCTGGATAAAGCGCTCGCTCTCATTGTCAAGGGCACTGGTTGCCTCATCAAGTATTAGCACAGGCGGATTTTTAAGGAACACCCTCGCAATGGAAATCCTCTGCTTCTGCCCTCCTGACAATCGGGTGCCTCTCTCACCGACAAACGTATCGTACTTATCCGGCAGCTCCATGATAAAATCGTGTATATTCGCCTTTTGGGCCGCATCTACAATCTCATCCATCGTCGCATCCGGCTTTCCATAGGCTATGTTGTCCTTTATGCTTCCGCCAAACAGATAAACATCCTGCGAAACCAGTCCAATCTGCGAGCGAAGGCTCTCAAGCGTGAGCTTTCTCACATCATTTCCATCTATTGTGACCCTGCCCTCCGTCACGTCATAAAACCGCGGAAGCAGTGAGCATATTGTCGTCTTTCCGCTTCCTGACGGTCCAACAAGCGCAATTGATTTTCCTGCCGGTATCTCAAAGGATACATGCGAAAGCACCGGTGTATCATCATCGCTATAGTGGAACGAAACATCCTCGTAACAGACATTTCCCTTTACATTTTTAAGCGGTTTTGCATCAGCAGCATCAACTATATCCGGCTCAGTTTCCACCACCTCTAAGAATCTTCTAAAGCCCGAAAGCCCCTTCTGCATCATCTCAGTCAGCTCTACAAGTATCTGGATAGGACTGATAAAGATGCCTATATACAGCGCATACATAGCAAGGTCGGATGCCTCCATCCTTCCATGCGCTATCAAAAAACCACCAAATACCAGCGTAACAAGATACATCATCCCCTGGAAAAATGCATTTCCGCTCATAAAGCTTCCCATACACCTGTAATTTGCATCCTTTGAAATCAGGAAATTTTCATTACTTCTGTTAAATTTTTCCTGCTCGATACGCTCATTGGCAAATGACTGCACCACCCTTATGCCCGCCAGAGTATCCTGAAGACTCGAATTAATATCACCGATTTTTCGCCTGTTATCCATAAAGGTTTCCTGCATTTTCTTATTCTGGCCATATGAAAATACAAGCATAAGCACCACAAGAATAAGCATAGGAACCGCAAGCATACGGTTTATCATAAACAGAAAAATGAACGAACCGATTATCTTTATAAGCGATATAAAAAGATTCTCCGGTCCATGATGCGCAAGCTCCGATATATCAAACAAATCGGATACGAGCTTGCTCATCATCTGTCCTGAATTATTCTGATCATAATACGAAAAAGAAAGCTTTTCATATTGGTCGAAAAGCTCCTTTCTCATGTCGCGCTCCATCCTCGCTCCCATCATGTGCCCCGCATATGTCACATAATACCTGCACGCAGTCTGTATGATATATGCCACCAAAAGGCCTATTGTAATAGGAATCAGCGCAGAAATGATTTTTCCCGGTGCTCCTGCAAAAAGAGTTTTGGTCAGCGTGCGAAGCAGCTGCGGAAACGCCAGATCTATGGCACTGATTATTGTTGCACAAAGCAGGTCTATGAAAAAGACTGCTTTGTAGGGTTTGTAGTATTTGATAAATTTCTTTAATGTTTGCATGGTGTTCTCCTGGGATGTTCTTTTTAAAACAATTTGTTTCTCAACGTACATCATTATATATAGGTAAACCTATATATGCAATAGTATAACCAATGAAAATCTCACCGAATATTAGTATAATCCAAAAAGAAGCACATGCAGCTTGCCACCCTATCACCATCATTGCGATACAAATGAGGCTGATCGGTCTCAAACTTATACACCTGTCCCCTATGGATTTCCTGTACATGGTCGTGACACTCGACCGTCAGCACACCGTCTGTGACTGTAAGATACTCGCGTGTTTTCTCGCCGTGCCCACCGCTTGTATACACGCCGCCCGGCTCCACGTCGATACGGTATACCTCGACCTCCCTTGAGTCCTCGTATGGGAAGCATGTCCATACCCTGTACTGTCCCAAAAGCTCCTTTGTCGGGACCAGATCATCCGGAGATATGAGCGCATAGTCCACTCTCGGCGGATCTATAAGTCTTTGAAACTCAATTCGCAGACCGCTAGTGATTTTACCAAGCACTCCGATAGATGGATTCGCTGTGCCCTTTTCTATCTGAGCAAGCATGCTTTTACTCACACCGGTCTGCTCCGCTACCTGATCTAAGCTCATACCCTTTGACTGGCGTATTCTTTTTAAATTTTCAGATACATTGTGTGACAGATAATCCATACTCATATCTCCGTTTTTGCATTTAATTTTCTAACTATACTGTTGATAATCATATAAGTAACTATTCGTAATAGTTACCTTACATGTTGTATTTTATAAGTTTTACAGTGCCCTGCGATACAGCATCTCGATATCGCACTGGCGTGAAGCCCTTGGATTGACAGCAATGTTGCCGCTCTTCATGGCATCGACAGCCATCGGCTCTATCTTGCTTTCTATCTCTTCCTTTGTGACTGTTCCGGTTCTGCTGGCATTGTTGATTGCGATGGTCAGATTCTCAGGGATTCCGATGTCTGTGCAAAGCTCCCTGATTGCATCTACAAGCATCATAGGCTCAAATTCGTCCGCATATGCAGGAATCGGGCTTATATCATTGTAGATGGTCAGATACTTTCCATGATCTGCAAGTGCATTGTACTCTGCGATTACAGGAAGCAGCACTGCATTTGCCACTCCGTGAGGCACATCGAAAAATGCGCTGACCGGATGACTCATCGCATGCACATTTCCAAGCCTTGCAAATGAGAATGCTATTCCTGCAAAAAGCGAGCCTGTCATCATGGCTTCAGCAGCCTCGATATCGTTTCTGTTTGCTACAAATCTGCGGATATTTTTACCGATAAGTGCCATCGCTTTTTCTGCCAGTGCATCAGAAAATGGCGATGCCGCTGTGGATACATACGCCTCCTCGGCATGGATAAATGCATCAATTCCGCAGGCTGCCGCTACGCTTGCCGGTGCTGTTGTGATGAGTTCTGCATCGAGAATTGCATATTTTGGCAATATCTCGTAGCTGAATACTGTGAGCTTATAGTTTCTGCTATGATCTGTAATTACAGAGAATGCTGTCACCTCTGAGCCGGTTCCTGCGGTGGTTGGTATCGCAATGAGCGGTACGATTGGTCCCGGCACCTTGTGTGCTCCCTCATAGTCTGTGACGCTTCCGCCATATTTGGCAACCACGCCCACTGCTTTTGCCACATCCATCGGTGAGCCGCCTCCGAATGCCACAATAAAGTCTGCGCCCGACTCCAGATATTTTGCTGTGGCTTTCTCCACTGTTGCGACAGATGGATTTGCCTCTATATCTGTAAAAGTGTCTGCTTTTATGTCAACTGATGCCAGATAATCTGCTGCCTTTTTTTACAAGTCCCATCTTCTCAAGATGAGGTCCTGAAATGATGAGTGCATGCTTACCTCCAAGCTTTTTGGCTATTTCCGGCAGCTTTGAGAGACTGCCCTTTCCCACTGTGATGTCCTGTGGCACCGAGAAATTAAATGTTTCCATATATAATCTGTCCTTTCTGTTTCCTAGCTTGCTTTCTTGGCAAGTACCCTGTCTATTGCAGCATCGATAACCTTATCCAGCTCAACCTCATCTGCCTCCGGCATAAGTGTTGCAGCATCCTCATCTGAGATGAGCTCAACAAGTGTACCAAATGACTCCTTGTATTTCTTTTTACAGAAGACGAAGAATACCACGCCGAGCGCACACCATGCAAGCACGATGCCCCACTCCTGGATGATAAGTGATCCGCCGCTTCCCGGTATGCAGTACATTGCAACCATGAAGCCTGACATGATGACCGCCATCGTTCCAAAGAACTTGTATGCGGGAACCTTGTAAGGTCTTGGCATATCCGGCTCCTTCTTGCGAAGAATAATAAATGAAAGAGCAACCATGCAATATGCCACGCAGCATCCAAAGTTGCCGGCATCACTGATCCATACGAGCATCTTTCTGCCTGCAAAAGGTGCAAGCATTGTGAGAGATCCGATGAGAATCAGTGCATTGATAGGTGTCTTGTGCTTTGGATGAAGCTTTGCAAAAAACTTCGGAATCATATATGACTCTGCCATTGAGTACATGGCACGCGAGCCACCGAGCATAAATGAGTTCCATGAGGTTACGATACCGCACATTCCGCCGACTATTATAACCTTTGCCATTATCTTTGTGTTGAATGCGGCAGCCATTGCATCTGCTGTGACAAGTCCTGTTGCCTGCTCTGAATCAACAATTGCCTGTGGGCCCATGACAAGACCTACCGCAACAATGACAAGTGCATAGAACACAACTGCCAGAACTACTGATAAGATAAGTATTGAGCCGATTTTCTTTGCCGGAACATTGATCTCCTCAGCCGCCTGAGGTATTACGTCAAATCCGATAAAGTAAAATGGTGACAGAGCTGCCACTCCGATAATTGCCTTTACGTTCAGACCTGCAGAGCTGCCTGCAAACATCTGTCCATCCAGGTTATCAACTGTTCCATTGATTACCGATGCAATTATCAACAAAATTCCGGCGCCACCAATAATACATGTGAGCACAGTCTGCAAAATCGCTGCTGTCTTTGCGCCGATAATGTTTATCATCATAATTAAAAATGCCACAACTATCGCCACAATAAGCCATGAAGCATAGATATCAAAGCCTGCTACCGTATACAGATATCCCTTCAAAAAGCCCGGCCACAGATATGTGATGATTGTTGGGAAAGCGCACGCCTCAAAGCATGCCACACTGACATATCCAAGGATAATCATCCACGTACATATGAATGAACCTGTCGAACCCATTGCCTTGTAGCTGAATACATGCTCGCCACCACACTGAGGCATGGCTGCTGTCAGCTCCGCGTAGGTCATTCCCACGAAAAATATCATGATACCGCCGATTACGAAGCCGATTGCGGCACCGAGCACTCCGCCCTTTTCAATCCAGCCTCCGGTTGAGACAACCCAGCCCCAGCCAATCATGGCACCAAATGCAATTACAAGTACGTCCCAGGCATTCAGGACTTTGTTAAATTCTGATTTTTTCTGTTCCATTACTTGTCACCTCCAGCTTCTGTCTTACTTTCATTCTCTACCACTTTTCTTGCCAGAGACTCAATAAGCTCCGCTGTGCCATCCACTCCTAACAGGCTGCTGTCTATAAGCATATCCCTGTTGTGTCTGTCGCCTCGGTTGCTTCCTGTCAGCGCCATATGACGCTTATGATAACGCTTATCCTTTTCAGTGATAAAAAGCTTTGCATCATCCTCCGACAAATTGTGGCTCTTCATTACGTTTTCAATCCTCACTTCATCCGGTGAATATATGAAAATACGTAAAATCGGTTTATGTTCCTTTAGTATATAGTCTGCTGAACGACCGATAATCACGCATGACTCACGGTCTGATAATTTTCTGATTATGGTTTTCTGGACGTGAATTGCACGCTCTGTGAGGTCTGCATATTTGGAGAAAGAACCTCTGACATCACCCTCTGCACCTTTTCCGGCGATGGTGATACCTTCCTCAACCTTTTCCATGATATCCTTCGGAATGCCGACCTCTTTTATTATTTCATCTACAGTATCCCTGTCATAAAATTTGATTCCCAGGTCTTTAGCAACCTTTTTGCCAATCTGGTTTCCTTTAGCGCCATATTCGCATCCTATTGTAATAACAAGATGTGCCATTTCGTTCCCCTCGCTTTTCTTATATACATCTTTATAATATGTTGAGATTGTTCAAAAGAAGGGCGCACGAAGCTAATCGTGACGCCCTTGTCCTTTATCCGGCTCGTAAAATCTGCCGCAATATATTCTGTTGCCTGCCTCAAATATAATTCAAACCTTCTATGAAAGTGACTCAACAGTCTCCTTTATAATATCAAATGCCTTGTCGCACTCTTCCTCACTTACGATAAGCGGTGGAACCATACGGATGATATGGCTTCCGATTGCTGTGATAAGCATATGACGGTCGAAGCAGCCATGCTTTACATCTACACCTGAGATTGTATCGTCAAACTCAACACCAACTAAGAGTCCCTGATGTCTTACCTCTTTTACGTGTGGAAGCTTCTCAAGCTTAGCTGTGAAATAATCACCAACCTTCTTTGCATTTCCGGCAAGATCTCTGTCAAGCAGCTCGTTTACTTCTGCAAGTGCTGCTGCACAGCATACAGGATGTCCACCAAAGGTTGTACCGTGTGAACCGGCTGAGAATGCTTTTGAGACCTCCTCTGTAGCACAGATAGCACCGATTGGCATTCCACCGCCAAGGCCCTTTGCCATAGAAACGATATCAGGTTTGATGCCGTAGTTCATGTAGCTCATTACAGCTCCGGTTCTGCACCATCCTGTCTGAACCTCATCGATAAGGAGGAGCATGCCCTTCTCATCACAGAACTCGCGAAGTCCCTTCATGAATTCAGGTGTTGCAGGATGAACACCGCCCTCGCCCTGTACAGGCTCAATCATGATAGCGATTGTGTTCTCTGTGCAAGCATCCTTGAAAGCCTTTAAGTCATTGTAAGGAGCATATGAGAAGCCGTATGTCATAGGACCAAATCCCACCTGGCATCCGTTTCCAGGCTGTCCTGTAGCTGACATAGCACCGAAGGTTCTGCCGTGGAAGCCATCCTTAGCAGTTACGATGTGATATCTGTTTGGACCATATTTCTCTATACCATATTTACGAGCCATCTTAATCATAGCCTCATTTGCCTCAGTTCCTGAGTTCTGGTAGAAAATCTTGTCCATTCCGATAGTCTTGCAAACCTTCTCAGCAAGCAGTGCCTGTGGAATGGTGTATGGATAGTTGAATGTATGCATGATGTCATCCACCTGATCCTTGACTGCTGCAACAACCTTAGGGTTTCTGCTGCCGGCATTGTTTACGGCGATTCCTGCGTAAAAGTCAAGGTATGGTGTGCCATTCTCATCATACAGATACATGCCCTCAGCAGTCTCAGCGATGAAATCGAAACGCTCATATGTCTCAATCATATACTTCTTTACTTTGTCTTTGATGTCCTGTGCTGTTAATCCTGTGTCTTTTAATTTCATAATATATTGCCTCCTAATTTAAATATCCTTGTGATTTTGATAAATAAAAAAGAGCAAAGTGCTTCACCGGTTAGCGTCTTTGCTCTTAAATATTCATAATTAATATGTAGTTGTTTGTTCGTTTTCTTTTGTGTATTATTTTGAACAAGTAAACAATATCACGTTCAATATATTGTGTCAACAATTTTCATTAAAAAACGCGAAATACCTCACAATTGTCAGTTTAAAGGTGTTTATCCTTAAAATTATTAACACAAATCACCATTTAATGCTTAAAATATTATTTTAATATAATGTTTTGTGCATTATATTGTCTGTACATTATTCTGTTGCTATGTTCCTTTTTATCATTTATATACATTATAAAGAACACGCTATGCATTCTTTACAAGCTCCTGTTTACGGAAGGTGCGGAACAATCCAATCTGCTCCAGTGCCTTTGCAAATGCCGAAAAAGACAATTGAATCTATCGGCCACATAATAAGGTTCTTCAGTGCACGCATTGGAAGGATTGCCATAAGTGCCTGTCCATACAGTACCTGCAGACACAGAGTATTGAGAATGACATTGCAGATGAGCATTACTACAAACTTCGCAGCAAGCACTCTCCATATGGTAAGCTTTTTCTTATAAAAGAAACATCCATATAAAACACCTGCAAGCATTACAACAAGTGTAAGCTGTGGACAAAATGGTCCTGTAGGCTTCATCAGATACTTGATGATGTCAAGCGCTCCGTGGAAAACAGCTCCGGCAACCGGCCCGAACAGGTAATCAACGATACCATTTGGAATACCGGAAAAACCGATACGGATAAACTGTCCATATTCGATGGAGAAATATCCAAGGATAACGGCAACTGCAGCAAGCATTGCCATAGTTGTGATGGTTCTGACCGATTTAAGCTCTCGGGCAGAATCGGTGAACAAAGTAACGAATTTTTTCATTAAAAAATTACCTCCTTTGCAGACCTCACCGAACTACAACAGGAGATAATTAATATCTTCGGATGCAGCGGGATGCGACTCATGTACCGCAAGATTTTCTTTTCGTCCGGGTGACAACTCCCTGTTCATCCGGCACTTAACGCACATGTGTCTACTCTGCTAAAATTTATTTATTTGTAACGTATTAAAGTATATCACACTCTAATATCAAATCAAGTCTTTTTATTCAATATAATAATTAAAGGGCCAAAACACCTTTTGACCCTCATATCATATCCTATTATTTTATTTACTCTATCTTGGATCCGGACGATGCTTCATGTCACGGATAGGAATATTGGCAACAAGTGCCGGAACCATTCCGTTGTTAGAATCAGACTCTGTCTCTGTGATTTTCACATCAAGAGCTTCCGCATCAATATCCATATAGCGGGAAATAACCTCAATGATATCCCTTTTCATCATCTCCATCATCTCCGATGAGCAGTTTGCACGGTCAGAAACCAGCACCAGCTTCAGGCGATCCTTTGCAACATTACCAGAAGATTTCTTTTTAAATAAATCCATTATACCCATGGTACGTATCCCCCTTTAATTTTTCTTAAACATATCCTTTAGCTTTTCAAAGACACCATGCTTCTGGTTTAAATCAAGGAAAGGAACCTCCTCGCCCATGATACGGCGGCAGATATTCATATATGCCTTTCCTGCAAGGCTGTCTGAGCCAACTAACGGCTCACCACGGTTTGTAGAAATAACAATCTGCTCATCATCCGGTACTGCACCGATTAAGTTGACTGCAAGGATCTCTGTTACATCATCCACATTCATCATATCACCGCGCTTAACCATATCGACACGCAGACGGTTGACAATCAGATCAATGCGCTTCATCTCATTTGCCTCGAGAAGGCCAACAATACGGTCAGCGTCACGGATTGCTGATACCTCAGGTGTAGTGACAACAAGTGCACGGTCAGCTCCTGCAACGGCATTCTTGAAGCCCTGCTCGATACCTGCCGGGCAATCAAGCAGAATATAGTCAAACTCCTCACGAAGCTCATTGATAAGCTCAACCATCTGCTCCGGTGTAACAGCATCCTTGTCCCTTGTCTGAGCTGATGGAAGCAGACACAGATCAGGATATTTCTTATCCTTGATAAGGGCCTGACGTATACGGCATTTGCCCTCAACGACGTCTACGAGATTGTATACAATACGATTCTCAAGTCCCATAACAACATCCAGGTTACGCAGTCCGATGTCAGTATCAATCATAACAACCTTTTTATTTAACTGTGCAAGACCTGTACCGATATTTGCTGTGGTTGTGGTCTTGCCCACACCACCCTTTCCTGATGTGATAACGATTACTTCGCTCATGAACTTTATTCCTCCTACGTTCCTAAATGCTATTTAAAATATTTTTAGTAATTGGTTCGATGTAAATATATCCATCCTTTGCAATGGCTATCTGTGCCTGCTCCTGTGCCGGCTTTTCCTTGCGCCTTACCCTGTGCTTCGGCTGAGGCTCGTCCGGACTCTTCGCAATCAAATCACCAATCTGAATCTGAATCGGCTGCATATCAAGTGCAAATACAAAGCAGCTCCTGTCACCTGTACATCCGGCGTGAACATTGCCCTTTAATGCGCCAAGAATAACGATATTGCCCTGAGCTATAATCTTGGCTCCCGGATTGACATCACCTATGATTGTGACCGAAGACTCGCTGGTAATCACCTGGCCTGACCTGAGCGTACCACGGTAAAACTGCTCCGGAACACTGACTGTTGCAACATTCTCGCACTGCTTCTGCACTGCCTCATTAAATGCCTCAACCTGCTCCTTCATAATGGCTTCCTGCTCGGTACCACTCTCCACAATGCACAAAATCTCAATTGTGGTATTTTCCTCAATAGCTGCAATTATCTGCTGCTGCTCTTCATCTGAAAGATGCCTTCCCTCAAATGAAATAGCAAGCTTTGCGTTTTTAAAAAAATTGGCGGATGCCTTAAACTTCTCTACAACTGCCTTTATCAAATCAGCAAATGACATATCCGCATCTAAAATTAAATTGATTCCATATTTATTACTCTTTATCGTAACCGACTGTGACATGAGTACCTCCAATATCATTTAATATGAAATTCATTACTCCTAATTATACATTTTTATGTGGCTTCACGCAACCTTTTTCTGTAGGCTTCATTAGGCTATACTGCCCAATAGACCTTTTATAATCTATTTCTGTTCTGTTTCCTTATCTTCTTTATCCTACTGCCGAAGACAAAACATCAGATTGTCTACACACCATGTCGATAATTTCAAGGAAGTCTTATAAACTACTTCTTAAATTTATATTTCCCTTTTCCGTGACCGGATACCGGTTCAACAATATCTGCCTTTACCAAATTGGAAAGAAGTTTTGAAGCACCTGAACCTTTCAGCTCAAGAAGTTCCATAACTGCACTTCTTCCAAACACCTCATCAAAGCCAAACTTCTCAAAAAGTCTATGGATATGAATCGTCGTTTTTACCGAGAAATCACTACCTTTTTCGGAAAGTACACTTTCAATATCCACTTTTTTGTCTTGAATGTCCACTTTTCCATTCTCAATATCCACTTTTGTATCCCCAATGTCCACTTTCTCTTCGTTCAAAAGTCCACTTATATGAAGATTTCGATTACGAAGCTCATTTTTCTCGTTACATATTAGATAAAAGCATGTAAAATTTCTTTTACATAGCTTAATTGCGGTCTATTTAGCTTGTTTCTTGACTACTCAGGAAAAATATTTCTACCCTCGCCCCACCTGTATTTTCAGAATTTGAAAGTTTAATACCTCCACCATATTTTTCAGCCACAGTTTTTGCAAAA
>ENA-OQJT01000128-OQJT01000128.1-human-gut-metagenome-genome-assembly--contig:-NODE-128-length-18247-cov-1.500497_pt1 | contig 18247 bp, 20 predicted proteins | sample MGYA00242612_ERZ504779 | MGnify/ENA primary metagenome ERZ504779 (study PRJEB26092, sample SAMD00036366) | human gut metagenome | host: Homo sapiens | study: EMG produced TPA metagenomics assembly of...
TGAAAAAGCTTTAAATCAGAAAAGAAAAAAGAGAGAAAGATTTCGAGAAAAAATAAGAAAGAATCAGCAAAAAAGAGCGGGCAATCGAACTGATGAAGCTCGTTGGGATCAGAGACGCAGAGCAGCGTTATGATCTATATCCGTATCATTTTTCAGGTGGAATGCGTCAGAGATGTGTGCTTGCAATAGCACTTGCCTCAAATCCAAAGCTTTTAATTGCGGATGAACCGACGACAGCTTTGGATGTGACAATTCAGGCAGAGATTCTGAAACTGTTGAAAAAATTACAGAAAGAATTGAATTTAAGCATTCTGTTTATCACACATGATCTCGGAGTTGTTGCTCAGATCGCAGACAGGGTGGCAGTCATGCAGGATGGAAACATCGTGGAATTGGAAGAAGCAAAACAGCTTTTCACAGCTCCAAAACATTCTTATACAAAGAAATTGCTTCATGATCATCCTTATTATATGCATAGAAATGAATCAGAATTAATAAGTGAATCAGAATTGCATGAAAAACTGGTAGAAATCTCACATTTGTCCTACTTCTATCCTTTAGATAGAAAAAGGGTGTTTCAAGCGGTGAAAGATGTGTCCTTTGAGATAAGAAGAGACGAGATTTTTGGACTGGTAGGTGAGTCAGGATCCGGAAAGTCAACGGTTGGAAAATGTCTGATGGGAATTCTAAGTCCGGAAGCAGAAACATTTTCTTATGATGGGATAAATCTTCTTGATAAAAAAGCAAAAAAGAAAAATGCGAGAAGACTGCAAAAAGAGCGGCAGATGATCTTTCAGGATTCAACATCTTCCTTAAACCAGAAAATGAAGGTAGAGAAGATCCTTGCAGAGCCATTGGAAATACATAAAGTATTTTCTGACAAGAAAGAACAACATGATTTTTTATGTGAAATGATGGAAGAAGTGGAATTGCAGGAAGAACAGCTTCACGTGTGGCCACCGGAGTTGTCAGGCGGACAAAGACAGAGAGTTGCAATCGCAAGAGCATTTGCAATGAAGCCGAAGCTCTTGATCGCAGATGAACCAATCGCTTCGCTGGACGTAACTACACAGGCACAGATGGTGAAGCTGTTTCGGCATTTACAAAGAGAACATGACTGTGCAATCCTTTTTATTGCGCATGATCTTTCAATGGTGCGTCTGTTGTGCGACCGTGTCGGAGTGATGAAGGATGGAAAACTTGTGGAGATAGGAGAAACCGAGCAGGTGTTTGAACATCCACAGCATTTATATACGAAGAAACTTCTGGAGGCGATTCCGATTCCGGAGATTTCAGGAGAGGAACAGAGTGATGAAGAAACAATGGCTTAAAAAAATCGGACTGATCTTGCTATCTGTTTTTGTGCTCTCACTTCTTGTGTTTGTAATGTCGCGGCTGGCACCCGGGGATCCGCTGGTTTCTTATTATGGAGAACGTGCGGAGAGAATGTCGGTGGAAGAACATGAGCATGCAATGGAACGACTTGGATTAAACGAACCTATCCCTGTTCAGTATGTGAAATGGCTTGGAAATGCTTTTCAGTGGGATTTTGGAATCTCTTATAAATATAAGCAAGATGTTCTTACAGTGATCGAGGGACGTTTAGTCAATACATTATTGCTTGGCGGAATTGGTTTTATTCTGACATTTGGACTGGCACTTTTGCTTGGAATTTTCTGTGTGTATTATGAAAATCAGCTTCCAGACCGGATTTTGCGTAAGGTGGGAACAATCACAAGCTGTATTCCGGAATTTTGGTTGTCACTTATATTGATTTTGATTTTTAGTGTGAATCTAAAGCTCCTTCCGGGAAGTGGGGCATATGATTTCGGACAATCGGCAAATCCGTTGAGCAGATTGACGCATCTAATTCTTCCGCTGACAGTTGTTGTGCTGAGCCACCTTTGGTATTATGCGTATCTGATCCGTAACCGATTGTTGGAAGAAACTAGAAAAGACTATGTTTTACTGGCAAAGGCAAAAGGAATGTCACGAAAAAGAGTATTGTTCTTTCACTGTGTGAAAAATATTATGCCATCGTTCATCAGTCTGATGGCAATTTCACTTCAGCATGTGATCGAAGGGACGTATATCGTGGAAATGGTATTTTCCTATCCGGGAATCGGAACGCTTTCTTTTGAAAGTGCAAAATATCATGACTATAATATGCTGATGGTGCTTTGCGTATTTACCGGTATTTTTGTTCTTGCAGGAAATGTGATCGGACAGTCTGTCAGTGAATGGATCGATCCAAGAATGAAAGAAATTAAAATGACAGGAAAGGCAGATAGGGTATAAGGTGGAGAAAATGAAAAAAGCGAAAAAAAAATAATGCCGTTATCATTGCCGGAAGCATTCTTACAATCATTGTATTTGCCTGTGTTTTCTGTCGTTTCTTTATGACGAAAGACCCTACATACATGGATCTGAAGAACTGCAACATTTCACCGAATAAAGAGTTCTTTTTTGGAACGGATACGATGGGAAGAGATATTTTCTCAATGATTTTATACGGCGGTAGAATCTCGCTGTTTATCGGTTTGATATCAACCGTGTTATCGACTACGATTGCGGTGATCTACGGATCCTTCAGTGGAATCGCACCGGAGTGGATTGATGAACTAATGATGCGTTTTACAGAAATTTTATTGAGTATCCCTTCCATTCTGTTAATTATCTTTCTTCAGGCACTGGCAGGAAAGAACTCGGTTGTTGCAATCACCATAGTAATTGGTCTTAGCAGTTGGATGAATATCGCAAAAATGGTACGCACCGAGGTACGACAGCTCCGTGAGAGTGAATATCTGATTGCTGCAAAATGTATGGGTGGAAGCTTCTGGCATATTTTACGTGTGCATTTGCTGCCGAATTTTGTTTCGTCAATTATGTTTATGGTCGTGATGAACATCAGAAGTGCGATCATAGCAGAGTCAACATTGAGCTTTCTTGGGATTGGTCTTCCGATGGAAATCATTTCCTGGGGGAGCATGCTCTCTCTTTCTGAAAAGGCATTGATGACAAACTCCTGGTGGATCATTCTGATTCCGGGAATCGTGCTTGTGATCACATTACTGTGTATTACGGAACTGGGAGAAGCTTTGCGTAAAAATGTGAATCAGAAAGAAGGAAATTTATAGAGAATTTCTATAGAATGGTTTGATTCAACATAGGAAAAATGTTATACTGAAAAACAGAAGCCTGGAGGTTAAAATACCTGAATGAATAGGTAAAGGAGAACGGTAGAATGGTAACAGTAAATGCTATGGGAGATAAATGCCCGGTTCCGGTAATTAAGACAAAGAAAGCATTAGATGCTTTGACAGCTCCGGAGACAATAGAAGTTCTCGTTGATAATGAGACAGCAGTGGCTAATGTGACAAAGATGGCACAGAGTACAGGCGCAACAGTAACACAGGAGAAGCTTGGAGAGGATGAATATAAAGTAACAATCCAGGCGCTTGCAGGAGAGGGAACTCAGACTGCACCGGCGGGTGCGGTTTGCGATTGTGTTCCAACAGGGGATACGGTAGTTGTGATTTCTTCTGACAAGATGGGAAGTGGAAATGATGAGCTCGGAAAAGTGTTGATCAAAGGTTGCATCTTTGCAATCACACAGCTTGATGAGCTTCCAAAGAAGATGATCTTCTACAACGGTGGCGCTAAGATCACATGTGAAGGATCTGACTCTCTGGAGGATCTGAAGAATCTGGAAAGTCAGGGCGTTGAGATTGTGACTTGCGGAACATGTCTGGATTATTATGGAATGAAAGACAAGCTTGCAGTAGGAATAGTTACCAATATGTATGACATTGTCGAGTCTATGAATCATGCAGGTAAGATTGTGAAACCTTGTTAGAAACATAGGAACAGTTACAGTAATTTGAAAATGTGATGGAAAAGCTGCTGCAACAGCTTTTTCGTATATCGCGGGAATTGTTTTGAAAAAGTATTCGAAAGGAAGTGGGCGAAATGAGTAAGGGACTCAAAGAGATTCATCTGACACAGATGACAAAGACAGCTGGTTGAGCGGCCAAAATCGGTCCTGAGACCCTTGCCCAGGTTCTGGGTAAGCTGCCTAAATTTTTCCGATGAGCGTCTGCTTGTCGGTGTTGAGACATCAGATGATGCCGCAATTTATAAAATATCGGATGAGACTGCCATGATACAGACACTGGATTTCTTCACACCGGTTGTGGACGATCCGTATCTGTTCGGACAGATTGCAGCGGCGAACTCCTTAAGCGATGTATATGCAATGGGAGGAGAGCCGAAGGTTGCATTGAATATTGTATGTTTTCCAAATTGTCTGGATCCGGAGATCTTAGGGGAGATTTTGCGAGGCGGAGCAGACAAGGTGTTAGAAGCAGGAGCCGTTCTGGTCGGAGGTCATTCGGTGCAGGATGATGAACCGAAATACGGACTCTCGGTAACAGGCTTCGTTCACCCGGATAAGATTTATAAGAATTACGGGTGTCAGCCGGGAGATGTGCTGGTTCTGACCAAACAGCTTGGAAGTGGTATTGTGAATACAACAGTGAAAGCACAGATGGCTTCCGAAGCAGCCGCAGATGAAGCTGCTAAAGTAATGGCTTCATTGAATCAGAGAGCGAAAAGAGCAATTGAGAAACACACGATCCACGCATGTACAGATGTGACGGGATTTGGATTGCTGGGACATTGTACAGAGATGGCTGAGGCAAGTGACATAACTCTGGAATTATATCCGGAGCAGATTGAATATATGACAGAAGCGATTGCATATGCAAGGATGGGACTCGTTCCGGCAGGAGCATATAAGAACCGGGAGTTTGCAGCGGAAGGACTGGATGCAGGAGATGTAGAAGAGGTCTATTTAGATCTGATCAGCGATCCGCAGACTTCAGGAGGACTTCTTGTCAGTGTCCCAAGAGAAGAATTAGATTGTCTGTTAGCAGACTTTGAGGCAGTGGGAATGGAGACGAAAGTTTCTGTTGTAGGCTGCGTCAAAGAGCGGCAGGAAAAACTCATCCAACTAAAAAAAAGGAAAAATGGAAATGCTGTAAGAGATTTCTTGTTACTGTTCACAGTGCTCTGTGAGCAGTAACGGTTTCTTGCGGCATTTCGCTGTAGAAAGAGAAATTAAGGAGCAGCAGTAGTTGGAACAGTTAGATCAGAATAAGAAAAGAGAAAATTTACAGAAAGAAAAGAATCAGATCTTTCGCCTGCTTCCTAGAGTAGATGACTTGATGAAAAAGGAGAACGTTCAGAGTCTGGCAGAGAAAGAAGGATATGAGCGTGTTCTCGGAGCAGTCAGAGATTCTGTAGAGAATCTGAGGAATGAAATCTCACAAGGAATCAAAAAGGGAATCAGTGAGCATGAAGCAAAAGAAATGATTCGGAAATTTCTGTATGAGATAGAATCAAGTTCAAGGAAATCAGAAGTGAACCATCTTCTGGAACAAGAACAGAAAAAGGAGATTCAACCGGTTTATAACGGAACAGGAGTAATCCTTCATACCGGACTTGGACGTGCACCGCTTAGTCATGAGCTTGCGGAAAAACTGAAATCTGTTGCAGAGAACTATTCCAGTCTGGAATATAATCTACAGACTGGAAAACGTGGAAACAGGACCGGATATGCAGAAGAATTGCTTTGTCAGATCACAGGAGCAGAAGCGGCAATTGTTGTGAATAACAATGCCGGAGCTGTACTTCTTGCCTTGAGTGCATTGACAAAAGGCGGAGAAGTGATCGTCTCCAGAGGAGAACTTGTTGAAATCGGCGGGAAATTCCGTATTCCGGAAGTTCTTGAATTAAGCGGTGCTATTTTGAAAGAAGTCGGGACAACCAATCGTACAAGGATAGAAGATTATAAAGCAGCAGTCAGTGAAAAGACGAAAGCATTTTTGAAAGTCCACACAAGTAATTACAGAATTGTCGGGTTTACAGAATCGGTAAGTGCAGAAGAATTGTGTGAATTAAGTAATGGTCTGATAGAGTGCACGCAGGAATTGTCACCTGAAACCTTCGAGAATCATACGGAACGAAGCAGAATTCCTGTGATTGAAGATCTGGGCAGTGGCGTACTTATAAATCTGGAGGAATATGGTTTATCCAAAGAACCAACCGTACAGGAAGAAGTAAAGGCCGGTGCAGATGTTGTTTGTTTTAGTGGGGATAAACTATTTGGTGGAGCACAGGCAGGAGTCCTTGTCGGAAAGAAAAGATATATTGATCAGATGCGTAATCATCCATTGCTTCGGGCTCTTCGAGCAGATAAATTCACATTGACAGCGATAGAAGAAGTGTTGAAATGTTATCTGGATCAGAAAGAAGCGGTTCAAAAGATTCCAACTTTGAGAATGCTGACAAGACCTGTGGAGGAAATAAAAGAGAAAGCAAGAGTCTGTGCTGATAGATGGAATCAAGAGGGAGCGTCCGTTCAGATTCGAGTGGAAAAAATGTATTTCTAAGGCTGGTGGCGGTGCACTTCCTGAGACGGAGATTCCAAGTTATGGAGTAGCATTGGAATCAACTGAGATCACCGTTGAAGAAATAGAAAGCAGGATGAGAAATCTTTCAGTTCCGGTAATTGGAAGAATAAAGGAAGGGCGTTTCCTTCTGGATATGAGAACTTTCTCGGAAGAAGGAATCGAATATCTGGCGACACAGATCAGACATGTTATGGAAAGAAAACATAACTAAGAAAGAAAAACAGCATTAAGAAAGGGACTGCATTAGATGGAAAGACATGTGATCATCGGAACTGCCGGACATATCGATCATGGTAAGACGACACTGATCAAGGCATTAACGGGAAGAGATACAGACCGTCTGAAAGAAGAGAAAGCACGTGGAATCACAATTGATCTAGGGTTTACATGGATGGATTTGACAGACGGAGAGCGTGTCGGAATCATTGATGTTCCCGGGCATGAGAAATTTATCTCTAATATGACTGCAGGTGTGGTAGGAATGGACCTTGTTCTTCTTGTAATTGCAGCAGATGAGGGGGTTATGCCACAGACAAGAGAACATCTGGCAATTTTACGCCTTCTGGGTGTTGAGAATATCCTTGTTGTTTTGAATAAATGTGACCTTGTGGATGAGGAATGGCTGGAGATGGTAGAACAGCAGATCTGTGAAGAAATGCAACAGTTGTTTACAGTAGGTCAGAGAAATGATCAGGTAGAAGATAAGCTGGAATATAATGTGGACATTGTACGTGTTTCAGCAAAATCAGGAGCTGGAATAGAAGAATTAAGAAGTCAAATCCTGAAATGTGTAAAAAAGCAGAAAGAAATGTGGAAAATCCCTGCATTTCCAAGACTTCCTGTGGACAGAGTATTTTCAATGAAAGGAAGCGGAACAGTTGTGACGGGAACACTTCTTGACGGGAAAATTCATTCGGGAGATCGGGTGATGATCTATCCACAACAAACTTCGTGCAGAGTTCGTGGAGTTCAGGTGCATGAGCAGGAGGCAGAAGCTTGTGAAGCAGGTCAGCGAAGCGCACTGAACCTGGTTCAGACAGACCGAGACAGAGCAGTGATGGGAAGTTTGTGTATCGAGGAAATGTGATCGCACCGGAAGGAAGTATGAAAGTCAGCCGCTATGTGAATGCAAAACTGACACTTCTTCCACAAAGTAAAAGAAGTATTGAACATCAGACTCGATTACATTTTTATAGCGGAACAACAGAAGTTCTGTGCAGAGCAGTTCCGTTGTCCTGTGAGAAAATTAAGCCGGGGGAATCAGCCTATGTCCAATTAAGGTTAGAAGAACCTGCTGCGTTTTGTCCAGGGGACAGGTTTATTGTCCGATTTTATTCACCACTCGAGACAATCGGTGGAGGAATTATCCTTGAAATGGGAGAAAAAAAAGAGCGAAAATATCATGATGGGGTTTTACAAAGACTGGAACTGTTGGAAAACAATCTTTGGAATCAAGAAAATAAGTGTTCAAAGGAAATCCCAGATCAAGAAAAGAGCCTGCAGGAACAGATTTCTTTAGAAAAGAGAATTATGGATGAATTGGAAAGCTGGTTGTCTGCTCATCCATATCGAAGAGGAATGCCAAAGACAGTTCTTTTCAATCAGATCAGCAAAGGGAAAAAGGAACAGAATCGGGAAATTCAGAAGTGTCTTGTACTATTGGAGGAACATGGAAATGTCGGTTGTATAAGGTTGCAACAGGAAAATTCCAGTATAGAGTTGATTTCTCCGGAGGGATATAAAGTAAAAGAGACGGAAGAAGTTTCTAAATTAAGAGAAATCTTTGCCAGTCAATCAGATGAGAATAAAGTTTTCTTTTTGAACAAAGTGGAATTGGAAACATTTTTTGAGTCAGCAAGAAAAACGAAAAAGAAAAGTGGAATACAAAGTCAAGATGAATTGATGGAGATTCTGAATTATATGCAGGAAGAAAACGAAATTACAGAGGTTTGTGAGAGTGTTTATACAACAACAGAGATTACGTTTAAAATTAGAACAGAAGTAAGCCGTATGTTATCTGTATCTAAAGTGATTACACTGAGCCAGGTAAAAGAAGTATTTCAGACAAGCAGAAAAAATGCCAGATTGATTTTTGAATATACAGATCGAATCAGATTTACAGCAAAAGAAGGTGCACAGACAGAAGCTCCGCAGGAAATAAATTGCAAAGAGAACAAATCAGAGGAAAGTGAAGGGGAAGGATGAATGAACTAAAACAACTGGAAGCATTTGTGAAAGTAGCAGAAACAAAAAGTTTTTCGGAAGCGGCAAAGCAGTTATTCCTTACGCAGCCAACTATCAGTGCACATGTGTCTGCATTAGAAAAAGAACTGAATACCTGTTTCCTTATAAGAAATACAAGAGGAGTTGAGCTGTCAGAGAGTGGAAAAGAGCTTTATGCTTATGCGGTACAAATGCTTGAAATCGAAAAGACAATAAAAGGGCGGTTTGGAAAAGAAATAAAACCGGAGGGAAATGTACTTCGTATTGGTGCTTCAACCGTACCGGCGCAATATATTCTTCCAAATGTAATGTCTACATTTCATGCAGAATATCCTAGTGAAAAATTGAGCTTTTTGAGACAGACAGTGAAGGAGTTATCGATAGGATTCTTTCCCATCATATTGATATTGGATTTACAGGAACCGTGATTGAGAAAGGAAACTGTAAATATCTTCCATTTTATGAAGACGAATTAGTTGGGCTTACTCCGGCAAATGAGAAATTTGTTGAAAAGCTTTGTGGTGGACAAATATTGGCGGATTGGATCATGGACGAGCCGGTGATTTTAAGAGAAGAAGGGTCCGGAACAAAAAAAGAAGCAGTAAAAATGCTGGCAGAACAAGGGATTGATATGAAAAAACTGAAGCTGGCAGCCTTGATGGAGAATCAGGAGACGATCAAAAGATCTGTAAGTAAAGGAATGGGAGTTACGATTTTGTCTAAACTTGCGGCAGAAGAGGAATTGAAAAATGGAACACTTCTGGCTTTTCCACTGGGAAGTCAAGGTGGAAAGAGATCAATCAACCTTGTCTATGATGCAGAATATCCGTTGCTTCCGGCAGCAGAGCGTTTTATAAAGATGATAAAGAGAATGTATTTGAAGAAATAAAATACAGGGATAGATGAATAGCAAATAACACACCCTATTTATAGAAAATTCCTATAAATAGGGCAGATCCATTACGGATTCCTATTAGACGGAAACAGAAAAGAGAAGTATACTATAACTAGTGATTTGTATCTGAAAAATAAACGATATAAACACATACAGAAAGGAAGAGAAGCCCTATGATCTACATGGATAATGCGGCAACTACATTACAGAAACCGGAAGAAGTAAAACAGGCGATTCTCTATGCTCTCGAGCATATGGGGAATGCAGGGAGAGGTGGAACAGAAGCTGCACTCGATGCTTCGAGAAGTATCTATGCAGTAAGGGAAAAGCTCGCAGACTTTTTCATGCAGAGAGTCCGACAAGAATTGCATTTACTGCAAATTCTACAGAGAGTCTCAATATTGCATTGAAAGGTTTGTTTCAACCGGGTGATCATGTGATCACGACAGTACTGGAACATAATTCAGTATTGCGTCCGCTGTACTGGTGTCAGGAACAGGGAGTAGAGCTTACGATTCTAAACTGTGATGAAAAGGGAAATCTGTCATATGAAGAGATGGAGAATGCGGTGCGGAAAAATACAAAAGCAATTGTGTGTACCCATGCTTCAAATCTAACGGGGAATATGATTAATCTGAAACGGGTAGGACAGATTGCATCAGAGAAGCATATTTTGTTTGTTGTGGATGCTTCTCAGACAGCAGGTGTTTATCCGATTGATGTGCAGGAACTTGGGGTTGATGTATTGTGCTTCACAGGACATAAAGGTCTGCTTGGACCGCAGGGGACCGGAGGACTTTATGTTAGGGAAGGTGTGGAAATTCGTCCGCTTCTGTGCGGAGGAAGCGGCGTGGATACTTATAACATGCATCACCCATCCCAGATGCCGACGGCACTTGAGGCCGGAACTCTTAATGGGCATGGGATTGCAGGACTTGGCGCAGCAATTGATTATCTGAACCGTACAGGAATTGATGTGATCCGCGAGAAAGAACTCCATCTGATGCGCAGGTTTTATGATGGGATTTCTCAGCTCCCGGATGTGAAAGTCTATGGAGATTTTACAGCAGAGGAAAGAGCTCCGATCGTGACTTTCAATCTGGGAGATTATGACTCTTCTGAAGTCAGTGATGAATTGAATGAAGTTTATGGGATTGCGACCAGACCGGGAGCACACTGTGCACCACTGATGCACAAAGCACTCGGTACAGTAGAACAGGGAGCTGTCCGCTTCAGTTTCTCTCATTACAATACGGAAGAAGAAGTTGATTTTGCAATTCGTGCGATAAAGGAGTTGTAAAGAAAGAGAGGAAGAGAAAATGAATTTATTTGATTCAAAGAAGAAACTGGGAATCGCCGGTGTCATAATGGGTCTGGTAGCAGCAACGCTTGCTTACTTTGGAAACCCGGCGAACATGGCAATCTGTATTGCGTGTTTTGTGCGTGATACAGCAGGAGCACTTGGACTTCATTCCGCAGAGCCGGTACAGTATGCAAGACCGGAGATCATAGGAATTGTCCTCGGTGCATTTATTATTTCAATTGCAACAAAAGAATATCGTGCAACAGCCGGATCTTCCACAATTGTACGTTTTGTACTTGGAATGATTCTTGTAATCGGAGCACTTGTATTCCTTGGATGTCCGCTTCGTATGGTGATTCGTATGTCGGCCGGAGATCTGAATGCATGGGTAGCACTGATTGGATTTGTACTTGGTATTGCTACAGGTGTGTTTGCACTGAAGAAAGGTTTCAGCCTTGGACGTGCACATGTGACAAATAAAGTGAGCGGAAGTGTGCTTCCACTTCTTATGATCGGAGTGCTTGTACTTGCACTTGGAACAAATCTTTTAAAGAGCAGTACAGCAGGTCCGGGAAGTATGCATGCACCAATCATTATTTCTCTGATCGGTGGACTTCTCTTTGGAGCATTTGCTCAGAAATCAAGAATGTGTTTCGCAGGAAGTATCCGTGATATCATTCTTATGAAGAACTTTGACCTGATCACAATCATTGTAGGATTCTTCGCAGTTATGCTTGTATATAATGTTGCAACAGGACATTTTGTTCTTGCATTCAATACACCTGGAGTGATCGCTCACTCCCAGCACCTGTGGAGCATTCTTGGAATGTATGCAGTAGGATTTGCAGCAGTTCTTGCAGGAGGATGCCCGCTGCGTCAGCTTGTACTTGCAGGTCAGGGATCATCTGATGCAGGAGTAACAGTGATCGGTATGTTTGCAGGTGGAGCACTTGCACATAACCTTGGCCTGGCAGCAAGTGGAACAGCACTGAATGCTGAGACAGGTGAGATCGTAGCCGGAGCTGTTCCGCCAGCAGGTAAGATCGCAGCAATTATTTGTATTATTGTATGTTTTGTAATCGCATTTACAAACAAGAGAAGCGAAGCAAAATAAGGAGAAAATAGTTATGAGAGAAGTAGATGCAAGAGGATTATCTTGTCCGGAACCATTGATGCTGACAGCGGAAGCGATTAAAAGTGACAGTAGTCCGGTAAAGGTTCTTGTGACAGAACCACATCAGAAAACAAATGTGGAGAAATTTGCAAAGGATCACGGAAAGAAAACAACAGTAGAAGAAATCGAAGATGGATTTGCTGTTGTGATCGAGTAAAATGAAATAGTAAAAAGCCTTGCTCCCTTTACTGAATGTGAATTTGGTAAAGGGAGTATTTTAGTAATGAAAAATGTTTTCTATTTGTCTGGTTTCGGTTATAATAAAAGAGTTGAGAAAAAAGGAAAGTGTGAGGATAACAGCATGTATATTTCAACAAAATATCTGCATGTATTTCTTGATATCGGAGATGCGCTGCTTTCAAGTGGGGCGGAGATATTTCGTGTAGAAGATACATTGAACCGTATGGGATATGCATGCGGTGCAACACAGATGAATGTGTTCGTGATCACATCGAGTATTGTTATTACAATGGAATTTCCAGAAGAAAATGTACGAACTCAGACAAGGAGAATCCGAAAGACCGGAGGAAATGATTTTGAGAAGCTGGAGAAATTGAATCATTTGAGTAGACAGTTTTGCCAGAATCCTATGTCTCCTGAAGAACTCAGGGAAGTCTTCGATCAGATTGACAAAGTTGTTCCGACACAGACAGGAAAACTCGCAGGGAGTATTCTGGCAGCTTTTAGTTTTGCGCTTTTCTATGGAGGAAATCTTTGGGATGCATTACTGGCCGGATTAGCAGGCATCTTAATCTGTGGAGCACAGAGACATATAAGAAAGTATTGCATGAATGAAGTGACGTTTCAATTTGTGGCATCATTTCTTGCGGGATGTTTTATTTGTGTTATGGCGAGGCTTTTTCCGGCTCTGCACGTGGATAAGATTATGATTGGTGATATTATGTTATTGATCCCGGGATTGATGGCAACAAATGCAATTCGTGATATATTGATTGGAGATACGATATCTGGGGTTATGCGTTTTATAGAGGCAATGCTTCTTGCAGCAGTGCTTGCACTTGGATTTATCGGAGCAATATTTCTGATTGGGAGGATTGGTTGATGACGTATATTGTTCAATTATTTACAGGTGCAGCGGGTTCGGTTGCATTTGGCATATTGTTTCATATGAAGAAGAAACATCTTCCATTGGCGGCGCTTGGCGGTTTTCTGGGCTGGCTGCTATTTATCATCTGCAGAGAATGCTGGGGTGGTGTGTTTTTTCCAACACTGGCAGCAGCTTTTGGAATCGACTTATATGCGGAGATACTTGCACGTAGTTGCAGGAGTACTTCGACGTCATTTTTTGTAACATCAGTAATTCCGCTGATTCCCGGAAGCACACTTTATTATTGCATGAGAAGCGTTGTTGAGGGGGATTTACATCAGGCGTGGAATTATGGAAGAGATACATTTTTATATGCACTAGGGATTGCGGCAGGTATGAGTATTGCCTGGGCAATCTGTGATTTTTTGAGAAAGATAAAAGGAAAACAGGAGATCTCATAAATGCGAAAGAAAGAATTAAAACTTGTGGTGACATTTCACACAACTGCGGATGCGATGGCGATGGAAAAAGCGTGTAAGGCAGAGGAGGTACCGGGCAGACTGATTCCGGTGCCAAGAGTAATCTCGGCAGGTTGTGGACTTGCCTGGGCAGCACCGCTTGAGGCGGTAGAACAGATCAAGCATGTAATGCAGGAAAAGGGGATTGAGAGAGAAGAACTTCATGAGTGCATGGTCTGATCTTTGGATTCAAGGCAAAATGCGCATATTCTGTGTTGAACAGTGGAGTGATAGATATGGAAGTGAACAGTAACATGTTTTCAAAAAAGAAACGAGAATATGAGAATGAACGTTGATTCTGAGGGCGGTTTGCGCTATACTCTATTCAGTAATAAAAGAAAAAAGGTTACTGTTCACACGGGAGTGTACAGTAACGAAAAAAGTGCTGCTCACAGATCAGTGGGAGCGGTAATGAAAAGACTGCTGATAGTTCGGCAGAGAAGGAGCATAATATGAGAATTACAGATGACATTTTATATGTAGGTGTAAATGATCACAACATTGATTTATTCGAGGGTCACTATATTGTGCCGAATGGCATGGCTTACAATTCCTATGTGATCAATGATGAGAAAATTGCGGTTATGGATACAGTGGATGCAGCTTTTGGCGATGAGTGGCTGAAGAATATTGCAGATGTATTGAATGGAGCAACACCTGATTACCTGATCGTTCAGCACATGGAGCCGGATCATTCAGCAAATATTCAGAAATTTTTGGAAGTATATCCGAATACAAAGGTGGTTGGAAATGCAAAGACATTTACAATGATCGGAAACTTTTTCCGTGACCTGAAACTTGCAGACGAGAACAAGCTGGAAGTGAAGAATAAAGATACACTGACACTTGGAAAACATGAGCTTACATTTGTATTTGCACCGATGGTACATTGGCCGGAGGTAATGGTAACATACGATAGCAAGGATAAGGTTCTTTTCTCTGCGGATGGATTCGGTAAGTTCGGAGCGCTTGATGTAGAGGAAGACTGGGATTGCGAAGCACGCCGTTACTATATCGGAATTGTTGGAAAATACGGAGCACAGGTTCAGAATCTTTTGAAGGTTGCAGCAACACTGGATATTCAGATAATCTGCCCGCTGCATGGACCGGTTCTTACAGAGAATCTGGAGCACTACATTGGACAGTATAATACATGGTCTTCTTATGGAACAGAATCTGAAGGTGTTATGATCGCGTACACATCTGTTTATGGAAATACAAAGAAGGCAGTTGAACTTCTTGCTGAGAAGCTGAAAGAAAAAGGATGCCCTAAGGTCGTAGTAACAGACCTTGCCCGTGAGGATATGGCAGAGGCTGTAGAAGATGCGTTCCGTTACGGTAAGATTGTTCTTGCTTCAACAACTTATAACGGAGATGTATTCCCGTTCATGAAGACATTTATCGAGCACTTGACAGAGCGTAACTATCAGAATAAGACAATTGGTCTGATTGAGAATGGATCCTGGGCTTCTATGGCTGGTAAAGTGATGACAGGAATGTTTGAGAAGAGCAAGAATATCACATGGCTTGAGACTTCAGTAAAGATTATGTCTTCTATGGATGAGCAGAATAAAGCGGACATCGAGAAGATGGCAGAGGAACTGATGTAAGCAATTGTGATTTACAGGAAAGAAAGATTCTGTTAGGATAGAATCAGATGGCGGAGCGGATGACCAGATATCAGCTGGCGTTTGCTCCGTTTCTTAATAAATACATCAATGATGAATTGTCTAAGCATTATGGAGGCAGAAGAGTAACTGGTGTGCTTCCTGGTCTTCAAAACCAGTGTGGGGCGTGGTACGTCCCGGGTGGGTTCGATTCCCACATGTCTCCGCCAAAAGAAAGGAAAAAGAATATGGGTATGAATCAGACGCCGGTGTCCGAACGAGTGCACATCGGCTTTTTTGGTAAGCGGAATGCTGGAAAATCAAGCGTGATGAATGCGGTAACAGGACAGGATCTTGCGATAGTTTCTGATGTGAAAGGAACAACAACGGATCCGGTTATAAGACAATGGAACTTCTTCCGTTGGGTCCTGTTGTGATGATGGATACTCCTGGAATTGATGATGAAGGTGAACTGGGTGAACTTCGTGCGAAGAAGAGCTATCAGGTGTTGAATAAGACAGACATTGCTGTTGTTGTGATTGATGGAACGTGTGGTGTCAGTGAAGAAGATCTCAAGATAACAGAGCAGATTCAGAAAAAGAACATACCTTATATAATAGTACTGAATAAATGTGAACAGTTTACACAAGAAGATGAGAGATTGCGGGTACAGGAAAATACCGCAAGTTATTTAAAAACAGAGAAAGAGAAGATTCTTCTTGTAAGTGCAGCGGATAAAAGCGGAATTTATGAGCTGAAGGAAGAACTTGGAGCGTTGAAAGGAAAGGAGGAGGAAGAACGAAAGATTGTTGGAGATCTTCTTGAACCATCCGATTTTGTAGTGCTTGTTGTGCCAATTGACAGTGCGGCACCAAAGGGACGTCTGATTTTACCACAGCAGCAGACGATTCGAGATATTCTCGATGCGGATGCATCTGCAATCGTTGTGAAAGAAACGGAACTTACAAAAACATTAGCTTCACTTGGAAAAAAGCCAAAGATGGTTATTACAGATAGCCAGGTTTTTGGAAAAGTTGCGAAAGATACACCAAAAGATATTTTACTGACATCCTTTTCTATTTTATTTGCAAGATATAAAGGGAATCTGGAAACGATGGTGCGTGGGGTAAAAGCACTTGATAGTTTAAGAGACGGCGATAAAGTCCTGATCAGTGAGGGGTGCACGCATCATAGACAGTGTGATGATATTGGTACGGTGAAGATTCCACGCTGGCTGAAAGAGTATACAGGGAAAGAACTTATAATAGAGACTTCTTCAGGAACAGAATTCCCAGATGACCTTGGTTCATACAAAATGATCATTCATTGTGGAGGGTGTATGCTGAATGAACGCGAAATGAAATACAGGATCAGTTGCGCACAGGATCAAGGGATCCCGATTGCAAACTATGGAATGGTGATTGCATATATTCATGGAATATTGAAAAGGAGTCTGAGTCCATTTCCGGAGATAGAAAAACTCTTATAAAAGTAAAGAATGCGTTGCTGGTCGCACATCGTGTGAACAGTAACAAGAATGCATTATAACGGAAATGACGCCGCTTTGCTGGATCTGCAACTCCAGCAGGCGGCGTCACTTCTATGGTATGTAATTGAGAGGATCCTTTAGTTACCAGACAGAAACATCTGCACACGAAACTGGGGAATTCCTACAAAGAGGCTGTGCGCTGACGGTACTGCTGCGGCAGGGATATTCTTGGGGAAAACATCCGGCGTTAGCGTACTGCATGATAACTGAAGTATCTGACCTGTAAAAACGAATAAAAAAAAGACAGTTTCTCCTCGGTAAATAGGAAAACCGCCTTTGGTCTTACAAGTCGAGATAATAATACCATTCGTGTAGAGCAGTGTCAAGTGTTATGTGGGCAAAAAATAAGATTCCTTATAAATTTGTTACTGTTCACACGATGTGCGACCAGCAACGCATCTCGCCATTTAAAATCGCCTTTGGCGATGGGGCGAGATGCATTCAAGTCAAAACGCGCATTCTCCGTGCCAATCAGCGGAGTGATTGACACGGGAGTGAACAGTAACATAAATTTTGCATTGAGGTTAGTATGATACCTGATAGATCACGACTTGAGATGAGTTTCTTCTATATATAATGTGATTTGATTATGTGTAATATTTGATCTGGTTGCAAGGAAAATGCAAAAATAAATAGAAAAAAGATTGTACTTAAAAAAAAACAAAGAAAGTACTTGCAATTTTCGGTACTCTCGGATATACTAAGAGAGCTGTGACATGATAGCAATGAAGCGCGAGGTTGCTGCCCGGCAAATGAATAAGCTGGTGCAGGTTTTCCGTGGAGCGAATGTCAAGTTAGGAAACTGGCGACAAGTCACTGTACGAATCAAAAACTGATTACTATTTGCCCCAATGGGATAACCAGGGTAGGAGTATGAAACAACGTGTGAGTTTCTCACGACACACACGGGAGAGTGTACAGTCACCGCTTGTCGTACTGATGTGAAAAGTACGAAAAGGAGGCGACTTTTTTTTATGGCAAGTCAAGTAATGAGAATCACATTGAAGGCGTATGATCATCAGCTTGTTGATGCATCCGCAAAGAAAATCATCGAAACTGTAAAAAAGAACGGGTCACAGGTGAGTGGACCGGTACCACTTCCGACTAAGAAGGAAGTTGTAACAATTCTGAGAGCTGTACACAAGTACAAAGATTCCAGAGAGCAGTTCGAGCAGAGAACTCACAAAAGACTGATCGATATCATCACACCAACACAGAAAACTGTTGATGCACTTTCTAGATTAGAAATGCCAGCTGGTGTATTTATCGACATCAAGATGAAGTCCAAATAATAAGGACATCTTAATTTTAAACAGTATTCCTAAAATTTAGGATGAGCGCGAAAGCGTTCCGCTGTAAATCACAGGAGGTAATTATAAATGAAGAAAGCTATCTTAGCTACAAAAGTTGGAAATGTACTCAGATCTTCAATGAAGAAGACGGAAGTTCTGATTCCG
>ENA-OQJT01000129-OQJT01000129.1-human-gut-metagenome-genome-assembly--contig:-NODE-129-length-18227-cov-0.882155_pt1 | contig 18227 bp, 15 predicted proteins | sample MGYA00242612_ERZ504779 | MGnify/ENA primary metagenome ERZ504779 (study PRJEB26092, sample SAMD00036366) | human gut metagenome | host: Homo sapiens | study: EMG produced TPA metagenomics assembly of...
GAAAAATTTTTGGCGGATTATGATGAAAAACGGAAAAAAATTCTGACAAAGAAAAAGGAACTTGAAAATAAAATTCAGAGAGAACAGGAAGAAAAAATATTACGTGCCGTTCAAGACAGCTTCGGAAAAATTAATGAAAAAAATATTGATACTTTCTTGGATATTCTGAAAAAAAAACAGTGAGGAATTTTCGATGGAGATGGAAATTGCATTAGAAAACTTTGAAGAAAATAATGAAGTAGTTTCCGATGATCTACCGAATTCCGGTACACAGCAAAGTGTAGAAGAGCAAGGATATTCATATGAAAGCAATGAGCCATGAGCCGACGAGACATTCGATATACGATTCGATTTTCAGAAAAGGAATGGGAAATATTAGAAGAAAAAATTAAGAAAGAGGATGCGTGGAAATTTAAATATGGAATAAAAGAAGGAAGCGTAAATGTATCTGCATTTATCCGGGAAAAATTATTTCGAGAAGAAATAAAAGAACTGGCATATTACCGGGAATTAAAAAACTTAACTTATCAAATACGAAAAATCGGAGTTAATATCAATCAGGTGGCTGCAAAGATCAACAGTGGTCATGGGAATATCGACTCTGTTTTTTATTTGCAAAAAAATCTTCTACAGGTTGAAGAAGAGGTAAAAAATCTGATTGAAAAACTGGAGGAAGATCGTGGCAATCACAAAATTGATGAACATTAAACAAGGTAGGAGAGGTGGCAGCAAACATTTAAATAATTCGATTCGTTATATTATGAATCCTAAAAAAAACAAATGATGGGGAATTGATTGGTGGAAACTCAGGATTCACACCGCAAGAAGTTTATCAGGTTATGATGGATACCAAACTTGACTGGGATAAGCTGGAAGGAAGACAGGGATATCATTTTGTTATCAGTTTTCAACCTGGAGAGGTAAATGAAGAAATGGCATATCAAGTCATAAAAGAATTTTGCGAAGAATATCTTGGTGACGATTTCGATTATGTTTTTTCAATTCATAATGATCAGAAGCACATGCATGGACACATTGTTTTCAATTCAGTGAATCGAATGAGTGGATATAAGTACCGATACGAAAATGGAGACTGGGAGAAGTATATTCAGCCGATCACAAATAAAATTTGTGAGAAGTATGGACTGCCGCCACTGGAATTCGATGCAGAAACAAGAAAAGGAAAATCTTATGCACAATGGCAGGCAGACAAAAAAGGTGCGCCAACCTGGAAAAAAATTATTCGTGCTGATATTGATTATATTATTTCTATCTCTGGCAATGAAGAAGAATTTATTTCTAATATGGAAAAAATCGGTTATCAGATTCGTAAGGGAGATTCTCAAAAGCATGGTGCGTATTTTTCATTTCGTGCAATGGAACAAAAAAGAGGTTGGAGAAGTTACAACCTTGGATCTGGGTATCATTATGAGGAGATCCTTTCAAGAATTCGAAGAGAAAAATTTGTATATAAAAATCCAAGGAGTCCTCGAATAAGATTCTATAAAATGAAAAGGATAAATACGCATCAGGCGGTAACACAATTTCAGAAAAAAAAGAATCCGGAAAATATATTTTGTATCTGTCCAATATCATAATATAAAAAATCCATATGCCGTAGATTATCGGGAAGTACGAAAAAGTCTGCTACACATTGACCAATTGTGGGAAAACATTAATTATTTGAAACAATTTCAAATTAGTTCTATGCGGAGCTTTTAGATAGAGAAGCGAAAATAAAAGAACAGGAAAAAGCATTAAAGAATCAAATATACAATAAGGATTTTCTACAGGACAATGAAGCGTATATAAGATATAAGAAGTTAAAAGAAATGTTAAGTGAAGTGCCAGAATCCGATGATAGTTTTGAAAAAATATTGGATGAATTGGAAGAATTGGAACAGGATTTTCCAGATGCAATATTGGATGGAAGTGAGAAGGTTGAACAAATGGAAAAGAAGTTACAGTCCATTCGGGATGAAAAAAGAATTATCAGGCAGATAAAAGAAGAGGAAGAGGAAGACAAATTATTCTATACCGCAGCATGGGGACAGCCAACGGAACATACTTATCAAAACAGTAAAAAGAAAGAGGTGCAGACGCAGTGGGCGAAAACAAAATAAATACGATTAATTTAAATGATATTTTTCAAGATGTAAAGACAGATCTGATCGGAAATCTTTTAAATGAGACAAAAGATAGTAAGAAATGTATGTGGTATCTCATATGCGCATTAGATGGAATGGGAGATCAGGAAATACTGGAACTTTCAGGATATACAATTCCTCAAATCCAAGATGCCAGAACAAAATTTCTGAAACAAAAATATCAGGCAAAGACTTCCTTATCCAATGAAATTCAGATGTTAAAAAAACAGGTTATGGATGTAGTGAAGGAAAACAGAGATGTACGATCTTCTGTTGAAGCTGGACTAGATAAAGCAATTCAAGAGCAGATTGAAAAATCGAATAAACTGATCGAAGCAAAAGATGAAATGATTACAATGATAAATATGCAAAAAGTGGACTTGCAACGACAAAATGAAGAATTAAAAGCAAAGGTAAATGAATTGGAAAAGCAGTCAACATCGGTAGTGGCAGCAACGAGTAATCCTGCAGACAGGAAGGATGCAGAAACACAAATAGAAAAACAACTAAGTGAAGAGGAAAATATTGAAAATAAGATAGAAGTCAGACGGGAAGAAATTCAACCAGAAGAGAGAAAAAAGAGTATAGGAAAACGTATTCGTAAGTATCTTTTTTCGTCAACAGATACAAAGAAATTTATCGGGAAATATTTGGAGAATGATAAGATGACGAAGGAACAAAAGGATTATCTGTTGGAGTGCCTGGAAAGTGGAGTTGGTGTAAAAGAAATGTCAGAATTTGCATTTGAAAATCTGACGGTTGAACAAATGGAACGTTTAAGAAAGATAAATGAAAAAAGGAAGGAATAAAGGATGGATATTCATGTAGAGATGCACTTATCTTATGAGACGGATGTGTGGGCATATGGAATGGTCACTTTAGAAAATATCATCCGATTTCCGGTTCAGCTTCGTAAATTTAAAAATAAAGATACGGGAGAAGAGACTTCGTTTCTTAGTTATCCTAGAAGAGAACGTTGTGGAAAATGGGAAAATATACTTGTACCCGAAAAAAAATTAAGGGAAGAAATTGAAAAGGCTGTAGGAGAAAAAATCAAAGAGGAAATGAGAAAAGATTTGTATCTTCCAGAGATAGAAATACTTTCCATCAGCCCAATTGTTCCACGGTATCCACCGAATGCGAAAGCATATATATGTGGTGTTGCATCTGTTCAATTGCTAGGACTTACAATTAATGGAATCACTATTAAAAAAGGACAAAGAGGCTATTTTATTAATATGCCACAATATAAAAGTTCGGATGGGTATCATGATGTGATCTATGCCATAGGGAAAGCAATGCAGAAGAAAATTTCGGAGTGTGTTCTTCAGGAATATCAGAAAATAATGGGCGTACCGAATTTCGGTACAGAGGGAGGACTGACAAAATGAAAAAGGAAGAATTCATACAATTTGTAGCTAAGAATATTAAATATCATCTTCCATCTGAATTCAAAGATTTCAAAATTGAGGTTGGAAAACACATGGGGTTAGTGATATCAGAAAAAAAATCTCCTAACACAATAAGAATATATTTGGATGAAGCATATGAAAAATTTATGGAGAACAAAAATATATTTCCAGTCATGGAAACTGTTGCAAATAACATTACGCAGGGGTGGCATACTGTTGGGAAAATTAGAGACGAAAAAAGACAGGCGATAGAATTCGTGAATAATTACACAGAGGTAAAGAAACATCTGCAGTTCGTGTTGCGAGATCCGGATTTTACTGAAATTCCGATGAATCAGATAAAAACGGAGCTGGGAAGTTATGTTGCGTTGTATGAGATCAATATGGACAAAAATGATGCGGAACATATATCTATACCAATAACCGATAAGTTAACCAAACGTTGGGGGATTACGGCAGATCAACTATATCAAGACACGATAAAGGTTCAGGCAGCATGGAATCAACCTTTACTGGCAGATCTATTGGAAATGGGAACTTATTTGAATGGGGGGACAAGACCTGATAATCTGCTATCAGCAGACAAAATTGATGATACCGGGCTGTACGTGCTAACAAATTATAAGCTGTATAATGGCGCAGCGATGATTGCACATGATGAAATGGCACAAAAAATAGGTAATCTGTTACAAATGGATTATTATATACTTCCGTCTACTGTACATGAATTGCTGGTGTATCCCGATAATGGAGTTATATCAATAACACAATTGCAAGAAATGGTAAAAAGTGTCAATGCTACAGACGTGTTGCCGAAGGATAGGTTGTCCGATAAGGTTTTATTTTACAATCAGCAGGAACGCAGATTAGAGCTTGCTACGGAAAGAGAGGAGTATTTTGAAGACAAAACAGAGGACACTCAAGAGAAAAAGGAATTAGCTGAAGGCAAAGATAAATCAGAATCAGAGAAAAAAGAAGATAAAAGTTTGAAATTTTCAATCCGATTGTAGAAAAAATGTTTTTCTAGAAAGTTAATTCCTATATTTAGCACAAGAGTCGGAAAGCGAGGAAAAAATGATGTATGAAGCATTAGTACAGAAATTGAAGTTCCTTTTAATGTAATTATTCCAAACAGTTATAATTACGTACATAAGGAATCATAGATTTCATAATAAAAAATTAAAGAGGTAACGCATGAAATTTAAAGGTATTGAATTAAAAGATAACACAGAAGCAGAGTTATTAATAGAAATTGAAATCGTTGATATTAATGACGAAGATGAGCTTGAAGAATATGGTGAAGAATTGGAAGGAAAATTAGAAGATATTTTAGACTATGATAATTGCTCTCCATATGTAGATTTTATAGATGATAATTTATTAAATATACGTTGTGACGAAATTACATTTGACGAAAAAGGTGTAGATCTTTTAACTGTCATCTATAAAAATATTCTAAATGCAAATTTACAGAATGTAAAAGTTATGATTAATGTTCATGTTGATGGTAAAGAGTGGTTTAAAAAAGAAGATGGATCGGAATATAATGAGGATTCTGTTACTTTAGAAGAATTTTTATTAAATATTGAATATTAAAGTCTGGGGTGAAAGTATGGCTTACATAGAGAATGTAGTAATAGGAACTCCAATAGTAGATCCAAAAGATATGTTTGCTTCGGACGAAGATGATTGGACAAGGATGGAAGAGGAAGAAATTATGGAAAGTGTTTCGGAGAAAGAAAGGGATGAAACTGAGCAGGAAGATCGAACAAATGAAACAGTTTTTTTGAACGTACAGATGATTCTTATGCAATCTATCAATATGATAACACAGATGGAAATTGGGGATACAAATTCATGGGACTGAGCATCATAAGTAATATGGGATTATCTGTGGATGGGAAAGATTACCGTATGATGTTCATGGAGCAATTGCATGAACATGATTCCCTGGATGAATTATATCATAGGTTCAATGCTGAACGACCAGAAGGGTTTGATGGACATTCATTGTCTGTTTCCGACGTTGTTATAATGAAACGTAATGGAGAAATGAAAGCGTATTACGTGGATGATGTTGGATTTTCTGAGCTTCCGGAATTCACGAAGCAAAGAGAGCAGATTATAGATAGGTCAAATGATTCTCCAGTTTATGCAGGAACACTGGAACAGGCGGTAAGACAGAAGGATGCGGATGCATATTTGGATTCAAGAAAATTAAATATTGATTGTAAAAAGCGATAGAAGAAGTAATTCAAGAAAACTATGATGGAATACGTTTGAAGGATGATGTAGCGAAAGATGTTGTGAGACGTTTTGGAGAAGAACGTATGAATTTTGTGATGGCAAATACAATCCGGGAAAGCTTTTTAGAGGGACGATTTTCTAAGCAGAATAAAGAGTGGGCAGAACATATTAATATTCCGGAAAATATCAGTCATGGAAGGAACTTAAATCTTGATTATATAATTGAAAGTCATCCGGTTGTATTAGATGACTTTATTTCAATGGCAAGATTTGAAATTCGGATGCTGAAAATTGAACGGGCAATTGAAGATGCAGAGGTATCGATTACTACAGATACAAATGATTATGTAGCAGATGGACATGAGGGAGCCTGGCATACGATTGAGGAAAGGAAATATGCCGGAAAGAAGTTCTTTCTTATGGAACATAATGAGTTCGGCTCAAATGTAGCAGAAATTATTGTGACAGAAAATGGACAACTTGTGGCAGAGGATTTGTGGAATGGGTTTGATAAGGGGGCATTGGACGCTATATCAGAATATCTGCAGGACAAGGGGATATCAGTAGAGGAAATATACAAAGAACCGGATGAATTGGCATATAAAATTCATGATGGATATTTTTCTATTCACCGCACAAACGGAGGTTATGACTACACTTTCTATACGAAAGATTATGAAGATATAGATGGCGGTATCTATGATAATCCAGACAGTCCTATAAAGCAGGTGGTAGAGGATATTCTGGAAGATGCAGGAATTTCGTTAGATGATGCAGAATGGATGGATTATGAAGAGTTGGATGCCGAAGTTGAGCATGCAGAAGAAATTAAACAACTCGCTGTGGATTTAGACAAATTCAGTTATGAATATGATACATACGAGTATAAAGATAGCATTGAAGACAGAGAAGAGCAGATTGATAAACTTACAGAGGATATTTTGACGAGGAAACAGGTGATATAAAAAAATGGCTGACAGAGGTGTCGGAAAATTCAGAGATAGATAATGATGTCAGAACTGCACACTCATTGTTTTCTCGTCTGGAAGAAGCGGAGAGAGTATTTATATCTGACGAAACTAATGTCAGTTTCTATGCGGCTGAATGTATGGAATTTCCAGATTTTGGAGAACTTCATGAAAATCTTACTTTGGATGAAGCGATAAAAAAAATATGAAAGTATTCCAGAAGAACGGATGCATGGGGTGAAAGGAATTGGATTTGAACTAGAAGATGGAAGTGATTACGAGGGCAAATATGGGTTGATGTATCATGGTCGGGTAGATCGAGAAAATGTTGAGATGATTCAATATTATAAAGATAATCCAGTGATTCAGAAAGCATTAGATGCATTGGAACAGTATTGCGAGACTTCTGCAGATAAGTCAGTAGAAAGACAACAAGAAACAAATAGAAAGAAAAAACAAAAGAGCATTTATCAAGGACTTCATAGATAGAAGTCTTTTTTGTTGTACCGAAATTCAGTACAGAGAGGATTTACTATGGCAACAACGTTATTGAAATTAAAAGAATTATCCCAACAAACAATTGAAGCGATTGTAAAAAGTCCGGATGCCTGGAAAAATATTTAAATGCAGCACCAAATATTTTTCGATATTCTTTTGAGGATCAGCTTCTGATCTATGCGCAAGCACCAAAAGCAACAGCAGTTGCAACGTACGATGTCTGGAACAAAATTATGCACAGGGCAGTAAAGAAGGGAAGCTGTGGAATTGGTCTGATTCATACGAAAAGGCGGTATGAAAAGATTGATTATGTGTTTGACGTAACTCAGACAACAGAAAAATATGATTCTCGATCCTTGAATATATGGAAAGTTACCGAAAAGAATGAAACTCTTGTTAGAACATATCTGCAGAATACGATTGATATTGAAGAAGGGATGGAATCTATCCCAGAGTTGGTACATGAACTAATCAAAGAAAGTGTCGATGATGTGATCGATGATCTGCAAGATGCGCTTAAAGAAGATGTTGAAGGCACATATCTGGAAGACCTGGAAGAAGATCAATTAAAACATGATTTTCAAGAACTGCTGGAAAATAGTATATTTTATGTCTGTTTGTCAAAATGTGGATATGATCCGGAAATGTATCTTTCCTCAGATTCTTTTCAGTTTATTACAAACTTCAATGATATTTCAGTGCTTCGACATTTAGGCTATGCTACGACTGAAACGTGTAATTCAATTTTGCATGGTATTACCGTATTTTTGATCAGAAATCAGAAAAATATAGATCAGAAAATAACACAACCGGAGACAACACCAGAAAGTTCTAACAAAAATATCATGCAGAAAAGCGTGTACCGAATTTCGGTACGCAGAAAGAAGAACATGCAGAAGAGGAAGAACCAGATAATCATGTTTTGCGAACAGTACCAAAAGCTCCAGTTCGAGTAGATGAAGTGATCGAAGCAGATGATGACTATACACAATTAGAGTTCATTCCATCAGAAGCGGAACAAAGCGAACAAATCCAACTTGAAATTGCTTCACGTAAGACAGAGAATGATGCAGAGTATATCTTGGATTCAGAAATAGATGCGATATTGCGGCTTGGAGGAGGAGAGGAAAATTCACAGCATTCAATTGCTGCCCGTTTGATTAATGGTTTGGATAAGGAAGAATTTGCGGAATTCCTAAGCAGAGAATATGGTACTGGTGGTAAAGGGGTATACCTAAATAACCGAAAGATATCAGTATGGTATGAACAATCAGGACTACGGTTTGCAAGAGGTGAATCGGCACAGGATAGATATGATCAATTAATCCCCTGGCAAGAAGCGGCAGATAGAATTAAAAAAATTATATGAAGATGGGGAAATATCTGCCCAATTCGATTGTAGTAAATGCCTTGCAAGTGACAGAAAAAAAGTATGCTCAGAGGGTAGAATTATTATTTCGAGATGCGGGTGTGCTGCCGGAGGGGCTAAAGTATAAGGAAGAATGGGGCGATGTTATCCAACAAGAATTGTCCGAAAAAAATGGACAGGAAAAAATAAAAACAGTGTTTGACACAATAGATAAAATGATTCAAACTGATTCTTCTATGCCAAGTTGGATAAAAATAAATAATGCCAAATATCAAAAAATATTTGAAGAATTAATATCGGAAGAAAAACATTATATTCTGCAATCTTCCGATATTTTTATGCCGGAAAAGCAATTTATTACAGAAGACGAAATCAATGCTATATTAGGGCGTGGTTCTGGGGTAGAGGGTGGAAAAAAAACGCATCTATAACTTCCTGACAAAGGAACATAGTATAAAAGAAAAAATAGAGTTCCTAAAAAAATGAATATGGGATAGGAGGACCTACGCCGGGAGTCATCGGAAGCTGGTTTTCATCTGAAAACCATGATGCAAAAGGGATTGTCATTGAAAAGGAATTTTGTGGAAAGGTCATATTAAAATGGAACATGGTTTTACGCCGTATCGAAACCATGATACAGAAGAACCAATATTTAACAGAAAAATCGGAATCTGAAACGGTGGTTACAGAACAAGAACAGAGTTCGCTAAAACCGGATATTGCAGATCAACAGGATAGTGTACCGAATTTCGGTACAGAACAAGTGGCATCTTCAGAAAATGAGCGCATACGAGTAGCAATCGAAAGCAGTGAGGATGTAGAAGAACGGGACATTGGATTTTTTACATATCATTATCCAGATGGAAGAGATGGAATACGTTTCCGTCTGGTACGCATTGGTGAGGATGGGAAGTTAGAGGTATATCCTTCAGCAAATCGATTCTTTATTAACCAGGCTGCGGTTGATGAGTATATAACAGAACATGCGGAGATTCTTGAGGTGATAGAATATGATGCCATTGTACATGAAGCAATGGCAAGTGTGCTGGAAAACAGACCAACTACACCAGAGGAACAGAAGCAGATCCAGGAAGTATTACAGAAAGAAAGCAAAAACAATACGCAAACAATTCGTCCTGGTAATTTCTATATTACAGATAATCAGTTGGGAAATGGAACTGCAAAGGAAAAATATCAAAGAAATGTCGATGCAATTCGATTGTTAAAGCAATTGGAGCAGGAGCATCGGCAGGCTGATCGGTATGAACAGGAAGTTCTCTCGCAGTATGTTGGATGGGGAGGTCTTGCCTATGTATTTGACGAAGGAAAATCTAATTGGGCGGATGAATATAAAGAACTAAAAGAGTTGCTTACAGAGTCCGAATATAAATCTGCACGAGAATCTGTATTGAATGCACATTATACGCAACCTGTGATTATTAAAAGTATGTATAAGGCGTTGGAACAAATGGGATTTAAAAACGGAAATGTGCTAGAGCCTGCAATGGGAGTAGGAAATTTTTTTGGAGCAATGCCGGAATCCTTGCGTGATTCAAAGCTATATGGTGTGGAGTTAGACAGTATCAGTGGTAGAATTGCAAAACAACTGTATCCGGATGCAGACATCCGGATTACTGGTTATGAAACTTCCGGATATCCGGATGATTTTTTTGATGTTGCGATTGGAAATGTTCCGTTTGGTAATTATCAGGTGTATGACAGGCGATATGAACAACATCATTTTCTGATCCATGATTATTTCTTGGCGAAAACTTTAGATCAGTTAAGAAGTGGTGGAGTAGCAGCGTTTATCACATCTAAGGGAACAATGGATAAAAAAAAATAATCTGGTTCGTTCCTACTTGTCACAGCGAGCAGAATTATTAGGAGCAATTCGCTTACCAAACACTGCATTTAAGGGCAATGCAGGAACAGAAGTAACATCGGATATTTTGTTTTTCCAGAAAAGAGAAGGAATTTCTTATGATTCTCCGGAGTGGCTGGACATTGGAGTAAATGAAGATGGTATTGAGTTAAATCAATATTTCTTAAACCATCCGGAAATGGTACTCGGACACATGGAAGAGGTAAGTGGACCATATGGAAAAGAAACCGCATGTATACCGCTTAAAGGGGCAGATCTGAAAGAACAACTAGATGTTGCAATCACGAAGGTTCAAGGACAGATTTTTGTGGAAAATCCGGAAGTTGTAATCGAGGAAGATCAAAGAGACATTCCTGCAAATCCAGATGTAAAAAATTACTCTTATACATTAGTTGATGAACAATTATATTTCCGGGAAAATTCCAGAATGTATCCAGTGAATCTTTCAAAGGCTACAGAGGAACGTGTGTGTGGAATGATTGAAATCCGAGAATCAGTAAGGAGATTGATTTCTCTACAGATGGATGAAAATGGAACAGATGAAGCGATTAAAACGGAACAAGAAAAGCTGAATAGAGTCTATGATGAATTCTATAAAAAGTATGGTGTTATAAGTAGTACTGGAAATAAGAGGGCTTTTTCATCAGATGCATCCTATTGCTTATTGTGTTCATTGGAAATACTGGATGAAAATGGAAATCTGGAACGGAAAGCGGACATGTTTTCAAAGCGCACGATCAGTAAAGCGGTGCCGGTTACCAAGGTGGATACGGCGATTGAGTCACTGACGGTTTCAATGAGTGAATATGCAAGAGTAAATCTGCTATTTATGGCGCAACTGACGGGTAGAAGTGAAGAAACTGTAATAGAAGAACTGAAGGGGATAATCTTCTTTAATCCGGAAACCAATCGTTGGGAAAATAATGATGAATATTTATCCGGGAATGTCAGAGAAAAATTACAAGTTGCAAAAGAACATCTACAGACAGATTCTAGATATCAGGAAAATGTAGATGCCTTAGAAAAGATACAGCCCAAAGATCTTGATGCGTCTGAAATTGAAGTCAGGATCGGTGCCACCTGGATTGAACCGGAAATGTATGAACAGTTTATGGAAGAGGTCTTCCATACACCAAAATATCATCTGAATAACCGGAGAATTGCAATCGAATATTCCAAAACAACCGGAGAATGGCGGATTAAAGGGAAAAACCTGGATAGTATTGGAAATACAATCGCTTATAACACCTATGGAACGCAGAGAATTAACGCATATGAAATTCTTGAAGCAACATTAAATCTACGGGATGCCAGAGTGTATGATAGGGTAGAAACCGATGGAACCGTCAGATATGTCGTAAATAAGACAGAAACAATGTATGCAGCTCAGAAGCAGGACGCTATAAAAGAAGCTTTCCAGGAATGGATTTATGCCGATCTACAGAGAAGAGAAACGATCTGTAAAACATATAATGAAAGGTTTAACTCGATCCGTCCACGGGAATATGATGGAAGTTACTTGGTATTTCCAGGAATGAATACCGAAATTACATTAAAACCACATCAGAAAAATGCGGTTGCACATCAGTTGTATGGGAAAAATACTTTATTGGCTCATTGTGTTGGCGCTGGAAAAACATATGAAATGATTGCTGCAGCAATGGAGTCGAAAAGACTTGGGCTGTCGCAAAAATCACTGTTTGTTGTGCCAAATCATCTGACGGAGCAGTGGGGATCGGAATTTTTACAGCTATATCCTGGGGCAAATATCTTGGTTGCAACGAAAAAGGACTTTCAGCCAATGAACCGGAAAAAGTTCTGTGCCAGAATTGCACTTGGAAATTATGATGCAGTGATTATAGGTCATAGTCAATTTGAAAAGATTCCACTGAGCGATGAACGTCTGAAGAAAATGCTGAATGGTCAGATTGATGATATTATTGCAGCAATTGAGCTGGCAAAAGAAAGCAATACAGAAAACTTTACCATCAAGCAGATGGAGAAAACCAAAAAACAATTAGCGGTAAGATTAGAAAAGCTAAATAAGAAAGAAAAAAAGGATAATACAATCACGTTTGAGGAGTTGGGCGTAGACAGGCTTTTTGTAGATGAGAGTCATTACTATAAGAATCTTTTTTTGTATACAAAGATGAGAAATGTTGCAGGAGTATCACAGACGGAAGCACAGAAATCAACGGACATGTTTAATAAGTGTCAATATATGAATGAAATTACAGAAGGAAGTGGTATTACATTTGCAACTGGAACGCCGATCAGCAATAGTATGACAGAATTGTTTACGATACAGCGTTACCTTCAGATGGAGGAACTGCAAAAGACTGGTCTCACACAATTTGATGCCTGGGCAGCCACGTTTGGCGAGACGGTTACAGCAATTGAATTAGCACCGGAAGGAACGGGCTATCGAACAAAAACGAGATTTTCACGTTTCTTCAATGTTCCGGAACTTATGAGCATGTTTAAGGAAATTGCAGATATCAAAACATCTGATCAATTAAATCTTCCTGTTCCGGAAGTGGAATATAAAACGATTGTTATCAAGCCAACAGAAGAACAAAAAGAATATGTGGCAGAATTAGGTGAGCGTGCAGAGCAAGTAAGAAATGGAGGAGTTGATTCTTCCATTGATAACATGCTGAAAATAACCAATGATGGTCGAAAACTTGCATTAGATCAGAGATTAATAAGTGATGCGTTTCCTGATTCAGTGGATGGAAAGGTATCTGAATGTGCAAGACAGTGTTACGATATATGGGAAAATACCAAAGACACGAAATCAGCACAATTGGTGTTCTGTGATTTGTCGACACCGAAAAATGATGGAACATTTAATGTGTATGATGATTTGAAACAAAAATTAATGGATATGGGTGTTCCGGAAGAAGAAATTGCTTATATTCATCATGCAAATACAGATACAAGGAAAGCGGAGCTGTTCTCGAAAGTAAGAAGTGGACAGGTTCGCTTTTTGTTTGGCTCGACCGCCAAAATGGGAGCCGGCACGAATGTGCAGGACAGACTGATTGCTCTTCATCATTTGGATGTGCCTTGGAAACCTTCGGATATTGAACAACAGGAAGGACGTATCTTACGTCAGGGAAACCAGAATGAGAAAGTACAGATTTTCCGTTATGTTACAGAAGGAACGTTTGACAGTTATATGTGGCAGCTTTTGGAGAATAAGCAGAAGTTTGTTGGTCAAATCATGACAAGCAAATCACCAGTCAGAAGTTGTGAGGATGTGGATGAAGCAGTATTATCATTCGCTGAAATAAAAGCATTGGCTACCGGAAATCCATACATTAAGGAGAAGATGGAACTGGATATTGATGTTGCAAAACTGAAGGTGTTAAAAGCAAACCATAATGCCAATAGATACAGATTGGAAAATCAGATTGTACATGATTATCCTTTGAAAATCTCTAATGAAAAAGTAAGAATTCAGCAGCTGCAAGAAGATTTAAAATGCTACCAATCCTATCAGATAAAAAATCAAGATCGGTTTGAAATGATAATTGAAGACGTAACTTTTGATGATAAAGAGTTGGCCGGAAAGGCAATCCGGACAGCAGCCAAAAAAGAAAACAGGTTAGGTGAATCTGTTGAGATAGGAACTTACCAGGGATTTACTATGTTTGTCAGTTATAACCATATAAGCAATTCATATAATTTGAAATTACAGAATCAACGAAGTTATCTTATTGAGTTAGGTGAAAATGGTCTGGGAAATATTATACGAATTAATAATGCATTGGATAATATTCCAAAGCATATTGCAAGGGCAAAACAGAATCTGCAGACCTATGAATCACAGCTAGAGGATGCAAAAATCGAGGTAATGAAAGAGTTCCCCAAAGAAGCTGATTTAAAAGAAAAACAGATCGTCTGTCGGAACTTAATGCACTTCTTAATATGGATCAATCCAATCATGAGATTGTTGCTGAAGAACAGATTGAAGAACAAGAAACAGCAGAAGTAACCAATAAAACGCAAAAAAATGAAGTTGTACCGAAATTCGGTACACGATAAAGGAGAAAAATTATGATTGAATCAAACAAAGAATTAGAACAGATTAAATCAGAGATGGAAGAAATCCGGAAGATGCTAGGAGAAATCAAAGAAAATACAGCATACTTTAAGGGTTTTATGGAAAAATATAATATTCCAATGCAGGAAGAAGAAAAGAAGGATATATCTGTATTACCAGAGGTGAAAACAGAATCAAAGCAGAGAAAACAGGTAAAAGCAGTTTCACCGAAATTATGATTGTACCGAATTTCGGTACAATCCATCAAATATGAGTAAAAATCATGAAGAAAAATAATTGACAGGAGCGGAGAAATGAACGAAGAATACAGAGATGTGGAAGAAGTCTTAATGGTGATCAAAAAGGCAACCATGTTTGCAGATCCAATTATGAAAATATCAACGAAAGGACTTGCAAAAATTGTGCAGTTTCTTGCCAGAATGGTGAAGGAGAAAATCATTGACAAAAGGGAATTTAAAGACTTCCAAAATTTTGCCAAACGAACAGAAGGAAACTTTGATGTATTTAATATTCCGATAGATCAAACAGGAGATGATATTAAATTAGAGGATATCGAGGAATTTGCGGACCTAAAAGAAAAAAGGAGTACGCTTCTATGAAATGCCGGATCTAAATAAGGCTGATAACTATATACAGATTGCAGTATGCAGAGATGATGAAAATATTTTTGATCTATGGTATAAGAGGTATTTAAACAAAAAAATGGTTGGAGGAGAAAGAACGGAAGAAAGTTTGAATGCATTTACAGAAGGAAAAACAAGTATATTTAGTGTACCATTTGAAGGGAAAGAGGAGGTGTATAAGGAAGATTTTGACAAATTAAAAATAAATTATAGTGTATTACCAGATTTAAAGATCGGGGATGGAAATATACAGATTATTGTAGCAAACAGTGATATCCCGAAAGTACAACACTGGTATCAATTGTATCAGAAAGATATGCTTCAACGAGGAGAAAAAGTTCCAGATCTAAATATGATTGATATGTCTACCTATCAGAATACGGGAAAAATGTCTACAGAGGAATACATCAATACCGGGGATGAAAAAGTGAAGGAAGCAAATCAAAAATATGAAAAAGAAAAGTCGTCTGCTCCTAAAATAGCTTTAGATGAAGGAAATATGACATATGAGGATTACGAAGAAAATCAAATGTATCAAAAATTTACAATTGATCCGGATACATTAGTAAACCAATTAGACAAGGAAGCAATTAAATCTTTCAGAGAAGAAAAGTATTTTGTTAGCAGAATACCGGGAACTTTTGGAGAAAATGTACAATATTTGGTGATTCCAGGAGATCAAGTATTCCATTCTGTTGATTCAAAATACTATACGGCATTTTTGGAGAAAGATAAAAAGCCATTGATGTATGATAAAGGCTTGAAGCTTCCTATTAAACTCGAACGACGTCCATTTGCGAGTGAATTATATGAGAAGCATTATAATCTGTCGGAAAGAGAGCAGAAAGCAACAGATCGATCACAGAATAAAGCAGGAAAAACAGTTGAAAATACAGCTCGTAAGAAACCTGTAAAATCTCCGAAACCGCCTTTGAAAGCAAGATAATCCGGAGGGAGAATAGATGATTGAAAAAAGAAAAACTCCATGGGGAATCTTCCTTATTATTCTTGTAATATTGATCATTGGAGCGTATTTTGGCTGTGGATTGATGAAATTAGATGGTGTCACCATGTCAAATTACCAGGAAAAATTATTGTATATTGTAATGCATCCGTTACGAAACTGGTGGACAGATAAAACGCCTGCGTTTATGGGCTGTGCATTTATAGCATGGATCATGTTTATCGCATATTATTTAGACAGAATCGAAACTACCATTTTGGAGTGGAAAATGGCTCGGAACAGTGGGCAGATGTAAATAAATTGAGTAAAACATTAAGGGATAAAAATAAGCAGAATAATACCTATCTAAGTGAACGCATTGCAGTTTCTAATCATTCAGTGTCAAATATGAATATGTTGGTAATTGGAGGATCTGGTTCATATAAAACAACCTCTGTGGTTACTCCAAATCTGTTATTAGCTGGTATGACAAATGTAATATTGGATATTAAAGGAGATTTGTTACGAAAACATGGAAAATATTTAAAAGCTCATGGAATAACTGTGAAGTCTTTCAATCTGATTAATCCGGAAGAGTCCGACAGATATAATCCAATGGCGTACCTTGAAAAAGAGACAGATGTAATCCGATTAATTACGAATATGCAGGCATCCGTAAAGCCACCAGACGCAATGAAGGGAGAGCAATTCTGGGATGATGGAGTTGCACTTTATCTGCAGGCAGTGTTCTTTCATGAATGGCTGACAGCAAAGGAAGAGGGACGAAAACCAACTTTAAACAATATCTTGAAACTCGTAAATATGGAATCGAAACATGTGGGAAATGAGGATGATGATATGACAGAATTACAGCTTGAGATGAACAGACTCGAAGATATCCACGGAGATGATTACCCACCAGTGCGAGACTACCGGAAATTGAAAAAAGGTGCGGCAGAAACAGTCCGTTCTATTATTATAATGGTGAATGCAATGTTGCGATTATGCGAAACATCTTCATTAAAACGTCTTTTTGAAGACGATGATATTGATATTCCATCTTTAGGGTTGGGAGTAGACGGAAATCCAAATAAAAAGACTGCATTATTTCTGGTTATGCCAGATAATGATCAGTCTTTTAATTTTTTGATTTCCATGTTTTACACACAGCTATTTGATGTTTTGATCAGAATCGCAGATCATAAGTGCAACGGAAGTCTTCCTATACATGTAAGACTATGGGCAGATGAATTCTATGCCGGTCCGAAACCGAATAATACAGAGGTATTAATGGGAACAATACGAAGCAGAAATATGTCGATGGTTCCAGTTTTGCAGTCCATCGCCCAGATTAAGGCAATCTTTCCACAGGAAAAATGGGAAGTGTTCCTAGATAACTGTGCAGTGATGATCTATCTTGGCTCTGGTCCAGCAGCACTTTCTACGCATGAATACATATCGAAACTATTAGGTGATATGACCATTGATACGAGAAATGATGGAGTGACCACTGGTGTACATGGAAATTCAAGTTTGAATAATCAAAGAGCAGGAAGAGGATTAATGACTCCGGGAGAAGTAAAAAGAATGAGTCGTAAGGATTGCCTTATTTTCATGGAGGGACAGTATCCAATTAGAGATCGAAAAAACTTCCCATTTAACACACCTATATGGAAAGAATCTAAAAAACTTGCAGGGAAGAATGGCTATAAGCATCCGGTCCGTGTTGTATATAATCCAAGAACAATGACTTACCGAACAATTCGTAGTAAGCAGGATTTTCAGGTGATTGATAAAAAAGATGTGGCATTTTATAAGGAAGTAGAAAAGACGGATAAGAGTATCAAAGTATGTGAGATAAATGAGGAAGATTTCTTGTATCTAAATTTTGATGCCGATCCGAAGCCAACAGAAGAAGAACTTATTCAACTGTTCGAGAAAAGTAAGAAAGATACAGGATTGCAAGAAAGAGCAATAGAAATGGAAGAACAGTTAATGCAAGAGAATCGTTCCAATGTACCGAATTTCGGTACAGAAAGAGGAAACGACGGAGGTGGATGAGGAAG
>ENA-OQJT01000131-OQJT01000131.1-human-gut-metagenome-genome-assembly--contig:-NODE-131-length-18170-cov-0.838220_pt1 | contig 18170 bp, 20 predicted proteins | sample MGYA00242612_ERZ504779 | MGnify/ENA primary metagenome ERZ504779 (study PRJEB26092, sample SAMD00036366) | human gut metagenome | host: Homo sapiens | study: EMG produced TPA metagenomics assembly of...
CGCGCCGGAGCCGCCGCGCAGGCGCTGCCGCCGCACCGGAGCCTAAGGGCACCGAGGTGACCGCTCCCATGGTCGGCGTTTTCTATGCTGCCCCGGCGCCGGGCGACGAACCGTTTGTGCACGTGGGCTCCAAGGTCAAGGCCGGCGAGACCCTCTGCATCATCGAGGCCATGAAGGTTCTCAACGAGGTGACGGCCGAGGCAGACGGCGAGGTGCTCGAGATCTGCGTGGCCGACGGCGACCTCGTGGAGTTTGGCAGCTGCTCATGAGGATCGGATAGGTGATATCCATGAACAAAGAAGAGCTCAAGAAGCTGTTGCCGCATCGTGAGCCGATGCTTTTGCTCGACGAAGCCGAGCTGGTGGGCGACGAGGCCCACGGCAAGATAACGATTACGGGCGACGAGTACTTTTTACAGGGGCATTTTCCGGGAAACCCGGTTGTCCCCGGCGTGATTCAGTGCGAGATGCTCGCCCAGAACTGCTGCGTGCTGCTGATGGGCGATGAGGAGGCGCGCGGCGCGACGCCGTTCTACACCAGTCTGGACAAGGTGCGCTTTAAGCGTCCGGTGCGCCCGGGCGACACGGTTGATCTGGTGTGCACCATCACGCGTGCGCGCGGGCCGTTCCGCTTTGCGACGGGTACTGCGAGCGTCAACGGTGAGGTTTGCTGCCGCGCCGATATGTCCTTTGCACTCATGCACGAAAGTTAAGGAAGGCTTCATGTTCGACAAAGTGCTCATTGCCAACCGTGGCGAAGTCGCGGTCCGTGTTATCCGCGCGTGCCGCGATATGGGCATCAAGACCGTCGCCGTCTATTCCACGGCCGATGCGGACGCGCTGCACGTGCAGCTTGCCGACGAGGCATATTGCATCGGTGGCCCGCGTCTTGCCGAGAGCTACCTCAACGACGATGCCGTGCTCACCTGTGCCGTAAAGTCGGGAGCCAAGGCAATTCATCCCGGCTATGGCTTTTTCTCCGAGAAGGCGAGCTTCGTACGCGACTGCGACAAGTATGGCCTGGCGTTTGTCGGTCCTTCGGCCGAGGTGATCGACAGCATGGGCGATAAGGACGCCGCGCGTCGAACGGCTGCCGCGGCGGGCGTGCCCATCGTGCCGGCTGCGATTTGCTCAAAAGCCCCGAGGAGGCAACGGCCGAGGCCGAGCGCATTGGCTGCCCCGTGCTCATTAAGGCGCGTGCAGGTGGCGGCGGTCGCGGCATTCGCAAGGTCGATCGCGTGGAAGATGCGGCAAAGGCCTTTATTGAAGCACGCGCCGAGGGCGAGGCCGTTTTTGGCGACGGCGAGTGCTACATGGAGAAGTTCGTCGCGCCGGCGCATCACGTTGAGGTACAGATTATGGCCGATAAGCAGGGCCATGTGTTTTCGCTCGGCGAGCGCGAGTGCTCGGTGCAGCGGCGCAACCAAAAGCTAATCGAGGAGAGCCCCGCGCCGTGCCTCGACGGACACGACGACATTCGTGCTCGCATGCACAAGGCAGCGCGTGACCTGGCTCGTGCCGTCGGCTACGAAGGAGCCGGTACCATCGAGTTCCTGTATTCGGACGACGGCAATTTCTACTTTATGGAAATGAACACGCGCTTGCAGGTGGAGCATCCGGTTACGGAGTTTGTGACCGATACCGACTTGGTCAAGTGGCAGCTGCGCGTGGCAGCCGGCCAGCCTCTGCCCTTTGAGCAGGAGGACATGCCGGTCCGCAACCACGCCATGGAGTGCCGCATCAATGCCGAAACGCCGGACTTTCTGCCGTCATGCGGAACGATCACCGCGTTGCGTGTGCCGGGTGGTCCGCGCGTGCGCTGGGATTCCGCCATGTTTACCGGTGCTAAAGTTCCGCCGTACTACGACTCCATGCTTGGCAAGCTCATCGTGTGTGCGCCCACGCGTGACGGCGCCATTCGCAAGATGCGCTCGGCCCTGGGCGAGCTCGTGATTGAGGGCGTGAGCGAAAACAGCGAGCTTCAGCTCGACGTGCTGGCAAACGACGAGTTCTTGTCGGGCATGTATCACACCGATCTGATGGGGCATCTCTATGCTGATGAATAGAAAAGCGAAGACGGTCAACGTCCTCGAGGGACCGATGACCGAGTCGTGCGCCGAGTTTCCCGCGCGCCACGTGTTTATCAAGTGCCCGGAGTGCCGCCGCGTGATCGATGAGGCGCGCCTGCACGACAACCTCGAGGTCTGCCCTCGTTGCGGAAAACACTTTCGCGTGAGCGGTCGCGCGCGCATGCGCATGACGGTTGACGAGGGCACGTTTGAGGAATGGGATGCCAATCTGGCGTCGGAGGACTTCCTTTCGTTTCCCGGTTATGCCGACAAGCTCAAGAGCGTGAGCGAGCGTTCGGGCGAGCGCGATGCCGTTGTGTGCGGTAGAGGCAAAATCTGCGGTTGCGATACGGCGCTCTTCTTTATGGACGCCAACTTTATGATGGGCTCGATGGGTTCCGTGGTGGGCGAGAAGATCTGTCGCACATTTGAGCGAGCGACCGAGCTGGGGTTGTCAGTTGTCGGCTTTACCGTTTCGGGCGGTGCGCGCATGCAAGAGGGCGTGACATCGCTTATGCAGATGGCCAAGATTTCTGCGGCGGTTAGGCGCCACAGCGAGGCGGGCGGCCTGTATATCACGGTGCTCACCGACCCCACGACCGGAGGCGTAACCGCGAGTTTTGCCATGGAGGCGACATTATCCTGGCCGAGCCCGATGCCCTGACGGCATTTGCCGGCCCGCGCGTGATCGAGCAGAACATGCACAAGCGCCTGCCCAAGGGATTCCAGCGCTCCGAGTTTTTGCTGGAGCACGGCTTTTGCGATGCCGTTGTTCCGCGTGGCGAGATTGCGCTCACGGTAGGCGAGCTGCTGGCGCTGCACGAAGGGCACGCGCCCGGCTGGGGGCACCGCATGAGATCGTGCATATGGGTCGCCGCGGCAAAAAGCTGGGACACTTGTTCAAGCGCTCGGCCGCACCAAAAAACCGCGCTCGAGATTGTCAAGCAGACCCGCTCGGCAGATCGCGCCACGGCAGCGAGATGATCTCGCTGGGCTTGGATGGATTTGTGGAGCTGCACGGCGACCGCTACTTTGGCGACGACGCTGCTGTGGTGGCTGGCATTGGCTGGAAAGACGGACGCCCCGTAACGGTCATCGCCATCGAGCGCGGCACCACGACCAAAGAGCGCATGCGTCGCAACTTTGGTATGGCACATCCCGAGGGCTACCGCAAAGCGCGTCGCCTTATGCGCCAGGCCGAAAAGTTTGGCCGACCGGTTTTGTGCCTGGTCGATACTTCGGGCGCGTTTTGCGGCATCGGTGCCGAGGAGCGCGGCCAGGGCGAGGCGATTGCCCAGAATCTCATGGAGATGAGCGGCCTTAAGACGCCGATTGTCTCGGTGGTGACAGGCGAGGGCGGCTCTGGTGGCGCGCTGGCGCTGTCCGTGGCCGACCGCATCCTGATGCTCTCGAGCTCGGCCTATTCGGTCGTGAGCCCCGAGGCCTGTGCGTCGATCCTGTGGAAGGATACCGAGCGCGCGAATGAGGCCGCCGAGGCACTTAAGCTCACGGCCCCCCGATCTGTTGGCGCTCGGCATCATCGACGGCATTGTCGACGATAGGGGCCTGTCGCATGGGGAGATCGCCGGTGCCGTCATATCCTCGGCATTTGATGCCTTCGATACGCTTGGGCAGCTCGACGACGCGACCCGCACAAACCTCCGCTACGAAAAGTACCGCGCAATCGGTCAGTACCGCACGATGTGACTAGGGGACAGTCCGCATGTCACATTGGGAAAGGGTTCCTGTGTCACAAGTTTCTAACACCTCGTTTACAACGACGGTCTCATCAAACGCCATGGCCGTGGTGGACTATCTGTCCAAAAGCATGATGTCGGCGCTGCCGTTTATTGTCTGCGCGGCGTTGTTCCGCACCGTCGCCGTCATTATGGGCGAAGGCATGCTGGGCCTGTGGTCTGCCGATTCCGAAATCTATCGCCTGTTCTACAGTTGGCTCTATAACGCCGGCTACTACTTTTTGCCCATTTATCTTGGTTGGCGCCGCCCGTCCAGCTCGGTTGCTCGGAGCAGCTGGGCATGATGCTGGGCGGCGTATTGATTGCGCCCGATCTGCTTAAGCTCGTCGATGCCGCATCGACGACGGGGGGCATCGATGACTTCCGTGTATGGTCTGCTTCCCGCGCCGGTCAACGATTACACGACGACTGTTATTCCGGTTCTCATTTCGGTGCCCGTGCTATGGCGAGTGGAGTGTTTCTTTCAGCGCGTTATCCCTAAGGCCGTGGCGTTTTCGTTTGTTCCGTTTGCGACCATGCTTGTCATGGTTCCGGTTTCGCTGTGTATCACGGCGCCGGCGGGCAGCTATCTGGGCATGCTGTTGGGCCAGCTTATGTTTATGCTTGGCAATTCCGGTGGCATCGTGTCGCTGCTCACGCTCATGGGGCTTGCCGCGGGCTGGGAGTTCCTTAAGATCGCGGGTGTCAGCAATGTTGTCCTATCGCTCGCCTATGCGCAGTTTATGAGTGTGGGGACGGATTCGTGCATTCTGATCGCTGCGACGATGGCAACGTTCGCCGTTTGGGGCATGCCCTTTGGCGCGTCGCTCCGCGTTGCGGATAAGGACGAGAAGGCGCTCATGCTGGGTTATTCGATCTCGGGTGTTCTTGGCGGCGTAAGCGAGCCGGCGCTGTACGGTTGCGGCTTTAAATATGGCAGGTGCCTGACGTGCATGGCCATTGGCGGCGCCGTCGGAGCCTTGTTGCGGCCGTGGGCCACGTTACGGCCTATACCATCGGCATGACGAATGTCCTCATGGTCATTGGCTTTGCCACGGGCGGCATTTCGAACCTACTGTGGTGCTGCGTTGCCGGTGGCACGGCATTTGCGGTGTCTGCGGCGCTGAGCTACTGCTTTGGCGTGGTGCCGGCGAAGGGACAGGCGACGGGGAACGGAGCCGATTCGCCCGAAACGGTGGCGAGCGCTGCTGAAGTAAGCGCATAAACCTGTGCGACAAAAGGACGATTCCTTTGTCACATTCCAAGGCCGTGGCCCGTGTGGGCTGCGGCCTTTTTGTATCTTGAGGACAAAGTGGCTACACTACAATCCGTTTGAGCAATAGATATATAGGTAGTACCGTGGGGGCGGATGCAGATGGTCGAGTGGATAGTTAAGCGCGCGCAGGGCGATCGTGCGCGTGTGGGCACGTTAGCGGGCATGGTGTGTATTGTCGCCAATGTTGCGCTTTGTGCTGCGAAGGGTGCAATTGGTGTGGTTTCGGGATCGGTTTCGATTGTTGCGGATGCCATGAACAACCTGTCCGATGCCAGCTCGAATATCGTGAGCGTGCTGGGCTTTAAGCTGGCGAGCAAGCCGGCCGACCCCGAGCATCCTTACGGCCACGGTCGCTACGAGTATCTCTCGGGATTGGTCGTGGCGGCACTCGTGCTGCTGATTGGCGTTGAGCTGGTGAAGTCCTCGGTTGAGCGCGTCATCCACCCCGAACCTGTCGAGTTCTCGCTTGCCCTGGTGGCAGTTCTCGTGCTTTCGATGGTCGTAAAGCTCTGGATGGCGGCCCTCAACCAAAAGCTCGGCGATCGCATTGAGTCCGAGACGCTGCATGCGACCGCGCTAGATTCCAAGAACGATGTCCTTGCCACGGGCGCCGTGCTGGCGTGCGCAATTGTTTCGCAGGTGACGGGCATCAACCTTGACGCTTGGGTTGGCCTTGCCGTTGGCGCCTATATTGGCTGGAGCGGCTTTGAGCTTATCCAAGATACGGTGAGCCCGCTTTTGGGCCAGACGCCCGATCCTAAGCTCGTCGAGCATATCCGCAGCAAGATCATGAGCTACCCCGGCGTTTTGGGCGTTCACGATCTGATGGTTCACGACTACGGCCCGGGCAGGAAGTTCGCAAGCGCACACGCCGAGATGGCGGCCGAGGCCAGCCCGCTGGAAAGTCACGACACGCTCGATAACATCGAGCAGGCGTTTAGGGACGAGGACGGCATGATCGTCACGCTCCATTACGATCCCATCGTGACCGATGACCCCAAGCTGGCGAGCATGCGCCTGCGCATCAACGCTATGGCCCAACAGATCGATAGCCGCCTTTCGATTCACGATCTGCGTTGCGTGCCGGGCCCCACGCACACCAATGTGATCTTCGACTGCGTGCGTCCCTCGGATCTGCAGGTGAGTGCCGAAGACGTAAAGCACGCGCTGGCACAACGAGTCGAATCGGAATATCCCAAGTCAATTGCCAAGATTACGATCGACGAAGACTACGTAGGCCATACCCACGAGTAGGGCCGCGCCGGTAAAGCTAGTTATACAGAAGGGGAGAATATGAAGAGACTGTATCTGCTCCGCCACGGCCAGACGGAGTTCAACGTCAAAAAGCTCGTCCAGGGCCGCTGCGATTCACCGCTAACGGACTTGGGCCGTCAGCAGGCCGCAAAGGCCGCCGCTTGGCTTAAAGCCCGCGACGTCACCCCCGACAAGGTAGTCTCGTCTCCTTTAAGCCGAGCCATGGCCACGGCTCGGCTCGTCGCAGGCGAGCTCCTCGGCCCGGACGCCGCCGTCGAGCCCTACGAAGGCATCATCGAACGCTGCTATGGCTCCTTTGAAGGGGGCCAGCACGACGCACTGCCTACCGACGTCTGGGATCCGGGCGAGGACTTAATCCCCTTCGGAGGGGAGGGAAGTCAGGCGCTGCAAGAGCGTATGGTAAGCACGCTCGCTAATCTCATGAGCGCCGATGATGTTGAAACCGTCCTGGCAGTAAGCCACGGCAGCGCCAGCCGCCAATTCATCAAAGCCGCCGCCCCAGAGGGCTTCGAACTCCCAGCAAAGCTCCCCAACTGCGCCATCATGATCTTTGATTTTGAGGATTCGCAAGAAGAATGCGACACGTCCCAATGTAAGTTCACCTTGCAGCAGATCATCGATCCTCAACAAAGTCTTTAGCCTGAGCGAGCAGAGTTAAGCAGGCATCAACGTGTCGTCTCCCGAGCTTTGGCTTGACACGCTGAACATCTACAAGGATAACCTTGAGGCCGTCGAGGCGTTCCTGGCCGACGCCCGCGCCATGGGCGACGGTCGCCTCAATGTGGTGCTCACCGGTGCCGGCACCTCCGATTACGTGGGTGAGGTTGTCGTCCTCAACCCCGACCTATCCCTCGTCGAGACCTATCTCGGTGGCGAGAGCGTCTACACTGAGAAGTAGCTGCTGACCTATTTGCGATTTGATGCGAATAATGAGACCCCGATTCGGCTTTATCGAATCGGGGTCTTTGCTGTGGTGTCCAGCTAAATCAAAACAGGCCTATTCTGCGACGATGATGCGAGTTGATTCGAGAACCATGGAACGCTGTTTGTCGTTGACATTTGCATCGGTGATGAGTGCGTCCATTTGATCGAGATTGAAGAAGCCGAAGAAGTCCATCTGTCCGATCTTGCTTGAATCGCAGACAAGGTAACGCTTGGCGGCGCGATCGCAAGCGAGCGCCTGTAAGCGTCCTTCCTCAAGGTTAGAACAGGAGATGGATTGGGCGAGTACGCCGTTGGTGCCGATAAAGCAAGTGTCGATACCGAGTGGGGCGAGAGCATCTTCGGCGATGGGCCCGACGAAAGAACCCGATCGTTTGCGATACTGTCCTCCCAGGGCCCAGATCTCCACATCGTTACGCGTCTGGAGCATGTTCAGCACGATGATGCTGTTTGTGATGACGCGCAGCCGCATGCGCGGCAGCGCACGGGCGATGAGAGCGCAAGTCGAACCGGGTCCGAGGAAGATGGTGTCGCGCTCTCTGATGAGGTTGACAGCGGTGCGTGCGATATGCTCTTTTTCAGGGGAGCGGATTGAGAGCTTTTCAAAAAACGGGACCTCTTCGGCAATGGGGGAGCCGCTTGAAAGTCGGATGCCACCGTACTCGCGGATGACGCCAGCGCGTCGCGAGAGCTCATCGAAGTCTCTTCGAGCGGTCATTTCAGATATACCAAAGATTGTTGCGGCTTGGGCAACAGTGACCATTCCGCGCTGAGCGCACAGCTCAAGTAATTGTTCGTGACGTTCGGGTTTAAGCATGGCTTGCCAATTGGATTATGCGGTAATGACGGAGGTATAGGCGCGGAGGGCCTCGATGGTCCGGGGGTCTGCGTCCTCGTTAATGAATGCCGCGGTCATATCCTCCAGTGTGGTGAAAAGGCAGAAGTCGCGCCTTCCGACTTTTTCAGCATCTACAACAAGATAACGCTCCTGAGCTCGAGAAAGAGCGTCTGAGAGGACCATGGCTGCATCGGGACGAGAGCCAAAGACCTCGTTTCCAAAAATACCGGTTGCCGAGACGTAGGCCTTGGGAGCGGATAGACCGTAGGGGCCGCGGCCGTTGTATGGCATGGTGAAAACTCGCGTGTCGTGACGCATCATGCCACCAACAAAGAATAGATCTATATGTGGATTGTCGGCTAGCAGGTTCAGCACGGGAAGACTGTTGGTGACGACGCGTATGTCCTCCTGGGGCAAATACGAACACATGAGCTCGAGAGTGGAGCCTCCACCGAGAAAGATCGTATCGCCGGCTGAGACGGTTTGGGCGGCGGCTATAGCAGCGGCACGTTTCTGATCAACTTGAAAACGACGTTTCTCCTCATGCGGGGTCAAACGTGAAAGGGCTGTTCCGTGGGCGGAGTGTGGAAGCTGAGCCCCTCCGTGTACGCGCACAAGAAGGCCCTTGTCGGCAAGCTCGGCCAGGTCACGCCTGATGGTCATATCCGAAACAGATAGGGTATTAGATATCTCGTTTACCGATACCGAATGATGTTGATCGAGCAAGTCGAGAATGGCCTGCTGGCGTTCGGATTTCATGAGTGCCGACTCCCTCATCGAGCGTTTGTTCTTATTTCAATGTAAACGAACAACATAAATAAACGCAAACCGTTCACGAAGGCACATTACCTTTCACCGGTCAAAACATAACGCTCACGGAAAAAACCATCAAATAGGAGGTAAATAGAGCTCATTCCAAAAATCATCTCTTGACCAATAAACAAATATAAACAAATATAGACGAACAGAACGAACAGAACGAACAGAACGAACAGAACGAACAGAACGAAGAGAATTAATAAGTATGAAAGGACAGAAGATGCGTATCGGTGTCATCCTTGCAAGTCACGGAGAGTTCGCTCAGGCCGCCCTCGGCGCCGTCGAGATGATTGCGGGCAAGCAGCCTGATGTCATCGCTCTTGGTCTCACCGCCGAGAAGAGCCTGGAGTCTTTCGAGTCCGAGATGCGCGAGGCTTACGAGACCCTCAGCGCCGAGTGCGAACTCGTCGTCACCCTATGCGACATCTACGGCGGCACCCCATTCAACGTGACTACCCGCTGCCTGCTCAACGGCATGAACATGGTTGCCTACACTGGCCTGTCCATGCCCGTTGCGGTCGAGCTCCTGCTCACCCGCGATGGCCTCGATTCCGCCGACGCGGTCCGTGCCCAGCTCACTGCCGCTCACGCCGGGGCCCAGCAGGAGATCAAGGCTCCCGCTCCGGCCGTGGAGGCAGACGAGGACGATTTGGACCTCTAGGCTCGTTAGCCCGTCGATTCGAGTGGCGCTCACCCGTATCCCCCGAGTGGGCGCCTCGATCGAGCAGAGCATTCGTAAACGGTACTGAAGGAACGTGCAAACGAAAAGGAGAACATCATGGCACTCAAACTCGTCGATATCGATGACCGCCTGATCCACGGTCAGGTCGCCACCACTTGGATTCCCGACTTCGGCATCGAATCGGCAATCATTGTCTCGGATAAGGTCGCCAACGACCCCGTCCAGAAGTCCGTCGCCGGCCTCGCCGCCCCCGACATCAAGGTCTCCGTCTTCGGTGTCGAGAAGTTCATTGAGGTCCTCAAGAAGACCGAGCTCAAGAAGGCCACGATGGTGCTCTTCACCAACCCCATCGACGCCCTCAAGCTGCACGAGAACGGCTTGCCGTTCGACTACCTGAACGTCTCCGGCATGCGCTTCAACGAGCAGCGTCATCGCCTGCACAAGAACATGTCCGTCACCGCCAAGGAAAAGGCCGCCTTCGAGGAGCTCATTGGCCTCGGCGTCGACTGCTGGATGCAGACCACCACGCGCGATTCCAAGGAGCCCGTGTCCGAGCTCCTCAAGAACTACTAAGTAAGTAACCATCTCCGGGCATGTGAACCCGGGGCGTGCCCATCGGAGGGAACGATGGGCGAATAGGGAAGGAGAGGCTTATGCTTCAGGCACTTCTGCTCGCCATCTGGGCGGGTCTGTGCACTTGGGACCAGTTCGGTCCCCACCTGGGCTTCCGCAAGCCCCTGCTGGCATCCGTCGGCGTCGGCATCATCCTCGGTGACATGACGACCGCCATCATGATCGGCGCGACCATGGAGCTCATGTGGCTCGGCGTCAACAACATCGGCGCTTATGTTCCGCCGGATGTCATCTCCGGCACCATCGTCGGTGCCGCCCTGGGCATCATGGGTTCCACCGACACCGCCAGCGCCATCGCCCTGGCAGTCGCCATCGGCATCCCCACCGCCACCTTGGTTCAGCAGCTGAACATCTTGGTCATGACCACTAACGTCTCGCTTGTCCACGGTGCCGACAAGGCCATCGAGTCCGGTAAGTTCAACGCCGTCAACAAGTTCTTCTGGACCGGCGCCCTGTGCTTCTTCCTGACCCGCGCCGTTCCCGTCTTCATCGCCACGGGCATCGGCTCCTTCGTGATCGAGGACATCATGGCCTTCCTGCAGAACCAGGTTCCGTGGGTCCTCACCGGCTTCTCCACCGCCGGTGGCATGATGCCCGCCGTCGGTCTGGCCATGCTCCTCACCATGATGATGAAGAAGAACATGTGGATCTTCCTGCTGCTCGGCTTTATCATGGCCGCCTTCCTCAACGTCCCGACCGTGGGCATCGCGCTCGCCGCTTGCGCCGCCGCCGGCGTGTGGGACGTCATTACCGAGGGCCAGAAGAATCAACCCGCCCCTGCCGCCGCCTCTGCCGCCGGCTCCGATGATGACGAGGAGTACGATCTCTAATGGGTAAGATCTCCAACTCCACCCTGAACAAGGTCCTGCTGCGCACCCAGGGTTGCCAATTCGCGCACAACTACGAGCGCATGCAGTCGCTGTCCCTGACCTACTGCTTTGCCCCTGTCCTCGAGGAGCTCTACAAGGACGCCCCCAAGGAGGAGCGCGTTAACGCCATGAAGCGCCACCTCGAGTACTTCAACACCCACCCGCTCGCGATCCCCTTCATCCTTGGCATCGCCGCCGCCCTGGAGGAGACCACGGATGAGGATCAGAAGGACACCGTCGTCGGCATCAAGACCTCCCTCATGGGTCCCTTCGCCGGCCTTGGTGACTCCCTGCTGAACCTCACCTGGTTCCCGATCGCCGGCTCCATCGGCGCATCTATGTGCGTCGACAACGGCTCCATTGTGGGTCCGCTCGTGATGTTCTTGCTCATCAACCTGCTGTACTGGCCGCTGAAGTACTTCGGCCTGCACAAGGGTTACGAGATGGGCATGGAGCTCGTCGAGAAGGCGGGCGTCCAGGTCTTCGACCGTCTGGGCAACCTCGCCAACGTGCTGGGCGTCATGGTCACCGGCGGCCTGATCGCCACGACCGTTAAGCTCAAGCTTGCCGTGCAGTTCGCCTTCGGTGAGGGTGACCCGCTGGTGCTCCAGGACCAGCTCGATAAGGTGTTGCCCTTCCTGCTGCCTGTCGTTCTGACTTTCATCTGCTATCGCCTGCTCAAGAAGGGCCAGGGCAAGAACTCCGCCCAGATCATCATCGGTCTGATTGTGTTCTCCCTTGTGTTCGCCGCTATCGGTTTCTACTTCCCGGCGTTCAAGATCTTCGCCTAATCGCGAGCTTATCAAAAGGCAAATCGTTTGATGCCCGCGCCCCGCATGCCGGGCGCGGGCCTCGTTGTCTCATGTGCTCTCCATCGTGCGCGATCGGGGTGCGCTCCATTATGCCCATGTGCCTTTGGCGTATCGCCATCTGGCAAATCCAACTATCGAAAGGATGCCAATGAGAACCGTCCTCGTGCTCATGGATACTCTGCGTCGCGACGTCCTGTCGTGCTACAACCCCGCAACCGACGTCCAGACCCCCAATCTCGATGCCTTTGCCGAGCGTTCCTGCGTGTTCGACAACCACTGGATCGGCTCGGCTCCCTGCATGCCTGCCCGCCGCGACATCCTCACCGGTCGCTACAACTTCCTCGAGCGCCCCTGGGGCCCCATCGAGCCCTTCGATGTGACGCTGCCGGCCTGCCTGCGCGCGAACGGCAACTTCTGCCACATCACCACCGACCACTGCCACTACCTACGCACCGGTGGCGAGGGCTACCTCCAGGAGTTCAACACCTGGGATTACTACCGCGGCCAGGAGGGCGACCCGTGGGTCAGCCGCATCGATGAGCCGAATAACATGCCCGAGACCTTCTACGGGCGCGTGCGCGAGCAGTACCAGAAGAACCGTCAGCTCTGGCCCAACGAAGAGGACATGCCGAGCCCCAAGACCTTCCAGTCCGCCTGCGACTGGATCGACGGCAATGCTGGGGCCGACGACTTCTTCCTTATGGTTGAGGCCTTCGACCCGCACGAGCCCTTCGATGTGCCCGACAAGTACATGGAGATGTACGGCGGCACTGGCGAGCTCGACCGCGACTACTTCGAGATTCCTGAGTACAAGCGCGTCTCCGCCACCGACGTCAACAAGGGCGCGGAGGACTACCTGCAGCGCCGCTACAAGGCCCTCGTCACCATGACCGACCGCTGGTTTGGTAGGCTCATCGACAAGCTCGAGGAGCGCGGGATGCTGGACGATACCATGGTCATGGTCACCACCGACCACGGCTATTTCCTGGGCGAGCGCGACTACATGGGCAAAAACTACATGCACCTGTATAACGAGCTCGCGCATCTGCCGTTCATTGTGCACTTCCCGGGTAACGCCCGCGCCGGCGAGCATGCCCGCCAGCTCACTCAGGCAATCGACATCATGCCCACGGTGCTTGAAGCCCACGGCTGCGAGATTCCCGCAGATGTGTGCGGCACCTCCCTCGTGCCGCTCATGACGGATGCTGACGCGCCCACGCGTGGCTACGCCCTGTACGGCGTGCACGCCATGACCGTCAACGTCACCGACGGCCGCTACACCTACTTCCGCGCGCCGGTCGCCGGCAACCAGCCGTGCTTCGAGTACACCGCACTGCCGCACACCATCCGCAAAAAGATGGGTTCGGACTGCCCGGAGGAGATTGAGTGTGGCCGCTACTTCAAACGCACCAAGTACCCGCTGTTCAAGATCCCCTGTAAGAAGCCGGCCCAGATCGAGGGAGCCACGCCGCTCGCCGAGGTCGAGCAGACGATGCTGTTCGACCTTGAGAGTGACTACGGCCAGGTTAATAATCTCGCCGGCAAGGACGACCACGCCGAACAGCGCATGATTGACCTGCTGCTGCGCGGCCTGGAGGAGCATGAGTCCCCGGCCGAGCAAAAAGGAGCGCCTGGGCTTGGCCTAAGATTCATGCGGTGATTGTGCGGGCCGGATGCGCCGCCTCGGGTAAGGAGGTGGTTTCCGGCCCGATGAGTGAGGCTAGCCTGTGCGAAGGGGGGTATGTGCCATGTGCGCGAAGCTATTGGCTTTTTTGATAAAACCGGCATCGAGTGCTTGCAACATGCGGTGCAGGTACTGCTTTACTGCGATGTCGCTGCTCATCGCGAGGAGCGGAGCGCCCGCGTCATGGGCGAAGACGTGGCAAGTGCCATCATCGACCGTGCACTCGCCGTGGCGAGTGATGCGCACATTTCTTTCGCCTTCCAGGGCGGCGAGCCCACCCTGGCCGGCCTTGACTTCTTCCATTCGTTCGTCGCGCGGGTGGAGGAGCGCCGTGAGAACCAGCGGGTGAGCTGGGCGTTGCAGACCAACGGCTACCTGATCGAAGAGGAATGGGCCGAGTTCTTCCGCGAGCACGGGTTCCTCATCGGAGTCTCGGTTGACGCTTATCGCGACCTGCACGATTCGATGCGTCCCGATGCGCACGGTGCCGCTACGTACGCGCGCGTCATGAGCGGCGTTCGCCTGCTGCGCGAGCGCGGCGTGGACGTCAACATACTCTCGGTCCTCACCTCGCAGATGGCGGCGCATCCACAGCGCGTCTTCTCCTTCATCAAGCAGGAGAAGATCACCCATATCCAGTTCATCCCGTGCCTGCCGGGCCTCGACGATGAGCGGGACACGTTCTCGCTCGACCCGCGTGCCTTCTCCTCGTTCTACCGCCGCTTGTTCGACTTGTGGTGGCGCGAGCTCGGTGCTGGGCGCTATGTGAGCATCTGGCTGTTCGAGAACGTCATGCAGATGGCGCTCGGGCAGTTTCCGTCGCAGTGCGGTATGCTCGGCCGCTGCGCTCCGCAGTTCGTGGTGGAAAGCGACGGTTCGGTGTATCCGTGCGACTTCTATGCGCTGGATGAGTACCGCGTGGGCGATATTCGCGTCGATTCCCTTGAGGCAATGGCGACCTGTGAGACCATGCGCATGTTTTTGAACGAGCCGCGTCGCGATTGCGCGCGGTGCGCCGATTGCCCCTTTGAGGGCATTTGCCATCGCAACTGCAAGCGCCTGAACATCGCCTATTACGATGCGGGCTACTGCGGGCTGCGTGAGTTTTTGGAGTACGCCTATCCCGGCCTGCAGCGCGTGGCTCGCATGTTCACGCGGCGCTGATCCTGCCCGGGTTTTGCCTCGTCGTAGTTGTGTGGGGCTCTGCGCCCCTCCCGCCTTGACCACTCAATCTTCATCCCGTTCCCGTGAGTTTGGAGTTCCCTATGCCCCAGCAACCCAACGTTCTCCTTATCATGTGCGACCAGATGCGCGGCGACTGCCTGGGTATCGACGGCCATCCGGACGTGCAGACGCCCTACTTGGACACGCTCGCCGCCGACGGCATGCTGTTCGAGAACGCCTACTCCGCCTGCCCGAGTTGCATCCCGGCGCGCGCCGCCCTCTTTTGCGGCAAGACGCCCGCGGGCACGGGCCGCGTGGGTTACCAGGACGGTATCGCGTGGGAGTACGACCATATGCTCGCGCAGGAGATGCGCGACGGCGGCTACCAGACCGCCGTGGTAGGCAAGATGCACGTGCATCCGCCGCGTTTGGGCTGCGGCTTCGTAGCACATGCGCCTGCATGACGCTACATCGCCACTACCGCAAGGCGAACCTGCCGTACTGGATGCACCAGAACGTCTCCGACGCTACATGCGCTTCCTCAAAAATGAACTGGGCGAATTCGCGACGTGAACGGTTCGGGCGTTGAGAACAACTCCTGGATCACCCATCCCTGGGCCTACGAGGAGCGCCTGCACCCCACCAACTGGGTGGTGGACGAGTCCATCCGCTTTTTGGAGACCCGCGATCGCACGCGCCCGTTCTTCCTCATGACGAGCTTCGTGCGGCCCCACCCGCCCTTCGACGCGCCGCAGACCTACTTCGATCTGTACCGCGACATGGAGCTGCGCGCGCCTGCCGCTGGCGATTGGGATGACGCCGATGCCACCGAGCGCGATGGCATGATCTTGGACAGCGTGCACGGCTGCCGCGACGCCGAGCTGCGCCGCGAGGCCATGGCGGGCTATTATGCCTGCATCACACATATGGACCACCAGATCGGCCGGCTCATCACGGCGCTCGAGAACGACGAGACCTACCACGACACCGTGATCGTGTTCTGCTCCGACCACGGCGAGATGCTCTTTGACCACAGTCTCTTTCGCAAGGTGTTGCCCTACGAGGGCTCCGCGCGCATCCCCTTCATCGTGCACGTGGGCAAAAACGTCGATGTGCCGGGCGGCGAGCGCGTTCGCGGCGTGAGCGAGAGCACGGTGGAACTCATGGACCTTATGCCCACCATCCTCGAGGCGTGCGACTGCCCGTGCCCGAGGGCGTGGAGGGCGCCTCGCTCATGGGCGAGCTTACCGGCGCCGCGCCGCTGAACCGTGCATACCTGCACGGCGAGCACAGCGGCAGCCGCGAGCAGTCCAACCAGTGGATCGTGACCCCGCATGACAAGTACATCTGGTTCACACGGACCGGGGTGGAGCAGTATTTCGACCTGGACGCCGATCCGCGTGAGGAGCACGACCTCATCGACGCTCCGGAGCGCGCCGCGCGCATCGCCGTGCTCCGTGCCTGCCTGATTGAGGAGCTCGCTGGTCGCGAAGAGGGATATGTTCGTGACGGCGAGTTGGTGGCGGGACGTGCGCCCGCCGTTATGCTTGAGCGCCCCGGCCCTCGCGCCTCCAACGTTAAGAGAAAGGCCTATCCATGGATATGAAGACGATCGGCATTGTGGTCGTAGTGGTTGCGGTCGGGTTCACCATTTACATGGAGGTCCAAAAGCGCACAACCTTCGCCAAGCTCGAGGCGTACCTGCGCGAGGGCGACCTCAACAACTACCTCAAGGTCCTGAACCGCCCGCTCACTAGCGTGCTGTACCCCAAGTACAACGTGCTTTTCATGCGCTTGAACGCAGCTCTTGCCATGGATGACGTCGAGGCATCCGAGCGCATCATCCGCGAGATGGGTTCGCTCAAGATGAGCGAGGAGCAGACACTCGCGCTGGCGGCAAAGGCGTTCTCCTTCTACGTGGAGATCGGGGATGAGCCCCACGCACGCGAGGTGCTCTCCTACCTCGAGGAGCACGGTGATCGCGAGGCTGCGCGTGCCGACCGTCGCACCTATGACGTCTTCCTCAAGGGCTCGTATGCCTATATCGACGAGATGGAGCGCGCGTTGTCGGAGGCGGCTGGCATGGAAGAGGCCCTGCTCTGCCAGATGCTCTCGGTTCAGTACGAGAACAAGGGTGACGAGGGGCGCGCCGCGTCCTATTGCGAGCGCGCTGAGCGGACGCTCGCAGCAGCCATGCCTGACAAGTAGGGAAGAGTCTAGGCGCTTCATATGCTAGCAATCGTATTCGCCATTGCGTTTTTCGCCTCTACCATCAGTGCCATCTGCGGTGTCGGCGGGGCATCATCATTAAGCCCGTGATGGGCGCCGTGGGTGTCGCCGACGTGGCGACCATCAACTTCCTGTCCGGATGCACCGCGAGGACAACATCGGGCACTTCGCCATGAGCGTTTCCACCGCGCTGCTGCTCGACGTCGTCTACGCGTGCATCTTCAACCAGGATTACTTCGCTAACTACTAGCGGCGTGTCGAGACGGTGCGCGGGCCATTGATGGACTCGGCAGGCAGATTGGCGGGGACGCCTAGCCCTTGGCGCAACGGTGCTCCGCATGAGCGGCGTAAATAGGGACATATCGCGCAGCAGCGTTCGAGATATGTAAAAGTCCACAACCATACGCTGCGGTTTTGAATGATACGAACGCTTGCAATTCGTTGCATAGGGTGTTGCTCGATCGATAGGAGCTTGTTCGGATGGGTCCTCAATACATCTTGGTCTTCGCGGTATGCTTCCTGGCGTCGCTTCTGGGGCCGCTCTGTGGCATCGGCGGCGGCGTGATCATCAAGCCCGTGGTCGACGCGATGAACGTCATGAGCGTGAGCACGGTGAGCTTCCTCTCGAGCATGTCGGTGCTCATCATGTCGCTCTCCACGCTCGCGCAGAACGCGGCGAGCGGGCAGTCTGATATCGACGCGCGGGCGATGTCGCCCATCGCCGTCAGCTCCGCGGTGGGCGGCGTGATCGGCAAGATGTTGTTCAACCGGCTGGGGTCCGTGTTCCCCGACGCCGAGCTCGTCGGCGCGGTCCAGGCCGCCGTGCTCATCGTGCTCGCCGTCCTCGTGCTGGCCTACACGCTCAACAAGGCGCGCATCAAGGGCCTCAAGCTCGAGAATGCGTGGGCGCAGGCGCTCATAGGGTTCTGCGCCGGGGCGTGCTGGTCCTTCCTCGGCATCGGCGGCGGCCCCTTCAACCTGGCCATCCTCGTCTTCTTCTTCGCCATGGAGAGCAAGCCCGCCGCGCAGGCGTCGCTGTTCATCATCGCGTTCTCGCAGACGGCGAGCCTCATCTACACGCTGGCCACGGGCAGCGTGCCCGCGTTCCTCCCCGTGGTCCTGCTGGCTGGCGCGATGGCGTGG
>ENA-OQJT01000132-OQJT01000132.1-human-gut-metagenome-genome-assembly--contig:-NODE-132-length-18120-cov-1.418774_pt1 | contig 18120 bp, 14 predicted proteins | sample MGYA00242612_ERZ504779 | MGnify/ENA primary metagenome ERZ504779 (study PRJEB26092, sample SAMD00036366) | human gut metagenome | host: Homo sapiens | study: EMG produced TPA metagenomics assembly of...
TGTGCAATATTTTGGATTTGCTCATTTATAGTTTTTAAAAATTTATTTGTCTTTTCGGTAAAAACAGATAATGCCGCCATACCATGGAAATCCCGCTTCGATCGTGGCTTTCACATCTCCATTGGTAATTGTGGCAAAATCTTCGTTTCCCTCTATGATACAGTTGTCTTCCGTCGCAGGCGGAAGTAAGGTCCAGTTTTCATCCGAGATACAGGCATTTCTGGTCGCTCTGGTTCGCAGACAGTTCCTGCCGTATGCTTCAATGACTACCAGTTCGTCTCTTCTCTGAAAGATCAATCGATTCTGTTCTAACACTATTTTTCCCATGCATACACCTCTCTTGAAATTCATCTTATTTGTAACAGCATTGGATTTCTGTTAATTTATTATAGCAATGATGACTTTTGATGGCTTGATTTTTCTTGATAAAAACTAACACAATCTTGATGTGTTAAAAAATTCGTGATATGGTTTTTGTAATATGAATTCCGGGGAGAAGATTTTATGAATTCTTATACCAATGACTCTTTTTATGAAAATATGTCACATCAGACAGACGCGGCTCCGTATTCGGTTCACTATACCGAGGCGGCCGTGGATCATGAACCGGTGTTATATCTCCATTGGCATCATGAAATGGAGTTTTTAGTGCTGGTACAGGGAGAAATCACCGTTCATATGGAAGATCGATCGTATGTCCTGCAGGCGGGAGATGGGATTTTTATTTCCGCCTGGGCTGCTTCATTACGCCAATAGTCGGTCAGAAATCCCGCCGGCGTTTTATGCTTTTGTTTTATCGCCGATGTTCTTGTTCCCAGAGTCTGAAACGTACAGTTATAACACCTATGTACTGCCGGTGCTGCATAATAATCTGGCTTTCGCGACGGTTTTGACGGAGGGGATTGACTGGCAGAAAGAGATTCTTACATATTTAAACCAGATCATTCAAAACCAGGAGGCAGGAGAACTCTATATGAGGGGAACCTCTTTATTGATATGGGATAAGCTTTTTCATCACCACATATCCAAAATCGGAGGAAAGAAAGCATTTTATGTAAATGCCGATCAGTTATCGGATTCCCTTGTTTATATACACAAAAACTATCATCAGAATATCACTTTGGAAGAATTGGCAGAATATGCCCATTTGAGTGAAGGGCAGTTCTGTCGTTCCTTTAAGGAATTAACAGGAATGACACCGTTTCGTTATTTGATACGATATCGTATCCTGCAAAGCTGCAATCAATTGCTTTTGACAGACAAAAAAGTAACAGAAATCGCTCTTTCCTGTGGATTCAACAATATCAGTTACTACAACCGGGCATTTTTTAAGATCATGAGGATGACGCCCACAGAATATCGCAAAACGACAGAAAAAAATAGTACTTTCATCATTTAAGAACATTTCAGCAACAAATGGGAGCAGGTTAGCAAGTGATAAGAAGAAAAGAAGAAAAGTTACACTTTAGATAAAATCATGTGGGAGATGCTAAAAGCAAGGGGGAAATGCGTTTGGGATGAAAACAGGAAAAAACAAAAAGTGGATGTTGATCATTTTGCCAGCGGCGGTTGCGATGCTCTTTGGCGTATTTGCGGAACAGATGACGAAAGGAGAGTCTGAAACATCACAAAAAGAATCGGAGACGGTAGAAAGGGTGGAAATCATGCAGGAAGAATCAGAAACCAACACAGGAAAATATGCAGATACCAGTTCTTATGAGGAACTGGATGAACTTTATAAAGAATATTTTATGCTGGGAACCGGCTGTGAAGCCATTGACCATTGGAACAATCAGCTTGCAGAAATCGGTAATCCGGAGAAAGAAGCATTAATCAGCAGAATGTATAACAGTATTACGTTTGGCAATGAATTCAAACCGGCTTACAATTTTGATGCCTCATCGGAAACGTTGTTTACCGTTGATTTTGCGGCGGAGGAATTATTGGATTGGGCCAAAGAAAATGGAGTAAAAGTCCGTGGACATGTACTTGTGTGGCATGCACAGGTCAATCCATCTATTTTTGCAAAAGATTTTAAAGCATATTCTGGTGGAAACCTGACGGTTAGCGATACAGATGTTCTGGATGAAGATTGTCTGGTGAGCCGTGAAGTTTTGCTGGAAAGGTTAAAAACTTATATATATGGAGTATTGGAGTACACTTATCGGAATGGGTATGCTGATATTATTTATGCATGGGATGTGGTAAACGAAGCATGCGATGAGAGTCAGCCGGATGGTTTGCGCAATAGTTACTGGTATCAGATTATAGGGCCGGACTATCTGTATTACTGCTTTTTATACGCAAGAGAAGCAGAAGTTCTGTATTCCAATCAGTATGCTTCCCTTTATGGATTGAATCCGGAAACGGATGATCTGTCTTCTATTCAGCCAAAACTGTTTTATAACGACTATAATGAATGGGTGGTTTCCCGTAGCGATGCAATTGTACATTTTCTGACGGAAGAACCATGGAATGAAAATCATGAAAAAGTTACCAGTCCGGTGATTCACCCGGATGGAGATGGAACCATATATGGAGATGGTCTAATCGATGGAATTGGAATGCAGGGTCATCTGGATGACACGCAGAATATTGAACAGTATATGACTGCGCTGGAAAAGTATGATGCAGCTGTGGATGAAATACATATCACGGAGCTGGATGTCGGTTGTACAGGAAGTGACGCAAATGCAGAATTCTACCAGGCAAAGTTCTACTATGATTTTTTGCAAGGTTGATAGAGGAAGTAAAAGGTGGGGTAAATCTTACATCCGTCACAATATGGGGATTGACCGATGACGCATCCTGGAGAACTGATGTAAATCCGTTGCTTTTCAATGGTGACTTGTCAAAGAAACCCGCTTTTGAAGCGATGGTTATGGCCGGAAAAGGTGAGGAGTTCTCATTGACAGCGGTTAAGCTCGCTGTTAACGCAAAAGATATGCATGTTTCTTTTGAACCCTATGTGGAGGACGGTAAAACGAAAACAGTAACGCCGCAGAGCGTAGGGGTTTACAGCCGTGGAACAGGACATCAGTCGGTCATTACAATGGTAAATACAGAAAATCATACAGAAGATGCCGTAATAGGATATGCTCTTAAAATAAGCAGAAGCGAACAGGATGCATCCATGAAGATGGATCTGTCTTCTTATATTGGCAGAACTGTGAAAATAACAGCATTTGTTAAAACACAGGATAAAAAGATCCGAATGGGATTAGATACAACGGTATCCGAACAGCTCATAGAAAAAAAATGCTTCGGATGATTGGGTGGAAGTATCGGCAGAGTGCACGATTCCGGAGGATTTAAATTCAGCAAATCTTTATCTGGAAACGGACGGAAGCGCTGATTTTTATGTGGATGATATTGATATTTCTGTTGTTTCTCAGAATGCGGCAGGTGCTGAGAACAACGTATAACTGGTACGGGATTCCTATGAAAGAATTATGCAGTATATAGAGAGGAGATAACTATGAATAATACAGGAAATCAGGAAATAAATCCTATCACCCGTTTGGATTATCCGGATCCGGATGTCATCAGGGTCGATAATACTTACTATATGGTCAGCACAACGATGCACTTTATGCCTGGATGTGAAATTCTGCGGTCTTACGATTTGGTAAACTGGGAGCATGCATCCTATGTCTATGATGTATTGGATTCCACTCCGGGACAGAAAATAGAAGGGGAGGAAAATATATACGGACAGGGAATGTGGGCGGCTTCCCTGCGTTATCATAAAGGAATCTTTTATGTGTGTTTTGTGGCAAATGATACCGGGAAAACATACATTTATTCAGCGCCTTCTATCGAAGGACCGTGGAAAAAGAGTTATATCAAGGGCTTTTATCATGACTGTTCCATTTTGTTTGATGATGATGACAGAGTCTACATAGCATCGGGAAACAAATACATTCGTCTGCAGGAATTGGATGCGGATTTGAGCGGTCCGAAAGAAGGCGGTATCGACAGAATTGTTGTCAAGGACGAAGGACATCCCGGCCTTGGTTATGAAGGTACTCATTTTTATAAAATAAACGGTAAATACTATCTGTTCTTTATTCACTCTCTGAGAAAAGAGTGGAAACGGGTGGAGGCATGTTTCGTGTCGGATTCTCTGGAAGGAGAATTCACAGGCGGCGATGTGCTGAATGATGATATGGGATATTGTAATCAGGGAGTTGCCCAGGGAGGAATTGTAGACACTCCGGATGGGAAATGGTATGCAGTGTTGTTTCAGGACAGAGGGGCAGTGGGGCGTATTCCGGTACTGGTTCCGATCCGATGGGAAGAGGATTATCCGGTGTTTGGTGTGGACGGAAAAGTACCGGCTGATTTTGAAACGGTAAGTACCAGACCGGGATATGAATATCTTCCTTTGGTACAGAGTGATGATTTTAAGGGCGGTTTCTCTGTGGATGGAGAGGTAAAGGCATCCGGAAGAATGACGAAACAGTATGATTATGACAGTTTTGGGTTGAAAAGCTGCTGGCAGATCAACCATGAACCGGATTTGTCTCTGATCAAAAGAGATTTCGAGACTGGAACAGTGGAAATTACCACGGATAAGCTCTGCAAAAATGTAACACAGGCGAAAAATACCCTGACGCAGAGAATGCGTTTTCCGGGCTGTGTTGGGGAGGTAACGGTAGATGCTTCTTTGCTGAAAGACGGTGATTATGCAGGACTTTGTGCATTACAGGGATGTTACGGTCTTGTGGCTGTCACAAAGAAGAACGGAAAATTGTTTGCAGTAATGAAGAACCGCCCGGCGGATAACGCATCTCTGCAGGGAATGGAGAAGGACACGCAGGCAGGCATTCTGCAGGAAGAAGTGGAAATCCATACAGATCACGTGAAATTCAGGGTGGAAGCAGAATTTGAAAACATGAAAGATGAAGCAAGATTCTATTATGATGCAGGAGAAGGTTGGAAACAGATAGGAATCAGCCAGAAGCTGTATTTCAAGATGGATCATTTTACCGGCTGTCGGTTTGGATTGTTCATATACGCTACAAAGGAAATTGGAGGCAGTGCGGGATTTTCTGAATTTATATACAGATAATACTTGTCGAATGGAAAACAAAAGATACACAGGAATGAATTTTTAAATGCACTGCGGTCGTAAAATAAAACACCCCCAAACATCTGCACAAGCGGCAGGGTTTGGGGGTGTTTTGCTTTATGGGTTATGAAAAGTATGTTCTTTGGAACGATACTCGCTGGGAGTGCAGCTTTTGTGCTGCTTGAAGAGCCGGTTAAAAGTGGAGATACTGGGAAATCCTGCCTGGATAGCACCTCGGTAATGGAGAGGTCAGCGTTGGCCAGAAGTTCTTCAGCGGCTTTGATGCGTCTGTAACATAAGTAGTCTCCAAAAGTGAAATTAGTATATTGCTTAAACAGTCTGGAGAAATGATATTTACTAAAACCGACAGATTTGGCAACGGTCTCAAGATCTAAATTTTCCGTATAATGCGTGTCTATGTAGGTCATGAGAGCGTTGAATTTCTGTATATATTCTTTCTGTTTATCTAATTGAACCTTTGGAAACAAAGCTTCTGCGTTGATGCGATTGTAGGCAAATTTGACAAAGAAATTGATAAGCAGAGAGTAAATGATCAGTTCGCTGTATTCTTTTTGGCTGAAATATTCGTTGCACATCTGCGTAAGCAACTGGTATATGTCGTTGTAAATTTTAGGATAAGTTTCGGGAGTGACATAAAGCGGCTGCGCCAGGAGGGACTGAATGCCGGAGAAACTTTTCAGTTTGGTAATTAAAGTGATGTCAAACAGGAAAACGAATCGTTTCCCCTCGTTCGGAGCAATCAGTTCGTGGAGTTCGCCGGGAGGAATTACTAAAATTTCACCAGGCAGCAGGTGATAGCTGCTGTCGTTAACGATGACATCGTAGTAATTTTCAACCGGCATCAGAATTTCCATGGCGGTATGCCAGTGGGAAGGGAAGTCCGCCGATTGTTCATTGAACCAGATGCGTATAGTAGTAGCGTTATGGAATTCTACTTCTTCCTGATCTATTGTGAAATATCTGGAACCGGTAAAATCGCTGTTGATACTGTATAGATCTAAATGATTTCCGTTAAAAAGTTTCGTCATACTTCCTCCTATAATAGCAAAATAAGAATAATTAAATTTTGCGTTTTTTGGCGCTCGCCTAATTTGGTGAATATTATAAATAAAGCACAAAAAAGAAATGAAATACACAATGATTTTATAAGATAAGTGTAACATTTTGACGCAAATAAGGCAATAATAAATAGATAAAAAGTAAATTTGAACAAAAAGTGAGCAAAGGATGAAGAACGAATAGCAAAAACTAAGAAGCAATATGTTAAAAATCATAGTAAAATACAAATACAAGAGACAAATATATTATTACTATTATTTTGGTAGAAGTCATGGAGGCATTTATGAAGGGGTCTGTAAAAAAAGCAATTATTATAATCGGTGTCCTGATAGTACTTGTTATTTGTGTATTATTGAACTTGAGACCGGTGGAAAATTTTCAACAGAAATATGAAGGGGTCGACTTGAGCGCTGATGTAGAAGGCGCCGTCAGAGAAGGTACATATACAAAGTATTTGAATGCCCATGAAGATGCAGCATGTCCTGCCGAAGATATAGAAGTGGATCTGTTTGCTTACATGGAAGGGGAAGGCGTAGAAGTATATGAAAATTATGAGGGGGAAGAGAAAGCTCTTTATACAGATACGGAATCCACGGTTACCTGGAAGGTAAATGTTCCTGAGGCAGGTTTCTACAACCTTTATCTGGAGTATATAACAGTAGAGTCCCGAGGGGTTGCGATCGAACGTTCTGTATACATCAATGGAGAACTTCCGTTTGATGATGCGGGAAACATTATTTTTACAAGAACCTGGACAGACGCCTCAGAACCTAAGGTAGACAATCAGGGAAATGAAATTCGTCCTTCGCAGGTGGAAGTTTACAAATGGCAGAGCACTTTCTGCAAAGATGATATGGGATATATCATAAATCCTTATCAGTTTTATTTTGAAGCCGGAGAGAATACGATCACCATGGAAGGTGTAAACGAACCCATGGTTTTGAAAAAACTCACACTGGCTGCAATCGATGATTCCGTTACATACGAAGAATATCTGGCAAACTGTCCGGGGGAAGGAAATTCAGAAACCAATATTAATTATGTGCAGGTGGTACAGGGAGAGGATTCGACGATACGATCAGAATCATCTCTGTATGCGAAATATGACAAATCGGCGCCGAACACTCAGCCATACAGTGTGACGAATACAATTCTGAATTATGTAGGCGGAGAAACATGGTGCAGTGCAGGCCAGTGGATCGAATGGGAGTTTTCGGTTCCGGAGGACGGTTATTACAATATTACTGTTAAGGGAAGACAGAATTATGCCCGCGGCAGTGTATCTTCCAGAACGGTATATATCGATGGAGAAATCCCATTTGAAGAAATGGAAGAGATTTCCTTCGAATATGAGAATGACTGGAACAATCTGACTCTCGCAGATGCAGATGGAAATCCGTATAAAATTTATCTTACAGAAGGAACACATACCATTCGTCTGGAAGCTACATTGGGCGGTTCCGGTATTCTGCTGGAAGAACTGGAAGATTCTATTTATCGTCTGAATCAGATTTACAGGAAACTTTTGGTATATACCGGAGCAACGCCGGATCAATACCGCGATTACAATATTGATCAGGTATATCCGGAAGTGATGGAAGCTATGGATCTGGAATCCAAACGCCTCTACAAGATTGTAGATGAAATGGTTGCTTATACGGGACAAAAAGCCGATAAGATTGCGACGGCGCAGACTCTTGCGCAGCAGCTGGAGCGATTTGTAGAAAAGCCGAACAAGATTACGGAAGAGTTTACAACATTTAAAGACAATATTACTTCTCTCGGTACTGCGGTTCTGAATATGGGTGAAACGAAACTGGATATCGATTATCTGGTAATTACCAGCACAGATACAGAACCGGAAAAAGACGAAGCGAACTTCTTCTCTAAAATGTGGCATGAGATCAAAGCATTTGCGGCAACTTTCTACGTTGACTATGATGCGGTTGGTGATGTCTATGAGGAGAATGATGAAGAAGTAGTTACGGTTTGGATCCTGAGCGGTCGTGACCAGGGCACTATTTTGAAATCCATGGTGGACGATACCTTTACTCCTGATACGGGAATTAAGGTCAATGTGGAAGTTGTAGCGGCTAATGCTTTGCTGAGTGCAGTTATGGCAGGAAGAGGACCGGATGTGGTTCTTTCCGTCGGAGCTGACCAGCCTGTGAACTATGCGCTTCGTGGAGCAGCTGAAGATCTTACTCAGTTTGAAGATTATCAAGAGGTTTTGAGTAGCTATACAGAAAGTTCATATCAACAGTATTGCCTCGACGGTGCAATTTATGCGATTCCTGAAACGCAGACATTTAATGTGATGTTCTATAGAACCGATGTTTTGGAACAATTGGAACTGGAAGTTCCCCAGACCTGGCAGGATTTGATTGAAATGCTTCCTACCATTCAGGGCAACAATATGTCCATCGGCATTCCATCGGCGGCAGGCAGCAGCGGCAGCGCAAGCGCCAGCACAACGATTGCATCCAACGCAGCAGACCTGTCCTTATATTTCAGTTTGCTATACCAGTACGGCGGAGATTTGTACAACGAAGCAGGAACCAAAGCTGAGATCAACGATGAAGCGGGTGTTGAAGCGTTTGATGTATATACCAGATTCTTTACGGATTATGGAATTCTACCTATTTTGATTTTGTCAGCCGGTTCCGTTCTGGTGAAATGCCTATCGGTATTGCGAGCTATTCGACGTACAATACCTTGATGGTATCTGCGCCGGAGATTAAAGGCTTATGGGACTTTACATTAATTCCTGGTACTGAAAAAACAGATGAAAATGGTAATACTTACATCGATCGTTCCGACTTTATTACCGGCAGTGGGACAATGATGATTGCTTCTGATGATGAGGATACAAAACAGAGAGCGTGGGAATTCATGAAATGGTGGGCAAGTTCGGACACGCAGGTACGTTTTGGCCGTGAAATTGAAGCGTTGCTCGGATCTTCTGCAAGATATGCAACCGCAAATATAAATGCGTTCAGCCAGCTGGCATGGACTGCAGATGATATTGAAGTATTAACAGAGCAGTGGCGTCAAACGGTAGGAATTCGTGAAATCCCTGGCGGATACTATACGGGACGGCATATAACAAATGCGGTTCGAAAGGTTATTAATGACCAGGAAGATCCGAGAGAGACAATTATTGATTATACCATTACCATTAATGAAGAAATTGCCAAGAAACGTTCAGAGTTTGGTCTGCCGTTGGAATAGGAGGTAAGTAAGAAATGAAAGAATATATCCGCAGATATTTCATGTTGCGCAGGCATAATATGAAGGTTGCGATAAAAAAGGCCAAAATGAGTAAAATGTGTTATGCGTTTCTGGCGCCGTATGCAATAATATTTGCCTTGTTTTACATATTGCCGGTTATAACCTCTATTTTTTACAGTTTTACTTATTACAACATTCTGGAATCTCCCAAGTTTGTCGGGCTGCAGAATTATATCAACTTAATTTTACAGGATGATGTATTTCTGATCGGTGTAAAAAATACGTTTGTCATTGCTGTTATCACAGGACCGTTGGGCTATATCGCCTCTTTCCTGTTTGCATGGCTGATCAACGAATTGCCACGATGGGTTCGAACGATTGCTGTTGTTGTGTTCTATGCTCCTTCCATTGCGGGCAACGCGTACGTTATTTTTTCTATCTTCTTCAGAGGCGACGCATACGGATATGTAAATGCAGCTTTGATGAATATGGGTATTATTAATTCGCCGATCCTCTGGCTGACGGATCCGGATTACATGCTTCCGATTTGTATGCTGGTTATTTTATGGATGAGTTTGGGTACCGGCTTCCTTTCCTTTGTAGCAGGTCTGCAGGGGGTTGACCGTGCTCAGTATGAAGCAGGTTATGTGGACGGTATTCGAAATCGTTGGCAGGAATTATGGTACATCACACTGCCGAATATGAAACCGATGTTGTTATTTGGCGCGGTAATGTCCATTACTCAGTCTTTGGTGTTTGCGATGTAACCATGGCGCTTTGCGGCTATCCGAGTACAGATTATGCAGCGCGAACAGTTGTCACCCATTTGTTTGACTACGGCTATTCCCGATTTGAAATGGGTTATGCATCTGCAATTGCAACTTTGTTGTTTTTGATTATGATTTTGTGTAATAAGGCAATTCAAAGCATGTTAAGAAGAGTGGGAACCTGATATGAAGAAACAGAAAAAAAGAAGCAAATGTGACAAAAAAGAATTTAGTAAAATTAAAAAGAAGACAGCCGAATCGTTCCAGGATTGGAGATTTTATCATCTACTTCTTTTTGATACTGGTAGCATTAATGATGGTATTTCCATTAGTGTTTGCTATTAACAATGCATTGAAGCCGCTGGATGAGTTGTTTATGTTTCCGCCAAAGGTTTTTGCTCAGAATCCTACACTGGATAACTTTTCAGATTTATTTGTAACCATGGGAAAGAGTTGGGTTACATTTCCCAGATATGTGTTCAATACGGTATTTATTACGGTTGTAGGTACAGCGGGACACCTGATCCTGGCATCCATGGCTGCCTTCGTGTTGGCGAAGTATGACTTTCCCGGGGGAAAGACCTTTTTCAAACTCGTTACAGTCGCGTTGATGTTCAGTGGTTATATAACGGCAATTCCCAACTATTTGATCATCAACGAATTGGGATGGATTGATACATACTGGGCAATTATTATTCCGGCGTTTGCGTCTCCCATGGGATTGTTTCTTATGAAACAGTTTATGGAAGGATTACCAATGTCTCTGATCGAGGCGGCCAAGATTGATGGTGCAAATGAGTGGAAGGTATTTATCAGTATCGTAATGCCGAATGTAAAACCGGCGTGGCTGACAATGATTATTTTCTCTGTACAGGGACTTTGGAATAATCAGGCGGCGACTTTCATTTATTCCGAGGAGAAAAAAACCCTGGTCTATGCTTTGCAGCAGATTCAGAGCGGTGGTATTGCAAGAACCGGTCAGGCAGCGGCAGTTACGGTAGTAGTTATGGCAGTACCGATCCTTATTTTCATATTGTCAGAAAGTCAGATCCTGGAGACAATGGCAAGTTCCGGTTTGAAAGATTAAGGAGGTTGGTGCAGGTTATGAAAAAAACAATGAAAAGACTTAGCGCACTGCTGATCGGTATGATGATAGCACTAAGCTCCGCTATGGCAGTTTATGCAGATGAGGGTTATACGTACAACTATGATTACTGGGGAGATATACAGTATTCTCCGGATGCATATGAAGTGTCTGGTGTATATTCAGCCGTAGATTTTGGTCTGGAGACAGGATTGAAAACCCCATCCGGTTTGTTTGTGTATGAAGATATGATTTATATCTGCGATACCGGTAATAACAGAATTCTGGAAATTCAAAGAACCGGCTCCCAGACTCTGGAATTGATTCGTGTGATTGACAGCTTTAAGGGCGGTGAGGGACCGGAAACCTTTTCCTCTCCGCAGGATGTGGCGGTTACAGATGATGGTTACATATTTATTGCTGACACGAATAATAGCCGGATATTGAAGCTGGATATGGATCTGAATTACGTCATGGAATTTACAAAGCCTGTGGATACTACTTTTGACCAGGATTTAAGTTTCCTGCCTTACAAGCTTGCGATCGATACTGCGGGCCGTGTATATTGTGTGGCAACCAATGTGAATAAGGGCTTGATCAAATTCGAAGCAGACGGGGAATTTTCCGGTTTTATAGGAGCTACGGAAGTCACCTATGATTGGACGGATTACATCTGGAAGCGCTTTGCTACACAGGCACAGAGAGAACAGATGGAATCTTTTGTACCAACCGAATACGACAACATTTATATGGATTATGAAGGATTTATTTATGCATGTACGACTCATGTTACAAAGTCAACATTGGAGGATGGGACTGCAGATCCAATTCGCCGCCTGAATATGATGGGAAGCGATATTCTGATCCGAAATGGTGAATGGCATATTATTGGTGATATCTATTGGGGGGATGGCGGCGGATATTCCGGTCCTTCTTTGATCACAGATATCACAGCGTTTGATAATGATGTATATGTGGGATTAGATAAAGTAAGAGGCCGTTTATTTGCTTATGACGATCAGGGGCGTATGTTGTTTGCGTTCGGCGGAAACGGTAATATGGACGGGTATTTCAAACTTCCAAGCGCCATTGATCATATGGGATATGATTTACTGGTCTTGGATCAACAGGACAACAGTCTGGCGATATTTACACCTACGGAATTTGGTAAGTATATTTATCAGGCGATCGATCAGTTTCAGGCAGGTGAGTATGCTGAGTCCGGTGACAGCTGGCAGAAAGTTCTGGAGTTGAATGGTAACTATGATCGTGCATACATCGGTATCGGACGTTCTCTGCTTCGCCAGGAAGAATATGAAGAAGCATTGGATTATTTCAGACTGAAATGGGACGATGAAAACTATTCAAAGGCATTTAAGCAGTATCGTAAGGAATGGGTAGAAGAGCATATCGGTGTTATTTTTATCATAGTATTCGCAGTGCTTTGTATCCCGTTATTGGTGGGTAAAATAAAAGCGATCAAGCATGAAATTGATCAGGCAGATATCTTTAGAGATTATAAGCAATAGGATATGAAAAACAGAACGGAGGCAGGCATGTTAGCTTCACTGAAAAAAAAGGAAACGTATGAACATTATTTGGAAACATTGAAGTTTGCCCTATATTGCATTACACATCCGTTGGATGGATTTTGGGATTTGACTCATGAAAAGAGAGGATCCATAGCAGCGGCAAATACCATATTGCTTTTAACATTGCTTGCTAATCTATTTAAGTTGCAGTATACAAGTTTCCTGTTTAATCAGGTATATTGGCCGGAGGAAAATCTGCTGATCCATATAGCGAGTATCGTTTTTCCTCTTGCTCTCTGGTGTGTGGGAAACTGGGCATTGACAACGTTGTTTAATGGTAAGGGACGTCTGAATCAGATATATATGGCAACTTGTTATGCATTAACGCCATATCCGCTCATTCAATTTCCACTGATTATTTTAAGCAATATGGTAACTGTGGATGAAGGTGCGTTCTACACGGTACTGAGCGGATTATCAATTGTATGGGCAGCCTTGCTGATTATATCAGCCATGATGCAGATCCATGAATATTCGGTGAGTAAAACAGTGCTTTTTACCATAGCAACCATCTTTGCAATGCTTGTAATGGTTTTTATTCTGTTGATTTTTTTCAGTATGATTAGCCAGGGCGTGTCATATTTCATATCTTTGATACGTGAGATTCTATTCAGAATGTAGCAGGTTGGAGGAAGAAGAGACATGAAGAAAGAAAAATCAGTTAGAAAGGCAGAATTTCAGGCTGCGCTTTTCAGGCAGTTAAAGAGTCTGATCGTTCCGTTCATTATCCTTGCTATTATCCTGATAGGTGTTTTGGTCATCAGTTTTTCGCAGGGAGAAGCAGAACCGGAAGAGGTTGTCAGAGTAAACGGATATGAAGGGGAGGAAACGGAGATTACTCTGGAAAATGATAAATTGCTGTTTTCCATGAATTCTCTTACTACTCAGTTTTCTGTTACGATGAAAGAGACCGGAGAAACATGGACTTCCAATCCGGAGGGAGCTGCAGAAGACAGTGCGGCCCTTGAGATTGAAAAAAATAAACTGCAGTCCACAGTGCTTTTAACTTATAGCACTCAGAATGGTGTAGATGCCCTTCTTGATAACTATGAATACAGTATTGCAAAAGGTATTTATGAGATTGAAACCGGCGATGGCTATATCAAGGTGAATTATTCTATCGGTGATCTGGAACAGGAATATGTGGTTCCTCTTGTTATGGAAGAGGATCGTATGGAAGAATATTTGAGCAAAATGGGGCAGAGAGAAAGCCTTATGATTGGCGAATATTATAAGAAATTGGACATCAACGATCTTAGCAAGAGTGATAAGGCTGCAAAAGATGAATTGACAGCACGTTATCCATCGATGGAGACTACGGTGATCTATGTCCTGCGTGATAATGTAAAAGCCAGTATTCAAACAAAACTGCAGCAGTATTTTGAAGAAGCTGGGTATACCTATGAAGAGTATGTGGAAGACAAGGAAAAAGACAAGCAGGAAAAAGTCTCAGAAAAATCGGTATTTAATGTAAGTGTGATTTACCGTTTGGACGGAGATGATCTGATCGTGGAGGTCCCATTTGACGATCTGGAATATAAAGAGGATTATCCCATCTATTATTTGAGCGTGCTTCCTTATTTTGGAGCGTCCGGAACAACAGATGAAGGTTTCTTATTTGTGCCCGAAGGCGGTGGCGCACTGATCGAATTTAATAACGGTAAGACCAGCCAAAACAGTTATTATTCAAATGTATATGGCTGGGATATGGGACAGGACAGAGACGCCGTTGTTCATGATACGCGAACCTATTTCAATGTTTTTGGCGAGTCGAAAAATGATTCCTCTTTTATCTGTATGCTTGAAGATGGGGTGCCGTATGCATCCATTCAGGCGGATATCAGTGGAAGAAGCCACAGTTACAATTATGTGAATGCAGTATATTCTGTATTGCACAGGGAACAGTACGATGTTTCAGACAGAAGTACGCAGTCCATGTTCGTATACGAAGATGGAACTGCCGAGGGGGAAGGAATCGTACAGAGATACAGCTTTATTGATTCCGGGGACTATGTAGATATGGCGGAGGACTATCGCAGTTATCTGAAAGATAAGTATGGCGATTACCTTACGGTGAATGACGATACAGAAACTCCGGTAGCTTTAGAAATTATCGGAGCGGTAGATAAAGTCAAACAGGTATTTGGTGTTCCGGTGTCCAGTCCGTTGGAACTGACCACATACAAAGAAGCCCAGGAGATGGTGGAAGAACTTTATGGGGAAGGTTTAAGTAATATGTCTGTGAAGCTGTCCGGCTGGATGAATGGCGGAGTACAGCAGAAAATGCTGGATTCGGTGAATCTGATCTCTGATCTGGGAAGCAAAAAGGATTTGCAGAACATGATCGATTCAGCAGAAGAAAAGGGCATTGCCGTTTATCTCAATGGCATTACAAATTATGCGATGGACAGTGGTATCACGGATGGATTCTTTGTTTATACAGATGCAGCGAAATTTGTAAGCAAAGAGAGCGCGAAATTGAATGTGTATGACACAGTCACTTACGAAAAGGCAGAAGAAGACAGAGATCCGTTCTATCTGTTAAAGGCTGATCTGGTATATGAAATGATGGATAATCTGGCAGATGCCGCAAATGGTTATCACGCAGGTGTTTCTTTTAGTGATATAGGCTATGAATTATCCTCTGATTTTTACCAGAAAGATCCTACCAGCAGACAGATGGCAATGGAAGAGCAGGCAGAAAAGCTGAAGAGCCTTGATGATAATGGAACGGATATAATGATCAATATGGGCAATGATTATGCAGTTGCTTATGCGGATATGGTCACAAATATGGATCTGGAAGGTACCGAATATTCGATCATTGATAAGAAAATTCCATTTTATCAGCTGGCAATTCATGGCTATGTCAATTATACCGGAGAAGCGCTCAATTTGACACAGAATACACAGAACGAGCTTTTTGAATTCTGCGGAGTATGGAGCCGGTTTAGCTTTTACTTTTATGAAAGAATCAGCATTTGAGTTACAGAATACGCTATATACAGAGTATTTTGGTGCAGATTATTCCGCATGGCATGATGAAATGCTGGAGATATATACTCGATACAATGAGGAATTGGGTCACACATTTAACCAGAAGATGGTGGGACATGAGTATGTAACGAGTGAACTGACTTGTACGATTTACGAGGACGGCACGAAGGTTTATGTAAATTACAGTTATGATGAGCTGCAGGCAGACGATGGAACTGTGGTTCCTGCAAGAGATTATGTTGTGGTTCGATAAACCGAAACAAGATTTATTGGAAGATTAGAAAGGATTTGACTATGAAGAAACAGAAGAAATTGAGGGGTCTTCAAAGGCGTAAGGCAATATCCGGATACTTGTTTATCATGCCGTTTATTCTGGGATTTTCAATGTTTATGGTAAAGCCTTTTTTTCAGTCGCTTTACATGAGCTTTTGTAATGTGGAAGTAGATTCGGGTGGTTTTAAAAATATTTTTGCAGGATTATCAAATTATATCAGAGCGTTTACTGTGGATCCGGAATTTAATCAGATGCTGGTAGAAGAAATTGGAAGCATGTGTATCAATGCACTGGCTGTTATGGTATTTAGTTTCTTTGTGGCAATGATCTTAAATGAGAAATTCAAGGGACGTGCTTTTGTAAGAGCAATCTTCTTCCTGCCTGTGATCCTTTCTTCCGGCGTTATACTCGGGGTGGAATCCAATAATGCATTATTGTCCAGTGTGCAGGATATGATCCAGGAAAATGGCTCCAGCAACAGTATTACGGTAGCCATTCAGGATATACTGATGACTTCCGGTATGGGTTCCAAAATCTTTGAGGTTGTCTTCGATATTGTGGATGGTATCTATGATGTAGCTATTGCTTCGGGTATTCAGATTATTATTTTCCTGTCAGGATTGCAGACAATTTCAGAAAGTATGTATGAAGCGGCTGCAATTGAAGGATGTACGAAATGGGAAAGTCTGTGGAAGATCACGTTCCCAATGATCAGTTCTCTGTTTTTGGTAAATTGGATTTATACCATCATAGATTTCTGTATGAGGTCAGATAATGCGGTAATGGAAAAGATAAGTGATGAAATGATCGTTCAGATCAACTATGGATATTCATCGGCCCTGGCGTGGGTGTATTTCCTGATCGTTATGGTCATCATAGGCATAAGCTCACTCATTATCTCAAAGGGGGTTTACTACTATGAGTAAGAAGACAAAAACAGCATATCAAACAATAGGTTTCTGGGAAAGAAATCGAAGATCTCAGGGGTATTTATTAAAAAAGACTGTGCGAAATATTGTCTATAAAATTGCAAGAGCAGCTTTGTTATTCGGTATGTGTTTTATGATCTTACAGCCTATACTGAATAAAATTTCTATCAGTTTTATGGCAGAGGAAGATTTGTATAATCCTATGATCATTGCGATACCGGAACATTTTACGAAAGCAAATTATGAACTGGCTGCACAGTTTATGTCCTATGGGACTTCGATCATAAACACGATTGTGGTCTCGCTGACAATAGCTGTTCTGCAGATCGCAGTATGTACACTGGTAGGTTATGGTTTTGCCAGATTTGATTTTCCGCTGAAGAAGTTCTGGTTCTTATGTGTTATGCTGGTCATTGTCGTACCGCCTCAGACTATTTCAACATCCTTATATCTGCATTTCAGATATTTTGATCTGTTTGGAATTATAGAGGCCGTGACAGGATCGAGTTTGAATTTGAGAGATTCGGTGTTGCCATATTATCTGATGAGTGCAGGGTGTATGGGATTGAAAAACGGGTTGTACATATTTATGATTCGCCAGTACTTCCGCAATATTCCTAAGGAATTGGAAGAGGCGGCATACGTGGACGGATGCGGCACCTTGAAGACATTCGTAAGAATTATGCTTCCGGATGCCAAACCGATTTTAACATCCTGTTTCCTGTTTGCGTTCGTATGGCAGTGGACAGATAAATTTTATTCCAAGATGTTCCTGGGCAATATAAAACTTCTTTCAACGCAGTTAGCGATGATCGCGGACCGGCTGGATTTTTATATTGTAAATACCTTGGGAAATCCGGCAGGAGCATCTATCGGATATACAAACTGTATTACATCTACAGGTACTTTGATGGTAATTGTACCGTTGCTGATTTTATATCTCTTTGCACAGAAAGGTTTTGTGGAAAGCTTAAGCACTTCGGGTATTAAGATGTAAAACGCAAAGAACTATTTTGTATATTATTCCTGAAAGGAACTTGCTGTCCCAGAAAGTGCAGGTGAATGAAAAAGGAATCATATAAAGAAAAAAGG